>WBZL01002537.1_pt1 | contig 13880 bp, 12 predicted proteins | sample 5204291 | NCBI WGS metagenome assembly WBZL01 (sample SAMN12344345, study PRJNA552823) | activated sludge metagenome | biome: Activated sludge suspended growth; feature: Nitrification reactor; material: Wastewater; isolation source: activated sludge from nitrification reactor of wastewater...
GGTGTCGCGCACCTGCTGCGGGGTGGGCCACAGGTCGCGCAGCAGCACGTCGTTGCCGTCGGCGTCCTGGCCGAGCGGCTCGGTGGCGAGGTCGATGTCCATGTGGCCGGCCAGCGCGTAGGCGACGACGAGCGGCGGCGAGGCGAGGTAGTTGGCGCGCACCCACGGGCTGATGCGGCCCTCGAAGTTGCGGTTGCCCGACAGCACGGCGGCGGCCTCGAGCTTGCCGGCGGAGATGGCCTGCACGATCGGCTCGGGCAGCGGGCCCGAGTTGCCGATGCAGGTGGTGCAGCCGTAGCCGACCACGTGGAAGCCCAGGCTCTCGAGGTGGGGCAACAGGCCCGCCTTGCCGAGGTACTCGGTGACCACGCGCGAGCCGGGGGCGAGGCTGGTCTTGACCCACGGCTTGGCGCGCAGGCCCCGGGCCACGGCGTTGCGCGCGAGCAGGCCGGCGGCCACGAGCACCGAGGGGTTGCTGGTGTTGGTGCACGAGGTGATGGCGGCGATCACCACGCTGCCGTGCGAGAGGGCGTAGTTGGTGCCGTCCACGGGCACCGAGGCGGTCTTGCCGGCGATGTGCTCGTGCCACGCGGCCTTCGAGCGGCGCAGCGGGATGCGATCTTGCGGGCGCTTGGGGCCGGCGAGGCTGGGCTCCACCGTGGCCAGATCGAGCTCGAGGGTGTCGCTGAACACGGGGTCGGGCGTGTCCTTGGTGCGGTAGAGGCCCTGCTCCTTGGCGTAGGCCTCGACCAGCGCCACGGCCTTGGCGGGGCGGCCCGAGAAGCGCAGGAACGCGAGCGTCTCGTCGTCGATGGGGAAGAAGCCGCAGGTGGCCCCGTACTCGGGGGCCATGTTGGCGATCGTGGCGCGATCGGGGAGCGAGAGCGAGTCGAGGCCGGGGCCGTAGAACTCGACGAACTTGCCCACCACGCCCTTCTTGCGCAGCATCTGGGTGACGGTGAGCACGAGGTCGGTGGCGGTGGCGCCCTCGGCCAGGGTGCCGTGCAGGCGGAAGCCCACCACCTGCGGCAGCAGCATCGACACGGGCTGGCCGAGCATGGCGGCCTCGGCCTCGATGCCGCCCACGCCCCAGCCGAGCACGGCCATGCCGTTGATCATGGTGGTGTGCGAGTCGGTGCCGACGAGCGTGTCGGGGAAGGCTTGGGTGACGCCGCCGGCCTGCTTGGTCCACACGGTGCGGCCGAGGTACTCGAGGTTGACCTGGTGGCAGATGCCGGTGCCGGGCGGGACCACGCGGAAGTTGCTGCACGACTCCTGGCCCCAGCGCAGGAACGCGTAGCGCTCGCGGTTGCGCTGGTACTCGAGCTGCACGTTGAGGCCTTGGGCCTGGGGGCTGCCGGCGTGGTCGATCTGCACCGAGTGGTCGATGACGAGGTCGACGGGCTCGAGCGGGTTGATGCGCTGCGGGTCGCCGCCCAGGGCCTTGATGGCGTCGCGCATGGCCGCGAGGTCGACGACCACGGGCACGCCGGTGAAGTCTTGCAGGAGCACGCGGGCGGGGTGGAAGGCGATCTCGTCGGTGGGCTCGGCCTTGGCGTCCCAGCGGGCCGCGGCGGTGACGTGCTCGGCGGTGACGGCCACCCCGTCCTCGTTGCGCAGCAGGTTCTCGACGAGCACGCGCAGCGAGAACGGCAGCCGATCCACGTGGCCCACGCCGGCGTCGACGAGCGCGCCCAGGCGGTAGATCTCGTAGCTGTCGTCTCCCACGGTGAGGGTCGAGCGGGCGCCGAACGAGTCGAGGTTGCGATGCGTCATGTCGAGGATGCTCCGTGCTGGCCGTCGTGCCTGGTGGCGGCGGGCGGGCGCATCTTGCAATGCGCTGCGGGGGTTGTCGAATGGCCGCGGGCGAGCCGACCGCGCGTCATTTGGGGCGATGGACGCACGGCGCACGCGAAGGCGACGGAGGGGCCGCTCGGGCGCGGGGCGGCGCCGCGACGCGGCTCGACGCGCGCGAGCGCTGCGACGCCGGCCGGCCCGCGACGCGGGGCACCCGCGGCGGGCAGGGCCCGCTCAGAACCGGCCGGAGAGCGACAGGCCGCCGCCGTGCTGGTGGGCGACGGGGGCGAGGCTCACGTCGGCGAGGTGGCGATGGCGGCGGTGGTAGCCGTCGAAGCCGCTGGCGTAGCCGCCCATGATTACGCCAGGCACGGTGCCGGCGAGGCTGAGGTAGTAGCCCCACTCCCACACCTTGGCCTGGCAGTCGTCCGAGCCGTGGCACGCGGTGACCCCGGCGATGCGCGTGACGGCCCAGACGCCGAGGCCCGCCCCGAACAGGCCCCAGCCGAGCTTCTTGTGGCGCGCGCGCTTGGGGGGCGTGCCCTCGAACAGCTCGTGGTGCGCGTCGAGGCGCCCGCGGCGGGCCATGCCCGCGCCGGCCAGGCCCAGCCCCGTGGCGATGAGGGGGCTGTAGAAGAACGCGCCGCGGCCCATGGTGGTGAGCGGCAGGCCGCCGTCGATGTGCATCGCACGGACGACCGAGATGCTGGTGGCCACGCGCAAGATCACCCCGGTGCCGCCGACGACGGCCGCCGCGATGAGCAGCCCGCGGCCGCTCGGGGGAGCGGGCGGCGGAGGCACGGGCGGGGGCGTGAACACGGGGGCAGGCGGCGGGGTCACGGCGGGCTCGGGCTCGGACCACGAGGGATTGATCGCGTCGGTCGGCTCGGTGAGCGACGCCGCGGGGTCGCCCACGGGCGCGGGCGGTGGCGTGCCGGCATCGCCCGGAGGCCCGGGGGTGGGCGGCGGAGCGGAGGGCGGCGCGTCGGCGGGCGGCGTGGCGAGGGGCGGATCGGCCGTGGGTGGAGCGGGCGGCGACGCGGGAGGGGGCGCGGAGGGAGGCGGAGCGGAAGGCGGCGGCGCGCTCGTGGGCGGCGCGAGGGTGGGCGCCGACGAGGGCGGGGGTGCGGAGGGTGGTGGGGCTGCCGTGGGCGGCGAGGCCGAAGGCGGGGCCACGGTGATCGGCGGCGACGCGGGAGGTGCCGCGGTGGGAGCCGCGGGCGCGGCCTCGACCACGAACGCGAGCCACGAGGCGGCGAGGACGGCAGAGCTGAGCATGGGCACCCCCATCCATACTGCCCTTCGGAGGCGCATAGATCATCCCCCTTGGGACGAATGCGGCTCTCATGGGCGGCAGCGGCTCCGACGCGCCCTTGGGCGCTCGGACGGGGCGCTTCGTTGGCTGGCCCGCGAGCGCTATGGCACCATCGCATCACGGCTCATGCGCATCCAGATCCTGGAGATCGGCATCGAGGGCTTTCGGGCGATTCGGGAGCCGCTCATGGTCACGCTCGAGCATCCCAGGGGAGGTGCCCTCGGTCGCGTGGTGCTCGCCGGCTCCAACGGTAGCGGCAAGACCTCGGTGCTCGAGGCGATCCTGCTCGCGCTCGGTCGCGAAGATCTCGTGGTGCGCGATCTCCCCGCGGCCAATCGCGGAGATCATTGGCGGGTCGAGGTCCCCCCCGGTGGGAAGATCCACCTGCGCTGCCGGATCCTCGATCAGCCTTCGTTGTTCGGCTCGGAGGTGAGCATCACGCGTACGGCCGATCGCTGGGAGTCGAGGTACGAGCCGAGCGGTCACGAGATCTCGGCCGAGGAGATCCGCGCATGGTTCGGTGGCGCCTCGATCGAATACTTCTCGTCATGGCGCGCACCGATGTTGCCGGGAGGGGTACAGCCGGCGCTCCGAGGTGGGCGGCCTCCCGATGACAATGAAGCCAACCGCCTGTGGAGGCTCAAGCTGCGGATCGTCAACGAGCGTACGCGCCGAGCGTTTGCGCGGGATGGGCAAGAGCCGAGCCAGGCGCGAGATGAGTCGTGGTTGCGGCGCATCAACGAGGTCTGGGCCTCGTTCCATGCGGATGGCAGCACCATCGATGCCGACATCGTGGATCCTCGCGCCGAGGATCCCTACTACGATCTGTTCGTCTTCGACGGCTCGACGCGTCGCTGCTCGATCGATCAGATCAGCTCGGGTGAGCTCGAGCTCGTGACGATGGCAGGTACGTTGCTGCTCTCGGACTTCGACGGTCTCTTGCTCGTCGACGAGCCCGAGCTGCATCTGCACCGCGAGTGGCAGACCCAGCTCATGGACGCATTCGCTGCGATGGCGCCAGGGGCACAGGTGATCGTGGCCACCCATGCCGACGCGCCCTGGGATCAGGTCTATAGCTTCGAGCGATTCTTCCTCGCCCGGCCCGGAGATCCTCGCGGTGGCAATCGCCGGCTCCGTGCCGTGCCGACGGAGCAGTGATGGAGTCGTCTCACCTCGCAGCACTCTACAACGCGGCACCGATCATCCTCTGGGTCGAAGATCTCGTCACATCGGTCTATGTCGAGACGCTGTGGCGGCGGGATCGGCGGTTCCAGATCTACGTGGGAGGCGGTCACGAGGTCCTCTCGGCCGTCGTCGAGGACGACGGCGCAACGAGCTCTCCCACGTGTACTGCGTGCGCGATCGTGACTTCGGCCCGACGAATCGCCCCCAATGGAACGAGCCCCGCGTCACCATGTTCACGCTCGATGCCTTCGAGATCGAGTGCTATTTGCTCGATTCGAGCGCACTGGCGAGCTGTGCGGTCAACATCGCCGAGCGTACCCAAGGATGGATCGACGATCACATTCGAGAGCAAGCCGAGAAGCTCGTCTGGTGGATGGCATGCCGCCAAGTCCTCGCGGATCTCCGCAGCGCGAGACAAGCAATGTTCCCTGCACACCCAAGGCGCACCCAAGTCACCTCGCGAGGGGAAGCGGAGCGAGTCCTGCTTGGCAACGACTGGGTGACGCTCACCGTTCCTGGCCTGTCGAGGAAGATCCACGCCCAACAGCTCTGCGAGGACCTCCTTGCGGCCCAGTCCCACTACGCATCGTCGCTCGAGCAGGGGACGTGGGTGACCGCCTTTTCCGGCAAGGAGATCCTGGCGGAGCTGGTGAGCTGGATCTACACCAAGGGTCGGCCTCCGGGGAGCCGCGCCCATCGAGACATCGCCAAGGCCGTGGCCGAGGAGCAGCTCGCGAGCGGTCGTGAGCCGCCGGAGCTGCTCGAGCTGCGCGACGTGATGCTCGGACGGCTTGCGATCCCGACCGCTCGCTCGTGACCGCCGAGAACCGGTGTTCACGGCATTCCTTGCGCGCCTGGTGAGGGGCTTTGACCAACCCCTCGCTGGCCTGCGATGCTGTGTGCTCCCCCCTCACCTCGAGCGGGCTTGGCCTCCCCATGAACCTACGCAAGCTCCCTCCCGCGATGCTGCTGACGCTCGGGCTGTCGTGCACCGACGGCAAGAGCTCGGACGACACGTCGACCGTCAGCGCGTGCCTGTCGCCGCCCGAGCCGATGACCGACACGGTCGGCCCGTGCCTGTCGGAGGAGACGTCGTTCCCCGAGGACGACGGCGGGACGACGAGCACGGGCGGCACGAGCTCGGGTGGCCCGGGGGACTCCACGTTCGGGCCGTGCCTGAGCCCCGAGCCGGCCACCGGCACGGGCACCGACTCGGGCTCGGGGACCGACGGGGGGTCCGACACCGGGGGCACGACCGGGCCGTGCCTGAGCCCCGAGCTGGCCCATGGCATGGGCACCGACTCGGGCTCGGGGACCGACTCTGGATCCGACACCGGGATCGGGATGATGGCCGACGCGCCGCCCTCGCGCGCGGCGGCGATCGAGCGCGTGCTCGAGCGCGGCACGCTGCCCCCCGACGTGGCGGCGCGGCTGCGCGGCACCCTTCGCTGAGCGCCCAGAGCCCGCCATGGACCTCAAGAAGCTCCCGCCCTCGCTGCTCGTGGTGCTCGGCCTGGCGTGCAGCCGCAACCCGCCCACCGTGGGGCCGTGCCTGAGCCCGCCGTACGACCCGGCGACCGAGGGCGAGCCGCCGCCCGACGGCGGCGATCCGCCGACGGGGCCGTGCCTCGGCCCGCCCGAGGAGCCGGGCGATCCGAGCACCGACCCGCCGCTGGGCCCGTGCCTGTCGTTGCCCGCGCCCGAGCCCAGCCCCGGGCCCAGCCCCGGGCCCACCGCGGCGGCGAGCACCGTCGTCGCGCCGCAGGTGGCCACGCGCGACGACGCGATCGCCCGGGTGGTCGAGCGCGGGGCCCTGCCGCCCGACGTGGTCGCCCGCCTGCGCGGCCGCTCGTGAGCGACCACCCCTTCGTACCGCGACGACGAATGCCATGGACACGAGCAAGCTCCCTCCGCTGATCGCGATGTCGCTGGGCCTGCTGGGCTGCGTGGCCGAGCCATGCCTGAGCTTCGATCCCTCGGAGGGCACCTCCTCCGGGACGGGCACGGCCGGCGAGTCGGGCAGCGGCAGCGAGTCGACGGCGTTCAACCCCTGCCTGGGGGCAATGGACACGACGGGGCCGTGCCTGAGCCCTCCGATGGACTCGTCGGGCACGGGCAGCGACACGGGCGGCAGCAGCGAGTCGGGCAGCGGCAGCGACACGGGCGGCGGCGACACGGGCACCACCGGCGCGATGCTCGACGAGCCGCCGGCCTCGCGGGTGGCGGCGGTCGAGCGCGTGCTCGAGCGCGGCACGCTGCCCGCCGACGTGCTCGAGCGGCTGCGGGCGCTGTCGCAGCGCCCGGGGGGCTGAGCCCATGGCGGTGCTCGAGCGCTCCTCGAACCCCGTGGCCGTCCACGTCCCGCGCCTCGACTTCGAGCTGGCGCCGGGCTGCGACCACCGCTGCGCGCACTGCTACAACGTGTGGACGGCCGAGGAGGGCGATCCGCAGGCCGGCTACGACACGGGCGGGCAGCTCTCCACGCCGGCGCTCAAGGCCTTGATGACCAAGGCCATGGAGCAGACGGGGGCCAACCACGTCACCATCACGGGGGGCGAGCCGCTGCTGCGCAAGGACGCGCTCGAGCTCATCGAGCACGTGGGCGAGCTGGCCAGCTCCGTCACGCTCATCACCAACGGCAGCCACGTGTCGCCCGAGGTGGCGCGCCGCCTGGCCACCGCGGGGGTGAGCGCGGTGCAGCTGACGCTGCTGGCGGCCGAGCGCGAGGAGCACGACCGGCTCAAGGGCGCGGTGTGCTTCGACGACACGGTGCGCGCGGCGGTGAGCCTGGCCGAGGTGGAGGTGCCGGTGCAGGTGTGCTTCGTGGCCATGCACGACAACGCCGACCGCTTCGCCGACGTGATGGAGCTGTGCTTCGCGCTGGGGGTGCAGGGCATCTCGTACAACCGCATGTCGCCGACGGGCGGGGCCATCCACCACATCGCGCGGCTGATGCCGACGGTGGAGCAGATCGAGAAGAACCTCGAGACGGCCGACGTGCTGGGCCGGCGCTGGGGCATCCGCGTGGCCACGGCGATGCCGATCCCGCCGTGCCTGGTGCGCCTCGAGCGGTTCTCGTGGGTAGACTTCGGGTTCTGCAGCACCGGCTCGCAGAGCCCCAACATCGTGATCGACGGCACCGGGCGCGTGCGCAGCTGCAACCTGGCGTCGGGGGTGCTCGGCAACCTGGTGCACCAGGACTGGGCGGAGATCTTCCGCAACCCGTACCCGCGCGAGTTCAAGCGCAACGTGCCGGAGATGTGCCGCGGGTGCGCGTACGAGCACAGCTGCCAGGGCGGCTGCAAGGAGAGCGGGTTCGCGACGTTCGGCGACCACGCGCACCCCGAGCCGCTCTTGTGGCTGGCCCAGCACCCCGAGGCGCGCGACCGGCTGGCGCAGAGCGTGCCGCAGGCGGTCGTGCCGCTGCGGCGGCTGCTGGGCTCGCGCGGGCGCTCGGCCGACGCGGCGGCGCCCGAGGGCCCGGCCGCGGCGCAGGCCGCCGCGGAGGCCGAGCCGCGCCCATGAGCCCCGCCCCCGGCGTCTTGCTGATCTCGCCCGGGATCATCAAGTGGACCGACATGGACTTCGGGCTGCCCCACCTGGTGAGCATGGGGGGCTACCTGCGGCGGGAGCTCGGCGTGCGGGTGGAGCTGCTCGACCTCAACTACGAGGGCGGCGATCACCACCACCTGCGCCAGACGATCGAGAGCCTGGGCCCCCACCTGGTCATCGGGCTGTCGTGCTACTCGAGCTTCGACTACATGCGGGTGATGGCGCTGGCGCGCTACGTCAAGCGCTGCTTCCCCGGGGTGCCGCTGGTGACCGGGGGCTACCACGCCAGCGCCCTGCCGGGCGACGTGGTGTTCGAGGGCTCGCCGTTCGACGCGGTGGTGGTGGGCGAGGGCGAGCGGCCCATGCGGGCGCTGGTGGAGACGCTGTTGGGGGGCGGGCCGCTCGGGCAGCGCGTGTTCGGGCCCGATCAGATCGAGGACCTCGACACGCTGCCGCCGTACGCGTGGGACCTCCTGCACCGCTACTGGCCGCGGGCGCGCGACATCGGCCGCAAGCTGCAAGTGTACCTGGCGCGCGGGTGCCCGTACCACTGCACGTTCTGCATGGAGCGGTCCAAGAGCGGCTACAAGTGGCGCGGGTACTCGTCGGCGCGCGCGGTCGACGAGCTGCGCCGGCTGGCGCGCTTCACCGATCTGTCGCACTGGGTAGTCAACATCGCCGACCCGCTGTTCGGGTTCCGCCGCCGGTGGCGGCGCGAGGTGCTCGAGGGGATCATCGAGCACCGCCTGTTCCCCCGGCAGTACTGGACGCTGACGCGCAGCGACGACCTCGAGGAGGAGGACGTGTCGCTCTTGGCCCGCGCGCGCTTCTCGATCGGCATCGGGCTCGAGAGCGGCAGCCCCCAGATGCTGACCTTGATGCAGAAGGGCAACAAGACCGACGCGTACCTGGGCGCGATCGAGCGGCTGGCACGACTGAGCCGGGATCACGGGCTCAACTGGGCCACCAACGTGATCGTGGGGCACCCGGGCGAGACGCTGGCCAGCATGCGGCAGACCCGGGAATTCCTGGGGGCGCTGTTCACCTCGGCCAAGGAGACGTGCGGGTGGCTGTCGATCGACCCGTTCCGGCTCTACCCCGGGGCGCAGGTGCACGAGGCCATGCAGACGTACGCCCAGCTCTACGGCACGCGCTTCTACCACCCCGAGTGGTGGAAGAGCTGGTACGACGGCGCGTTCATGGCCGAGCACCTCGACCCGAGCACCGAGGTGAGCTTCGAGGCGCGGGTGCGGTTCATGATCGACGCCTACGGGCCCTTGATGGAGGAGATCCAGCGGCGCTTCCGCGGGCAGGGGCGCAGCGTGGACCGGGTGTTCGCGCGCAGCCTCGCCGAGCAGGCGCGGCTCTTGGGCCCGGCTATGCGCGACCTCTTGCTGCAGCGCGGCGCCCGGGCCAAGGCGCGGCTTGGCGCGGCCGAGCGGGGCGCGGCGCCCGAGGTGGCGTCGATCGACGTGCCGATCGGGCTGCAGGTGAAGGACCCGTGGATCCGCGCGCGCGAGCAGGCGGTGCGGCGGCTGCTGCACGACGGGGTGCTGCGGACGGCCGACCTCGTGGAGGCGATCCTCGCGGTGGGGCCCGAGGCGCTCATGGGCGAGGGCGACGCGCGGGCGGTGCTGGGCGAGCGCGCGGCGGCGGAGCGGCCCGAGGGCGAGCTGTGGCCCTCGCTCGAGCTGCGGGTGCTGGCGCTGGGGCTCGAGGCGCTCGAGCCGGCGCCCGGCGACCGGGTGGCGGTGCTGTGCGAGCGCTCGGGCTACGTGGCCGCGATCCTGTCGCGGCTGGTGGGCGAGGAGGGGCGCGTGGTGGTGATGCGGCACGAGGCGGTCGCCGGGGCGCCCGCGGGCGCGTGGGAGGGGCTCGTGGCGCTCGGCAACGTGGAGGCGCGGCCGGCCGACCTCGCGGCGCCGCTGCGGCTCGAGGGGGTGTTCGACGGGGTGTGGATCGGCGCCGCGATCCCGCGGGTGCCGGCCGCGACGACGGAGCACGTGCGCGAGGCGGGCGGGCGGGTCATCGCGTGCGTGGGGCCGCGGTTTCGCCCGCAAGACCTCGTGTCGCTCACGCGGCACGACGGCGAGCTGGTCGAGCGCCGGGTGGCGCGGGTACGGGCGCCGGTGCTGCGCGGCGCGGGGGGCTGGCTGCGGGCGCCTGCGAAGGCGGCCCAGTGATCGCGTGGCGACGCGCGGTGGAGCCGGCGCTGCTGCTGCACGTGCTGGCGCACCTCGACCTCGGGCGCGACGCGGCGTCGATCTTCGACCCGACGCTGCCGGCGCGCGCGTGGGTGGGCGAGCTGGGCGCGGCGTACCAGGCCGCGCCCGGGCGGCTGGTGGTGCACGGCCTGGGGCTGTGGCACCGCACGCGGGCCGGGCTCGACGCGCTGCGCGAGGCCCCGCCGCCGGGCCTGGTCGACGCGGCGGGGCGGCGGCTCGTGGCGGGGCTGCTCGACGCGATGGCGAGCGAGCGCGCCGCGTTCGAGCGGGCGTGGGCGGCGGGCGAGCGCGAGGCCCAGGCGCGCCTGGCCGAGGTGGCGGCGCGCATCGACGAGCCGCTCGCGGCGCTGCGGCGCGCGCTGTGGGAGCCGCAGGGCGAGCCGCCCGCGCTCACGGTGCTCGACTGCCCCGCGCTGGGCCTGGGGGGGCGCGGGGCGAGCGACGCGCACGGCCGCGTGGTGGCGGTGAGCCTGGCCGCGCCCGCCGAGCACGTCTTGTGTCAGATCCTCCACGAGGAGATCCACCCGGTGACCGATCCGAGCGTGCGCGGCACGGTGCCCGCGTCGGTGCAGGACACCCGTGCGGGCACGGCCGGCCACGCGCTGCACGCCGCGCTCGAGCACGTGGCGATCGAGGTGGGGCAGGCCTTGATCGCGGCCCGTGCTCCCGCCTGGGGCCCGGCCTACGCGCGCTGGCGCGAGCGGCTCGGGTGGTGACGCGCGCGGTGGGCACGGCCTCGGCGGCGCGGGTATGGTGGTGCGGTGCTGCTGCCCATGCTCGTGCTCGGTGCGGCCCTCGGGGGCGCGCAGGCCTGCCCGGCCGGCTCGTGTGCCGTCGCGGCCGCGGTCGCGCCGGAGGGCGAGCCCACGCCGCTCGTGGACGGCAAGCGCATGCGCGCCTTGATGCGCGCGTTCGGGAAGCTGCGCGGGCGCTCGCCGCAGTTCTCCACCGCCTCCGGCACGCGGCTGTCGCCGTCGATGTCGCCGGCGGCGATCGAGCGGCGCATGGCGGCCGACGGGGCCGAGCCGGTGCTGCGCGTGCTGTGGGGGCGCTGCGCGTCGCATGCCCGGCTCTGCTCGTGGGTGGAGCTCGAGGTGCACGTGCACCGCGAGCTCCACATGCTCGATTGCGAGAGCCCGTCGGCGGTGCGGGTGATGCGGCTCGAGGGGCACGTGATCGTCGAGCAGGCGCCGTCGAGCACCACGCAGAGCTACGAGGTCGACGTGGGCCCGGTGGGCTGTGCGGCCGACGAGCGCCCGCCGAGCGCGGTCCCCGAGGGCGCGCGCTCGGCCTTCCTCTACGTGCTGGGCTCCCACGGCCTGGTGCAGGTGGCGATGCGACGGCTGCCGGTGCAGGCGCTCACGCGGGCGCTCGAGGGCCCCTAGGCTCGGCGGGCCGGGCGGGCGATCACTGCGAGAGGATCACCACCGCGTACGGCCCCACGCCCACCGTGCCGTGGTAGGGCAGGCCGTCGCGGCCGCCGTCCCACGCGGTGACGGCGAGGCTCGGGGTGTCGGCGAACTCGGGGTCGTAGCCCTTCCAGTCGCCGTTGAACCGGACGTGCCAGGTGCCGCCGCGGGGCAGGCCGAGGTCGTAGCTGGGGAACGCGCGGCTGCTCCAGTTGGCCACCACGACCACGTCGTCGCCGGGCCCGCCGCGGTCCCAGCGGTGGAAGGCGATCACCTTGGAGGCGTCGTCGACGTGGAACACGTTGACGTGGCCGCCGCGCAGGCCCTGGGTGGTGCCGCGGAGGTTGCGGCGCAGGTGCACGAGGTCGCGCACCATGGTGCGGATGCCGGCGAAGGCGTGGCAGCGGCTCCAGTCGACGGGATCGGTGTCCTGGAACCAGCCGTCCTCGAGGCACTCCTGCCCCTGGAACAGCATGGGGATGCCGGGCGCGGTCATCACCATGGCGATGCCGAGCGAGGCGCGCTTCTTGGAGTACCAGCTGCCGGCGTTGCCGGGCCAGATGGCCTCGGGGATGCGCTGCTTGCCGTTGGCGACCTCGTCGTGGCTCTCGGTGTAGATCACCCGCCGCAGCGCCAGGCCGTCGTACTGGTGGGCGATGGCGTCGCGCACCTCGGCCATGCTGCGGTCGTGGTCGTCGCGCGCGAGCAGGTTGTGGGTGATGGGGTGCACGAAGCGGCCGTCCCACTGGCTGTCGAAGCCCGCGCCGCCCTCGTGGGTGGGCTTGGTGAGCCACGGGTCGTCCTGCAGGTCCTCGGCGATCATGAGCTTCCACGGGTGGTCGCCGTCGACCAGGTCGTTGGCGCGCTGGAGCAGGCCGTAGCCCTCGGGCAGGTCGGCGCCGCCGGCCTTGCGCACGTTGAGGGTGGAATCCCAGCGCAGGCCGTCGGCGCGGTACTCGTGCAGCCACATGGCCACGTTGCTCACCACGTAGTCGCGCACCTCGGTGCGGCCGTAGTCGGGGCGCGGGCCCCACGGGGTGTCCCTGCGCCAGTCGGCGTAGAAGTAGACGCCGCCGTTGCCGTCGCCCAGGCACTCGCCGTCGAAGCACCACGTGGGGATGTCGGAGGGGCCGTAGTGGTTGTGCACCACGTCGACGATCACGCCGATGCCGTGGTGGTGGGCCTGGTCGATGAAGCGCTTGGCGTCGTCGACGGTGCCGTAGGCGCTCTCGGGGGCGCACGGGAGCGCGGGGTTGTAGCCCCACGAGAAGTCGCCGGCGAACTCGGTGGGCGGCATCACCTCGACCACGTTGACGCCGAGGTCGGCGAGGTCGGCCAGGCGCTCGGTGGCGCTCTGCCAGCCGCCGGGGCCCCCGCCGGGCGCGTCGTTGAACGTGCCCACGTGCAGCTCGTAGATCACCGCCTCGTCCCACGGCGGGGTGTGGAAGTCGGTGGCGGTCCACGTGAACGCGTTGGGGTCGACGACGATGGCGTTGCCGACCGAGCTCGTGGCCTGCCTGGCGCGGGGGTCGATGCGCCAGTGCTCCTGGCCGCGGGTCTCGAGCACGTACCGGTACTCGTGGCCGTGGAGGGCCCCGTCCACGTCGGCGGAGAAGTAGTCGCTGCCCGGCTCGCGCACCAGCTCGTCGGCGCCCACCTGCCAGCCGTCGAAGTCGCCCACCACCGACACCCGCGACGCGTGCGGGGCCCACACGCGGAAGGTGGTGCCGCCGTCGTAGGGGATGGCGCCCGCCTGCGGGCCGTAGGTGCGCAGGGGCTCGTCGGAGGCGGGGGCGAGGGCCGAGCCGGGCTCGCGCGCGCCGTCGACGAGGCACGCACACGGCAAGAGGGCGCACGGCAGCACGGCGCGCACGAGCAGGCGGGGTGGGGGACGGAGGTGCGGCGCGGTCACGGGGGCTCGCGCGCCGCTCATCAAGAAGCGTGCCGACGCGGGGGCTCGCGCGCCGCCCCCGAGCAACGCGGGCGATCACGAGGGTGATCGCTCGCGGCGGCGGAGGGGCCGCGGCGGCGCTCGCCTTGCAGGTTGCCCGGCCCGACGCTTGGCTGGCTGCGCAGGCTGGGCAGTTGGCCCAGCGGGCTACAGGCCGTAGCGCTCGGTGATCACGGCCACGTACGCGAGCGCCTGGTCGCGGGCCTGCCCGGGGGGCAGCGCCTCGACGAGCTCGGGCCACACCAGCGGGTGCGCCCAGCCGTCGGCCAGCGTCACCGGCAACGCACCTGCAGCCCCCCCGGCGGCGCCGCCCGCAGCCCCACCGGCGGCCCCACCGGCCGTCCGGCGCGAACCGGGCGTAGGCGGCGCGCAGCAGGGCGGGGACGAGGCCCGGGAGGAGGCCCTGTGCTGCGGCCAGCAGGTGGGCGTCCCAGCCGACGCGCAGC
>WBZL01003663.1_pt1 | contig 13874 bp, 12 predicted proteins | sample 5204291 | NCBI WGS metagenome assembly WBZL01 (sample SAMN12344345, study PRJNA552823) | activated sludge metagenome | biome: Activated sludge suspended growth; feature: Nitrification reactor; material: Wastewater; isolation source: activated sludge from nitrification reactor of wastewater...
AGTTCTGCGCAAGATGAAGAAGACCGCCGAAGATTATCTCGGCGAAGACGTGACCGAGGCGGTGATTACCGTGCCTGCCTATTTCAACGACAGCCAGCGCCAGGCGACCAAGGATGCCGGGCGGATTGCCGGCCTGGAAGTCAAGCGCATCATCAACGAACCGACGGCAGCGGCCCTGGCCTTCGGCATGGACAAAAAGCAAGGTGACAAGAAGATCGCGGTCTACGACCTGGGCGGCGGCACCTTCGATATCTCGATCATCGAAATTGCTGCGGTCGAAGGCGAGCACCAGTTTGAGGTGCTGTCGACCAACGGTGACACCTTCCTCGGCGGCGAAGACTTTGACCAGCGTCTGATCGATTACATCATCGACGAGTTCAAGAAAGAATCGGGCGTCAACCTCAAGGCCGACGTGCTGGCTCTGCAACGCCTCAAGGATGCCGCTGAAAAAGCCAAGATCGAGCTTTCGTCCGGCCAGCAAAATGAAATCAACCTGCCGTACATTACCGCTGACGCCTCCGGACCCAAGCATCTGACGCTGAAGATCACACGCTCCAAGTTCGAGGCGCTGGTCGACGATCTCATCGAACGGACTATCGAACCCTGCCGAATTGCCCTGAAGGATGCTGGCTGCAAGATCGGCGACATCGACGATGTCATCCTGGTTGGCGGACAGAGCCGGATGCCCAAGGTGCAGCAAAGGGTCAAGGAGTTCTTCGGCCGCGAACCGCGCCGCGACGTCAATCCGGATGAGGCGGTGGCCGTCGGTGCTGCGATCCAGGGTGGCGTTCTGCAGGGCGAGGTCAAGGATGTTCTGCTCCTCGATGTGACGCCATTGTCGCTGGGTATCGAGACGCTGGGCGGCGTAATGACCAAGCTGATCAAGAAGAATACGACCATTCCAACCAAAGCGACGCAGGTCTTTTCGACGGCTGACGATAACCAGTCTGCGGTAACCATTCACGTGCTGCAGGGCGAGCGGGAAATGGCCAGCGGCAACAAGAGCCTTGGACAGTTCAATCTTTCCGACATTCCGCCGGCACCACGTGGCATGCCACAGATCGAAGTGACCTTCGATATTGATGCCAATGGTATTTTACATGTTTCGGCCAAGGACAAGGCCACTGGTAAGGAGAACAAGATCAAGATCCAGGCGTCTTCTGGCCTCAGTGAAGCGGAAGTGCAGCGCATGGTCCAGGATGCCGAGTTGCACGCCGAAGAAGACCGGAAAGCACACGAACTGGCGGAAGCCCGCAATCAGTGCGACGGCATGATTCACACCGTCAAGAAGTCGCTTGCCGAATACGGCAAGGAACTCTCCGACAGCGAGAAACAGGTCATCGAAAAGGCGATGCGTGAAGCCGAGGAGGCCATTCGTGGCAACGACATCGAGGCCATCAAGGCGAAGAACGAGGCGCTCGGAACCGCTGCTCAGAAGTTGGGCGAGAAGATGTACGCCAAACAACAGGAGCAAACGGGGGGCTCCGCACATACTGCCGGGGCTGCCGGTGAAGCGAAGAAGGACGACAGCGACGTCGTGGACGCCGAGTTTACCGAAGTCAAAGACAAGAAGTAGGTCTTTGCCTACCAGGCGGGGCGTATAATCGCGCCTCGCCCTGCTCCCACCAATTGTTCATAAACCCATGGCAAAACGCGACTTATACGACATTCTCGGCGTCAATCGCGACGCGTCCGATGAAGAAATCAAGAAAGCTTACCGCAAGCTGGCGATGAAGCATCATCCGGACCGTAATCCGGATAATCCCAAAGCTGAGGAGCACTTCAAGGAAGTCAAGGAAGCCTACGAAACTCTCACCGACCCGGAGAAGCGCGCCGCCTATGACCAGTACGGTTACGCCGGCATCGATCCGCAGGCCGGTATGGGCGCTGCGGGGGCCGGGGGATTTTCCGATACCTTCGGTGGCATCTTTGATGAGATCTTCGGTGGTCGTCGTGGCGGTGGACGTTCAAATGTCTATCGCGGCGCCGACCTCCGCTACAACCTCGAAATTTCGCTGGAACAGGCAGCCTTCGGCACTGAAACCAAGATCCGCATTCCGACAATGGAGGTTTGCGACGCCTGCCATGGCAGTGGTGCCAAGGCCGGAACGCAGCCAAAGACCTGTCCGACCTGTCAGGGGAGCGGTCAGGTTCGCCTGCAGCAGGGCTTCTTCTCGATTCAGCAGACCTGTCCGAAATGTCATGGTACCGGGCGCTTTATAGCCGAGCCGTGTGTTCCGTGTCACGGCTCGGGCAGAGTCAAGCAGCACAAAACCCTGGCGGTGAAGATTCCAGCGGGAGTTGATGAGGGCGACCGGATTCGACTCACGGGCGAAGGCGAGCATGGCATCAATGGCGGGCCGTCAGGGGATCTTTACGTTCAGATTCACCTCAAGGCACACCCTGTCTTTCAGCGCGAACAGAACGACCTGCACTGCGAGATGCCGATCAGTTTTACCACCGCGGCTCTGGGTGGAGAAATCGATATTCCGACGCTGGATGGAGCTGCGAAAATCCGTGTTCCCCCGGAAACGCAATCAGGAAAAATTTTTCGCTTGCGCGGCAAAGGTATCAAGGGCGTACGTAGTAACGCCCACGGTGATCTGCTCTGCCATGTGGTTGTGGAAACCCCGGTGCATCTCACCGAACGCCAGAAAGAGTTGTTGCGCGAACTTGAGGAGTCCAGCCGCGAGAACTCCGCTCACCACAACCCGCGCGCCAAATCCTGGATGGATCGTGTGCGCGACTTTTTCGCGGCCACCTGAGAACTGCCATCTCTGCGCCCGTTGATGCAGCCCAGCAGTGTCGGGCGAGACAATCGCAGGCGAATATATCGCACACTGTTGCTGCGTGTAAGGGGTGTGTCAGTTTGCTTCGCCATTCTTCAAGGTGAAAGTTGCGTCAGCGACTCGTGAATCTCCCCATTCCAGCCTGGGAAATGTCGGGGGAGAGGGTAATGGCCATGACTTCCAGATCGGGGGTACCTGAAAAGTAATGACCGTTGACTGAAGCCAGTCGCAGGTCCGTGAACAATCACGGCAATCGCATTGAAGGAGAATGGGCATGAGAATCGTCAGGGCGCTACTGTTTGCTTGCTTGAGTTGGGTCAACTGTGTGCTGGCGGCTGAGGTAGGGGTGACCGACAACAGCATCCTGATCGGCATGACTGCGCCGTTCTCCGGCCCTAACGGGGCGTACGGTCTGGACATGAAGATGGTCATCAATGCCTATTTTCGCCAGATCAACGATGCAGGAGGGATTCATGGTAGAAGGCTGGAGTTGCGCGCACTCGACGATGGCTACGAAACTGATCGTGCGGTCGCCAATACCCGCGCCTTGATCAGCCAGGAAAAGGTTTTTGCCCTGGTCGCATCGTACGGTTCGAGTCCCACAACGGCGGCTATGAACGAGGTCTTTGGCGTTGCCAAAGTGCCGCTGGTCGGAGCGATTTCGGGTGCAGACTCGATCCGCCAGTTGCCTAGGGACAACCCGAAAAATCGCTACATGTTCAATGTGCGGGCAAGTTACGCGAACGAGACCGAAGCAATCGTCAATCAATTGGTTTCTCTCGGCTTCAGCAACATCGCCGTTTTGTACCAGAACGATGGATTCGGCAAATCCGGCCTCGATGGAGTCGTTACCGCGCTCAGAAAGCATAACCAGGCACCGGTGGCAGTAGCCACGGTGGAACGTAACTCGGCCGAGGTCGGCCAGGCGGTGCAGACCATTGCCCAGGCGAACCCGCAAGCGGTGATCATGGTGACCTTGTACAAGCCTACTGCCGCCTTCGTTCGTGCGATGAGGAAGATCGGTCAAAAACCGCAGTTCATGACCCTGTCGCCAGTCGGCGCTGACCTGCTGGTACAGGAGCTTGGTGACGAGGCACGCGGCATCGGCATTTCACAGGTCATGCCCTATCCTTGGAACGATACCACGCCGCTGGTACGCGAATACCAGAAGCTGCTCGGCCAGAATGGAAAATTCTCCTACTATGGCGTCGAGGCTTACGCCATGGCGAAAGTGTTGGTCGATGCCATCCGCAAAACGGGCAAAGAGCTCAGCCGCGAAAAGCTGCTGAGCAGTCTCGAAGGCATGCAGAACCATGACCTTGGGGGCTATCGCGTCAGCTATTCGGCCAATGATCGGTTGGGTTCTCGCTTTGTCGACCTGACGGTCATTGGCAACAGCGGCCGGGTTCTTCGTTAATCAATTAAACGATCAGGCGCGTCGCCAGTTGGTTCCCTGGGCACCATCCTCAAGAACAACTCCTGCGGCCAGTAGTCCGCTACGGATTCTGTCTGCTTCGGCGTAGTCCTTGCGTTTCTTTGCCGCCAACCGGCTGGCGATCAGGATTTCGATCGCTTCGACAGACATCTCTTCAGCGCCCGGTGTCGGCGTCCCCTGCAGAAATCCTTGTGGGTCGCGCTTGAGCAGTCCCAGAAGGCCCGCCAGCCCACGCAACTGGCTGGCCAGTCCCGCAGACTTGCTGCGGTTCACCTCGCTGGCCAAGTCAAACAACGCGGCACAGGCATCAGGGGTGTTGAAGTCGTCGTTCATTGCCTGGCTAAAGCGAATCGCATGCGGCTCATGCCAGTCCACGGCGGCCACTTCGACTGCCGGTGGTGCCGCCTTGAGTGCAGTGTAAAGCCGGCTCAGCGCTTGCCGTGCATCGTCGAGATGGGCATCAGAATAGTTGAGTGGGCTGCGGTAGTGTGCCCGCAGGATGAAGAAACGCAGTACTTCAGGATCGTATTGCTTGAGGATGTCCCTGATCGTGAAGAAGTTACCGAGCGATTTCGACATTTTTTCGTCATCGATACGAACGAAGCCGTTGTGCATCCAGAAGTTAACGAACGGGCAGTGATGTGCGCCTTCGGACTGCGCGATCTCGTTTTCATGATGAGGAAACTGTAGGTCCTGCCCACCTCCGTGAATATCGAAGTGCTTGCCGAGCAGGTCCGAACTCATCGCGGAACACTCGATGTGCCAACCGGGGCGACCATTGCCCCACGGCGATGGCCAGAAAGGTTCGCCCTTCCTGGCCTGTTTCCAGAGCACGAAGTCGAGCGGGTCGTCCTTACCAGTGTCAACGTCGACGCGTTCCCCTGCGCGAAGATCGTCGATAGACTTACCCGACAGTTTGCCGTAGCCAGGAAATTTGCGGACCGAGAAATTCACGTCACCAGTGGTCGCTTGGTAAGCCAGCCCGTTTTTCTCCAGCAGTTCGATCAGGCCGAGCATCTGCGGAATATATTGGGTTGCCCGGGGTTCATGGTCGGGTTTCTCTACGCCAAGTGCGGTCGCATCTTCATCCATGAAGCCAATGAAGCGGTCGGTCAATTCGCCGATGCTTTCCTTGTTGGCTAGTGCCCGCTGGATGATTTTGTCATCTATGTCGGTAATGTTCCGGACGTAGCACACCTTTAGTCCACTCGCCCGCAGCCAGCGCTGAACCATGTCAAAAACGACCAATACGCGTGCATGGCCGAGGTGGCAGTAGTCATAAACGGTCATTCCACAGACGTACATGCGGACACTACCGGGCGTGATCGGTACGAAGTCCTGCTTTTCCTTGGTCAGCGAGTTGTAGATCTTCAACATATTTTATGTCCGCTATAGCATTCGGCACAGACGTACACCCAGGGCAAATCTGTTCTCTTCGAGTCTCGATTCCGGAGCCGGGCAGAATCAAGATTCATCAATCTAATCAGGATTCTAAACCCAAGTTTGATGAACGGACTGGATGCCGGCTTACCCCCGCCGGAATGACTGGCAGTCATAGGGTTACGGGAAGAACAAAATTACCCTGCGTACACGTCGAGTGCTTTGGTTTGGACGCACTTCTTGTTAGAATCAATCGGTTTAGTGACACCCACCTGCTGCATAGGCAAGTATACCATACCCATGCACTCGAATCTTCCGATGCCTATGCCTGCCTCCTTCCCGGCTTTGATCGTCGGCTTGCTACTGGGCTGCAGCAGTTTCTTTGCCACATCCGACACGCTGTCGGATGCACAGCGGCTAATGCGCCAGGGCCAGACTGCACATGCTCTCGAAAAGGTCGACGCCTACCTGGCGAACAAGCCATCGGACGCACAGGGGCGATTCCTCAAGGGTCTCGCCCTCACCGAGATGGGCAAACAACAGGAAGCCATAGCCGTCTTCAGCAAACTGACCGAGGACTATCCCGAATTGCCAGAGACTTACAACAATCTGGCGGTTCTGTATGCCCAACAGAAACAATACGAGAAGGCGCGTACGGCACTCGAGATGGCGATCAGGATTCATCCGGGCTACGCTACCGCCTACGACAACCTTGGTGATGTCTATGCCATGCTCTCCGGCCAGGCTTATGACAAAGCGCTACAGCTGGATCCGTCGAGGCAAGTGACACAATCCAAGCGTGCCAGGCTTCGGGAACTCAACAAGTCCTCCACAAGCAGCTCAAGGGTGGCGATGCTGCCAGCTGGCGAGACCGGTAGTAGCCGAAAAACCAGCAACGAACCGGCTGTCATGCCGATTGCGGAAGCATCAATCCCTGCCGCTGGCACCTCTGCTGCCACGATACCAACGGGCAAGGGTATCACCCCGCTCGCTGCCGCGACGGATGCTGACAAATCGGTGCAGCAGGCAACGGTGATTTCGAGTGACGAGAGGGCCGTGACGAAAGCCCTGCAAGGCTGGGTTGGCGCCTGGTCACGGAAGGATGCCAAGGCCTATCTCGCGTACTATGCAGCGGATTTTCGTACGCCCGGTGGAATGCCCCGCAAGGCATGGGAAAATGAGCGCACTCGACCGATGAACAAACTTGGCAGGCTACAGGTGGAAATCGAGGACATCAAGGTCTCGTTTGCCGACGACAAGGCAACGGTGAGGCTCCGACAGCATTACAGTTCGCCCTACCTGAAATCCTCCGTCACCAAGACCATCATCCTGGTCAAATCCAGGGGCAGGTGGTTGATTCAGCAGGAACGGATCGGCTGATGATCATTATTTACCTGGAGGAATTCTCTGATGTACAGGAAACTTGCCCTGATTGCCGTTGGCCTACTGTCGGTAGCGGCCTTGGCTGCACCCAGCGTCGACATGCAGACCAGCATGGGCCGGATCGTGATTGAACTCAATTCCGAAAAGGAACCAAAAACCGTCCAGAACTTTGTCCAGTACGTCAACGAGGGGTTCTACAACGGCACGGTTTTCCACCGCGTCATTCCCGGCTTCATGATTCAGGGTGGTGGTTTTACCGTTGATCTGCAACAGAAGCCGGCGGTCCGAAAGGTGGAAAACGAGGGGAAGAATGGCCTGAAAAACGATCGGGGAACGATCGCCATGGCCCGTACCTCAGAGCCGCATTCGGCGAGTTCTCAGTTCTTCATCAATCTCCGCGACAATGCCGCACTCAACTATCCTGCGAGCGATGGCTGGGGCTATACGGTTTTTGGCAAGGTCACAGAAGGCATGGATGTGGTGGACAAGATCGCCAAGGTGGCGACCGGAAACCGCTCGATGCACCAGGACGTTCCCCTTGAACCGGTCATTATCCAGTCGGTCAAGATCATTCCCGAGAAAGGAAAGCCATGATCAAGCTGCATACCAATTTTGGCGTTATTGCCATCGAAGTGGACGCCGAAAAAGCGCCTTTGTCAGCCAGAAACTTCCTCGACTACGTCGAGGCTGGCCACTATGACAATACGGTTTTCCATCGAGTGATTCCCGGCTTCATGGTTCAGGGCGGTGGCTTCGCGCCGGGCATGAAACAGAAGGCCTGCAAGGATCCGATCCAAAATGAAGCGAGCAACGGGCTCAAGAATGATGCCTACACGGTTGCCATGGCGCGTACCTCTGAGCCGCACTCGGCCACCGCACAGTTCTTCATCAATCTGGTGAACAACGATTTTCTCAATTACCGTGCGCCCAATGCCCAGGGTTGGGGATACTGCGTATTCGGCAAGGTGGTTGAGGGTCGCGAGGTGGTCGATCGGATCAAGGCGGTCAAAACGGGCTTTTCCAATGGGCATGGCGATGTGCCCGTAGAAGATGTACTGATCGAACGTGCTGAGGTCTGCTGATGCTCATTCCAGTCCACGATTCATTCACGCAGTGATCCTGTTCATTTCCGATCTGCATCTGACACCGCAGGCGCCAGGCGTCACCCGCATCTTTCTGGATTTTCTCGGTGGCCGTGCGCGTGCCGCCGAGCAATTGTTCATTCTCGGCGATCTGTTTGAAACCTGGCCGGGTGACGACTGCCTGGAAGATCCGGAAGATTCGTTTGCCGTCCACATCGTCGATGCCCTGCACGAGCTGGCGGTGGACGGGGTGCGCGTGTCAGTGATGCATGGGAACCGCGATTTTCTGCTCGGAGACCACTTCGCTGCCCGCAGCGGCGCTCGGCTGCTGCCGGATCCTTATATCCTGTCCCTGCCGGCATGGCAGTTCGTCCTGTCGCATGGCGATGCCTTGTGTACCGACGATCACGACTACCAGGCATTTCGTGCGCTGGTGCGCCGGCCCGACTGGCAGACCATCTTTCTGGGCAAATCCCTGCCGGAACGCAAGGCGATGGCCATCGCGGCCCGCCAAAAAAGCGAATCTGCCAAACGCGACAAGGCGGACAACCTGATGGACGTCAATGCCGGTGCGACGGACGATTTCCTGCGCGCACATGGCTATGCCACGCTGATCCACGGTCATACACATCGTCCGGCGACGCATGCCCACCTAGTCGACGGGATACATGTCGAGCGCTGGGTACTGGCAGACTGGCAGGAGACACAAGGCGAGTTTCTTTGCTGGGATGGCCGGGAACTGTACCGGGAGCACTGGATCTGATACCCTTCTGTCATCCCCACGGCGCACCCAGGCCATGAGCAAGCCAGCGGTCGACATCCTGCGCCGGGTTTTCGGCTATCCGTCGTTTCGTGGTCAGCAGGAGGAAATCGTCGACCAGCTCGTCGCTGGCGGTGACGCGCTAGTGCTGATGCCGACCGGCGGCGGCAAGTCGCTCTGCTATCAGATCCCGGCACTGCTGCGCCAGGGCGTTGGCGTGGTCGTCTCGCCACTGATCGCGCTGATGCAAGACCAGGTTGATGCCTTGCGGCTGGCGGGTGTGCGCGCAGCTTTCCTGAATTCGTCGATGGATTTTCGATCGGCGGTCGACACCGAGCGCCGTTTGCTGAACGACGAGCTGGATCTGATCTATGTGGCACCTGAACGGCTGCTCAGCGACCGTTTCATCGGCCTGCTCGAACAACTCGTCGCGCGCCAGCAGCTCGCACTCTTTGCGATTGACGAGGCCCATTGTGTTTCACAATGGGGACACGATTTTCGCCCGGAGTACATTCAGCTCTCAAAGCTGCACCAGCGCTTCCCTGGGGTACCACGCATTGCCTTGACGGCGACTGCAGACCAGCTAACCCGGCAGGAAATCGTTACCCGCCTGAATCTCGAGGAAGCGAGCTTGTTCGTCGCAAGTTTCGATCGGCCAAACATCCGTTACACGATCGTCGAGCGTGACAACCCGCGCAAACAATTGCTGAGCTTTCTCGTTGCGCATCATGGTGCGGCCGGCATCGTCTATTGTCTTTCGCGCCGCAAGGTGGATGAAACCGCCGTCTGGCTGAATGCGCAGGGAGTGGCTGCCCTGCCGTACCATGCCGGACTGACCGCCGACGCCCGGCAACGTCACCAGCAGCGCTTTCTGCGCGAGGATGGGCTGGTGATGGTGGCCACCGTCGCATTCGGGATGGGAATCGACAAACCCGACGTGCGCTTCGTCGCTCATCTCGACCTGCCCAAGAGCCTCGAAGCGTATTACCAGGAAACCGGGCGGGCCGGGCGCGATGGTGATCCTTCGCAAGCGTGGATGACCTACGGATTGAATGATGTAGTCATCCACCGGCAAATGATCGAGGAGTCGTCCGCACCGCTCGAGCAGAAGCACGTCGAAAGGCAGAAGCTCGAGAGCATGCTCGCCTATTGCGAATCGGCGCAGTGCCGTCGCGTCCTCCTGCTCAACTATTTTGGCGAGGCCGCAGCGCCCTGCGGCAACTGCGATGTCTGCCTTGACCCGCCACTGCTCTGGGACGGTACGGTAGCGGCGCAGAAGGCGCTGTCTGCAGCCTTGCGAACCGGCCAGCGTTTTGGTGCCGGGCATCTGATCGACATCCTGCGTGGCAAGCCTACCGACAAAGTCAGGCAGTTCGGTCACGACCGCCTGCCGACTTTCGGCGTCGGAGTGGAGATGGACGACATGGGCTGGCGCTCGGTATTTCGGCAGTTGCTCGCAGGTGGAGTGCTCGCAGCCGACGCCACGGCCTACGGGGCGCTAAAGCTGACGGACAGCGCACGGCCGATTCTCAAGGGAGAAATCAGCCTCAAGCTGCGACAGCGTTCGGATCGGCCAAAGGGCAAGCCAGCCCGGAGCAAAAACTTGCCAGACAGCCCGCCGCAGCGAGCCAACGATTCACCGCTGCTAGCCAGGCTGCGGACCTGGCGCAGCGAGAGAGCACGCGAACAGGGAGTTCCTGCCTACGTGATCCTGCATGATCGCACGCTCTACGAGATCGCTGCGCTGCTGCCCGATTCTGCGCAGGCGCTGCTCGCCGTACCGGGGATCGGCCTTGCCAAGGCCGACCGCTACGGCGAAGACCTGCTGGCCATCGTCGCGGCGGCTGACTGATTTCGGGGAGACGTGCCCGGATAGGGATGGAGTCTGTCGAGTGCGATGCTCTGTCCGGAGGGCTGCACGATGCGTACATGCTCGCGGTGAAGCTCGCGGGCATGGCGCAGGCCGCAGGAGTGAGCGATCATCTCGATTTCCTTGTTCATGTTCCGACAGTAGGACGCCACCCGCGTCGCTTTGTCCTCGACGACCAAGCCGCGCTGCAGGCGCGGATCGTGCGTGGTGACGCCGGTCGGACAGGTATTGGTGTGGCAGCGCAGGGCCTGGATGCAGCCCAGCGAGAACATGAAGCCACGCGCGGTATTGATGAAATCGGCGCCTGTCGCCAGCGCCCAGGCGACACGGGCCGGCGTCACCAGTTGGCCGGCAGCGATGATCCGAATCCGTTCCCTGAGGCCGTTGGCCAGCAATGCGTCGACAACCAGTGGCAAGGCTTCGTCAATCGACAGCGCCATGTGATCGGCCAGCGCCTGTGGTGCGGCACCACTGCCGCCCTCGCCTCCGTCTATGGTCAGAAAGTCGGGCGCTGCCTGTAGACCACGGTGCGCAACCGCTGCCGTGAGTTCCTTGATGAAGCGCTCTCCTCCGATGGCGGTCTTGACACCCACTGGCTTGCCGGTAATGGCCCGGACATGCTCGACCTGATCGAGCAGTTCGTCGATGTTGGCGATATCGCGGTGGCGGTTCGGGCTCAGTGAATCGCGTCCTTCGCTGATGCCGCGGATGCGCGCGATCTCGGGCGTCACCTTGTTGCCCGGCAAAACTCCGCCCTTGCCCGGCTTGGCTCCCTGCGAGAGCTTGATCTCGAAAGCGCGCACGCTCGCTTGTGCGGCGAGTTCGCGCAGACGCTCGTCGGACAGCTCGCCGTTGCCGTCACGAACGCCATACTTGGCCGTGCCGATCTGAAAGATGATGTCACAACCACCCTCCAGGTGATACGGAGAAAGCCCCCCTTCGCCGGTGTCCAGCCAACAGCCGGCTGCCGCTGCACCGTGGGAAAGCGCGCGGACGGCAGGTTGAGAGATGGCGCCAAAACTCATGGCGCTGATGTTCACCAGCGAGCGGCCGATAAAAGGGGTCCGGCAATAGTCTTCACCAATCGCCAACGCTGGTGTTGCTTGTTTCTCCTCATCGAGAACGGGGAACGGAGCATTGACGAAAATCAGAGCGCCGGGTGTATGAATCCGGTAAGTCGAGCCGAAGCCGATAATTCCACCTTCGTTCTTGGCCATGCGGTAGACCCAGCTGCGAGTCGCCCGATCAAAGGGCATCTCGTCTCGGTCGCCGAGAAAAAAATACTGCCGGAAATATTCGCCGAGAGTCTCGAAAAAGTAGCGCAGATGACCGACCAGCGGAAAATTCCGCAACACGGCATGCTTTTCCTGCCTGACGTCCTGGACATAGAGGTAAACCAGGCCGCCAACTAATGCAAGGGCAAGCATCACTCCCAGGCCAACAAGCAACAGGTCAAGCATATCCGTTTCCCTTAGATGGTAGAATCGGTCAAATCAGCTCTTAGTGTACGGGAATTGTCATGACCTTTGCAGCCATGCTGGATACGGAAATCGAGCGCAACGTCGCGGCCGCGATCAGCGAGGATGTCGGGAGCGGCGATCTGACCGCGCAACTGGTTCCCGCAAGCGAAATCCGGCGCGCCACCGTGATTGCCCGTGAACAAGCCATTCTTTGCGGGACCGCCTGGTTCGAGCGCTGCTTCACCCGGATCGATGCGGCAATCACCATTGTCTGGAAGGCTGATGATGGCCAACGCATCAGCCCGGGTCAACTGCTCTGCGAAATCGAAGGGCCGGCACGCGCCCTGCTCACCGGCGAGCGCAGTGCGCTCAATTTCCTGCAACTGCTTTCCGGGGTTGCCAGTAAAGCCAGGCAGTACGCCGACCTGGTTGTTGGTACGCGGGCGCAGGTGGTCGATACGCGCAAAACGATCCCCGGTCTGCGCCTAGCACAAAAGTACGCGGTCAGATGCGGTGGTGGTGGCAATCACCGCCTTGGCCTCTATGACGGGATTCTGATCAAGGAAAACCACATTCTAGCTGCCGGCAGCATCGCCGCAGCCCTGGCTGCCGCACAACAGGTTGCCGAGAACGCGGCAGGTCGCTGCCAGTTCGTTCAGATCGAAGTCGAAACCCTGGCCGAATTGAGGCAGGCTCTGGATGCCGGTGCGGAAATGATCCTGCTCGACAACATGGGGCTTGACGAGATGCGCGAAGCCGTCGCGATTGCTGCCCGTCGTGCCGTTCTCGAGGCGTCGGGCAACGTCAGCCAGGAAAGTGTGCGTGCCATTGCCGAGACCGGAGTGGACCGCATTTCGATTGGTAGCCTGACCAAGGATGTCCGCGCCCTTGATCTGTCGATGCGTTTCCAGGCTTGATGTGGAAGTCAGCGACTCACGAATCTCCCCTCCGGGAGAGGCAAACGGTCATGACTTTCATGATCGGGAGTGTCTGGCAAAATCATGACCGTCAGGGGTCATTCGTCTGCACAGCGTGAGCGGTCTTGTCCTGAGGCAGCGGTTATTCGGCCGCGCGATCGCTGACGGGAATTCCGAGCAAGGCAGTAATATAATCTGGCCCGAGCGATACGCAGCAGGCTGGGCATTGTGGTCTGCGCGAAATAACAAGAGGGGGGTGGTTCGATGCTATTTGCGCTGTTTTACGTGTTGGCGATTTCAATTCTGATCATGCACTTCACGGGATTCCTGGCGCGACATAATCTCGAATGGCTGGTCTTGGTGCTCGCGGTCGCCGTCTTTCCAGCCGTCATCTATCTCTAGCAGCCTGTCGGCCTTTGGGCCCGCTCGCCGCCAAATATGCTAAAATGATATGGATTAGCGCAACCGGGGTTCGGCATGTCCCAATTCATTGTCACCGACCGCAAGACAGACTACCTGCTGCCCCCGTCAGTTGACGATTGGCTGAGCCAAGATCACTTGGCCCGGTTCATCGTGGAGGTGGTGGACCAACTCGACCTGTCGAACCGGACCCGGCAGTACGCTGGGCGCGGATCGAAGGCGTACCATCCGGCGACCCTGCTGTCGATTATGGTCTATGAGGCTGTGAATTTTTCAGTTCTGCGCCACGATTGACGCAACCGAGCCCTTGGTGCCACCCTGGGGCGGAGCATGCAAAATGCATGGATGGGCAAGCTGCTTGCCCTCGATTGATCGGTT
>WBZL01003664.1_pt1 | contig 13864 bp, 16 predicted proteins | sample 5204291 | NCBI WGS metagenome assembly WBZL01 (sample SAMN12344345, study PRJNA552823) | activated sludge metagenome | biome: Activated sludge suspended growth; feature: Nitrification reactor; material: Wastewater; isolation source: activated sludge from nitrification reactor of wastewater...
AGGTGGATGCCGATGTTGTACGGCACCAGCATGAAGCGAGCGAGAGCGTGCTGGCGCACCTGGTGGGTGTTCTCGCGACGGTCGGGGCCGGCGCGCATGCCGCCGTGCTCGGCGATGCTGCGCAGGCGGTTGATCACCCGCCACACCGTGAGGTACGGGGCCAGCCAGAAGAACGGGTACAGCCACCAGTAGCCGGCGAGGATCGCGGCGGCGAGCAGCGCCACCTGTACGGCGACGATCTTCCAGAACGTGTTGCGCACCACGGGCACCTTGCTGCGCGCCCCACGGAAGAACTCGGCCATCAGCTTCAACCCCGTGCGACCGGTGGCGTCACGCACCAGCTTGCGACGGAAGCTGGCGGGGCTGATCGGGTAGCCCTGGTAGAGCGCGATGTCGGGTTCGTCGGGGCCGAACTCGTCACGGTGGTGCGCGGCGTGCACCCGCCGGTACCCATCCGTGTTCGTCCACGAGGGGAAACCGAGCAGCCAGCGACCGGTGAAGTCGTTGAGCCGCTTGTTGGCGAACAGCAGGCGGTGGGCGGCCTCGTGCATCAGCGACAGGTATTGGGCGAACGTGCGGCCGAGCAGCAGGAACGTGAGCGGCCACACCCACGGGCGCAGGGCGACCGTGGCCCAGATCACCAGCCCGGTCTGCACGTACAACGCCAACACGGTGAGCGCGTTGCGCCACGAGTGGATACGCCGCAGCTGGTCGCGGAACGCGGGCTGGGGCCGCCCGTCGGCGCGGATCAGTTCCGTCTCGTGACACACCGGCAGGGATGCGGGGACCATGCCTCCGAGGGCGGGGCCGCTCATGTCACCTCACCAGCCCCGCTCGATCCATTCCTGCAGGTGGGGGCGCTCGGTACCAATGGTCGTGTCGAGCCCGTGGCCGGGCAACACGATCGTGTCGGCCGGAAGGGTGAACAGCTTGGTGTCGATCGAGTGGATGATCGCCTCGAAGTTGCCACCCTCGTAGCCGGTGGCGCCCGGCCCGCCGGGGAACAGGGTGTCGCCGGTGAACAGGATCGGTGCGCCCTCCACCTGGAAGCTCACCGAGCCCACCGTGTGGCCGGGGTTGTGGATCGCCCGCAGGCGCAGCCGGCCGACCTCGATGACTTCGGCATCGTCGATGAACACGTCGTAGCCGACGTCTTTCAGCATCGGCGCGTCGAGGCTGGTGACACCCACCTCGTATCCTGCCTCGCGCATCGCCGGCACGGCCTGGATGTGGTCCCAGTGGCCGTGGGTTTCCAGTACCCGGCGCACCCCGAGCCGCGTGCACATCTCCAGCAGTTGCTCGTGCTCGTTGGCAGCATCGATGAGCACCGCATCACCGGTGTCCTTGCAGCGCAGCACGAAGACATTGTTCTCGAACGGACCCACCACCACACGGTGGATCTCCATCCGGCTGTCGGCCCAATGCGGTTCGGTCATGTCGTAACGCTACAGAACCACCAGCATGACTACGTTGGCGGAGATGAGCGACCCGACACTGTGGAGCGCCGGCGAGCAGGCCGCGGCGATCGCGGAGTGTCGCCTCGGCAGCGAGGAACTGCTGGAGGCGTTCCTGGCCCGCATCGCCGCGGTCGACCCGGCCGTGAATGCGGTGTGCACCCTGGCCGTCGATGCCGCCCGGGAGCGCTGCCGCGAAGCCGACGCGGCGACCGCTCGTGGTGAGTCGTGGGGTCCGCTGCACGGCCTGCCGATCACCATCAAGGATGCGATCGCCACCGCCGGCATCCGCTCGACCGGTGGCGCGGAGGCCCTGCGCCACCATGTGCCCGCCACGGATGCCCCCGCCGTGGCCGCGCTGAAGGCCGCAGGAGCGATCGTGTTCGGCAAGACCAACCTGCCCGAGTGGTCGGGCGACTGGCAGACCTTCAACACGCTCTTCGGCACCACGAACAACCCGTGGGACCTCACCCGCACCCCCGGCGGCAGCAGCGGTGGCGCGGCCGCGGCGGTGGCCTGCGGCATGACCTCGTTCGAGCTGGGCACCGACATCGGTGGTTCGGTGAGGGTGCCGGCGTCGTTCTGCGGCGTGTACGGGCTGAAGCCGTCCTGGGGCGTGATCCCCACCCTCGGCTACCTCGACGAACCGGGTGGTGGCCTCACCGAGTGCGACATCAACGTGTTCGGCCCGCTCGCCCGCAGCGCGACCGACCTGGCGTTGCTGCTCGACGTGCTCGCCGCCCCCGACCGGCCCGTGCCCCGCCCATGCGCCATCGCGTCGCCACATGGTGTCCGCGTCGCGGCGTGGTTCGACGACCCCACCATGGTGATCGACCACGAGTCGCGTGGCCTGCTGGAAGCAGCGGCCGACACGCTGGAGGCACTCGGGGCAACCGTCGACCGAGCGGCCCGGCCGCCCCTCGACGCCGGGGAAGCGTGGCGCACCGGCCTGCGCCTCATCGGCGCGGCGGTGTCGGTGAGCGACGAGGCCGACCGCGGCCTCACCCACCGCGACTGGCTGTTCCTCGACCGCCGCCGCGCCGGCCACCGCGCCGCGTGGGCCCAGTTCTTCGCGTCGTACGACGTGCTGCTGTGCCCGGTCACGCTCGTGCCCGCGTTCGAGCACCTGCAGGCGGGGTACTGGGCTGATCGCACGATCAAGGTCAACGGTGCCGCCCGCCCGTACCTCGATCTGGAGGCCTGGCTCGCGCTGATCGGTGCTGCCTACCTGCCATCGGTGAGCACCCCGGTGGGCCGCACCGCCGCCGGCCTTCCCGTGGGCGTGCAGGTGGTGGCCCCTTTCCTGCACGACCACACCGCGATCCGGGTGGCCGGCTGGCTGGGCGACGCCACCGGGGCGTGCCAGGTGCCACCCCTCGTGCGCCACCTCACTCTCGGCGAGTGACTACGCTGCTTCTTGAATCAAGCCCACACTGCGGTACGCCGATGGACGGGGTGGCTCCTTCACGAAAGGTCCCTCGCATGCGCGTACCCCGCTCGTTCGGCGCCTATGGCGTCACCCTTGTTCTGTCACTCTTCGGCGCTTCCGGCTGGATCCGGGCGTGCACCCCGCCGCCGCCCGCCCCGGCACCCTCCACCGCGGTGTCCGTGGAGGGGTGCATGGCCCAGGTCAACATCGAGCGCTCCTCGCGCGGGATCCCTCTCGTGGGCTACGACTCACGCGTGGCGACGGCCGCGCAGAAGCACTCCGCCTACCAGGCATCGATCAACAAGATGACGCACACAGGGGCTGGTGGCACCGACGGGGGCCAGCGAATCAAGGCCGAGGGCTACACGTGGCGCACGTGGGGCGAGAACGTGGCATACGGCTACGGCGACTGTGCCGCGGTGATGAGGGGCTGGATGAACAGCAGCGGTCACCGCAAGAACATCCTCAACCCCGCGTTCACCAGCATCGGGGTGGGTGTCGCCCGCGCCGCCAACGGCACCCTCTACTGGACGATGGACCTCGCCGCCCCACGCTGAGCAGCAGCGGGACGGCGAGGTGCGATCGATGATCGGCCGGTGGTTCAGGCCTTCGTCTTGAACGCCGGCGGGGGGACGATGGTGAGCAGACGCGTCTTGGGGCACGACACCTTGCGGTGGGCATCGCACTTCGGGCACTGGTAGTGGTCCTGGCCCGCCTCCAGCCACAACGTGGTGCCGCAGGTCGCGCAGACCTCCTGCCACACCGAACACTCGGTTCCCTCCAGCCGCGTGGAGTGCAGGGGGCACCCGTGGCCGTTGCAGATCGGGAACCGCTCGTCGACCACGATCGGATCCTCGGGGCACTTGCCGACACACACCTTGCAGTCGTCGCAGGTGTAGGGGTCGATCTCGAACAGCCCGAGGAATGTGTCGGTCTTCGTGAGCGCGTTCGTGTGGCAGGAGTAGTCGCACGCACCGCAACCGATGCAGCGATCCTGACGCACCATGTAACTCATGCAGGCGTGACCTGGTTCTGCGGGTGGAAGTTGCGCAGTTCGGTCATGCAGCCGGTGTGCACCCAGGGGGCGACATCGACGCGGGTGGCGGCAGTGGTGAGGACGTACTTGCCCTTCTCGTCGTTCCACTGCCACCAGCCGTAGGGGACATCGACGACCTGGGTCATCGGCTGGCCGCAGTTCGGGCAGGTCGGTGCACTCATCGGGGGTTCCTTTCAGCCGGCGGCCACAGCCGTGCGGGCCGCGCCGTCGAGGTATTCCTGCAGGGTCTGGTTGAAGCGCGAGAACTTGTCCACGCCCATCGGGTCGGTGCCGCGCAGGCGGATGTCCTCACCCAGCAGAGCCAGGCTGTTGATCGTCTGGCGGCCGACCGCCTTGCCGTTGGCGAGGATGTTGTCGAACATCGCCTGCCAGGCAGTGAGCGGGCCGTCGAGGTAGAAGTCGCCACTGGCATCGGCGTCGGCGGCCGACACCTCCTGCACGCCCGAGCAGGCGAGCACGGCGAAGCTGACCTTGACGGCGAAGTCGCCACCGTCGTTGCGCATCACCAGCACGGCGTGCATGTCGCAGTCGCCGAGGATGTAGAAGTCGTCGGGCCGGCGGTTCATGTCGTCGGCGAGGGCCTGGAAGAAGGAAGCGGAGTTGATGTTCATCGGTCGATTCCTCAGTTGGCCAGGACGGTCTCGGGGTCGATGCCGAGCAGGTCGAGCGGAAGGGTGGTGCGGTGCAGGCGGCTGATGCCGGCGCGCTCGCAGCGGGCCAGGTAGCTGGTGAACTGCTTGCGGCTCATCTCCATCTGGAGCGGGAAGCCCTTGGTCTCGATGTCGTCGATGCCGCCACCGAGCAGCACCGCCAGCGCCGTGCCGAAGTCCTGGTTGGTGCCGAAGTTGGTGAGCACGGCCTCGCCGTGGTCGAGGGCCTCGTGGATCTCCTCGGCGACATCGGGATCCTGCTCGACCGCGTAGCGGATGTGCATGGTGCCGTAGGCCACGTGGCGGGCCTCGTCCTGCATGGCCATGCGGAACATGCGCTTCTCCACCGGGGAGGGGGAGATGAGCTCGCCCATGCGGAAGATGTCGAGGATGAAGCCCTCGCCGAGCAGGTGCATCAGCGCCGTGGCCTGGGTGTAGGTCTTGGCCTCGAGGATCGTGCGCAGCATGCTCTCGCCCTCACCACGGCTCATCAGCAGGCCGCCACCGTTGGCCAGGGCCCGCTTGCGGAACACCTCGGCGTGACGGGCCTCGTCCATGATCTGGGTGCAGAGGAACATCTTGGCCTCGATGAAGTCGTGGTTCATGCGCCACATCCACTTGGCCGGCAGGTCGGCGGCGATCATCTCCACCTCGGTGAGCGTGGTGCACACCTGGCAGATCGCATGCTCGATCTCGTCGGGCAGCTCGGGCAGTTCGGTCCAGGGGATGTCGCGGGTGGCGCTCCACTGGCGGGCCACGGCCTCTTCGTACAGCTCCACCACGTTGTCCGCCCACACATCGCTCTTCTTGTTGAGGATGTAGCCCATGTCGGGGGTGCTGGGGTCGACGTCGCAGCCGCGCGGTGCCATCGTGCGGTACTGCGGGTTGTCGGGCACCTCGCCGTAGCTGCCGGTGGCGATGTCGATCATCGTCAGGCCGCGCGGGCCCGGCTTGGGCTTGATGCCCCACTCGCTCTTCGCGCCGCGCAGCCATTTCCAGTCGAGCGGCAGGCCGAGCGGCGACGTGGCCGGCAGGTTGGCGTAGGCCGGGTTCTCGGTAACGGTCATTGCTGTCCCTCCAACGATGAAACGGGGCCCCCGCCCCGTGATTGAGACAATTTGAGTCGAAACGTCTCACGCCACAACAGGGACTTTGGTCCCCTATCGATGCTCGGGACTGGCCTCCGCTGCGCTGTGGCCGCTCCCTCGTGCGGCTCGTCGCTGGCGCTTCCCTATCGATTTCTCGGGACTGGCCTCCGCTTCGCTTTGGCCGCTCCCTCGTGCGGCTCGTCGCTGGCGCTTCCCTCGCCGCGGTGCCACTGGATCGTTTCTGATGCTCTGGCCTCCCGCCCGGCGGGCATGCCACCTTCGCTCAAGGGTAGAGGGCGTCGATGAGGGCCCGGTTGCGGGTGCTCTGCCAGCGGGGGATCACATGGTTCATCACGTACCCGAACCCGAGCCGCCGATCCGGGTCGGCGAAGCCGAGCGCACCGCCGGTGCCGAAATGGCCGAACGCACGCGGGCTGGTGCCGAAGGGTCGGCGTTCGCTGGTGGGCACGAAGCCCAACCCGAAGGTGACGTCCTCGCCCAGCACGGGGCAGTGCCCGCTCGACTGGGGGCTCGTGGCCTCGGCGAGCAGGTCGGGAGACAGCAGGCGACCGGGTTCGGTGAGCGCCGCGTACACGCGGGCCAGCCCGGCGGCGGTGCCATGACCGTTGGTGGACGGCACCTGCGCGGCGCGCCACTCGGGGAGGTTGACCACCCCGTTGGAGGAGTAGCCAGGGGGATTGAAATAGCCGAGCATCACCATCAGCGCCTCGTCGTCGAAGGCGAACGGGTCGATCGAGTCCATCGGGGTCGTGGGTTGCCAGATCACTTCGGCGCAGCGGTGCTGCTCGAGCGCCGGCACACCGAACCACACGTCGGCGGCGAGCGGTTCGGCGAGGCGGTGCAGCACGGTGCCGGGCATCTCACCCGTCGCCCGCTGCACGATCCCGCCCACGAGGTGGCCATAGGTGTTGGTGTGATAGATGTGCCGCGACCCGGGTTCGAACCACGGCTCGGTGGCCGCCAACGCCGAGGTCATCCGCTGCCAGTCCCACAGGTCGTCGTCGCTGAGCCGCTCGCGGATCGCGGGCACGCCGGCGCGGTGGCACAGGGCGTGGCGGATCGTGGCCCCGTCCTTGCCGTGGGCCGCGAACTCGGGCCAGATCGACGCGATCGGGTCGTCGAGGGCGATCTGCCCGGCGTCGACAGCGCGCAGCGCGAGCAGGGCCACCAACGCCTTGCCGACCGAGTAGAAGTTGACGATCGTGTCGTGCGACCACTCGTGGGTGCGGGCTGGGTCGGCCCAACCGCCCACGAGGTCGACCACCGTCTCGCCGTCCTCGATGACGCACACGGCGGCCCCGACCTCGCCCCGCTCGGCGAAGTTGGCGGCGAACGCCTCGCGCACCCGCTCGTGGTCGGGGCGGCAATAGCCACTGATCGACGTCTCCATCGCGGCAGTCTTCCAGGATCGCGTGCGTCGGAGCGAAGGGAGAAGCCAACCCATAAAAATGATGAAGGGAGGATCAATGCCATATAAAAGACATAAATCTGGTGTCAAGGTTGCGCACATGGAACGCTAGTGCTGACGAGTAGCTATACTTGTGATGTCGAGGAGGATGCCATGCGATCGACCGAGGAACTCGAACAGGCGTTGGGCGCTGGAGTGAGGGCGGTGCGCATCCAGCGCGGTCTCACCCAGGTGGCGGTGGCCGAGCGGGCCAACATCTCCGTGGGCGCGGTGCAGCACTTGGAGACCGGCGCCGGTGCCACCACCTCCACCCTCGTGAAGGTGCTCCGGGTTCTGGGGGTGGAGGGGTGGCTGAGCACCCTCGCGCCGCCGCCGGCGCCGTTCGACCCGCTGGCACTGCTCGAGCAGCGCGAGCGTGCGGCGCGCGTGGCCACCCCGCGGTCGCGTGTGCGGCGCACGGAGGGTGCAGTGTGAGCTATCGCCCGGTCGACCTCGTTGAGGTGATCGCCTGGGGCGACCGCGTCGGCGCCGTCGCCCTCGACCCCGCCTCCGGCTGGTATGCATTCGCCTACGACCCTGCCTGGATCCGTGGCGGGGTGGAGTTGGCGCCGCTGCACATGCCGCTGCGGCGCGAGCCGTACCAATTCCCCCAGCTCTCGAGGGCCACCTTCCATGGTCTGCCCGCCCTGCTCGCCGACGCGCTCCCCGACGCGTTCGGCAACGCCCTCGTGAACGCATGGATGGCCGACCAGGGCATCAGCGCGGATCGCATCACCCCGCTCGACCGGCTGGCCTACGCCGCAGACAGGGCGATGGGCGCGTTGCAGTTCCGCCCGCCGGCGCGCGACGCGGCCGCCGATCCGCCCACGGCGGTGCAGTTGGCCGACCTGGTGGTTGTCGCGCGGCGCACCGTTCGTGGCCAGTTCGACTCCGACGCCACGGTGCGCGACGCCCTGCAGCAACTCATCCAGGTGGGCACGAGCGCAGGCGGGGCGCGGGCCAAGGCCGTGGTGGCGTACAACCCGCACACCAGCCAGGTGCGCTCCGCCTACGGCCCGGCGGTTGACGGGTTCGAGCACTGGCTGATCAAGCTCGACGGGGTGAGCGCAGCCGGCATGGACGGCCGCGAGGATCGGCTGGGTGAGAGCGCCCCGTACGGGCGCATCGAGTACGCCTACTCGCTGATGGCGGCGGCCGGCGGGGTGGAGATGGCCCCGTGCCGGCTGCTCGCCGAAGGGCCGCGCCGCCACTTCATGACCCGCCGGTTCGACAGGGGTGACGATGGTGAGCGCCACCATGTGGTGTCGCTGTGCGCGATGGCCCACCTCGACTTCAACCTCACCGGCACCCACAGCTACGACCAGTACCTCCAGACCGTGGCCGCGCTCGGGCTCGGTCCCGACGCGTTGCATCAGGCGTACCGGCGGATGGTGTTCAACGTGATGGCCGTCAACCACGACGACCACACGAAGAACTTCGCCTTCCTGCGCCGCCGGGGAGGGGGGTGGGAACTCGCCCCGGCCTACGACGTCACCCACGCCTACCACCCGCGCAGCAAGTGGACCAGCCGCCACCTGATGTCGGTGAACGGGCGGTTCGACGGCATCACGATCGCCGATCTCCATGCCGTGGGTGAGCGCAACGGGGTGCCAGCGTTCAAGCGCTGTGTGCGGGAAGTTCGCGCCGCCGTGCAACGCTGGCCCGAGTTCGCCGAAGCTGCCGAGGTGGGTGCGGCCGCCACCGCGGCCATCGCCGCCGACCACGCCACCTTCGCTCCCGCCTGACCACTGCCCGGCCGTCCCACAGGTTCCGATTCCGATTCCGATTTCCGTGTTCACATGCGCACGTGTCGCGGCCTGACGTCCATCGACGGAGGTGGAGCGGGGACGCGAGCGAGGAACCCGCCGGTGAGCCTCGGCAGGGCGCCGCCGTGGGGAGAGTCAGGTGCTGGCGACGTCGAAACCGAGGGAGAGGGCGACGGGGATCTGCGCCGGGTCGAACGTGACGTACGTGAGCGGGCGAGGCAGGCGGTCGGCGGCCGCCAGGTGGAGGGCGTCGGCAAGGCGGATCGGCTGGTCGCGCATGAGCTGCGCCGCCCGGTCGAGACATCGTTGGTCGACGGGCACGACCGCGTACCGATCCCACTGGAGGCGGATGGCGTCCTCCAGATCGGCCTGCAGCACTGGCTCATCCGTGAGGCGGGGGATGACGGCGAGCGCCTCGGTGAGCGCGAGGGCGCTCACACACGTGCCCTCGGTGAGCGCCTCGACGGCGACTCGCCGGCCCGCGGTCTCGATGTGCAACGCCACCACGGCGCTGGTGTCGAAGAACACCGTCATCCGCGCAACTCCTTGAGCGCGCGGTCGAGCCGGACGCCGCTCCACACTGCCACCGGCGGGCCGAGGCGTGGCGGGTCGAGCCGCCGCGGCGGCACCACGGAAGGGTCGAGGGCCTCGTCGAGCGGGCCGAGGCGGGCCATCGGACGGCCGGCGACGCTGACCAACACCGCCTGCCCGGCGCCGGCGCGTCGCACGATCGCCGCCAGGTCGGCCCTCAGTTCCCGCACCCCCATCTGCTCACCCATGTGTACACCAATGTACACACGTCGAGTGGCGAAGTCGGCGCGTCGGCGAGCAGACTCGTCGCCATGAACTTTGCCTTCACCGAAGAACAGGAAGAACTGCGCAAGACCGTCCGTGCCTTCCTCGACGCGAAGAGCGCCGAGGCCGCGGTCCGCGAGCAGATGGAGACCGAGAGCGGCTTCGACGCCGCCGTCTGGAGCCAGATGGGCGAGCAGATGGGCCTGCAGGGCCTGGCCATCCCCGAGGAGTTCGGCGGCTCGGGCTACGGCTACATCGAGCTGATCGTGATCCTCGAGGAGATGGGTCGCGCCCTGCTGTGCGCGCCGTTCTTCAGCACCGCCGTGCTCGCCGCCAACACGCTCATCCACAGTGGTGACGAGGCCGCGAAGAAGGCCCACCTGCCCGGTATCGCCAGCGGCGAGACGATCGCCACCGTCGCGTTCACCGAGCCGAACGGCAAGTGGGACGAGAGCGGCATCACCGCCGTTGCCACTGGCAGCGCCGGCGCCTGGACGATCACCGGCACCAAGAGCTTCGTGCTCGATGGCCACACCGCCAACCTGATCATCGTCGCGGCCCGCACCGGCAAGGGCGTCAGCCTGTTCGCGGTGGACGGTGGCGCGAGCGGCCTCACCCGCACCGCGCTCAGCACGATGGACCAGACCCGCAAGCAGGCCAAGCTCGAGTTCGCCAACACCCCGGCCACCCTGGTGGGCGCCGAGGGCGAGGGCTGGAACGTGCTGGCCCGCGTGCTCGATCTGGCTGCCGTGGCGCTCGCCGCCGAGCAGGTGGGCGGGGCCCAGAAGGTGCTGGAGATGGCTGTCGAGTACGCCAAGGTGCGCGTCCAGTTCGGTCGCCCGATCGGCTCGTTCCAGGCGATCAAGCACAAGTGCGCCGACATGCTGCTGGAGGTCGAGTCGGCCAAGAGCGCGGCCTACTACGGCATGTGGTGCGCGGCCGAGCTCAACGACGAGCTGCCGTCGGTGGCCTCGATGGCCAAGGCGTACTGCAGCGAGGCCTACTTCCACGCCACGGCCGAGAACATCCAGATCCACGGTGGCATCGGCTTCACCTGGGAGCACCCGGCCCACCTGTACTTCAAGCGGGCCAAGAGCAGCGAGCTGCTGTTCGGCGATACCACCTACCACCGCGAGCTGCTCGCACAGCGCATCGGCATCTGAACCCGCCGGTCGATCGCTCGCATCACCCGAGGGGGTGCCTGCGTCGTCAGCGAAGGCGGCGCAGCACCCCGCGGGGGTTGAACGTCACCAGGAACTTGTGTGCCTGGGGGTCGTGGGCGAAATCGTCGCGCTCGGCGAGGAAGCGGTCGAGTGCTTCCATCGGGCCGGGGCCGAACTCCGGGTACACCGGGTGCCCGTTGATGTTGGTGTCCTCGACGATGAGCAACGACCCCACCGTCACGAGCGAGGCGTAGATCTGCAGCTCGGCGTAGACATGGCCCTCGGAGTGGTCGGAGTCGAGGATGACGAGGGTCTTCTTGCCCTCGATGCGCGACTGGATGTCGGCGACGATCGCCGGATCGGTGCTGGACCCGCTGATGTAGGTGATGCGCGGGTGCTCGGGGCGGCCGTCGCGGTCGGTGAGGTCGATGCTGACGATCTCGCCGTGGCCGATGATGTCGAACATGTGCGCCATGAACAGGGCGCTGCCGCCCATGAACGTGCCGCACTCGATGACCACATCGGGCCGCAAGTCGTACAGGTACTCCTGGTACAGCCACAGGTCGAGGGGCAGCTTCAACACGTCGTTGCCCATCCACCGCGTGTTCTGCCAGGTGCTCTCACGCGAGTCGTAGTACAGGCGGTGGAAGTCGTCGGCCAGCGAGTGCCGGCGATCGCGCTCGACCACTGGACTCTCGGCGAGGAAGGCCCGGGCGGCGGCCAGGTTCGGCCCACGGCCGGTGAGGCGGTGCAGCCATTCGACGGGGCGCACGAATCGCGACTTCACGACTGCCGCCAGCAGCTCCTCGGCCTCATGGCGGCGAGACCGCTCCTCTTCGATGGATCGGTCGTAATCAGGCACGGGTCGGCAGTGTAGTGGCGTGATGCCCGGCGGGTAGCGTGGCCGGGTGCCGATGGTGACCTTCTTGTTCGTGCTCGCCGCGGCGATCGGCACCTTCGTCATTGCCGCCGTCGTGGTGGGCCGCGAGGCGCATCGCCTCGATTCCGTCGCCCCGCGCTCGGTGTACATCCCCGAGGAGGCGGCCGAGTTCGTGGCCGAGTACCTGCCCGAGGAGTCGCAGGCGCGCCTCACCCCCGACGAGCTCGAGCAGCTCCTCGTGTTCCACATGCGCTGGCTGCACAGCAAGGGCCTGCAGCCCTCCAACGTGGTCGACCGCCGCCAGGACATCACCACCCCGGTGGTGATCGCCGAGGACACGGTGGTGGCCTATCTGCTGGGCGAGTCCGAGCGGGCCGGCCTTCATGTGCTCGACGACGTCGACGTGGTGAACGTGGTCGATGCCCACATGGCGTACTTCGACGCGATCGGCGCCGTCGGTCCGAAGGCCGCCGGCGACGACATCCTGTAGCGCACCCGGGGGTCAGCGCCGCCTGACGTTGGGGATGCAGCGCGTGTTCGAGCAGTGGACGACGTTCAGTTCGCCGTTGTCGACATCCGCGTAGCTGATGATCGGCAGGCCGTCGACGCCGATGGTGATCGACGGGAACTGGCCGATGTTGCCGGTGGTGGCGATCATCGCGGTGGACTCGGTGGTGCAGGCAGCGTCGTTGCAGTGGGTGACGAGCAGGTCCATCTCGGTGTTGTCGTAGTAGCCGATGATCGGCAGGCCGTCGGTGCCGATGGTGATCGAGGTGTAGTCGATGCCGTCGGTCAGCGGGCCGACCGTGACCGCCGCGGCCGTGGAGCAGGCGGTGTCGTCGCAGTGGGCGACCTTCATGGTGCCGTTGGTGGAGTCGCCGTAGCTGATGAGCCCCAGCCCGTCGAGGCCGATGGTGATCGACGTGCTGTAGCCCACATCGCCGGTGGAATCGAGCGTCACGGCCGTGGCGGTGGTGCACGCGGTGTTGTCGCAGTGGGCGGCCCGCAGGTCGGTGGTCGAGCTGTTGAAGTAGGCGATGAGCCCCAGCCCGTCGACACCGATGGTCATCGATATGTACTGGCCGGCGCCGGGGGCGGAGTCGATGATCGTCGCGGTCGCGCTGGTGCAGGCGGTGTTGTCGCAGTGGGCGACCTTCGTTCCGCCGCCGCGATAGGCGATGATCGCCAGCCCATCGGTGCCGATGGCGATCGACGAGTACTGGCCGACGCCGGTGGAGTCGATGGTGCTGATCGTCGCATCTGTGCAGGCAATGTTGTCGCAGTGTGCAACCTTCAGGTGGTTGCCGGAGAAGTCGTGGTAGCTGATGATGGCCAGGCCGTCGGTGCCGATGGCGATCGAGGTGTCGGCGCCGACGTTGTTGGTGGAGTCGATGGTGGTGAAGGTCGCGTCGGTGCAGGCGGTGTTGTTGCAGTGGGCGACTTTCAGATCGGAGGTCGTGTCGTTGTAGTAGCTGATGATCGGCAGGCCGTCGACGCCGATGGTCATCGACGAGTAGGCCCCCACTTCACCGGCGGTGTCGATGATGGTGTTGGAGTAGCCGAGGTTGGCAGGTCCGCCGGAGGCGGCGGTGGGGGTGTAGTAGCCGACGATGTCGGCGATCACGTTCACCGTGCCCGCGAGGTTGTAGAACGACAGTTCGCCGGTGGTCGAGAGCTTGGCGGTGACCGCGTTGGGGATCACCTGACCGGCCCCGAAGTTGAGGTTCGACGCGGTGGGGCGGGTGGCGTCGGCGGGGAACACGGTGAGGAAGCTGGGCGCGGTCGGGTTCACCACGGTGACGTTCAGCGACACGGCCACCGCGGAGGTGGGGATGGTGCAGTCGCCGTTGGTGCCCCACACGTCGGCGGTGTAGGTCTCGTCGGTGTCGAGCGGGGTGGAGCGCGGGCCGATCGTCAAGGGTGATGGGCGGGTGTCCATCAGCCGGCAGGGAGCGATCGCGGTCAGCGACGACGAGGACGTCGATGTTTCGCCGGCGGCGTTCACCATCCACACGGCGCCACCGCCCAGCGACACGGCCACGGCCGCACCGATCGCGGCCCAACGCGCCCGCAACATCGAACCACTCACGATGACCCCTGACCCTTCTGGCGCT
>WBZL01003666.1_pt1 | contig 13859 bp, 5 predicted proteins | sample 5204291 | NCBI WGS metagenome assembly WBZL01 (sample SAMN12344345, study PRJNA552823) | activated sludge metagenome | biome: Activated sludge suspended growth; feature: Nitrification reactor; material: Wastewater; isolation source: activated sludge from nitrification reactor of wastewater treatment...
AGAAAGCCGATAAAAAGGGTGGCTATGGCAGGGCTGTCAAGGTTTTTGCAATAAAAAATACTACCCGTAGGGTGGAGATTTTTTTTGCAAAACCCGTAGGGCTTGACCTTTACTGCCCTATGCGTGGGCTTGTGCGTAGCCACCCTATCTTTGCTTTCCTTTTTATTTTTTTGAATTAAATGTTCGTCACTTCATTATTGACCGATGATGTTTATTGAGGAACGGAATACTGTTTTTCTTTTGTAGAAAAAATCAATCTATATGGAAAATCCGTTTGAAATAATCATTCAAAGATTAGATGCAATTGAACGATTGCTTTATGAAATTAAAACAGGTAAACAGGTTGAGATTATGCCTGTTGCTTATGCTAATGAATTGATGAATGTTCAGCAGGTGGCTGAATACTTAACCTTATCTGTTCAAACTATTTATGGCTTGGTTCATAAGATGGAAATACCCAATGCTAAACGTGGTAAACGCCTTTATTTTAAAAGGACTGAAATTGATGATTGGATTAGTCAATCGAGAAGGAAAACGAGGGTTGAAATCGAACAGGAGGCTTCTAATTATTTGCTTAGGAGTAGGAAACGTAAATATTGAAACGGAATGTTGATGGGTGGCACAATTCCAATGGGGTAAACACTTCGCAGGGGTAAGTAAAGCATACCGCTGAAAAGGTGCGTTGGGAAAAAGCAAGTGTGGCGATTGAACGGAACGGAACAATTGGTTTGGGTATGGAATGGAGCAACATTCGGCTACTTATTGCTTGGGCTGAACTTTGCAGAAATTGCAAACCTTGCAAAGTTGCATTCGTGGTATGGCAAGTAGCCGGAGTTGCGTAATGGAATATTGCTTGGGGATTGTGTAGTGTAGAGAATGAGCCACTCTTGCTGTGGGGTGCTGAGGTGGGTGAAATGAATGGAAGCGTAATGTAGTGGAAGATAGTGTAGTCCCGAAAGCTTTCGGGACGAAACGCTGTAACGTAATGGAGCTGTAATGAATGAACCTACCGCAAGCACATTGGCAATAAACAAACTTATGCTTTACTTATCCCCTGCACCGCTGAAAGGGTGGTGGGGAATTGTGGTTTTCGGGCAGTGAAGCAGGGTTGCGGGTTGGCTCTGTGCGGCTACTTAACATAATGTTATTATGGGACATAGGGCTTGTCCCCGTAGCGTAGCGAAGCCCTTGTGGTATGTACCATAATGCCACATTATGTTAATGTAGCTTTGGGTTGTTTTTTTTCTGGCACAAGTGGGTACGGTGGTGGTGGTTGGAGTACCCTACGTCTTTTTGCTTTTGAGGGTTGGCAAGGCTCTAAGCCACCGCAGGAACGAGGATGGCTTTGTGCCTTATGTGCGTTGGGTTGCAAAAAGTGTGACAGAAAAAAACAACAGAAGGGTTGGCTGCGGGGAAGCCTAAAAAAAGACCGTGCAAGCCCTGAACGCTTCATTTTAAGTGAAGGGCGGGGATTTTTTTAGGCTGGGGCAATAACCCTGCGGAACTGCCCGTTATTAAACTCGTGGCTCTGCCACACCGCTTTAATACTTACGTTGATTTAAAAAGTCTTTTAGAGTAATAGTTGTAACACCTAACCCTTTTGCTTTTATCTGCAAACCATTGTCCGATGTGAGCATTATTGGATTTTCACCTTTGAATTTTAGAGCCACTGAAAGAATGAAGTTGTCAGGAGATTTTTTATTGAAGTCGTTAGGTAGCAAGTTCAGGTCTGCTGTTTCCATTTTGATATCACGTTTGCCCATACTTTCGTTTATCAGTCTCAATGCCTTCTGCACATTTCGTTTCTGCTCTTCGGTTAACGAGATTTTCAAGTAATCCAGCTCATCAATTACTTTAGCAGAGAGAACAACACTATATTTTTGGTCAATCTTAGAGATTATATCCGGCTGGTCAACAAATACGTTGGTGTCAATTATGTATATATTTTCTTTGCCTTTAACAATTTCCTTCTTTGGCTTTTCAAACTTCGATAGGTCAATCTTGTCGATGACTTTTAACCCTTGTGGTTTAGGCTGAGTGGAATCATTGTTACTGGTTTCTGCTATAATTTTGGGAACAGAAATATCATTGTTTAAATCGCACTTTGATATAAATTCGGCTACCAAACCTTTGTAGGGCTGAACCACTTTGTAAACTTCATCTAATAGAATCAGCGTGCAAAATCTTGCTCTGCTTGTGGCTACATTGAAACGGTTTAGCTTGAATGAGAAAGCAGGGCTACCATCAGAAAAAGCAAAATAAAAGCAGAAATCAACTGTAAGACCCTGAACACTATCAACGGTATTAATCAGTATTTTGTCTTGTTTATCGTTTAGTTTATGAAGCAAATTATCTCTCAGTAATTTCACACCTTTCTTGGTAGAAGACAAAATCGCAATTTCAAACTCAGGGTTGATTTGTAGTAAGGCATTTATCTGACTTAATAACAAGTCATAAATAGCTCTCAAATTTGTAGAATCGTAATAGAATAATGAACAGCCACCTGCTTTATTATAAAGAGTTGGAATTTTTGAAAATGTGATATTATCCTTTTGAATATCGGATTTTGACTTTAGACTGTTCTCATAAAATGTATTTGTTTGAGCACAGGCATTTTCAGAAAATCTGTATGTTGTAGTAAGTCTAAACTTTGGGCAATTAATGGTGGAAGCATAATAAGTAAAAGACTCCAACATCAAATCAATATTTGCAGAGATGTTACCCGGATTATCTTGATTTACTACTGGCGGTAACTGAATGGGGTCACCAACTAATATTACTTTTTTCCCTAGCAATTTAGCTGCTGCAATAGTTCCGAGAAAGCACTGACTGGCTTCTTCTAAAATGATATAGTCGTATACCGGGCTTGTAATATTTTCCACAGCAATCCCCGTCATTTTATAGAAAGTCGTAAGTAGAATACTTCCTGAAGCTGGCAGGAAATCTTTTGGCATTGGTTTTAAAGCTTTTGCTTCCTTTGATTCTTCTAATGTTAAATTGGATTTATAGACTACCGACTTATTGGCGGCTTCAATTTCAAAATACTTTTTTGCCAATTCAATCAAAGACCTGTTTGCCAAAGTTGCTACAAGCACCGATTTATTCTCTTTGCTTAAAAGGTCAAGGAGTCTTGATATGAAATAGGTTTTACCAGTGCCGGGAGGACCTTGAATTATGATGGTTTCTTGGTTCTTTAGATCGGTTTTGTACTTGGCAATTAATTCCAAAGAATCCTCAATGTGAACAGGCTTGAAATCATTCAAGTGAAATTCTCCCGATATTACTTCTTCTGCCTTTGTTGATTTAACATCATTCTTAGTAATCTGAATGAGGTTGAAATAGTATTTCAAAGGTGGGTCAGATATGCCAAACACAATTTTATCACCTTTGGAAAGTGAGTTTAAAAACTCTAAGTCAAAGTTGCTGAACCCTACATTAAATTTATCATTTAGCTCTTGATAATAAACGCCATAGCATTCACTAAAATTGGCCACAAAGTTCTTCCGATAATGACTGTAACTGTAGTCATGGAAATTAGAATCAACAACATCAACAGATTTCGGCTTAGTAGCGGTTAATGGGATTTTGGTTTTAGGAAGCTTATCCTTAGGAAATGAAAAAACAACCTGATTTCTTAATTCATCAATATATTCGAAAGTGCCGATATACAATTCTACCTTGTTGATTAGGTCAATGCACTTAGAATCAAGATACGCCTTGTAATCTGAAAGTATCTTCTTGATTTCTTCTTCGTAAAACTTAACCTGTTGTTCTTTAATGAGCTGCTTCATATTTAAAAATCATAGTCATAAATGTTTGTCGATTCTTTGTAATTCCGTGCGGCTTTCGTATTCTCATTAACTATAAAAACAAATCGCCAGACGCCCTCTTTATCAGTGCTATTAACTGAACTAAGTTCTTTTAAATCATAAGCATCTGGCATTTTTAATATTCCATGTTTATTTTGAGGCTTGACAAAATCAAATAGTTCTTCTTGGTTTTGGAAAATAGTTATTTCATTATTGGTATAAATTGACATATACACATTTGTTTCACTCAATCGCCCCCAATGATAAACATCAAGATACAATAAACCATTTTGTGCAGAACGTACAATTATTTCATCACCCCCAGCTTTTAAGAACCTACCTTCATCAATTATTTCAGCTGCATTGTATTGACCTTTGATAGCCATCAATGTCTTAATTTTGGCTGTTGTATTAGCATCAAGCTTTTCGTTTAGTTCAAAATCGCCTTTTATGATACCACGAATAAAGGTCTCATCATCAGGTGTAATATCTTTAAAAGGATTTTCAATTACTTCATCAGTTTCTATTTCATTGGGTTTTTCTTCATCAATACTCCTAGCAACTTCTTCAATAGTAGCATTTGGAGTATCCGTTATCATTTCCGACTGATTGATACGTTTTATTTTTATTAGGTCTTCCAGTTTCTTTATTTCTTCAATAATTTCACGATAGATTTCTGAATTCTGATATTCCTTTAAATCTAGCTTTTGACTTATAAGATATAGTTCTATTTGAGGTACTGACAAGTTTAAAAGCATCATTATTTCCTTTTCAAGCCTTGTTGCCGATAGTAATGAACTTATTTCGTAGGAGATTTCCAATAATGTCAAAGGACTACTCCATTCTTTAGAAAGGAGAAACTGATTATCAGCTTTATCATGATAGTAGTTAACTATATCCCCTTTAATCACCTCGTTTTTGTTGGTAAATATGGGATGTATGTTTCTGCAAAAGCTAAATTTTGTTTTTGATATTTTAGTAAACCTATCATACATAGATCTATCTATATCACTCACAATCATTTTGTTTTTTAACAATAAACAAACTGGACCTATCAGCTTCAGCAATTTTATTTTAAGGTCATATATCTCACCTATATTTTCAGCCTGATAACTGAATTTATCAATAATTGTAATACCTAGAGAATCTAATAAATCAATGAAATGAAAATGTGTAAGCTCTACATTTTTAGGTAAAAAAATAGTATCAATACCTGTATTGATGTTTTCAAATCCGGAAATGTTAATGTGCAATAAATCACCAGCTTTGACGCTTTTTTTTGCAGAACTAACTAATCTACCATTACTAGCCCAAATCGATATTTTACTAATCACATTATCGTAATCAATATTCAGCTTGGCCAATAATTCATTGTAAATTAACCCGAGTCTCTTTTCATTTTCTTTATCTAAGTAACCTTTGTTAAGTACAAAATCTGAAATGCCATTCAGTATAGTGAATAAATCGTCAATAGATAACGCTGTTTTAAGCTTGAGCACCTTATTCCATTCATCAGGTACTTCTAGTTCAATATTTATAACAGGTAAAAAATCGCCCGCCAACTCACATATTGATTTTTTATTTATAAATGATTCAATAGCTAGTTTCAAACCTTTATTCGTAGGGATGCACTTTGTATTATGGATATTCCATAAAATAAATGATGGAATATAAGTTCTATTGTTAAGTAATCTACCCCATGCCATTTCATCAAGCGTTGTGAATTCAATTCCTCCGCCCAATTTGTATGCAGTATATTCTTTTGGTGGTGAATAATTATGAGGCGTCTTTCCATTCCTATCTATTGAAAATGTATACTTCTCAAATATTCTATTCCAGAATAATTTTGCAAAATCAGATTTGTTTGTTTGTTCTATAAAAGTGAATGTCTGTAGATAGTATGGTACATTGGAAATGGGCGTATTCGGATGAAAAACACCAATTAAATGAGGGTAGGTATGACCTTCTTTAGCAAAAGTATTAGAAGATTCAATAAATGCTTTTGGCAAATCAGGGGAGTTATATTTTGTTCTTTTAATAAACTCTATATCATCGCGGACCCCCAACATTTTAAAGAAAATTCGGCAGTCTCGTGAAATTGCAATTTGCAAGTATTCATCAGATAAATAGGCTTGTTCCGGCAATTTGCTTCTAAAGTTTAAAGTAGGATTGTAGCTTTGTGGAAGCACACATAGATTAGCTCTGATAAACCCTTTATCGGTTTTTAGATGCAAATCCTGCAAATTCACATAATGTGTTTCAGTTAGCTTTTTGTCGGCATGAAGCTTATAAATAAATTTGGTTACATTCAAATAATTAGTTTCATTGATTACAGTCTGAATATTTCCGATGACTTCTTTTTCAAGATAAGCAATGCTTCCTGGTTCGGTTACACCTAGTTTCTCAAGCCATGCTATTAGTTCAGCATCAAGTTTAATTAACTGGTAAACATCGTTATGAATTAATACATTTTTAAACTCTGTATCATAAGTCACTTCCAATTCAGTTGGGAAACATACCCTTTTTATATAATCGAGATCCCCATCTTGATTTATAATTAGTTTGTTCTTAGTTACTACAGTATACCAACTGCCACTGGCATCTTTTTTTTCTAAAGGACTTAGGAAAGATAGAATTTTATGATTCGATGACTTAGCAATTACTTGTTCAGCATAATCAGAACTAAAAAATTCCTGTAAATTAGATTCTGATATTACAAATGGATTTAACCTAAGAACTGGAACATTTGATTCGTTTAGTTCAATGATATTTTTTGCATTCAGAGAAATTGTTTTCTCTGATTTATTTATAAATGCAGCTATCTTGTTAGTAAGTTCTGGTTCAACTTGATACAGATTAAATTGGTCCAAGGCTACTTCGTATAGTTTACAAAATTCATTTTCCCTATTTTTTAATATAGCAAATTTTTCTAAACCAATTTTTAATCCTGCGTTTAATTTTGAACGAAGATTATCGTTTTCAGGGAAAAAGCCATTTTTGAAAATCGATAGGTAAGATGTTTCAAAAAGGTTGTTTGCCAACAATTCAGCACAACATTCAACAGTTTTATAACCAATTACCTGAAAAAGCCATTCATTCCATTTTCTGTTTTTGTGAATCTTTTCCCTACTTGCATCTAGTAAAAAATTGCAGTTTACAATAAAAGGGAAATTATATTCTTTCTCAGTAGTGGGTAGGTATGAATAAAGTACACTATGGCCTTCCTTTAATAATTTAATTTCATCAAAAGTGTCATTTATTTCTAAAGCAAAGGAAATTTCTGTTTTTTCCATGCTTTGAATTTTCTTGGGTGTTTTAGGGTCGGACTTAAGTTCCTTTTGTATCTCTTGTGGAATATTATGTATCCAATTCCTTACGTACCAATTTGAAAGTAATTCATTGTTTCTAAAGAGGCTAACTATTTCTTTATTATCCAGTATCTTTATTTTATTAAAAGCTAGGCTGTGGTTGTAATATCTAATTTCAACACGGGTAATCCGTCTTAAAAACAACAGAAATTTAGCGTCCCCGAAAAACCTATTGATGTTTTCAAAAATTTGGTCACTATCTAAAATTTTTATAGCAGTTTTTACGGTGTAGTTTTCATTGTTTAAAACCTTGGCTAATTCAGAATCATCTACATTATCTATTAACACAGGCATCATTTGCCATGGGCAATTAAACGTAACCCCGTTTCTTACCTCCCATTCATGTTTGTTTCCCCATTTATTATTCCAGCCTTTTTTACGCGAATGTTCCCTGTCGAATTTGAATAGTGTGTGTTCTGATTTTACATATACCAAACCATCGGGCTGTCCAAAGACGGACTTAAATCCTATACCCTTATAACCTGTTTTAGTGGCATCATTTGTTTTTGTACCCAACCCTATACTACATAAGCCTCTGATATCTCTTGAATTAAACGGGGCTCCATTGTGTGAGATGATAACATAATTTTTTAGTATTTGAACAGAGAGTTCTGATTCTTCGTCTAAAGCAGCATCGTCTGCGTTTTGAATTAATTCGTAGATAAAACGCTTGTCTTCCGAATAGATATCAGTTGCCAGTGATTCAACAGAATTGGCTAGGTTAACTACCTGAAAAGGGGAATTTATATTTATGTTTTCATTGAAAATGTCTGTAATAGTTTTGCGAAGGGCAGTATCCACTAGAACAGAATTATTTTCAAGCTTCTTATATTGCTTTACAATTAGCTGAAAAGGATTCTTCTTTCTGTATTCGTCTTTAGCTAAGTCCAATGTTACTTCATATTGATCCTGGTCTTTTAAATTATCCTTTAATACTTGATAAACACTCACCCTTCTTTCATGTGCAGCAATTGTATCTAGAGGATATTCAAGCAACTCCCCATTAAACCTAATATTCCTAAAATAACCAAATGGCTTAGTTCCTTCCCTTAATGATACATTTTTGGGAACATGAAACTCTGCTTGAAAAACTAACTTATTGGTTCCCCAAAATTCTTTTAACTTTTTAATTGCTTCTTCTCTAGTAATCATTTTGTAATATTTCTGGTAATTCAAATTAGGAATAATTACTTTCTACTTAACAATTGAATTGGTTTCTTGAATGCAGCTTCAAATTTCGGAACGTGCTGACACATAAATCCAAACATTTTATGCCAATCTTCTTCGTTGAATACACTAACGCCTTGCAGTTCGAACTTAATTCTGCTCATCCGTTTATCGGTAAGGCGTTCCCACTCAAGGGGATTGCCAAAGGCTGTTTCTATCTTGTCTTTTTGGCTTTCGAGGGCATCAAATATGGCTTTGTTTTCTTCTTGTGTTTTACCGTGGATGGAAAGTTCTATTCGGATATAATCGCCTGTTACTACACTGGTGAATGTTACTCCGCTGATACCACTACCTGCACTTATCCAATGGTCTTTGCTTGGGCTTACATTTTGATATAGTGAGGTTGCTTTATTGATTTCTTTTAGGTAGGCTGTCCAGAATTTACGCCTTACAATGTGGCGTTCTTTCATCTGTTCTTGTGTGCCTACTTCTTCTCTGGACTTGTTTGCCATACTGATGACAAATTCTTCTGCTTCTTTGATGGGGATGATTTGCTCCATATTCAAAAAGAGCTGCTCGTTTAAGCGGAAAGGCGTAGCCTTGAAGCATTGAAGGCGTAAGCCGTAATTGAGCAACCAAAGAACGGTTGATGTTACTTCTTTGCGAAACTCTCCGGCTATCATCATTATGCGTTGGGAGTTGCCTATGTTGAGTTTTTCTTTGTAATCTTCTGTTTCCAGAAATTCTTCCAATAATTCTTCTGCTGTTTCTGCACTGCCTATTTTAGCAAGGTATTGATTGAAAATGGCAATGATTTGTGTGGCATTTAGGGTAGAGCAATAAGAAGAGTATTTGAGTACCTGCCAAGTAACATCACGCCCTGTATCATCTAACTTGTTTTCGATAATTACCAGATTGCCCTGTTTATCTAAAGCCAATAAATCTAAGCGTTCTGATGTATCATAAAAACCATCAAACTCTTTTTGAATGATGAGTAAATCTTCATTCAAGCAAGATGGATTGTTAGCAATCCACTCTTGCAGGTGCTCACGTTCCTTAAAGCCCAATTGCTTGAAGGTGGTGCTTTCAATTTTTTCTATTCGGTTGGTATCTTTATTTATTATGTACATAGTGTAACTTCTATTTAAGGTTAACTTGAAGAAACGTGATTTAAAAAATATATGTATTCATCGGTTTCAATCAGTGTATCAATTTGCAAATCGTCTGAAATAAGTTCAGAAACTATGTGAATTGGGCGTTCTTCTTTGCCATTAATACCTTTCAGTAATGATTTACATTTTTCTGTAAAATAATTTTCAAGTTCATTTTCAAGTACAAAAACGTTAATACGTTCTAATCTTTTCAAATATGCTTTAATATGACCTTGTTTTTCTTCCGGGAAATGGCACAATCGCTTAGCACTAATCTTTTCCTTGAAGGCTTTTCTTATCTCAGCTTCGTCAACTTTTAACCCTGTATCTTTAAAATTTACTGTAAATGCTTTAATCTGATTTATAATTTCTTTGCTTAGTTCGTATGTATCAAGTTGCAGCTTGCTTTTCAATCCGTTGAGTTCATCTAAAACTTTCTGCTCATAGGAAAGATCACTAAAAAAACGGGATAGACCCCTTAAAAAGAAATCAAAATCAGCAAGTATATAAACAGGTGTGTTAAGCTCATTGAGCTTCTTTAAGTATTTTGAAAATTCACCTTTACCACCAACCGCAATTACTGAAATATTTTGCTCGTTTAACCAATTCTCTCCTAAATCAGGATTCAAATATTTTCCAAGATGATGTGCCACAGCTTCAACTATGTATTTGTCTCCACCCTCTACTAATATTACTTTATCAGCAAAAAACATTTCAGCATTTTGAGACTTGACAAGTATTTGTTTTTCCTTCGATGTATTGAATTTTGTATTCGTAGCCTTTGAGCCATTCAAGGCGTCTTTTCTGACGGAAATGATATTTAAATTTTCGTGTGCAGAAGTAATAAACTCAGTTGAATGAGTCGTAATAATTACCTGATTCTTGTTACCTTGAAGGAAGTCATCAATTCTATGAGAAATAACTCTTCTTGCTTGTGGGTGAAGGTATATCTCCGGTTCTTCCACGGCAAGTAATGAAGATGAAGTATGTGCAATATTGTTGGTGTAGTAATTATATAACCCAATAATTACGGCACTTTGGATGCCTGACCCTTTATCTTGCAATAAGCTATTAAAACCATCATTAACATATATCAATGCACTCTTGTAAATATCAATCTTAGTGGCTGGGTTGAATTGAAAGGATATTGATGTGTCCGGAAAAGCTACTTTAACTTTTGAGTTGTTTATTTCATCTTGCAGCTCTTTGAAAACACCATTAGAAGCGGATTCAAGCATTTTAAAAGCATCTTTCAAATCTGGGTCGTCTGCTTTTATGTACTCTTTTAGTAATTTACCAAACCAAGACCATTGATTAATCCTTAATTCATTGGCAGGGTCTCTGAAAGAATGTATAATGGCACTCTGTAAAAGTTCGTTACGTACAGGTGCGGAAAAAGCCATAACCCAATCAACATTTTCATTTTCACGATAAAAAAAACGAATTTCTTTAGAAAACTTACCCTGTTTATTTTCAAACGCTCTGAACCCATATGCAAAGTGATATTTGTCTTGAAATTGCCCTTCAAAAGTAGCTTGGTTCTGTAGTTTAGAATTTATGTAGATTGTTTCACCGTCTACATCTTCCTCTGACTTATCCATAACTGCTTGAAGATTCTTAATACAATCATTTACGGAGTTTGTTGATATGGGAACCCTATTTGGGATACCATTATAAAATCCTTTACCTCCTTCAATTTTTACATAGTTTCCTTTTTTAGCAAATATTTTAAAGCCAAAACATTTATTAATTTCTTCATAATTTAAAACCTCTCCGAAATCTCTTTTCAACTCACAGAATATGTAAATGTCATTTACAGTCTCACCATTAAAAAAATCATTCGAAGTAATGTTTTCAGATTTGTGCCAGGTAGGGCTACTTTCGCCAAGCACAAGGTCTATGGCTTTTATAATGTTGCTTTTACCTGCATTATTCTTACCCACAATAATGTTTTTACCCTTTTCGAAAGAGATTGACAATTCTTTGATTGACCTGTAATTACTTATTATGAGTTTGGATAAGTGCATATAAATTACCCTTTAGTTGCTAAAAAACTCATACTTGCTGTTCTGCTGACTTCATTGTGTGGAAGTATTAGGTATTTCCACTTTTTACCTTCGTTAGCTGCTGTGTATTCTGATGCATATTTGCAGTACCTCTCAGCGGCTACTTTCTTGGCTAATACGGTTTCCTCTTCTGTTTGGTCGGCTCGTTTTACTTCAATCATAAAAATGGTATCACCTGTTTCTACTATGAAGTCCGGTTCGTATCGCTTTGAATTATTATCCCAATAAATGCGAAATTGATTGGGTGCTGGTCGAAGCCACTTCACTACTGATGCATCATTTTCTAATACAAAAGCTAAATCCTGTTCTGCTTTACTGTCGAACTTGTATTCAAAGTGGCAGGCTTTTTCAAAACCCCTGAAAACATATTTAGGAATGCTGTTTGTTGGGGTAATGATGTCACGATAATCTTTGTAACCGGCATTAACTAAAGAAGAAAAACTCCATTGTTCTATTCTTATGAATGGGAAAACTTTTGGAGCTACATAGTCTGCTGAATGCAACACAAAGTGTTGCTTCATTTGAATGTATATCTTCTCCGCTATGGCTGCTTTGAATTGGAAGATTGCCGAAGGCAATTCTTCTTCGTTGCTTATATTGGCTTTAATAGCTTCATAGGCTTGGGTGGCTAAATGATAAAGTAAGTCTGCATTTTCATCATAGTCTATCTCTGGGTAATCAATTAATTCTGCAATGATGAGTTTGATAGGATTGCCATATGAACCGCTTGATTTTGCTTTGAGTGTTTCTACTTGCTTATCTTTTAGACCCATTCTAATAATTTCTTGCTCTAAGGCTTGGAAATTGAATCCTGTAATATCTAAATCAAAAGTTTTGAACTCGGCTCTTGTTTCGCCTTGCACCAAGTCCATACGTGGTATTTCAATGATGTTCTTTTTGTATTCAGTTACCATTGTGTCATAAATCACTTTGGCTTCTTCTACAATTTGAGCTGCAAACAAATTGCCTTGTCCTTCGGATAGGTTTTTTTCTACTTGCCTTATTACTTTACGCTTAACTTCCTCTTTGCTTAAATCTTCTACACGTCTTACTTCGGGTAAACTCCCAAAATCGGGCAATACATTGATTATTGCTTTTTTTGCATCTAAATTGTTTTGTGCCTTTTGCTTGTCTTGTGGGTTGGCAATGACATTGATTTTCTCTTGTTCCTTTACAAAGGTTTGCTCCATTACTGGCTGAGAGGTAACCACTACGGTTTTGGTAGATAAATCTTCTTCGGCTATTTCTACAAAACTCATTTTGTTTAATACCGAATTAGGGTCTTGGGCTGCCTCGATAACAGCATTAAAGTTTTCGTGAGCTACTACTGTTAATTTATCAATTTTATCTACTCCTGTTCGTTTGCCCTCATAAGGTAATCTTAATCCTCTACCAATAGTTTGTTCTACCAAAATACCTGCATTGGCGGCACGAAGTGGCACAATGGTGTATAGGTTTGTTACATCCCAACCCTCTTTTAGCATATTTACGTGGATGACAATTTCTATTTCGTTATCTGGACTTTCTAAAGAAATAAACTGTTGCTCAATATCTTCTTCTTTTTTTGTGGATGAATCTATTTGTAACACTTTGCCTTTGTATTGCCCATCATAAAACCCATCTGTATTGATAAGTTCGTGTATTTCTTTTGCGTGGGCTATGTCTTTACAAACTACTAATATGAAAGGTTTTACCAATTTCACTTCGTTGTTTTTGGAATAAATTTCCAATTCGTTTTTCGTGTCTTGGTGTATGCTTATGGCATCTTCCAATTTGATAATTTCTACTTCTCTATCGGATAAAGAGCCTTTTTGGAAATTCTTACGAGTGGCAATAGCTGGGTTCTTTACATACTTACCATCTGATAATGCTTGGGCTAAGGAGTATTCAAAAACTATGTTTTTGAATTGTTTGCCTTTTTCATCAAATGGAGTTGCGGTCATTTCTAAGCCTAAAATGGGCTTTAGCTCATTGATGGCGTTTTTAGAGGCATCTGCGTGGTAGCGGTGTGCTTCGTCCATTAGAATAACTAAATCTTCTAAACCTGATAAATATTCCCAATAGGATTGTCCTAAATACTCGGATAATCTTTTGATTTTTGGAGCTAAAGAAACACCACCTTGCTTTGTGCCTCTGTTATCTGAATTGAACTTGGCAATATTGAAAATATTGATGCGAATTTCGGAATCTGAAAACAATGTTCCTTGTTGTGCATAGTTGTCGCCTGTAATTACTACGGGTCTGTTGTGTACAAATTCTGATATGCCATTGAACACATATTTATGATAAGCAGGATTG
>WBZL01003668.1_pt1 | contig 13854 bp, 9 predicted proteins | sample 5204291 | NCBI WGS metagenome assembly WBZL01 (sample SAMN12344345, study PRJNA552823) | activated sludge metagenome | biome: Activated sludge suspended growth; feature: Nitrification reactor; material: Wastewater; isolation source: activated sludge from nitrification reactor of wastewater treatment...
CCGCCGCCGGAGCCGACGGTGACCTCGCCGGGGATCGGCGGGCCCATCTCGATCAGGTTGATGCCGGGGGCGCAGCCGGACTCGTCGAGCGAGGACATCCAGTTGGCCATCGAACCATCGCCCATCTGCGGGGGCATCATGCCGCCCATGCCGTAGCGGGGCCAGGAGTGGCCGACGCGGGGGCGGCCCTCGGCGTTGAGGTCGCCCTTGTTGGCGGTCCAGTCGAGGCAGGTGTGCTTGGCGCTGTAGAGCTCACCCTTGGCGTTGGTGCCGGTGAGCGTGTCGTGGTTGTCGACCTCGGGGAAGTTGGGGTCGGGCTGGTGGTTGGGGACGCCCCACTCGTTGGGGAAGTCGTCGATGATCGCGGGGTCCATGCCGGTGGGGCGCTCGGTGAGGAGCGAGGCCTTGTCCATGGCGACGAGGCGGCCGAGGCGGTCGTACCAGGGGCCCTCGCCGATCCGGTCCTTGGCGTTGACCTGCTCGCCGTTCTCGCCGGCGGCGGCGCTGAGGAAGGCGCGCCACTGCTTCTGGCCGGCGCCGGGCATGCTCATCTCGGCGATCTCGGCGCAGATCTTGTCGGCGCCGCGGAGGCCGGCGCCGGCGCCTTGCTCGCCGTAGCGGAGGTCGCCGCCGAAGCCCTGCTCGGAGCCGGAGAGGAGCTGGATGGACTCGAGGCTGGTGACGAAGAAGGAGAAGGGCTCGAGGGGCTCGCCGGTGGTGGCGCCGCCGGAGGAGCTGGAGCTCTCGCCGGCCGAGGTCGCGCCGGAGGTCGAGGCGGAGCCGCCGGCGGAGGAGGAGCCGGCGCTGGTGTCGGCGGCGGTGGAGGCGTCGGCGCCGGTCGAGGCGCTGCCGTTGGAGGTGGAACCATCGGAGGATCCGGCGGTCGACGAGGCGGAGGTGTCGCCGACGTCGTCGCCCGCGCAGGCGGCGGCGAGGGCGAGGGCCGGGACGATGGCGAGGTGGCGGTGCAGGGTCATCTTCGTCGCTCCTTGGGCTCAGGCGTAGGGGCTACTTGCAGGAGAGGTCGACCTGGCAGGTCTCTCCGTCGGGACAGTCAGCGTCGGCGGTGCAGGAGGTGAGGCCGGGGACCTGGACGACGGCCTCGACGGCGGAGGTGATCACGAGATCGACACGGCCGGGCGGGATGGTGGTGGAGCCGACCGACGAGCGGCTGACGATCACGGTCGGGAAGCCGGCGACGCCGAGGTCGAGGAGCTGCTGGACGAGGGCGGCGGAGATCTCGAGGCTGCCGCTGTCGTCGGTGTCGCACTCGATCATCCCCTTGGTGCCGCCGTGGTGGCTGATGTCGAGCTTGACGTGGATGTCGGCGGCGCCCGGCGAGGCGCCGGGGGTCCAGGTGAGGTTGGCCGCCTTGCCGCCCTCGAGGGCGAGGGCGCCGGAGGTGAGCTCGAAGGGGGCGATGCCGGTTGCGGTGATCGAGAAGGCGGGGAAGTAGTCGCCGGCGGCGTCGAGGGTGATGGTGTCGCCCTCGGCGAAGGCCGGGTAGAGGAGCTTGACGCCGACCGGCTGGTAGGCGTTGTTGAGCGGGTTCATCGAGAACTCGTCGCCGCCGCCCTCGAGGCCGAGGCCCTTCATGGTGACCTCGCCGGCGCCGTGGGCGACCGGGTAGTCCTTGCAGGTCTCGTCCTCGACGCAGGCGGCCGAGCCGCCGCAGGGGGTGCTGCAGAAGGGGACGCGCGGGGTGACGAGGTGGCAGGCGCCGTCGACGGCGGCCTCCTCCCAGATGATCTGGGAGAGGCTGGGGCCGTCGTAGATCTTGCCGAGGACGGCGGTCTGACCGGGGGCGGTGTCGCTGGGGCCGATGAGCTCGACCTCGAAGGTGCCGACGAGGATCGCGGCGTCGCCGTCGGTGTCGGCGGCGGTGTCCGAGCCGGTGCTCGAGCCGGTGCCGGTGGCGCTGCCGTCGGTGTCGGTGTCCGAGGCGCCGCCGCTGCAGGCCGGCGCGGCGGCGAGGAGGGCGAGGAGGGCGAGTGCGGAGGTGGAGGCGAGGGCGGAGCGAATTCGCTCGGGGTGGGGGAGGGCGACGCTCGACATCGGAGAGTTTGCAGCCTCACCGACGGCTCGATTACAGGTGAGTCACGGGAAGGTGACAGCGGCGGCTCGACGGGCGGGCCGGCTCGCGACGCGGAGGCGGAGGCGCGCGACGAGGCCGCGCGCCGGCGTCGGCGAGGACGGCGGCGAGGACGGCGGCGAGGACGGCGGCGATTGCCGAGGCGCTGGATGGTCGACGGGTCAGGTCCAGGCGTCGAGGGCCACGCGGGCGGCCGCGACGGCGACGCGCTCCTGGCGGCCGCTCTGGAGGTGCTTGAGGGTGAGCTGGTCGGCGCGGAGCTCGTCCTCGCCGAGGATGGCGGCGAAGGGGGCGCGGACGCCGGGGAGGTCGGCGTAGCCGAGCTGTTTGCCGAGCTTGGCGGCCTCCGGGTAGACCTCGACGCGGAGGCCCTGCTGGCGGAGGCGCGCGGCGACGCTGAGGACGTCCCCCTCGGCGACGCCCTGCCAGCAGAGGAGGAGCTGGGGGCCGATGGGGAGGGGCGGGAACATGCCGCGCTCCTCCATGACGACGAGGATCCGCTCGAGGCCGAGGGAGAAGCCGACGGCGGGGACCTGCTTCTTGCCGAACATGCCGACGAGGTCGTCGTAGCGGCCGCCGCCGCCGAGGCTGCCGGCGAGGTCGGGGACGGCGATCTCGAAGATCGCGCCGGTGTAGTAGCCGAGGCCGCGGGCGAGGTCGGGGCTGAAGCGGAGGTGGCCGGCGGCGGGGGTCCTCGAGAGGAGGTCGAGGAGGCGGGCGAGGTCGTCGAGGGCCTGGACGCCGCGCTCGTCGGCGGCGATGCGGCCGCGGAGGGCCAGGATCGCGGCGGCGGGGCCGCTCTCCTCCGCGGGGTCGGCGAGGAGGTCGAGGAGGCGGGCCGCGGAGTCGGCGCTGATGCTCCGCTCGCCGAGCTCGGCGGTGACGCCCTCGCGGCCGATCTTGTCGAGCTTGTCGATGGCGACGAGGGCGGTGCCCTCGAGCTCCGAGAGGATTCCGGCGGCGCGGATCAGGGCGCGGAGGAGCTCGCGGTGGTTGAGGCGGATCTGGAAGTCGCGAAAGCCGAGCTCGGTGAGGACGGCGGCGACCGCCGCGCAGACCTCGGCCTCGGCGATGAGGGAGGTCGTGCCGGTGATGTCGACGTCGCACTGGTAGAACTCGCGGAAGCGGCCGCGGCCCGGGCGATCGGCGCGCCAGACCGGCTGGATCTGGTAGCGCTTGAAGAACTTGGGGAGGTCGTAGTTGGCGACGACGCGGGCGAGGGGGACGGTGAGGTCGTAGCGGAGGCCCTGGTCGGCGAGGTCGGCCTCGCGGACCTCGGGGAGGGCGAGGGCGCGGGCGAGGGCGTCGCGGCGGTGGAGGATCCGGTAGAGGAGCTGGTCGCCCTCGTCGCCGTACTTGCCGAGGAGGGTGGAGAGGTTCTCGATCGTCGGGGTCTCGAGGGGCTGAAAGCCGTGGGCCTCGTAGATCCGGCGGATGACGTCGATGACGTGGCGGCGGCGGGCGATGTCCTCGGGGAGGAAGTCGCGCATGCCGCCGGGGGGCTTGGTGCTGACCTTGCTCATGGGGCCTCCACGCGGTCGTTGGCGGCGTCGTCGGTGATCGTGGCGATCGACTCGAGGGCGAGGGTGAGGGCGTCGCCGTCGACGGCGTCGACGACCCGGTGAGCGGCGCTGTCGGCGACCGGGCCGACGACGATCGCCTCGGCGAGGGTCTCGCCGCGGATGAGCGCCTGGGCGGCCGAGTCGGTGAGGACGTCGGCGAGGGCGCCGGCGCCGTGGGCGTAGAGGAGGATCCGCTGGCTGACCTCGAGGCCAGCTTGCTTGCGGAGGTTCTGGACCCGGTTGATGACCTCGCGCGAGAGGCCCTCGCGGGTGAGCTCGGGGGTGAGGGTGAGGTCGAGCATGACGGTGACGTCGCCGTCGGCGGCGACCGCCCGGCCGGGCCTGGGCTCGCGGACGAGGAGGACGTCGTCGCCGCGGAGGACCTCGCCCTCGACGGTGAGCGTGCCGCCCGCGGCGAGGCCGCGGAGGGCGTCGCTCCCGAGCTCGGCGACGGCGGCGGCGACGGCCTTCATCTTGCCGCCGAGGCGCTTGCCGAGGGTCTTGAAGTTGGCCTTGGCCTTGAGGTCGACGAGGTCGGCGTCGTCGAGGGTGACGGCGAGCGCCTTGACGTTGAGCTCGCCGAGGACGTCGGCCTCGAAGTGGCGGAGGGCGTCGGCGACGGCGCGCGAGTGGGTGGCGACGGTGAGCGAGGGGAGCGGGCGGCGGACGGCGACGCCCTCCTTCTCGCGGAGCGCCTGGGCGACGGTGACCGCGTGTCGCACCGCGTCGATCGACTCCTCGAGGGCGTGGTCGCGGAGGGCCGGGTCGGGCTCGGGGAAGGGCATGAAGTGGACGCTCTCCTGGCCGGGGCCGGCGAGGCCGGGGTCGACGAGGAGGCGCTGGTGGAGGAACTCGCAGAAGAAGGGGAGCACCGGCGCCATCGCCTGGGTGACGGTGATGAGGGCGCGGTAGAGGGTGGCGAAGGCGTCGTCCTTGTCGCGGGCGGCGGCCTCGCTGGTGAGCCCCTCGGCGGCGCCGCGGGCCCGCCAGTAGCGGCGACGGCCGCGGCGGATGTACCAGTTGTTGAGGTCGTCGCAGAGGCGGAGGAACGCGGGGACGATGTTCCAGAGGGCGTAGGCCTCGTACTCCTGGATCAGCTCGGCGGTGAAGCTCTGGACGCGCGAGAGGATCCAGCGGTCGAGGTCGCCCTGCGGGCGCGCGTGGAGGGCGGCGAGGGTGGGCCGCCAGCCGTCGGCGCGGGCGTAGGTGGCGAGGAAGTTGTAGGCGTTCCAGAGCGGCAGGATGGCGGTGCGGACCATGTCGCGGACGCACTCGCCGGTGGTGTCCTGGGCGTTCTTGCCGAAGCGCATGGGCTCGGCGCGGACGACCGCGGAGGAGATGAGGTAGGCGCGGAGGGCGTCGGCGCCGTAGCCGTCGATCACGGCCATCGGATCCGGGTAGTTCTTCAGCCGCTTCGACATCTTCTTGCCGTCGGCGGCGAGGATGAGCCCGTTGACGATCACGTTCTTGAAGGCGGGGCGGCCGAAGAGCGCGACCGAGAGGACGTGGAGGGTGTAGAACCAGCCGCGGGTCTGATCGAGGCCCTCGGCGATGAAGTCGGCGGGGAGGTTGTCCTCGACGTACTTCTTCTTGGCCTCGTCGAAGGGGTAGTGGTTCTGGCTGAAGGGCATCGAGCCCGACTCGAACCAGCAGTCGAAGACCTCGGCGATCCGGCGCATGGTGCCGCCGGCCTTTGAGGGCCAGGTGATCGGGTCGATGGTCTCGCGGTGGAGGTCGGTGACGGAGCCGGGGGCGAGGCCCGCGAGGCGCTCGAGCTCGGCGACCGAGCCGACGCAGACCATGTCCTTGGGGTCCTTGTCGCAGCGCCAGATCGGCAGTGGGGTGCCCCAGTAGCGGTTGCGGGAGAGGTTCCAGTCGCGGGCGTTCTCGAGCCAGTTGCCGAAGCGGCCGACGCCGACGTGCTCGGGGACCCAGCGGATCTGGCGGTTCTGCTCGACGAGGAGGTCGCGGAGGCGCTCGACGTCCATGAACCAGGTCGAGAGCGCCATGTAGAGGAGCGGCTGCTCGGTCCGGTAGCAGTGGGGGTAGGGGTGGACGATCACGTCCTGGTCGACGACCTTGCCCTCGCGGCGGAGGCGCTCGATGATCCCCTTGTCGGCGTCCTTGGCGAATTGGCCGGCGAAGTCGGGGACGCTCTCGTCGAAGACGCCGCCGAGGCTGAGGGGCATGACCATCGGCAGGCCCTCGGCGAGGCCGACCGCGTAGTCGTCCTCGCCGAATGCGGGCGCCTGGTGGACGACGCCGGTGCCGGAGTCGGTGGTGACGTAGGCGGCGGCGACCACCCGGAAGGCCCAGCGGGCGCCGTCGCTCCGGGTGCGGTAGTGGGCGAAGTAGGGGAGGAGGGGGGCGTAGGGGCGGCCGACGAGGTCCTTGCCGCGGAGGCGGGCGAGCTCCTCGGTGGCGCCGACGCGGCCGCGGGCCTGGTAGTCGGCGAGGCGGCCGGGCTCGAGGTAGGCGACCTCGCCGGTGTCGACCACGCGGACCTTGACGTATTCGACGTCGGGGTGGACGGCGAGGGCGAGGTTCGAGGGGAGCGTCCAGGGGGTGGTGGTCCACGCCCAGAGGTTCGCGCCGGGCTCGTCCTCGAGGGCGAAGCGGACGGTGAGGCTCGGGTCCTGGCGGCGGCGGTGGCCGTCCTTGCGGGTGACGGGGTCGCGCTCCTGCGGGCCCTGGGCGACCTCGAAGTTGGAGAGCGGGGTGCCGAGGGCGGGTGAGACCGGCTGGACGCGGTAGCCCTCGTAGATGAGGCCCTTCTGCCAGAGCTGGTTGAAGACCCACCAGACGCTCTCCATGAACGAGGGGTCCATGGTCTTGTAGTCGTTCTGGAAGTCGACCCAGCGGCCCATCCGCTTGACGACGACCTCCCACTCCTTGGTGAAGCGGAGGACGCCGGCGCGGCAGGCGGCGTTGAAGGCGGGGACGCCGAGGGCCTCGATCTCGGCCCGGCCGTGGACGCCGAGCTCGTTCTCGATCAGGTTCTCGATCGGCAGGCCGTGGCAGTCCCAGCCGAAGCGGCGCTCGACCTGGTAGCCGCGCATGTACCAGAAGCGCGGGACCACGTCCTTGATGGTGCCGGCGAGGAGGTGGCCGTAGTGCGGGAGGCCGGTGGCGAAGGGGGGGCCGTCGAAGAAGACGTAGCTCTTGCGGCCGGGTTGGGCGGCCTGCAGGCAGCGCTCCTCGATCGACGCGGTGCGCCAGAGGTCCTGGATCTCGCGCTCGACGGCCGGTAGATCGAGCTGGCTCGGGGGGGCGCGGAGGCCCGTGGCGGTCGGGGCGGCGGCGGTGTCGTGACGGGGATCCTGCATTGGACCTCGGAGGGCTGGCCGGGGTTGCATGACTTGGCGGGGCACCGGCGGTCAAGCCCGAAAGCGCCGCGCCCAGCCGCGCCAGGCGGAGGGCCCGCCTCGGCGGCCGTGGAGGTCGCACCGGGGACGCAGGCGTCGGCCTGTGAGGAAAATGCCCGCGCTCCGGCGCGGCGCGATTGTCGGTGCCCGGGGCGCGGGGTATGCTCGCCGGCACGCGTACGGAGGATCATGAAGAAAGCGTCCCTGGCTTCGATTTCTGGCCCTGTCCTTGCTCTCTCGGCCCTCTCGGCCCTCGCCGGCTGTAACGGCGGCTCTGGCACCAGCGACACCAGCGGCATCGGCGGCGAGGCCAAGCCCTTCCGCGAGGAGTACAAGGAGGTGCTGCGGAAGTCGTTCCCGCTGAGCGGCGACGGGGCGATCAAGACCCTGACGATCGGCAAGCGGGTCGGAGCGGCGGCGATGGCGAACTTCGCCAACCGCGGCGACGTCGAGGTCCTCTTCGACCTCGACACCGAGGAGATCGCGATCGAGATGCGCCGCTACGCGTTCCAGGCCGACCAGGCCGAGGCCGACGAGACCTTCGGCAAGATGTCGCTCTGGACCTACGTGAACGGCTCGGCGCCGAAGAAGCCGGACGACATGGATCCGGCCGATGACTGCTCGGCGTCGGCGACCTGGCTCGACGGCTGCTACGTGCTCGTCTACTACGACGGCCTCAGCCAGCCGGTCCGCGTCGGCGCCGACTTCAAGGTGCACCTGCCGAAGGCGTACCGCCAGAGCGTGGTGGTCAACACCGAGGACAACATCGAGGAGGGCAACTACAAGCTCCGCGGCGACGTGAAGCTGATGGACCTCTGCGGCTCGGCCGACGTCGCCCTCTCGAGCGGCAAGGCCGACGTCCGCTTCTGCCGCGAGCTCACGCCGGGCCCGACCTGCACGGCGCAGCAGATCCAGCAGTGCGACGACTTCCAGGTCGACATGATGCCGGCGCCCTGGGACAAGACCTGCCCGTGCACCACCTTCGGCAAGCTCAACGTCGAGGCGAAGGACCCCTACGCCGGCAGCATCACGATCGACATCCCCTTCGCCTCGGTGTGGTCGACCATGACCCTCCGCAACGACAAGAGCGGGCAGACCACCCAGGACGAGGATCTCTACTGCACGGCGTCGGTCGACAGCTGCTCGGGCTGCACGGTCGAACAGTCTCCCGACACGCCGTGGAAGGCGACGGTGGAGCTGAACCACCCGGGCTTCACGGCGCCGAAGGGCGCGGGCTACGCGATCACCGCTGTCTCGGCCGGCTGTGAGGAGGTGTTCTACGTCGACGGCCCCGACGACTTCGACCCGGAGGCGGTCGAGTCGCCGAAGTCGGAGGAGCGCGGGAACATCCTGGTCTGCGACGGCTGCCTCGCGGGCGGCTGAGCGGGCGAACCCCCGAGGGGCGAGCGAGGTCGCGCGGTGCGGCCTCGCTCGTCGCCTTTTGGAGCGCGCCTTGTCGGTGTGGAGGAACGCCGATAGTCTGCGTGGATGGTCTTCGATGTCGGGCGTGTGGCGGTGGTGGTGAGCGTCGGGCTCGTGCTGGCGAGCGGGTGCAAGAGCACCTGCCTGGACGACGGCTTCGCGTGGCAGCAGAAGGAGGATTGCGGGGCCGGGGACGCCTCGCAGGGGGGCACCGACACGGCCGGGACCGACACCGGCGGGACGGCGACGACCGGGCCCAGCACCAGCGCGAGCGCGACGGAGACGATGGGCTCCGCGTCGGCGACGATGGGGTCGGCGACGATGAGCTCGGCGACGGACGCGACGGCGACGGCGACGATGGGGTCGGCGTCGATGACCGACGCGACGGTGACGGCGACGATGGGGTCGGCGTCGATGACGGATCCGACGGGCGGCTCCGGGCTCTGGTGCGTCGACGCGGACGGCGACGGCTTCGGCGACGCGACGATGTGCATGCCGGCGGAGCCAGGGCAGGACCCGCCGCCCGGCTACGCGCCGAATGACACCGACTGCGACGACAGCGACCCGTACACGTTCCCGGGGTCGGCGCCGCTCGACTCGCCGGACGCGTGCATGCGCGACGCGGACGACGACGACTGGGGCGACGACTCGCCGCCGCCCGGCGTGGTGCCGGGGAGCGACTGCGACGACGCCGATCCGGCGGCCTTCCCGGGGGCGGCGGAGGCCGAGGACCCGGACGCGTGCATGCGCGACGCCGACGAGGACGGCTGGGGCGACACCAACGTGCCGCCGGACGTGATGCGGGGCTCGGACTGCTACGACAACAACGCCGACCTGAACCCGGGCGACCGGGTGCTCTACTCGGTGCTCGACGCCGGCCAGATCGGCGAGGTGGACGTGGTGAGCGGGATGGTGACGCCCTACGCGATGGTGACGCCGCCGCAGGGGCAGTGGAGCGTGATCACGGCGGCGATCTCGCCGATCGACGGGCTCATCTACGCGTCGAACACGGCGAAGCAGCGGATCGTGACCTTCGACTACTGCGAGGGGATGGTGACCGAGCTGGCGAACCACGGGCGCTCGATCTGCGGGCTCGCGTACACGCCGGACGGGACCCTCTACGCGGTCGACCAGAGCGCCGACGAGCTGGTGGTCTTCGACCCGATGACGGGGATGGTGACGGACTCGAAGCCGCTGACGGTGGGCGGCCAGGACTTCGACCTGAACGCCTGCGGGATGTCCTACGACTGCGTGTCGACCCGCCTCCTGGTGACCGACGGCCAGAACAGCCGGGTGCTCTCCTTCGACCCCCAGACCGGCGACGGGACGGTGGTCGCGGACATCCCGGAGGGGATGTGGAACTCGGTCGGGCTCGAGTACGACCCGGTGACGAAGTGGGTCTACACGAACAACGGCACCGCGCTCTACCACGTCGCGGTCGATGGTTCGAACTCGTACGATCCGCCGGTGACGCTCTCGACGAGCCTCAACGACCTGGCCTACGGGCCGACCTGCAAGTAGACGGGCGGGCGCCCTCAGTCGCGGTAGGGGTGGCTGGGGGCGGCGCCGAGGCGGCCCTCGAGGAGGGCGAGCTCGTGGGCCATCGCCGCGACCGCGGTGCAGGTGGTGCGCACCTCGTCGACCGGGAAGGGCTCGAGGGCGCGGGCACGCTTGGCGACCTTGAAGGGGGCGGCGAGGCGGGCGATCGCGTGGCGGTAGCGGTCGACGTCGCAGCCGATCGCCTCGAGGCGGGAGCGGTCGCCCTCGTCGAGCTCCTCGAAGGCGCGGAGGCAGTGGTTGGCGGCCGACCAGGCGCTGAGGACGGCCATCCGGTAGCGGTAGTCGCGGACGCAGCCGAGGGGGACGTCGGGGTCGATGATGAGGACGGTGCCGATCGCCCGGATCGCGTCGACGAGGTGGGCGCGGGCCGCGTGGCTCTCGGCGACCGCGCGCTGGAGGCCGAGGGTGAGGTGGCCAGGGAGGGCGAGGGGCCCTGGGCGGGCCGGGAGGCGCCGGCGGAGGAGGAGGTAGCGGAGCTGGCCGCGGATCGAGAGGCCCAGGCGGACCGTCCCGTAGACGACCAGGAAGATGAAGACGATCCAGGACACGCGGACTTCGATGCGAGTATCGCAGAGGCCCGGGCCCCGGGGGTGCGACGGGGCGTCGCCCCGGCCGCGCCCGCGCCGGGTATAGTCCGCGCCGATGCTGCAGAACGACAGCTTCCTCCAGGCTTGCCGGGGTGCGCGCCCGGCGCGAACGCCGATCTGGTTGATGCGGCAGGCGGGCCGCTACCTGCCGGAGTACCGGGCGGTGCGCTCGCGGGTCTCCTTCGAGGCGCTCTGCCGGAGCCCCGAGCTCTGCGCGGAGGTGACGCTCCAGCCGATCGACGCGCTGGGGGTGGACGCGGCGATCCTCTTCTCGGACATCCTGGTGGTGCTCGACGCGCTGGGGGTGGACGTGGTCTTCGATCCGTCGCCGAAGATCGCGGCGCCGGTGCGGACGGCCGCCGATGTGGCCCGGCTCCGCTGGGGCGACCCGCGCGAGGAGGTGGGCTACGTGATGGAGGCGGTGCGCGCGTGCAAGCGGGCGCTCGCCGATCGGGTGCCGCTCATCGGCTTCTGCGGGGCGCCCTTCACGACGCTGAGCTACCTGGTCGAGGGGCAGACGAGCCGCGACTTCGAGCACATCAAGGGGCTCCTCTTCCGCGAGCCGGTCGCCTTCGGCGGGCTGATGGAGGCGATGACGACGCTCCTCATCGACTACCTGCGCGCGCAGATCGACGCGGGGGTGGACGCGGTCCAGATCTTCGACTCGTGGGCGGGGGCGCTGGCTCCCCAGGACTTCCGGGCGCACGTGCTGCCGCACCTCGATCGGCTGGTGCGCGAGGTGCAGGAGGCGGGGGTGCCGGTGATCCTCTTCGCGCGGGGGAACGCGAACATCCTCGGCGACGCGGCGACCGTGCCGGCCGACGTGCTGGGGATCGACTGGACGATCGACATGGACCAGGCGATCGCGACGGTCGGGCGCGAGCGGGTGGTGCAAGGGAACCTCGATCCGATGGTGCTCCTCGGCTCGGCGTCGCTGGTGGAGGCGCGGGCGCAGGAGGTGGTGGTCGCCGGGCGGAAGGCGCGGGCCCACATCTTCAACCTCGGGCACGGCATCTCTCGCCACACCGACCCGGGGCTGGCGCGGCTCCTGGTCGAGGTGGTCCATCAGACATGAGGGGCGCGGTCCTTCGCCCTCACGCGCCGGTGTGGGCGGCGCTCCTGGCGGCCGGCTCGCTCGCGTGCCCGCCCCGGGAGCCGCCCCAGCCGCCGCCGGCCCCGGTCCCGGACGAGGGCGTGTCCGCGCTCCCGGATCCGGTGGGGGCGCCGACGAACAAGGAGGCCGGTGAGGTCCTCGCGATCACGGTGCCGCGGGTCGACGGGAGCGGTCTCGATCTCCGGGAGCTCCGCGGCAAGGCGGTGGTGGTCGAGTTGACGGCGTCCTGGGTGGACTCGTGGCCGGGGATCTTCCGCGACTACGATCGGCTCCTCGGCGCCCACCGCGGCGATCTCGCGGTCGTGCTGGTGGTGATGGACGGCGAGCGCGATGCGCTGGCGGAGGACCCGGGGATGACGAACCCCGGGCTCGTGCTGGCCTGGGATCCGCAGGGGGCGGTGGCGGCCCAGCTGCAGGCGGCGGCGATCCCGACGGTGCTCGTCCTCGATCGGTCGGGGAGGATCGTCGCGGTCCTCGGCGGGGCCGATGCCCGCACTCCGCAGCGGATCGGCGATGCGCTATCCTCCGCGCTCGCCTCCCCCTGAGCCGTCGCCTGGCTAGCGGCTCCCCCTATGTTCGACAGCATCGTCGCCTTCCTCGAGCAGCCGGCGCCGCGGGCGCTGGCGACGCTACTCCTCTCGTTCGTGGTCGCGTTCCTCGGCGAGCACCTGCTGGTCCGGGTCTTCGCGCGGCTGGCCGCGAAGACGGCGACGACCCTCGACGACCTGGTGATCAACTCGCTGCGGCGGCCGATCTTCTACAGCGTCATCTTCATCGGCACCCGCTACGCGATGACGCACGTCGACCTGACGGCGGAGGTCGAGCGGTCGATCATCGCGTCCCTGCAGACGCTGGCAATCGTGGTGTGGACGGGCGCGCTGATGCGGGTGGGCTCGGCGGCGCTGCGGACGGCGAGCTACCACGCGAAGCCGACCTCGGTGGTCCAGCCGCGGACGCTGCCGCTCTTCGACATCCTCCTGAAGGTGATGCTCCTCGGGTCGGCGACCTACGCGGTGATGCTGGCCTGGCACGTCGACGTGTCAGCCTGGCTGGCGTCGGCGGGGGTGGTGGGCCTCGCGGTGGGCTTCGCCGCCAAGGACTCGCTGGCGAACCTCTTCGCGGGGATCTTCATCATCGCGGATTCGCCCTACAAGCTCGGCGACTTCATCCAGTTCGAGGACGGCCTCCGCGGGCGGGTGACGGACATCGGCCTGCGCTCGACGCGGATCCTCACCCGCGACGACATCGAGATCAACGTCCCGAACTCGATCATCGGCAACGCGAAGGTGGTCAACGAGACCGGCGGTCCCTATACGAAGGAGCGGATCGCGGTGCCGGTGTCGGTCGCCTACGGGAGCGACGTCGAGCGGGTGCGGGCGGTGCTCCTCTCGACCCCGGTGGGGGCGCCGCACGTGGTCGACGACCCGACCCCGACGGTCTACTTCAACGCGTTCGGCGCGTCCGGGCTCGAGTTCGCGGTGATGGTCTGGATCGACGATCCGGCGATGAAGGACGTGGCGACGAGCGAGATGAACTTTCGGATCTACAAGGCGCTGCAGGCGGCGGGGATCGAGATCCCGTACTCGAAGCACGACATCTACATCAAGGAGCTGCCGGGGAGCGGCGCGGCGGCGGGGCCGGCGGCGCCGCCGAGCGAGCCGGCGCCCGGCTCGGCCGCTCCGGCGCGGGCGGCGAGCCTCTTCGCGGCGCGCGGCGGCTGAGGGCGCGCCGCAGGGGCGGGCGCTTGGCCTGTCCTTGAGGACATTTCCGAAGAGGCGTGGGCCGCGGGCGCCGGGCTGACCGAGGCGCGGCTCAGACGCGCCGGCGGGCGACGAAGTGGGAGGCGATGGTGAGGGCGGCGGCGGCGGAGGCCACCATCACCAGCCAGGCGGGGTGGTCGGTGCGCTCGACGAGGCCGGCGAGGACGCCGATGACGACGGCGGCGACGAAGGGGACGAGGAGGACCCGGCGGAGGCGGCCGCGGCGGCTGGCGACGGCGAGGTCGAGGCCGAGGATCGCGGCGGTGGCGAGGGCGATGCCGGTGCCGGCGCCGAGGAGAGAGCCAGCGGGCGCAGGGGCGCTGGCTTCGGTGGGCTCGGGCTCGTGGGTGGCGGTGTCGATCGGCGGGGGCGGGACGGCCGGCGGCTCGACG
>WBZL01003669.1_pt1 | contig 13852 bp, 12 predicted proteins | sample 5204291 | NCBI WGS metagenome assembly WBZL01 (sample SAMN12344345, study PRJNA552823) | activated sludge metagenome | biome: Activated sludge suspended growth; feature: Nitrification reactor; material: Wastewater; isolation source: activated sludge from nitrification reactor of wastewater...
TCAAGGTCAGTGGGATATTGCCCTGCGCGACCTCGACTACGCACTCGGCCTCGACGACAACCAGGACGGCGCCATCACCTGGGGCGAACTGCGCGCCCATCACACCGAGATTGCCGCTTACGCACTGGCACGGCTGGCCTTGTCGGCGGACGGCGAGGCATGCACGACGGCGGTGCTCGAACACCTGGTCGACGATCACAGCGACGGCGCCTACGCCGTGTTGCGCTTCAGCGCAAGCTGCAAGGCCGAACCGACTGTGCTGAGTGCCCACTACCGGCTGTTCTTCGATGTCGATCCGCAGCACCGCGGGCTGCTGCGCCTTGAGCATGCCGGCCAGACACGCACCGCGATCTTCAGCGCGGCGACCCCGGTGCAGCGATTCGAACTCGCCGAAAGCGACCGCCTGCGCCAGTTCATCGACTACACCGCGCACGGAGTCTGGCACATCTGGATCGGCTTCGATCATCTGCTGTTTCTGTTGTCGCTGCTGCTGCCGGCGGTCCTGCTCCGCGTCGACGGCGGCTGGACAGGCGCTGCGCGCTTCAGGGACGCGCTCTGGGAGGTCGTCAAGGTGGTCAGTGCATTGACCCTCGCGCACTCGATCACCCTGACGCTGGCCGCGCTGGAGGTCGTCCAGTTGCCGTCGCGCTGGGTCGAATCGGCGATCGCTGCATCGGTCATCGTCGCCGCGCTCAACAACCTGATCGTGATGGCGGGTGCCAGCCGCTGGCTGTTCGCCTTCGCTTTCGGCCTGATTCACGGCTTCGGTTTCGCCAGCGTCCTCGCCGACCTCGGGCTGCCGCAGAACGCCTTGTTGCTGGCGCTGGTCGCCTTCAACCTCGGCGTCGAGGTCGGACAACTGGCGATCGTCGCCCTGTTCCTGCCGCTGGCGTGGAGCGTGCGGAATCAGTGGATCTATCGACGGGGCGTTCTCGCGGGAGGCTCGCTGCTGGTCATCGCCACCGCCGGCATCTGGCTGGTCGAACGGGTGTTCGATCTGAAACTGATCGCCTGATCATGCCTTGCGCCCGGAAACCGTCGATAATCACCGTGGCAAGCAAAACTCGACCGGGAATTGATCGGGCAGGACAAGACCATGGAAATCCTTCTGAACGGCACGCGTGGCGGTGCCGTCGACCCGCTCGCGCAACTCAACGACGCGCAACGGGCGGCAGTCACCTTCGGCATCACGGAGGCGCCGGGCAGCGTCGACGGGGACAGCATGCACCCTCCCCTGTTGGTGATCGCCGGGGCCGGATCAGGAAAAACCAGCACCCTGGCTCACCGCGTCGCGCAGCTCATCGCCCAGGGGGCCGATCCCGCCCGCATCCTGCTGCTGACCTTCTCGCGACGTGCCGCCAACGAGATGAGCCAGCGTGTCGAACGCCTGCTGACGCGGCGCGGCGGGACGCGCTCGCTGGCCGGCATGAGCACCCTGGCCTGGTCCGGCACATTCCATGCTGTCGGCGCGCGCCTGCTGCGTGAGTACGCCGGCCGTATCGGTCTCGACGCGGCATTCACCATCCATGACCGGCAGGATTCGGCCGATCTGATGAACCTGGTTCGCCACGGCCTCGGCTGCTCGGCCAAGGGCAAACGCTTTCCGTTGAAGGGGACCTGCCTGGCCATCTATTCGGCGGTGATCAACACGCAGGCGACGCTCGGCGAGGTGCTGCAATCATCCTTTCCCTGGTGCAGCGAATGGACGTCCGATCTGCAACGGCTGTTCCTCGCCTACGTCGAGAGCAAACAGGCACAACAAGTGCTCGACTACGACGATCTGCTGCTCTACTGGGCGCAGATGGTCGGCGAGCCCGAAATCGGCCGGGAAATCGGCGAACGCTTCCGGTACGTGCTGGTCGACGAGTACCAGGATACCAACCGCCTGCAGGCGGCGATCCTGCTGGCCATGAAACCTGCTGGCCACGGTCTCACCGTGGTCGGCGACGACGCGCAGTCGATCTATGCCTTCCGCGGGGCATGCGTGCGCAACATCCTCGACTTCCCCGATCATTTCGATCCCCCGGCAAAGCGGGTGACCTTGCAGCGCAATTACCGCTCGACGCAGCCGATTCTGGCCGCTGCCAACCAGGTGATCGCTGCTGCCACCGAGCGCTTCACCAAGGAACTGTGGAGCGATCGCGCCTCCTCCGAAAAACCGAAGCTGGTCACGGTGCACGACGACATCGGGCAAGCACTTTACGTCGTCGAACAGACGCTTGCCCGCCGTGAGGCCGGCATCAAGCTGAAGGCGCAGGCGGTGCTGTTCAGGACCGCGCAGCACAGCGTGCGGCTGGAGCTTGAGCTGACCCGACGCAACATTCCTTTCGTCAAATACGGCGGTCTCAGATTTCTCGAAGCGGCGCATGTCAAGGACGTGCTGGCGATCCTGCGCTGGGGACAGAATCCGCGCGACCGGCTGGCAGGTTTCCGGGCCATGCAACTGGTTCCCGGCATCGGCCCGAAAACCGCCGACCGGGTATTGGCCAGGGTCGGCACGGCGCACCCGGCTGGCGCACTGCTCGGGGAGGCCGCGGTACCGGAAGCGGCCAGAGCCGCCTGGATCGATTTTGCAACGGTCATCGAAGCCAGCGCCAGCAGCCCCTGGCCAGCCGCTTTCGAGCGCATCTGCGGTTGGTACCAGGCGCAGATGGAGCGTCTGCATGAAGACGCGCCGATCCGGCAGGCCGACATCGAACAACTCGCGCGCATTGCCGTCACCTATGCCAACGCCGAACGATTCCTCACCGAACTGACGCTCGACCCGCCCGACGCCAGCAGCGACCAGGCAGGAACGCCACTACTCGACGAGGACTACCTGATCCTGTCGACGATCCACTCGGCGAAGGGACAGGAATGGACCGCCGTCACCGTGCTCAATGCCGTCGACGGCTGCATCCCCTCCGACCTGGCCAGCGGCTCCACAGTCGAAATCGAGGAGGAACGGCGGCTGCTGTATGTGGCCATGACGCGTGCCAGGGAGCACCTCGAACTCATGCTGCCGCAGCGCTTTTATGTTTCCCATCAGCCGGGATTCTGCGACCGTCACGTTTACGCCGGGCGCACGCGTTTCATCGCCAATGCCCTGCTAGCGCATTTCGAACAAATCTCCTGGCCACCACCGCCCGCAGCGCCAACCGCCAATCCGGACGCCAGGCAGCAGGCGATCGACCTTGCGGCGCGCATGCGGGCGATGTGGAAATGAGGCGGGAGTTCCCTCCGTCCGGGCCTGAAGCGGGGTCCGACGATCATCTGCCGCACACCCGGCGAGCCAGGGCGTCGATGCCGGCGGGCGTCAGGTCGTCGGTGTCGAACCTCTGTGGCGAACTGAATCCGGCGTAATTCTGCTTCTGCGAGCGCTGGTAGAGCGGGTCATAGTGCAGTGCCAGCAGTTCGCTGACCAGTGGGCGCCAGCCTCCCTGATGGATGTACGCTCGCCAGCGCAGCAGCGTTTCCGTGCTTTGCAGATGCCGCAAGGCTTGCAGTCGGGCAGTCAGCGAATCAGGAGCGCCCAGGAAATAGTCGTAATCGCGCAACAGGAAATCGACACGCGCGTCGAAAGACGCTTCGATGTGCACACACTCGCCAGCGCGCATGCGCTCGATCAGGGCGGCAGGGAGCTGGAGCAAACCGATCTTGCGGCTCTCCGCCTCGACATACACCGGCCGATCCGGGAACAGGCCTTGCAAGGCGGTGAGCAGGCGGGATTCGAACATCTTTTGCGAGGGCTGCGGGCAGTCCGGCAGGACGCCAAGTACCGAACCCTTGTGACAGGCCAGTTCTTCGAGGTCGAGCACCTGTTCTCCGAGTTGCCCGATGGCCTGCAGGATGCGGCTCTTGCCGCTGCCGGTGGCACCACAGATCACCTTCAGCCGCAATGACCGCGGGGCTTCCGAGAGATTCTCGATGACCAGGCGACGATAGGTCTTGTAGCCGCCTTCGAGTTGCTGCGCATCCCAGCCGACACGCCGCAGGACGTAGGTCATCGAGCCGCTGCGCTGGCCGCCACGCCAGCACAGGACCAAGGGTCGCCAGTGCTTCGGGCGGTCGGAGAAGCGGCTGCGCAGATGCCCGGCAATGTTCTCGGAAACATGCGCGGCGCCCACCTTGCGGGCGGCGAAGGGGGAGACCTGCTTGTAGAGGGTGCCGACTTCGATACGCTGCTGGTCATCGAGAACCGGACAGTTGACCGAGCCGGGAATATGGTCTTCGGCAAACTCGGCAGGCGAACGCACGTCGATGATCTCGTCAAAGGCCGCAAGATCGCCGAGCCGTTGGAGGCTGACCAGGTCAGATTTCATGCAGGGAAGGCCATGGGTTTACGATCGGCTATTTTAACAGTGGGGCGAGGCCTCGCCAGACGTTGTTCAACAGCAGGGGTTGTGCTTCGGCGGTCGGATGCAGGTTGTCGGACTGGAACAGATGGGGTTCGGTTGCCACGCCCTCGAGCAGGAAGTCGACCAGCGCGGTCTTGCGGGTTTTCGCCACCTCGCCGAAAACCAGATGAAATTGCCGGGCGTAGGAACCATAATTGGGCGGGATGCGCTGGCCGACCAGCAGCACCTGCGCGTTCTTCTTCTGGGCGCTGGTGACGATGGCGGTCAGATTGTCGCGCAATTGTTCGACCGGCAGACCACGCAGGCCATCGTTGGCACCCAGGGCAATGATCACCACCTGTGGCGAGTACCTGGCCAGCGCTGCGTCGATGCGGGTACGGCCGCCGCTGGTGGTTTCTCCCGAAATGCTGGCATTGACGACGCTATAATCGAGCCTCTTTTGCTGCAGGCGTTTGGCGAGCAAGACGGGCCAGGCGGCGTCCTGGCGGATGCCGTAGCCCGCCGACAGCGAATCGCCGAAAACGAGAATGGTTTGTACCGCCTGTGCCGCCGGGGCGATCAACAGGAGTCCGGCGAGCAACAGGCTGCGGCAGTTTGGAATACGGGACATGGGTCGAGATGCATCGATGGTCGTTGAGGTGAGAGATCTCGCCAAACGGGTGGATAACGGAGGCGAGCCGTTAACCATTCTGCACGAGATTTCGTTCGCCGTCGCCCCCGGCGAGACGGTGGCGATCGTCGGTGCCTCCGGTTCCGGAAAATCCACCCTGCTGGGCCTGCTGGCCGGCCTCGACCTGCCGAGCAGCGGCTCGGTTGCGCTCGCGGGCGAGGATCTCGGCAGGCTCGACGAAGATGCACGGGCGGTACTGCGCGGTCGCCTGCTGGGCTTCGTCTTTCAGACCTTCCAGTTGCTGCCGTCGCTGAACGCCATCGAAAACGTGATGCTGCCGCTCGAACTCGCCGGCACCGCCAACGCCCGCGCCGAGGCCGAGCACTGGTTGCAGCGGGTCGGGCTGGCGCACCGCCTGCGGCATTATCCGAAACATCTCTCCGGCGGCGAGCAGCAGCGGGTGGCCCTGGCCCGTGCCTTTGCACCGAAGCCCCGGCTGGTGCTCGCCGACGAGCCGACCGGCAATCTCGATGCCGCCACCGGTCATCAGGTCATCGAGTTGATGTTTGCGATCAATGCCGAAAGCGGCACCACGCTGATTCTCGTCACCCATGACGAAGAAATTGCGGCGCGCTGTTGCCGCCGCTTGCGTATGCACGCCGGGCAACTGGAAGAGATTCGCTGAGCAGGATTTCGCGGGCCGCCGCGACACCGCTGCGGACCGCCGCTTCAAGCGTTGCCGGATACTCGGCGCAGACGTAGTCACCCGCCAGCCAGCAGCCGGCGAGATCGGTTCTTGCGCTGAGCCGGCGCAGATTGGGGCGGCAGCGGAAGGTTGCCCGCCGTTCGCGGATCACCTGGAACCAGAGCATTGCCGGCAACCGGCGATCGAGGGTGACGGCGAGTTGGTGATGCAGAAGGGCGGCCAGCGCGGCATTGTCGAGCGCTTCCCAGGCGCCATGGCCGCTGAGAACGAAGGCCATGACGCCGGCGGTGCCGCAAAGCGCACCGCGATCAAAAACCCACTGCCCGACCTGACCGCCAGCACGATCATAGAGCCCGAGCATCGGCAAGGGCAGGCGTACTTGCTGCGGATAGCCCCCATAGACGGTGCCGATCGGCTCGAAGGTATACTCGGCAAGCAGTTGCGCGCTGGCGATCGTTGCCTCGTGCCGGGCAAGCAAGGCCGCCGCGTGCTGCGGGCCGGCTGCTACGATCACGTGGTCGAAGGACTCGCCACGAATGCCGGGCCCGGTGTCAATCGCGTCGACACGGGCCGACAGATGGATTTCACCGCCACGCGCGCGAATGAAGTTCGCCGCGGCAGCCGGGAACAGCCGATCGAGGTCGGCTGCCGGCAGCAAGAGATCGGTTGCGGCACGCCCACTGCCGAGACTGTCGCGCAAGGTATTGACGAAAATCTGCGCCGAGGCCTGTGCCGGCGGGGTATTGAGCGCTGCCAGACAGAGTGGCTCCCAGAGGTGGCGGCGCAGGCTACCGTGCTGGTGATGGCGATCGAGCAAGGTCGTCACCGTGCAGTCTTCGCCGATCCGGTAGGCCGCGACCTTGAGCCAGCGCATGAAGCGAACGGCGCTGATCTTTTCGCTCAGACGGACACCGCGCGCCGCCAGCAATCCGCACGCCAGATGCCATGGTGCGGGCAGGCGCGGCAGCCGCAGGTGAAAGGGAAGCGGCTGGCTGGCCGGGAAGCTCAGTTCAAGGGGCAGGCGCCTGAGCAGCCGCTCCGGATCGGCGCCGACTTCCTGCATCAGGCGCAGCGTTTCGCGATAGGCGCCGACCAGGATGTGCTGTCCGTTGTCGAGCTGCTGCCCTTGCACCTCGACGCTGCGGGCACGGCCCCCGAGTTGCTTCGCCGCTTCGAAGACCGTCACCCGGACACCGGCTTTTGCCAGTTCGACAGCGGCGGACAGGCCCGCCCAGCCGCCGCCGATGATCGCGGCTCTCATCCACGCACCCAGGTCCGCCAGGCGATCCAGAGCTTGCGCAGCGGCGTCAGCGAAGTGCGCTGCGTCAGGACCTGACAGCCATCCCGTTTGATTTCGTCCAGCAGGGTGCGATAGATCGCCGCCATCACCAGACCCGGACGCTGTGCCCGGCGGTCAGCCGTCGGCAGTTCGTCGATCGCCTGGACGTAATAACGCTCGGCGCGCTCGATCTGGAAGTCCATCAGGCGGCGGAAATTCTCTGAATGGCGAGACTTGAGGATATCGGCGGCGGTCACCCCGAAACGCTGCAGATCCTCGATCGGCAGGTAGATTCGGCCCATGCGCGCATCCTCGCCGACGTCGCGGATGATATTGGTGAGCTGAAAAGCGATGCCGAGATCGTGCGCATACTTCTGTGTCTTGCGATCCTGGTAGCCGAAGATTTCCGCGGCGAGCAGACCGACGACGCCAGCAACGCGATAACAATAGAGCGACAGCGCCTTGAAATCGAGGTAGCGCGACTGTTGCAGGTCCATCTCCATGCCATCGATGATTTCCTGAAACTGTTCCTCGGGCAGATGGAACTCGGCGCTCGCCGCCTGCAGAGCCTGGGTCACCGGATGCTGCGCCTGGCCGGCGCTGAGGCGGGCCAGCTCCTGTCGCCACCAGGCCAGCTTGGTCGCTGCAAGCTGCGGCTCCTGGCATTCATCGACGACATCGTCGACTTCCCGGCAGAAGGCATAGAGCGCGGTGATTGCACGCCGCCGGTTTGGCGGCAGGAAGAGAAAGCTGTAATAGAAGCTTGAGCCACTGCGGGCGGCTTTCTGTTGGCAATATTCGTCGGGGGTCATTCGCAATCTCGGGATCGGCACAGGGCCGCCATTCTCCCATGACTTACATGGCCAACGCGCGTCCGCCGATGCACAGCCAGTCACTGGCGCCGAGCACAGGGCGATGCCGGAAGACGTTGCCGCGGACGCGCTGAATCTTCTCCAGGATGCGTAGCCCCCCCTGTACCGTCACCCGTATCTCCCAGCCCATGCGGCCCGGCAGTTGCTGGACCAGCGAAGCGCCCTCGCCCATCAGGCGACGCGTCCGTTCGACCTGGAAATCGAGCAGCGCTGCCCATGCCTCGCTCCAGCGCCCGCCAGCGATGTCTGATTCGGCAATGCCGAAGCGTTCAAGGTCGCCAAGCGGCAGATAGATGCGCTGCTTTTGCCAGTCGATCGCGATGTCCTGCCAGAAATTGACCAGTTGCAGAGCGGAGCAGATGCAGTCCGAACGGTGCAGGTTCGCCTCGTTGTCTTGCCCGACCAGGTGCAGCAGCAGCCGGCCCACCGGATTGGCGGAACGTCGGCAGTAGTCGAGGAGCTCCGGGTAATCCGCATAGCGCTTCTTGACGACATCCTGCGCAAACGCGTCGAGCAGGTCGCGCAGCAACTGCACGGGCAGATGCCACTCCCGGATGATCGTCGCCAACTCCGCGAAGTCCTGCCCGGCCGGAGGTTCACCGCGCTCGATGGCGTCGAGTTCCTCCCGATACCCGGCGAGTCCCCGCAGGCGTACCGCGTCGCTGGCATCACCCTCGTCGGCGAGGTCGTCGGCAGCGCGCGCGAAACGATAGATCGCCTCGACCGGCCGACGCAGGCGTCGCGGCAGCAGCAGCGAGGCAACCGGGAAGTTTTCGTAGTGGTCGACGGGCATCGGGGAGGGAATTGGCCTGGTCCGGCTTGACCGGAATCGCGGAGAGCTGACAGTATAGGATTGTCGCGGTTAGAATATCGACCTCATGCGATAAACAGCCGAGCGGCGGTCGCCGGCGAACGAGTGACCGACTGTGCAGCGCATGTACCCCTTGTCAGGGTTGGCCGTGCCCAGGTGGCGAAATTGGTAGACGCAGCAGGTTTAGGTCCTGCCGCCGCAAGGTGTGGGGGTTCGACTCCCTTCCTGGGCACCAAGAACAAGTACAAGTCCAAGGTAGTCCCAAAAGGCCAGAACTCCAAGCAACAGCAAGGATTCTGGCCTTTTCTTTGTCCACGTAAGCCCCAAGTCATCTATTGCAATCCCACGCTATACAGCACATCGTGTGCGCAGCGAAATCAGCCGAGCCTTCCGCTATGCGATCGCCACAGGCCGGGCCGAACTCGACCCCTGCCCGGACCTAAATGGCGCGATACCGGTTCCCAAGGCTGAGCTGGTGAGCAAGACCAAGAGCGAGCACCTTGTTCCGTTCACGTCACAGGCTGTGTTGATCCTCCGCGAATTGCACGAACTGAGCGGGAATCGGCGACACGTTTTTCCCGGCCTCGATCCGCAAAATGCCATGAGCGAGGCGGCGATCAACGCGGCCTTGCGCTGGATGGGCTACGACACCAAGACCGAAATCACCGGGCACGGATTTCGCGCGATGGCGCGAACGATCCTGCACGAGGAGTTGCACATCAAGCCCGATGTCATCGAGCATCAGCTTGCACATCAGGCCCCTGATGCCCTGGGCACGGCCTACAACCGGACCAGGTTCCTGAAAGAGCGCCAGACCATGATGCAGCAGTGGGCCGACTACCTGGAGCGGCTGAAGGTGAGCGGTGCAGCCATACCGATCATCAGGGCCGCGTAGGGGGAGACAGCGGGCTATCTGCTATCGCACCTGAAGAAATCGGTAGCCTCATGCGTAGGTCTTGTAGAACGCCTCGGCGGTGAACTTCACGAACTCCTCGGTCTTCTCCTGACTGCGCGCGATGACCTGCCATGGTTCCAAACGAGCGATCTCCGTCTGCAAGTCCCTCGCCGTTTTGGCACTGCAACCAAGAATGTCCTGGACCGATCCCGCCGCTACGCCATCGCACTGGAAAATGTAAGCGAAACTGAGCAACTGCTGGAAGTTGAAGAATTTCTGCTGGTAGTCGTTGGGCGATTGGCTGGCGAAAAACACGACCACCCCTTTTGAACGCCCTTCGCGGATGATGCGCTGAAGGAACATGTTCTTCTGGCTGAGATAGTTGTGCGCTTCGTCGATGACCAGAATGGTCCGAATGGTGCGCCGACCTTCGGTGACCGGGCTGTCGGGCAGCGTTGCCATTTCCTTGTAGAGCCGCTCGATCACCAGATAGGCGACCAATTCCTTGAGCACCGGCATCGCATGCACGTCAATCAACATCGTGCGGTTCGCTACCCGGTCCATGGGCGCGGCCTCGTTGCCATGGCGCCAGAAGAGGTCGAAGTCGGAGAGGTCGCGCAGCACTTCGATCAGGCTGTCGTCTCTCTTGCCGTCTTCTTCATACGCCGCCGCGGCGACTTCAAGGACATCGGGAAAGTCCGGGTAGGGTGAAGCCGATCCAGTACGTTTGGCATAGGCGGCGCGTATCGCTTCGGTCAATGCCCCTTTTTGTACGGGGCCGAGCTTACCGTTGATCGACGCAAAACTCTCGGCCTTCTCGCGCGCCGAGACATTGATGGTCTGCTCGTCGTAGGCCGGCAAGATGAAAGGATTGATGGGCAGGTTCTGCCCGCCTTGTAGCAACCGGAAGGGCTGCACTCGCGCCACTTCGAGAAAGCGGGCGTTGTCCACCACGTCGCCCTTGTAGTCGAAGTAGATGAAGTGGGTCTGGTAATTCGACTGGATGCGGATGTCGGCGAGTATCTTGAGCAGAAATTGCGTCTTGCCGACTCCGGGCATGCCCATGATGGCCAGGTGCGAGTTGGCATGCCTGGTCGTGTTGTTCAGTTCCATGACCAACTCGGTTCGCTGCAACAGCGTCCGACCCATGAAGATGTCCAGGCCACTACCCAAATGCTCGCGGCGTCCGGCGAATTCCACTTCGTCCAGCAGCCGCCGAATCAGCGCCTCGCCACTGCGGCCGGCTTCCTCAAACAATCTCGCCAACCAGGCCGCGCCGCTGTCAATATGGTTCTTGATGACCGAGCGGTTGGAGAAGAACTCGTCCTCGCTGAAGTCGCGCTTGCCGTAGGTCTGTGCGACCAGGGTACGCAGAAATACCTCGTCCTCGCCGACGAAGGTCGGCCGCTTCATCTCGCCGCCGCTGAAACTCGGACTGGGTGCAACGCCTGCGCCGTCCTTGACCAGCGAAAGTGCGAAGGCGATCCGCGCCAGCGTCGCTTTCTCCAGCTTCGTTTCAAAACGCAGCGCACTCAGGACCTCATCGGCCTCGCTTGAGGTGTAAAGGCGGTCAGCCATGGCGGGTCTCCCAGAAATACCCTTGCCGGAACGTCGTCAGCTCTTGCCTCTGATCAAATTCAAGACACGCCGCGCCGCTGAGGCGAGGCTTGAGGGATCGGTAGTAGCTGGTATCGATCTCCGTGTCGGTCGAAAGGATCACCACCTGCTCGCCGGCATTCGGGAAGTAGTGGTTGACGATGTTGTCGCGATGCGTGCTGTCGAGGCGCGATAGGGGGGTGTCGATGATGATCGGCAGCTTGAGTTCGCTGGTCTGCGCCAGCCCCCACAGCAGCGAAATCGCAAACACTTCCTTTTCGCCAGCCGCCATCGACGACTTGCGAATCTCGTGTCCGTTGCGGTCGGTGATCCGGACCTCGTAGGTCTTGTCGTCGATGGTGATGTCCTTGATCAGGCCGCTGCGGCTGGAAAGAAGCCGGTACATCTCGAAGGTCTTCTCCTGCAGCACATGCACCTTGCTCTTGCGCAGGCGGACAATGAACTGGTTCAGCACGCTGGCGATGGCATCGCACTCCTCGATGAAGTCGACCTTTTCCTTCGAGACGTTGTGCTTCTCGTAGAGCTTCTCGATCTCCACCTCGATGGCGGCAATGCGCTTGTCGAGGGTCAGAACATCTTCCTCGACCAGTCGCAGTTGTTCGGTCTTCCGCCCGATCTGCGTCGAACAGCTCTCCATCACCGATTGCAATTCGTCGAACAGGTCACGTTCGGTGGGTGACAACGCACCCACCTGGCCAACGACACCTTCCAGTTGCCGGAGCTGCACCTTGAGACTGTCGGCTTCTTCCAGCAATGGCTTGAGCAGGAAGACATCGCTGTTTTCCAGGGCTTCCATACGGTTCAGGACCCGCGCCGCGTCGCGATCGGAGAGGTCGAGAACCTTCGTCACCTCCGCATTGTGGTCGCCTTCCTTGAGCATGCGGAAGATGCGCCGTTCCAGCTCGGCCATGCGCTCGGCCGACAATTTCTCCCGGTAGATGGGTTCTGGTTCCTCGACCACGCGCACGATGCGCTTCGCCAGCAAGGCGGCGTTCTCCTTGATCGCCTCACCGCTGGCCGATTCGCGCTCGGCTTCAATCTGCCGCCGGATGCCGCCAAACAGCTTGCCCGCAATGCTGAATGGCAAGGCTTTTTCGCAGAGGTTGCGAATCTCGCTGTCCACCTGCGCCAGCCGGTTGGCCGCGAGCACGCGCTTCTTCTCCTGCTCGCGCATCGCCTCGCGCGATTCCGGCGCGGCGTGGAAGGACGCCTCGAAGCGCTTCCTGGCATCGCCCAGTTGCGCCTTGAAGCCGTCCAGTTCGGCGCGCAAGCCGTCTCGCTCCTGATGTTTGCGCACCCGCTTGCTCTTCTCGCGCTTCAGTTCGCTCTGCTTGAATTCCAGATCTGCGTCGGAAATCTCGACAAAACCTTGCCGCTCCTGCTGCTTGATATAGACGATGTCGCTGGCCAGCCGGTTGATGTACTGGATGCCCAGCGCGGCCTCCAGCGATGATTTCAGGCGGACCTCCGAATGATCGTCGGCGGCAATCTGCTGAATCTTCTCGCCGTCGAAGAAGAAGAACTGCGTGATGCCCGGCGGGATCGCCGCGCGGATGAAGTCCTGCCAGATTTCCTGGTTTTGCACCGACACGCGCTTGCCGTCGCGCACGACCACCAGCCGTTCAGTCAGATCGCGCGCCCGCGGCTCGCTGACCGCGCCGGCCGTCCAGGAGCGCTTGACCACCAGCTCCGAAGCGTCATCCATCTCGATGACGATCTCGAACGCCACGTTGGCATTGCCCTTGGCTTTCTCGCGCCGGTTGATGTTGCGGTAAATGTCGTCGACCTTGCCACCATACAGGCAGAACGTCACTGCCTCCATGATCGAGGTCTTGCCCGCGCTGTTCATGCCGCCGATCAGGAAGATGCTGCGACCATCGTCGCCGATCGGGAAAACGATCTCCGTCGGGAACTGGAAGGACTTGTAATTTTCGAGGGTGAGCTTGCGGAATTTCATCGGGGGCTCTCCATCAGCACCCAAATCCCGTAAGGTGAATCGGCGCGCAGGGTGCCGTCCTGAGTCATTTGATACCTCACCCACTGGGCCTTTTCCAGTCGCTCGATGGTCTTCGCGATCTCGCGCAGTTGCGCCTCACGTTCGACAACGCCGGAGTCGCAGGCGCCGGAATCGAGTTCGTCGATCACCTTTCGGCACAGTTCGACCAGCAGGCCCGGGTCCTTGACGAAACAATCCCTGTCCACACCGTCGTTCATGCCCGGTGTTCCGTTTTGGTGGCCGGCTTGCTCTTCAGAATCTCGCGCAGCGCGTCATACACCCCGGTTCGCCGGTCCTTGAATTCGTAGTCGCGCACGGCATCGAGCAGCTTTCGCACCTTGTCGGCGCTCACGCCATGCTGCTCGCACAAATCCGCCAGCAGCCGGCCGTCGTCGGGCGTCATGTTCATGGTTTCTTTTTGCCTCGTTCGCTGTTCGTCAATTGCCTGGCCATCCGGTCGAAGTCGCTGACGGCCTGCGATTGCTCGGCGATCCGCCGCCGGTGATATTGCTCGTATTCGGCCTCGGCTCGCTGCTGCGCCATCTCGTGCGAGATTTTTCCGGCGTGGGTCAGGATGTCGCGGTCGTTGATGTTCAGAAAACCGTCGAGCTTCCTGATCTAGCAGCCTGTCGGACTTGGAGCCCGGGAAACCGACAAATTTTACTTTTCGGCATGAAAAAGGCCGGAATTTGTCGATTTTCCGGCCTTTTTGAGGTTTTTCCTCGTTTT
>WBZL01003670.1_pt1 | contig 13851 bp, 18 predicted proteins | sample 5204291 | NCBI WGS metagenome assembly WBZL01 (sample SAMN12344345, study PRJNA552823) | activated sludge metagenome | biome: Activated sludge suspended growth; feature: Nitrification reactor; material: Wastewater; isolation source: activated sludge from nitrification reactor of wastewater...
GGCATTGCCGCACCTGGTGAAGGTCCTGACGTGTTGACGATTGTCATGGATTACAATCGGCTCGACCGCTTTCAACAGCTGGCAATGGATCTGAGCAAGCGGGGATGGACGCAATCGAGGCTCGAGAAGCTCTTCGGCGCCAACCTGTTGAGACTTTATGCGGATGTCTGGGGCGGCTAGCGCGCCGCTTTCTTGAGGGCAAGCCGCACCAGTGCATCAAGTGTGGCTCCATGCCCAAGCTCGGCTTCAGCCGCCGCGACTGCCGCACCGGCTTCGGCTGCACGGAAACCAAGGTTGGCAAGCGCAGAGACAGCATCCGAAGCAACACTCCCGGCTGCTTTAGGGGTCGCACCGACCGATCCCAATGCCACGCCGCCGACCTTGTCCTTCAACTCCATCGCAATGCGTTGTGCCAACTTGGGCCCGACACCGTTCGCGCGTGCAATCATGCTTTTGTCCTCGTGCATGATCGCGCGAGCGAGATCGTCCGCATCCAGCGCCGACAAAATGGCGAGCGCGACTTTCCCGCCCACGCCCTGCACGCCTGTCAGGAGGCGGAACCAGTCCCGCTCTCCGGCCGAAGCAAAGGCGAACAGCGTCATTGAATCTTCGCGAACCTGCAATTCGGTGAAGAGAGTCACCTGGTTACCGGTCGGCCCCAGTTGTGACAGCGTGCGGGCTGAAGCCTGAACGAGGTAGCCCACGCCGCCAACATCAATCACTGCGCTGTCGGCAGTGCTTTCAACCAATTGTCCGGACAGACGCGCAATCATAGAAACTGCTTGTAAGGCGGGGTTCGCAAAAAGGGAATCACGATCGCCCCACCCGCCGCGCAGTGGCCATGTGATGGGCATGCGTGATTGCAACGGCCAGTGCGTCGGCAGCGTCTGTTCCGGTTATGCGAACCCCTGGCAAGAGCCGCGCAACCATTGCATAAATCTGTGACTTGTCGGCATTGCCCACACCCACAACGGACTTCTTGACCAGTCGGGCTGCATATTCGCCAATGTCCAGCCCTGTTCGGGCCGCCGCGAGCAGGCAGACACCTCTTGCCTGACCAAGCTTCAGGGTCGATTGCGGGTTTGCATTGACAAAGACCTCTTCAACGGCCGCCGCTTCTGGCCGATGTTCAAGCATCAAATCGATGAGCGCGCGATCAAGGGCCACCAGTCGTTCGGCCAGTGGGGCCTTGGGATCGGTTGAGATCTGGCCATTGGCTATGTGGCCGAGCCGGTTTCCCTCCGCCACAATGACGCCCCAGCCGGTTGTCCCAAGTCCGGGATCCAGGCCCAGAATGATCAGCCCAGTTTCTCCATGACTTCGTCGGGAACCTCGTAGTTGCCCCAAACGGTCTGAACATCATCGTCGTCATCGAGCGCATCCAGCAGCTTCATCAGCGTGCCCGCCTCCCCTTCGCCAACGGTGACTGTCGTTTGTGGCCGCCAGGCAAGCTTGACGGTTTCCGGAGCACCCAGTCGCGCTTCAAGCGCCTTGGCCACTTCATGCAGTTCGTCCATGGCTGTCCAGATCTCGTGGCCCTCTTCAGAGGACTCAACATCGGCCGCGCCTGCTTCAAGGGCAGCCTCAAAGACGGTATCAGGATCGCCGGCCTTTGCAGGATAGATGATCTGCCCGAGACGATCGAAGGCGTGGCTGACAGCGCCCGGCGCTCCAAGATTGCCGCCATTTTTGGACACGGCCGTCCGCACATTCGTTGCCGTACGGTTACGGTTGTCGGTCAGTGCCTCGATGATCAGCGACACGCCGCCGGGACCAAAGCCCTCATAGCGGATTTCCTCGTAATTGTCGCCTTCGCCAGACGATGCCTTGTTGATGGCCCGCTCAATATTGTCCTTGGGCATCGATTGTGCACGGGCCGCCAACACTGCGGAGCGCAGGCGCGGGTTCATGTCCGGGTCCGGCACGCCCGATTTGGCCGCCACGGTAATTTCCCTCGACAATTTGGAAAACATTGCAGAGCGCTTCTTGTCCTGAGCACCCTTGCGATACATGATGTTCTTGAACTTGGAATGGCCTGCCATGGAAACCGTTCTGACTGAAGTTGGAATGCGCGCGCCCTAGCCCAAGGACACTCTGCAGGGCAAGTTTTCAGCCCAGACTGACCGCCGTGCCAGAGGCAGTGACCATGAGCATGGATCCGCCCTGCCCGAGCACTTCATAATCAAGGTCGACCCCAATGACGGCGTCCGCGCCCAGTGCGCGGGCTTCCTGCGCGATTTCATCCAGTGCCGTCCTTCGTGCATCCCGCAGCGTTGTTTCGTAGGAACCCGATCGACCGCCAACGATATCGCGCACGCTTGCGAACAGATCCTTGAAGATGTTTGCGCCCACAATCACTTCGCCTGTCACGATCCCCAGATATTCGCGAACTGGACGGCCTTCGATCGCCGTCGTGGTGGTTATCAGCATTGTCTTTACTCCTTCATTCAAAGCCCGAGAGCAGCCTTGTACGTATCCAGGATTGCTTCCATCTCCTGACGGTCATGCGTCTCCATTTTGCGCAACCGGACAATCTGGCGCATGATCTTCGCATCATATCCGCGAGCCTTCGCCTCGGCATAGACATCGCGAATATCGTCAGCGATCCCCTTCTTCTCTTCTTCCAGCCGCTCGATTCGCTCGATCAAAAGCCGCAATTCATCAGCAGCCACAACATCACTCATCAGATTCTCCGGTTTGCAATTGAGGCGCCGCCTTAGGGCCGATCACGCGTTCTTCGCAATGCTCTCCTGCATGCGTGCCAACTGTTCCGGGGTTGCCTCGGTCTGGTGCCTTGTTTTCCAATCGGCATAGGGCATGCCGTAGACAAGGGCCCGGCCTTCGTCCTTTGTCATGCCGCCCGCTTCGGCCAGCCAGTCGCCCAGACAATTCCGGCAGAATCCAGCCAGACCCATAAGGTCAACGTTCTGGGCGTCGGTCCTGTGTCGCAAGTGGGCGACCAGTCGGCGAAATGCAGCGGCCGCAGCAGCATCGTCGATTTTTATGTCCATCATTCTTCCTTTGCGGGATTCCAAGCCCGATGGATAGCGGCTAAGGCGGTAGCGATCCAGAGGAGCTTCGCTTGACCATACCCCGCCAGCACCGCGACGTTGCACCTCGTGCACGAAAGGTGCGCATCCTCGCCACACTCGGGCCTGCCAGCAGCACGCCTGACATGATCGAGAAGCTCTTCAAGGCAGGCGCCGATGCATTTCGCATAAACATGAGCCACGGCGGTCAGCCCGAGAAGGTCGAGTTGATAAAATCGATCCGCGCACTGGAAAAGTCGCTGGGACGACCGACCACGATCGTCGCGGACTTGCAGGGACCAAAGCTGCGGGTCGGAAAATTTGCCGGTGGCACAGCCAGCCTCCAGACCGGCCAGCGGTTTACGTTGGATCGCGACCCTTCACCTGGCGATACGAAGCGGGTCTGCCTTCCGCACAAGGAGATATTTGATGCGCTCGAGATTGGCGCCCGCCTTCTCCTGGACGATGGCAAGCTGGTCCTGCGCGTGGAAAAAATGTCTGCGACCCGGATCATCACGCGCGTGGAAGTTGGGGGGCTGTTATCAGACAACAAGGGCCTGAATGTCCCCGATGTCGTGGTGCCCATGGCGGCCTTGACCGAAAAGGATCTTTCCGATCTGAGCTTTGCACTGGAACAGGGTGTCGACTGGATCGCGCTCAGTTTCGTCCAGCGACCAGAGGATCTGGCCGATGCTCGCCGCCTGATTGCCGGAAAGGCAGCGCTTCTTGCAAAAATCGAAAAGCCCGCAGCCCTTGCCCGGCTCGAGGAAATCATCGAACTTGCTGACGCGGTGATGGTCGCCCGTGGGGACCTGGGCGTCGAACTGCCGCCTGAGTCCGTCCCTCCCGCCCAGAAACGGATCGTCGAAACAGCACGCCGGTTTGGGCGCCCCGTCGTTGTGGCTACCCAAATGCTCGAGTCGATGATCAAGGCTCCAACACCGACCCGTGCCGAAGTGTCCGACGTGGCAACGGCAATCTATGATGGTGCCGATGCCGTGATGCTGTCCGCTGAATCCGCCGCCGGGGACTGGCCCGTCGAATCCGTTGCCATGATGGACAGGATCGCCATCAACGTGGAGAGCGATCCCGCCTATGCAGCCCGTGTCCACTTCACCGAAACTCGTCCAGACCCAACGACCGCAGACGCACTTTCGGAAGCTGCATTTGACATTGTGCGAACAGTGTCTGCCAAGTGCATCATCTGTTTTACCGAATCCGGATCGACGGCCCGCCGCATCGCGCGCGAGCGGCCGCTTGTTCCCATCCTCGTACTGACGCCAAAGCTTGTGACAGCCCGTCGGCTCGGTCTGTTGTGGGGCGTGCACGCCGTCTCTACGCGTGATGTATCCTCTTTTGAAGAAATGGTCGCCAAGTCAAAGCGAATGGCGCTGCGTCAGGGCATTGCCGGAGGCGGCGATCGCGTGATCATGATGGCCGGCGTCCCGTTCGGGACCCCGGGGTCAACCAATGTCCTGCATGTCGTCCGGCTCACGGGGCAGGAGCTCAAGGGCCGCTAGCTCGGTCCTGAGCGTTTCCGCATCGGTGAAGTGATGGCCTGCAAAGCCATTGTCCCGTGCCGCAAGGACATTGGCCAGACTATCATCCACGAAAAGCCCCTCTCCCGGGGCCAAGCCAAATCGGGCCAAAGCCAGCCGATAGATGTCCGGGCCCGGCTTCATCATCTTCTCGATCCCTGACACGACAATGTCGAGGAAATGGTCAAATATCGGCGCCGTGGGCCGAAACATCGCCCAGAAGTCAGCCCCGAAATTGGTAATCGCAAAAAGCGGGACGCCATTGCCTGCCAGCTGCTCCACCAGGGAATGGACACCAGCAACCGGCCCCGGAATGGTTTCGAGCCATCGATCAGCATAGGCGCGGAGCAACTCTTCATGCTGCGGAAACTGCGCAACACGCTCGTCGATCATCTCTGTGATCGGCCGGCCAGCATCATGCTGGTTGTGCCATTCGAGAGGCACGACATCATTGAGGAACCGATCAAGCTCGTCTTGATCGGCAATCAGCTTTGCAAAAAGGTAGCGGCGATCCCAATCGAAAAGGACACGCCCGACATCAAAGATGACCGCTTTCACGGCCATCGCGCATGTTAGCCCTGGCGAGCCTTGAAGCGACGATTCGTCTTGTTGATGACATAAGTGCGCCCACGACGACGAATGACGCGGTTGTCCCGGTGGCGGTCCTTGAGCGACTTGAGTGAATTGCGGATCTTCATGATCGCTTGCCTGTTTCTCTGTGTTCTGGAAAAAGAAGGCTGCCGCCTAAGGGGCAGATGGTCTAAAGTCAAGGCGTCCCTGCAGGAGAAGTATAGATGCGTATTGTCATTCTGATTTGTGCCGCCGCGTTCCCCCTGGCAGCCTGCGCGGCCAAACTTCCCCCGGTTGAAGTCACTCGGTTCCATGTCAGCCAGAGCATCCAGGCGGGAACCGTCGCTACCCGCGCCATGGGGGAACTGGATGGGTCCAGTATAGAATTCCAAACCTATGATGCCGCTGTCAAACGCGAGTTGGCCCGACTGGGTTATACTGAGGGGCCAGATCCCGCATATGCGGTCGAGATCGGCTTCTCCCGCGAAGCGCGCAACAGGATTGCGAAGAGCTCTCCAGTAACGATCGGCATTGGCGGAGGAAGCTTCGGGCGGAATGTCGGAATCGGGCTGGGGACGAGCTTCGGCATAGGCGGAGACGGCAGCCGCAAGGTGATCATTTCGCGGCTTGAAGTCCGCCTGAAGCGCAATGCGGACGGCAGCGTGCTTTGGGAAGGCCGGGCACAGACAGAAGCACCATCAAACGCACCATCAGCCCAGCCCGGGCTTGCCGCGGAAAAGCTGTCGCGTGCGCTTTTCGAAGGCTTCCCCGGCGAATCGGGAAAGACGGTTCTTGTTCCCTGACGACCTGACACGCTTGCCCGTTGCCCCGTGATGGGCTTAACTGCGCCTATGGGCATGAACATCAACGCCGCCTTTGACAGCGGAAATATTGTCGTCACTTCGATCGATGGACACTCGGCCACTCTGGAAATCCGCAAGGATGCGCATTCGGATTTCTACCAATGGTTTCATTTTCGCGTGTCTGGCGCGCGCGGTCAGCAGTTGACACTTCGGATCACCAATTGTGGAGAATCAGCCTATCCCGATGGCTGGAAAAACTATCGTGCGCGCTATTCGGATGATCGCTCCGACTGGAAATGCGCAGAAACCGAATACAAGGATGGCGTCCTGGCAATCCGGCACACGCCGGCGCTGGACACAATATGGTTCGCCTATTTCGCCCCCTATTCCATGGAGCGGCATCACGACCTGATTCAGCGGACGGCGGCCTGCCCCGGTGTCGAGCTGATCGAGCTGGGCCGTTCGATCGAAGAGCAACCCGTAGACTGCCTTCGAATGGGCAACGGTCCTGTGCAGGTGTGGCTCTATGCCAGGCAACATCCAGGCGAAAGCATGGCCGAATGGTGGATGGAAGGCGCATTGGAACTCCTGACCGATCCGCGCAGCAACACTGCCCTGAAACTGCGGGAGAAGTGCACGGTGCATGTGGTTCCCAACATGAACCCCGACGGGTCCCGCCGGGGCCATCTCCGCACCAATGCCGTTGGCGTCAACCTCAATCGCGAATGGGCCGAACCCTCCGCAGAACGAAGCCCGGAAGTATTGTGCGTTCGAAATGCCATGGATGAAACCGGCGTGCACTGGGCAATGGACATTCATGGTGATGAAGCCATTCCTGCAAACTTCATCGCCGGATTTGAAGGAATCCCGAACTGGACCGAATTTCAAGGCAAGCGCTTCTATGCATTTCGCACGGCGCTGGCCGAACAGACCGCCGATTTTCAGACCCGGCTTGGCTATCCTGCTTCTGCCCCCGGTCGCGCGAACCTCACCATGTCAACCAATCAGCTTGCCAACCGCTTTTCCCATCTGGGATGCGTTTCCATGACGCTTGAGATGCCGTTCAAGGACCATGATCCTAATCCCGATGCGAACCGCGCTTGGCACCCCGAACGCTGCCGCGCCTTGGCGAAGTCCTGCCTGGACGTCCTGGCACGGAGCATATGACGTGACTGTCTTCAGGCTCGTTGAAGATGATCTGACCGGGCCTGAGATTGCAGCACTTCTGCAAGTGCATCTCGATTCGATGCATGCGCATTCGCCTCCGGGCAGCGTGCATGCACTCAACCTTGACGCGCTTCGCAGCCCGGATATCAGTTTCTGGTCAGTGTGGGATGCCACGCAGCTTGCCGGATGTGGCGCGCTGAAGGAGCTTGGCCCTGACAGCGGCGAAATCAAGTCCATGAGAACTGCCAAAACGCATCTGAGACGCGGCGTCGCATCGCAGGTCCTGTCCCACATGCTGGCCATCGCCAGGGGACGTGGCTACCGGCAGATCTTTCTCGAGACGGGATCGGGATCGCCCTTTTTCCCGGCGCATCGGCTCTACGAGCACTTCGGATTTCAGCCTTGCGGACCATATGCGGACTATAAGGATGATGTTTTCAGCCGATATTACACGCTCATCCTATAGGCTTTGACACCTCGCCAAGTCCGTGCGTTTGGGTTAGGCCGCGCCCGAATCGCCAACCCTGGAGCCAAACACCAAATGCCAACGCTTGTCCTAATCCGTCACGGTCAGTCCGCATGGAACCTCGAAAACCGCTTCACAGGCTGGTGGGACGTCGACGTGACTGAAAAGGGCGCTGCCGAAGCGCGAGCCGCCGGCGCCTTGATGCGGGACAAAGGCCTTGATTTCGATTGTACGTTCACCTCGCTCCAGACACGCGCGATAAAGACGCTCAACCTCGCGCTTGAGGAAATGGGTCGCCTTTGGCTTCCCGTGGAAAAGGATTGGCGCCTGAATGAACGGCACTATGGCGGCCTGACTGGGCTGGACAAGGCAGAGACGGCTGCACGACATGGTGATGAGCAGGTGAAAATCTGGCGCCGCAGCTTTGATGTTCCTCCGCCGCCCATGGAGCCCGGCGGTCCATATGACCTGTCTTCAGACCGTCGCTATGCCGGGATCATGGTTCCCGCGACCGAAAGCCTGAAGGATACCATTGCACGGGTGCTGCCCTATTGGGAGGCCCGCATCGCGCCTGCCCTTCGGTCCGGGCAGCGTGTTCTGATTTCGGCGCACGGCAATTCCTTGAGGGCGCTGGTCAAGCACCTTTCGAACATTCCCGATGACGAGATTACCGGCCTCGAAATCCCGACGGGCCAGCCAATTGTCTACGATCTTACGGACGATCTTGGCGAACGCGAGCGCTATTACCTCTCCGAACGCTGAGCATACATGGCCGCATCCGCGCGCGCGAGGACAGTTTCGACGTCATCGCCCGCGCGGACCATTGTCAGCCCGGCAGTGACGCTGACCCTGATCACATTCCGGCCAAGATCCACAGGTTCAGCCGCAACGCGTTGCGCCAGCAAGTCTGCCTTGCCTTTGGCCGAGGCCTCATCAAGATGGTCCAGAATAAGTCCGAACTCGTCTCCGCCGATCCGGGCCACAGTGTCCCCTGCTCGCAGACTGGACTTCAACACTCGCGCAACATGCAGGAGAACTGCATCACCTGACTGGTGCCCATGGCAATCATTGATGGCCTTGAGGCCATTCACGTCGACAAAAAGAACCGCTGCCGGCGTCTTGTGACGCGCCGCCTGGTGCAGCACCCGTTCCAGCTCCCGCAGAAAGGCCCGCCGGTTTGCAAGCGGCAGCAATGTGTCCGTGTCTGCAAGGCGTTCCAATTCTTCCAACCGCGCGCGAAGATCTTCCAGCGCAGCCTTCAATCCGTCATTTTCATCGGCAAGCTGCCGAATAACCTCGCTATCGAGCCGTTCCAAAGTACGTCCCCCAAACGCTACCCAGTGGCTTTCACAGTATAACGCCACTTGGCAGCGAAACCAAATTTCCTTTGTGACCGGGATCACACTCCCGCCGCGTTGCGCTTGGCGAATGTGGAGGCTAAAGGCCTAGAGCCTTGAGTCATGGCAACAGGGCAAGCTTTCATTATGAGCGAAGTCAGACCGCTAGTCGGCATCATCATGGGCAGCACGTCTGACTGGGAGACGATGCGCCACGCTGCAGACGCGCTTGACGCCCTTGGGATCGCGCACGAGACGCGCGTCGTGTCCGCACATCGCACACCAGAGCGGCTTTACGACTATGCGAAGGGCGCGGCGGGCAGAGGATTGAAGGTTATCATAGCCGGAGCCGGCGGAGCGGCGCACCTGCCTGGAATGGCCGCGTCAATGACAACCCTTCCCGTGTTGGGCGTCCCAGTCGAATCGAAAGCCCTGAGTGGAATGGACAGCCTTCTGTCAATCGTCCAGATGCCCGGTGGTGTTCCCGTCGGGACACTTGCCATTGGTAAGGCCGGCGCCATGAATGCCGGGCTTCTGGCCGCGGCCATCCTTGCGCTTTCGGACCCCGCGCTTTCGCAACGCCTCAGTGATTGGCGCGCGGAGCAGACCCGTTCCGTTGCGAATGATCCTGCATGACGCCTGTTCCTCCCGGGTCCACTATCGGCATTATCGGTGGCGGGCAGCTTGGCCGCATGCTGAGCCTCGCAGCAGCGCAACTCGGTTATCGCTGTCACATCTACGCGCCTGAACCAAGCGGCCCTGCCGCCGACGTGAGCGCCAAATGGGTCCAAGGCGCCTATAGTGACACGGCAAGACTTCTCGAGTTTGTTGACGACGTCTCGGTTGTGACCTTTGAGTTCGAGAATATTGATACGGCCCCACTCTTGCCAGTGGCCGACAAAAGACCATTGTTTCCACCGCTCAATGCACTTGAGATCGGGCAGGATCGTATTGCCGAGAAGCGCTTTGCGGCTGATCTTGGTGGCCGCACTGCACCTTGGGCTGCTGTAGGCACCCGGGCGGAGCTTGATGAAGCAATCGCTGCGATTGGCCTTCCCGCGATTCTGAAGACCGTGCGTTTCGGCTATGACGGCAAGGGCCAGGCAAGGCTGAAGACTGCTGCCGATGCTGATGCCGCCTGGCAAGCCATTGGCGGAAATCCGGCGATCCTTGAAGGGATGGTCCGCTTTGATCACGAGTTTTCGCTGATTGTCGCGCGCGACCAGAAGGGAAGCGTCTCATTTTGGGACGCTCCGGAGAATGTCCACAAGGACGGCATTCTTGCCACGTCAACAGTGCCGGCACCCGACATTGTCCGTCAGCAGGTCCCCGCTGCCCGCGCGCTGGCTCGCCGCATTGCCGATCGGTTTGATTATGTTGGCGTGTTCACGATTGAATTCTTTGCCAGTTCAGAGGGGCCGGTCTTCAACGAAATGGCTCCACGCGTCCATAATTCGGGGCATTGGACGATCGAAGGCGCCGCAACGTCGCAGTTCGAAAACCATATTCGCGCGATCGTCGGCTTACCCCTTGGCGCAACAGGACTGCGCGGTTCGCGGATCGAAATGCGGAACCTGATTGGGCACGACGCCGACAACTGGCTGGCGTTGGCAAGTGATCCCGGCGCGCACCTGCATCTTTATGGAAAGAATGAGGCGCGGCCAGGACGCAAAATGGGTCACATAACCCGGATCACTTAGGACTTGCGCGTCCCCGACAATGGCATGGACCCGAACATCCCGGCCTTGACGCTGCCTGTGATGGTATCGCCGTCAACTGTGGCCGTCCCTTCCAGGGTCATCGGCATTGGAACAGTCATGTTCATTTTCCAGGTCAGCGTGTTTCCGTCGACCTTGCCATCATAGACGTCGAGCGATCCTTGGGCTCCTGCGTTGGTCCCTGTCCAGCTGTCGCCGGACACATTGACTGTCAGGACGGATTTCTGATCTCCCATGGGGGTCTTGGTCACGCATTCATAGGAACCTGCAACGGACATCTTCTTCTCCGTACTCTGCCGCGTGTTCAATTCGCCGCGGATAAAATCATCTCTTCAACAGGCAGGCCAAGCCCGTCAAGCTGGGGCTTCACTGTCTTGGCATCGCCCACAACCACCCATACGAGCGCATTCGGATCAATGACGCTACGGAATTCGCGATCAAGTCCCGCAGAAGTCATCGCCAGATATTTTTGCGGCAAGGTTTCGTAGAAATCGTCGGGACGCCCCAGTGCAACAATGCGCTGAACGCTGCCCAAAACAGCACCTGAGGTTTCAAAATTGCCCGGAAGTTCGCGGATATTGCCATTGACTGTCCGTTCCAGTTCAGCTGCTGTCACGCCTGCCTTGGTGTAAAAGTCGTTGAGCTGCGCCCTCAGCACGCGGATGGAATCTCCGGTCCGGTCTGCCTGAACGGGCGCCCGAATAACGAAGGACACCCTGTTCTCCTCGCTGCCGATTCCACTGCCGACTCCATAGGACCACCCCTTGGTTTCGCGCAGATCGACATTGATGCGCGACAGGAACGAACCGCCAAATACTTCATTGGCTGCGCGAAGGGCGACAAGGTCATCCCGGCCGCTGCGATTCAGGACGGCGCCGGCATAGATTGTCGATTGCGGCGCATTGGGTCGGTCAACGAGCACAATGCGGGCGCGTGGCGCCGGAATCGGCACATTGAAGTTCTTGGCCAATGGTGGTCCGCCTGCAGCGCGCCAGGTTCCAAAGCTCTTTTCAAGCAGAGGCAGAAGCGCCTTGAGGCTCGTGTCACCCACAGCGAAAATTCTTGCCGTTTGCGGACGAAGCCAGCGGCCATGAAAGGCGGAAAGCTGGGCAGGTGTCAGCGACTTGACCACAGCCATATCCCCGCTGCCGCTGCCCGGCACGGCATAGGGATGATCCTTGCCCCACATCAACGTCGGCAAGACACGCCCCGCAACAGAGCCGGGATCCTGAAGTTCGGCAGCGATTCCCGCCAGTTGCTGGGCTCGAACCCGGTTCACTTCGTCCTCTGCAAATGCGGGGTTGCGGATCACGTCCGCAAGCAGATCAAGCGACAGACCCAGATTGGCAGACAGGGCGGAGATGCCGAAGTTCGTGCGATCCAGGCTCGCGCCGGTGGAGATGATCGCACCAAGCCTCTCGCCTTCTTCTGCAAGCTGGCGGGAATTCCGCGATTTTGTACCTTCCCGCATGACACGCAGCATAAGGGCCTGAGTGCCAAGGGCATCCTTGGGATCAGCCGCATACCCGACATCAAAGGACACATTGACATGGACGATCGGAACCGCTGACCGGCGAGCGAAAAACACCTCCATGCCGTTGCTGAGGCGTGCCCTTTCGATCTCGGGAAATGTCAGGGATGCGAATGACCCGACCGGAGGCAGCTTGGCCGGATCGATGACTGCCACCTCTTCCGGGGCTGCGGGTGGTTCGACCCTGGCCGCTTCCTCATAGGCAGCGCGTTCACCCGGCTCTACGGTCAAGGCATAGACAGGGCGTGAAAGCCATTTTTTCATTGCTGCCTTGACCGATGCAGGCGTCGCGCGCGCATACTCCGTCAGCTGCGTGCGGTAATAGTCCGGATCGTTCAGATAAAGCGCGCCTTCGGCAAGAGTCACTGACTTTCCACCAAAGCCGCCAACCGATTCCAGCCCTGAAATCGTCTCGGATACCGCACGCGTGGCCACACGCCGCACTTCATCTGCGGTCGGCCCTTTCGTCATCAATTCGGCGAGCAGTTCATCCAGCCTCTTGTTGACAAGGGCCACATCAACGCCCGGCCGCACGTCAGCCGTGATTTCCGCAAAGCTGACTTGCGCGAACGTCTGCATGCTTGCGGTGACACCCACGGCAAGCTTTTCGTCGCGTACCAGCGCATTGTCGAGCCTTGAACTCGAAAGCCCCCCAAGCACAGACAGGCCGACCGACAGGGGAACGGTATCGGGATCGTTCAGACCCGGGACTGCCCACCATCGATAGAGCCGGGTCGTCGCGACGCGATCCTTCATGCTTTCGAACTTCGGCGCAGCAAGCGTCGGTACCGGCGCGACAACGGGCTGCTGTTTGGGTCCGGCGGGGAAGCTGCCAAAATGCTTTTGCACCAGCGCCTGCGCCGTCGGCACATCCACATCCCCGGCCAGCACAAGGACAGCATTGTTCGGGCCGTAATGTTGCCGGAACCAGCCCTTCACATCCTCAAGGCTTGCCTTGTCGAGATCGGCCATCGAACCGATGATTGTATGGCCATAGGGATGGTCAGGAGGAAAAAGCCCCGAAATCTGGGCGTAATCGGTCAAGCCATAAGGCTGTGTGTCCCTTTGGCGCTTTTCGTTCTGAACAACACCGCGCTGGTTGTCGAGCTTGGCCTGCGTGATCCCCCCGAGAAGATGGCCCATGCGATCCGCTTCCAGGTAGAGTGCCCTGTCCAGCGCGGCTGTCGGGACCGTCTCGAAATAGTTGGTGCGATCGAATGCGGTGGTCCCGTTCATGTCTGTTGCACCGATCTGTTGCATCGGCTCGAAGAAATCCCCGGGAACATTCTCCGACCCGTTGTACATCAGGTGTTCGAACAGATGTGCAAACCCCGTTTTTCCCTTTGGCTCATGTTTCGAACCAACGTCATACCAGATCGAGATGGCAACAACCGGGGCCTTGCGGTCTGTGTGGACAATCACGCGCAGGCCGTTTGCGAGTGTGAACTGTGAATAGGGAATATTGACGGCCTTCACCAGCTCGGAAACGGGAGCAGGCCGCGCCTTTGCTGCCAACGCAGGCTGGGCGAGCAGAGCCGCGAATGACAAGAGCGCGCCAATGGCCAAACGGTAACGCATGCTGCTTCCTTTTTGTATCTCAGTTCACGCGATAGGCCCGACGGGCATGCCGCGCCAGATCGATGGAGTCAAAATGGACAGGTTTGAAGCGTCGTTCGACGAACAACTTCATCT
>WBZL01001511.1_pt1 | contig 13849 bp, 11 predicted proteins | sample 5204291 | NCBI WGS metagenome assembly WBZL01 (sample SAMN12344345, study PRJNA552823) | activated sludge metagenome | biome: Activated sludge suspended growth; feature: Nitrification reactor; material: Wastewater; isolation source: activated sludge from nitrification reactor of wastewater...
GCCGGGGGCGGTGGGGGGCGACCTCAGCACCCAGAAAGGCCGCAATGCGCCGCAAGCCGCCACACCCTGACCACGCGGCAACCGGCCCGGTCGCTCCTTCTTTCCTCACGCCTCGGGCCACAGGCACTTCCCGCCGCGCGCCACCACGCGCCCACGCTTGATCACCCACTCGCGCACCGGGTGCATCACCACGGCCTCGCCGGCCGTCTCGGCGCGCAGCAGCACCAGGTCGGCGGTGCAGCCCGGCTGCAGCCCGTAGGCCGCGGCGCCCAGTCGCTGTGCGCCGCCATGGGTGCACATCGACAAGGCCAGGTCCAGGTCGGCGTCGTGGCGGAAGCCGTTGCGGTAGGCGATGAGGTAGGCGCGCTCGAGCATGTCGCCGTTGTTCAGCGGGCCCCAGGTGTCGCGCACGCCGTCGCTGCCGCTGAACAGACGCACGCCGGCATCGTGCAGCCGCCGAACCGGCGGGAAGGGCGTCAGGCCCGAGGGCGCGTGCGTCATGATGGCGATGTCGTCGCGCACCAGCAGCGCGATCAGCTCGTCCAGCCGGGCCGGCTCGAGCATGCCCAGGCAGAAGGCATGGCTGATGGCCACCCGGCCCTGCAGTCCCAGTGCGCGCGTGCGCTCGGCGATCATCTCGATGGTGACCGCACCCAGCTCACCCCGATCGTGCAGGTGCACGTCGAGTTCGCAGCCGAGGCGCGCGGCGATGTCGAACAGGCCGTCGAGCTGTCCCCGGGGATCCCGATCGATGCCCATCGGGTCCAGCCCGCCCAGCACCTCGGCGCCCTCGCGCACCGCCTGCTCCAGCAGGTCCAGCGTGCCGGGGCGGGTCATCACACCCATCTGGGGAAAAGCGACGATCTGCAGGTCGACCCGCCCGCGGTGCGCCTCGCGCGTCGCCAGCACGCCGTGCAGGCCGGTCAGGCCGATGTCGGGCGCGATGTCGACATGGGTGCGGATGTGCGTGGTGCCGCGAGCCACCAGATGGCGCAGCAGCCGCGCGCTCTGCTGCCGGGCCGACAGCTGCAGCTGCTGCAGCACCTGGCGCTCGTGCAGGATCTTGTCCAGCAGGGTCGGGCCGGCCTGGTGCGGGCGCCAGGGCTCGCCCCACAGCGTCTTGTCCAGGTGCGCGTGGGCATCGACCAGCCCCGGCAGCAGCAGGCAGCCGGCGGCGTCGATGACCTCCGCCGCCTCGGGCACCTGCAGCGCTGCGCCCGTCGCCGCGATGCGCCCTTCACGCACCAGCAGATCGCCCGGGGCATCGGCCCCCCACGCGCGCGCGCCGCGGATCAACAGGTCGCGATCGGTGGCCTTTCATTTCGGGGGCAGGGTGCCGACGAAGCGCTCGGCCCGTGCGATCCAGGCCTTCAGGTCACGGCCACGCGCGTGGGCTGCATCGACCCACACGAAGCCGCGCATCGGCCGGCCCGTGATATCCATCGGCGTCGCACCCGGCTGCGCCAGCGACTCGGCCTCGAGATCCTTGCCGACACGGAACATGTAGCGTCCGACCTCCACGCCGGCCAGCATGTTGCCGCGCAGCATCCAGCAGAAGCCGCCGAACATCTTCTTCTCGGTGATGTCGCTGCGGCCCTTCAGGGCCTGGCGCATCGCGTCGGCGAGCTTCGGGTCGTGCGGCATCGGCGGCTCCGGCAAGAGGACGCTGCAGCATAGCCGCGCGGGCGCGGCCCCGCCCGGGCACGCAGGCCCCACGGCTCGCGCGCACCGCTCGACCTCTGGACGGGAGCACGTCCCCTACAGGTCGCGCGCGCGCTCCTGCAGCGCGTCGAGCATGAACGCCCAGTACGGCAGCACGCAGTCGCGGTGGCCCGATGGCGACGCCGTGCAATCGGTCAGGCTGACGTCGGCCGCGCCGCGCGCACGCATCGCCGCCAGCGTGCTGGTGCTGCTGGCATAGGGCACGGTCTGGTCGTCGCGGCCGTGGTACAGGCGGGTGCGCAGCTCGGGCTTCCAGTCGTGCACGTTGCTCTGGCGCTCGATCAGCTCGCGGTCGTCGTCGAGAAAGGCGTCGATGAACTTGGTGTCGAAGGGCACGTCGGCATCGCCCGGCACGAGTTGGCGGACCAGCAGCCGACGCACCTCGTTGCGGATGGTGCTGCCCAGATGGCGCAGGAAGCCCGGCTCGATGAGCGCCCCGAGGAAGGCGTTCTCGTCCTTGATGCGCGCCAGCAACTCGTCCAGCGTGACCTGCAGGTTGTAGGGTCCGGCGCCGGGCACCACCGTCACCAGCTCGCTGCGGTGCACGCTGCTGCCGGCCTCGAGCGCGCGGTGCGCGGCCATCGTGACGTAGCCGCCTTCGCTGTAGCCGGCCATCAGCAGCTGGCCGTTGGCGACCACGCCGCTGCGCAGCCGCCAGGTGCGCGAGGCGGTCAGCAGGTCCAGCACCGCGGCAGCGGCGGGCGCCGACAGCAGGTAGGGGTGGGCCGTGCCCTTGGAGACACCGTAGCCCACGTAGTCGGCGGCGACGACGACGTAGCCGAGCGAGGCCATGGCCACCGTCGGCTCGTCGGGCAGGATGGCGTTGCTGGGCGCCTCGGCGTCGCGGAAGATCGTGCCGTGCTGGTAGCTCAGCACCGGACTGCGCGCACCGGCGCCCTTGCGCGGCACCGACACCAGGCCCGAGGCGCGGATCTCGCGGCCGTCGACGTCGAGCGTGAGGTACTCGATGCGCACGTTGTCGACGTCGTAGCGCGGCACGTGCACGGGGTGGGCAATGCCGGCCGCCGCCAGCGCCTGCGCCACCTGGGCCGCGGAGATGGCCGGCAGCACGGTGGCCGCCAGCAGCCGGCCGGGACCGGTGACGTTGACGACCGCATCGGGCGCCGGCGCCTCCAGGCTCGCGCCACCGCCACAACCCACCAGCACGGCCGTCGCGACCAGCGCGACCACCCGTCGTCCACGCACCACCCAACTCGTCACGCCTTGCCCCCCGTGGCCCGTCCGTCAGGCCGCCTGCGCGAAGCGCGTGGCCACGTCGACCAGCGCCTGCTCGATGCGCTCGACGATAGCCGAGCGGCCATGCGCCGACAGCACCAGCTCGCGCGTGGCCCGCGTCATCGCCACGTACAGCAGCCTCAGCGCATCGTCCAGGCTCTCCTGCACCATCGGCATGGCCTGCAGGCCGGCGACGAAGACCAGCGCGAACTCCAGGCCCTTGGCGCTGTGCAGGGTCAGCAACTTCAGGCCTGGCTGGCGCGCGTCGAAGCGGCGCAGCGTCTGCTGGTTCATCGACTGGAAGGGCAGGCCGCGCGCGGCCAGCGCGCGCTCGAAGGGTCGCATCATCGCCTTGGTGCGGCACAGGATGGCCACCTCGTCCAGCGCCAGCCCGGCGGCCAGCGCGGCCATCACGCGGTCGGCCACGGCCTCGGCCTCTTCGGCGGCATGGCGGGCGTGCAGCAGCACGGGCAACGGCCCGCGGCGGCCGGCGCTGTGGGGCTGCACCAGCGTCGGGCCGTCCTCGGTGCCGGCCTCGGCGGTGCCCATGTCGCCGGCGGCTGCAGCCTCACGGGCGGCGCCCGGCGCGCCTTGCAGCAGGCTCTGTGCGCACTGCGTGGCCAGTGCCAGCACCTCGGCGGTGTTGCGGTAGTTCAGGCGCAGGATGCTGGTGCGGCCACGCGCCTCGATGCCGACGCTGGCGAAGTTGAAGCCACGCCGGCGCTGGTGCTGGTAGATCGACTGCGCGTCGTCGTACAGCACCAGCAGGCTGCGCGTGGCGGGGCTGACCATGCGTGCGGCGATGCGCAGCCAGGCGTCCTGGAAGTCGTGCGCCTCGTCGACCAGCAGCGCGTGGTACTGCCCGCCGGGCACACGGCCGGTTTCGACCGCGCGGTCCACGGCCGCGGCCAGCGCCTCGAAGTGTTCGTCGCCGCTCAGGCCCACCGGCACGTCGAGCTGGTAGCTGCGCACCAGGTCCTGGCACCAGGCGTGGAACGTGCGCACCAGCACGCGCTCGTCGACGCCACGCGCGCGCAGCAGCGCGTCGATGCGCTGCGCCAGCGTGCGGTTGAAGCACAGCACCAGGATCGGCTGGTCGGGCCGCGCCGCGGCGGCCAGGAAGGCGGCGCGGAAGACCAGGATCATCGTCTTGCCCGAACCCGCCGCGCCGTGGATCACGCGGTGCCCCTCGCCCAGCGTGCGCGCGATCTGCTCCTGCTGCAGGTCCATCACCTGCATCAGGTCGGGCACCAGGGGCGCGGCGTCGTCCTCCAGCGGCAGCGCGGCCTGCGTCGGCAGGCGCACCTCCGGGAACAGGTGCCAGCGGATGCGGTCGCGCTGCGGCAGCGTCAGCGTGTGCGGGTAGCTCACCGTGAACATGCCCCACAGGCGGTGCTGCAAGGCCATCGGATCGACCGCCTCGTCCAGGTCGTCGCGCAGCAGGGTGCGCGCCTCGGGGAACAGCTCGCCGAAGTCGCTGCCCGCGACGTCGGCCTGCGTCAGCCGCGAGAACACCACGCCCCAGCCATAGGGAAAGATCAGCTTGCCGGCGAACGGCCCGCCGGCGTGCACCAGCGCCGGATCGGCGCGCATCAGGTCCACCAGTTCGAGCATCACGTCGCGCGCCTGGCGCAGCGGGTGCGGCTGCGTCACCGGACCACGCGCGGTGCGCAGCTCGACCTTGTCGCGGTTGGCCGGACCCAGCGAGGACAGGCGCCAGTCCTTCACCTCCAGCAGCAGCACGCCCCAGCGCGGGCTGAGGACCACGAAATCGGGCTGGCGAGCCTTGGGGCCGATGGGGATGTCGTGCCAGACGAGGTAGTCGTCCTCCAGGCAACGTTTGAGCTGATGCAGCACCCGCCGCTCGCCGGCGTTGCAGCGGGCGTCGACGGCGCTCAGGCCCTGGGGGAAGATGGCCATCGGCAGCGGGCCTGGCACGCCCGGTCGCTGCCCGGGGGCAGGACGTGTTTCGGGGTGGCATCGTGGAGGCGAAGCATCGGATCTCGCGGCCATGCCCAGGCGCAGGGCCGGGCGATCAGCGTACCCGATGTTCACCGGTCCGCGACGACTCGGTTGCTCGGTGCTGCTGCGGGCCGAGCCTGACCCTGGACGGCTGCGCATGCCGTCCCCGGCCTTAGCGCGACGTGGCCTCGAGGCCCTGGCTGCCGGCCGCCAGTCGCGTGGGTCCCACGGGCTGCGTGCGCTGGGCCAGCAGGTTGCGGTGACAGGCCTCGCGGGCCGCGCGGTCGTGCAGCGCTCGGCATCCGGCGGCCGCGTCCAGCACCTCGGGCGAGGGCATCAGCCAGGGGGTCGACGAGGCCTGGTGGAAGGCGCCCAACACGGTCAAGGTCAGCGTGCCGGTGGTGCCGGCGGCCGCGGCGGCCAGCGCCAGGCGCTGGCGCCACGAAGGCCGGGCGAGGGTGGGTTGACGGGTCATGGTCGTTCCGGGTGGGGGGGATGGAGCGACAGCGTGGTCTGCAGACTGCACGCTGGCATCGGTCGTCCGGTGGAGGGCGCCGAGATGTTCCTCAGCGCGATGGAGGGGCGATCGGGTGCGGCATCGGCGATGGTGAATCCATCACAAACGCGGCACGGCACTACTTACCACCTGGCCCCGGACCCTCTCCCTACGCTTGCACCCGTCATCGAGGCCACGGCCCGAGACGCCACCACCGGGAGAAAGCACCATGTACGACGTCCCCTCGCGCGCCTTCCATGCCCCCGTCGAAGAAGTCGCTGCAGCCGCGGCAGCACCCCTGCACCACGCTGCGCCGCTGTTGGCCCTGGTCAGCGCGTACCGCGGCCCCGAGCGGCGCTCGAGCGCATCGCAGGCCACGCGCTGGCTCGCCCAGATGCTGGATGAGATCGACTACGGCCTGCTGTTGCTGGTGGACGGCAACCACGTGCTGCACGTCAACCGCGCCGCCCGCGCCGAGCTCGATGCCGGCCATCCGCTGCAGCTGCTGGGCCAGGAGCTGCGCACGCGAAACGGCGCCGACCTGACGCCATTGCACGACGCACTGGCCGCCGCGCGCCGCGGCCTGCGCAAGCTGCTGACCCTGGGCGACCACACCGCGCGCGTCAGCGTCGCGGTGGTGCCGCTGGGCCCGCTGGCCCTGGGCGCGGCCCATGCCACGCTGCTGCTGCTGGGCAAGCGCAACGTCTGCGAGCGCCTGAGCGTGCAGATGTTCGCCCGCGCCCACGCGCTGACGCCGGCCGAGACGCGCGTGCTGGAGGCGCTGTGCGAAGGACTTGACCCGCGCGAGGTGGCCGCGCAGCATGGCGTGGGCCTGGCGACGGTCCGCACCCAGATCGGCGCGATCCGCGCCAAGACCGGCGCCGAGAGCATCCGGGGGCTGCTGGGGCAGGTGGCGGTGTTGCCGCCGGTGGTGGGGGTGGTGAGGGGGTGAGGCCCCTGGGGTCCCGGTCGATCGACACGATCAGGTCTTGCGTCGATCGACGCCACCAGCCCAAGCAATGGGCAAGACGGAGAAGTTCAGCCATGTCGTGGTCCACCTGCCGCTCTCTTGCGCTTCGACGGCTCATCGTGGGCACTCGTCTCCGGTCAGTGGCCGAGAGCGCGAGTGCACGTGCCCTGACTCCATGTCGACACCGCACGGGTTTCGTGGTGGTCGTCGGGTTGCTTGCAGCCGTCGTGGCGTCACGGACCGCGCATGCGCAGCCGACGGGATTCCCCCGGGCCCTGGCCGTGGCGCAACCCAGCGCGCCGGTCGCTGCACAACCTCAGGGCCTGACACGCCGCCCGTCGTCCGCGCTGGGCATCTGGCGCTTGTCCGAACTGGGCACGGCCCATCACACGGAGGAGCCCGTCCCCGACATCGGCAACCTCAGGACCGTCTGCCTGCCCGGATCCACCTGGTGGCTGCCCACATGCGTGCAATTGGCGCGCAGCGACGCCCCGCTCATGTATCTGGTTCCGGGCACAAAGGAGAGTTGCGAAGTGGCGACACCTGCCGAGCAGGCAAACGTCGTGCTGATGCGCGAGGGGTGCCATGGAACCCTGCTGCAGGGCGGAAGGTTGTTGACGGCCGCACATTGCGTGAAGCAGCTCCCGGCCGCGGACCAGTCCAAGTGCACGGTCGCTGATGGCTTCGGCCCGGCGACCTGTGAAATCGGGTCATGTCCTCCGAAGTTCGACGTCGCGGTTTGCGATCTCTCATTGATTGCAGTGGGACCTGCCGCCGGGGGTGGAGAGAGCTACTCCACCGAACCTACACCCTCACCTGAGCTGACGGCGGTTGCATTCTCGGGGTGCGGCCTCGACAAAGGGCCGCTCTGCAAGTTCAAGATTCCCGCAGCAGGCTTCAGCTGGCTCTGGCCGGACGACCTGTCCTCCAACGCCTATCGCCGACACTTCTTGCTCTCGAAGCACACACCCGGGGGCGCCACGCCGCCCATCTGTGACGGGGACAGTGGCATGCCCTGGTTCGAGGTCGATGCCCAGGGCCGACGCGTCAAGGCGTTGCACCTTGGGCCGCACTCGGGTCAGGTCAAGGCTGCCCCGCTCTTCAACGTCAAGGCGCTGCTGGATCCATCGCCATGAGGACGGCCGATGTCGACATCGTCAGCGCACGCGCGACCTTCCACGCCGGTAGCGGTCGTCCTTGCGCGGTGTCGGCGTGGGCCGGGCAGGATCCGACAGGGATGGGCCCGCCTTGTGGATGCCCAGCCGTCCGGCGATGGCCTCGATTTCCTTCGCTGTGACTTGCGGCCCATCGGCACCCCGCTCGGCCTGCAGGACACGCCTCGCGAATTGAACATTGGCGATGGCCCGGGCCACTGTGGGTGCCGCGGCACTGGTGCCCGACAGTCGGGCCATCTCACCGGCGCGCAGGCCTGCCACCCGCAATCCGCGGGTCGCTGGGCCGATGTCTGCGGGAGCATCGACGTCCGGCGCATCGCGCGGGCGCTGGCCGGTCGGGGGAACACTCGGCTCGGCCATGCCCTGCCCCTCCGGTTGCTGGCGATGGGGTCCGCCGCTCGAGTAGGAGGAGACCTCGCCATCCGTGAGCTGGAATGCCCCGACCACGACCACATGGCCGTTTTCGACTCCCAGCGTTCGACCGGCCTGGTAGAACGGTGCGCCGCTGTCGGACTGCAGGCCCGCGAGACTTCCGAGGGAATATTGCGGCTGCATGGCGTTGGGCCAAGGTTGACCCGGCACCCACGTGGCCTCGTGGGCCAGAAAGGTCTGTGCCTCGGGCATGAATTCGGTCGGCTCGGGCACCGGATCCTCCGACAAGACCGTGGCTTGCTGTCCCCGCCGGCCGCCGTAGACCAGATCGTTGCGCTCCACCCACGCATGGATGGGCAACTCGTAGCCAACATCCGCGGCAGCCACGTCGAGTCGTGTGATGTCGATGACCCAATCACCATGCGGGGCCGTCGGCTGCCCATCGAGCCGATCGACCGATGCGCCCGTGCTGGTCACAGCCACCAGGATCATCGTGCCCCGGGTTCCTTGCACCACCCTTCGCGCAAAGACGGTCCCAGCCAACGCGCGCTCGGAACGACCTTCCGGCCCCTTGGCCACGAGCAGTCCCCACTCGCCCCGTCGAGCGTGAAAGATCGGCTGCCCACCGGGCGGCCGAATGGTCACGACAAGCTGGTCCAGCAGAGCGTCGGGGACCTCGGAACCCGTTGCATCGACGTCGGGAAGCCAGAGCTCGAGAAAGGATTCCAGGCGGTTGTCGGGTCCGACCCTCCAGAGCAGGCTCTTGGACTGTCCCGCGCGCAGCCCCACCTGCGCATGCGTTCGACTGTCGTGGGCATTGCCCGCTGCACAGCAGATCCAGCAGGTGTCGATCGGGCTGCGTCCTCGCTGATTGAATGGAACGCGGCAGACATCGGCCATCGCCTGCTCGATGATCGAAGTGCCGTCGTGCGGACCTGCCAAGCTGCCGTAGCTGATGCTGATGACGACGTGGTTGTCACGGTACTGCGGCGGGCCTGGCGGATCCTGGGCAGGAAATCGGCTCCCGTCGTCCGGCGCGCTGTATCCGGCAACACCCGCCGCCACGCCGTTGCCGGCGGAATCGGGGATTCGGGAGGCTCGGTCCAGGATGTATCGAATGCCATCCAGGACATGCACACCGAGCGAGCCACCCGACGTGTCGAGAATCGTCCGAGTCGGCAACTGCACGAAGACGATGGGCCACCGCGTCGCGTAGTCCAGGTCCGCGCCGATGCTCGAGCCGGCATCGACCAGCCCGTGCCGTTGGGCGTCGAGTGGTACCGGGTCAAGTGCCGCCCGGTCGTAACCTGCAGCGAGGTACATCGCACCAGCGCCGTGGGAGGAGCGCAACATCGCGCCGGCGGGAACCTCGGCCGTTTCCCTTCCGGCGCTGAACATGGCCGATGGCCGGTCGGGGTCAGGCTCGACTGGCCCATAGTCGACGAAGCGATGCGCCAAGTCCTCACCGACGCCGGTGGCCGCCCATCTTGATGCCGCGCTCAGAGTCGCGTGGCGCAGTTCGGCGCCATAGCCGGCACCTTCAGGCACGGACCACTGGGGTGGTCGTTCGGTCCGCCGCGGGTCCTGATCCCACAAGAAGTGAACGCGGGTCGACCCGTCAGGCGCACAGAACGCAGGGTGGGCAAAGGCGCATCCATCGTCGATGATGCCGATGATCGTGCGCCGCACGCCCTTGGCTTGCAGGGCGTCACGCGCTTCCGGCTCCGACCGGGTGGTCGGAATTCGCGGCACGCCCAACTGGAGGCGCGCGATATTCCTGTCCTTCAGGCACTCGCTCAGGCTCTCCGGTCGAATGCGGGCCGTGAAGTATCGCGAGGCCAGCCTGATCGGCGAATCGACCTGCATCGGCTCCCGATAGAACGCCGGAATCTGCATCAGACCGTATGCACAGCCGGTCCGGCTGGTATCGCACGAGCCAGCGGCCGTCAACTCCAGCGAGGCCTCGGGCGCCATCTCGACGAGAAAGGGCAGCCGACCGCCGTGTAGCGGGTCGTCGGCCCGCCAGCCACCCAGACCCCGAAAGGCAGTCAGATCAGCCCAAACCAAGTACGGGTCGACAGGCGTGCCGCTGTCGATCCATCGGCTCCAGTCGATGCCCGTCACCCAGCCAAGGTTTGGCCGCGCCCAGCGCGCCGGGCTGACCGAACCGGGGGGCTCTTGTCCGGCAGGCCCGCCCGGCGGCCAGGTTGCATCGCCACCCGACTCCCGACTCATGTCTGGCTCCGCCTCTAAAGCCGACCGGCTCCGTGCCACTCGGCGGACGCCTGGCGCCAAAGCCACTGCACCGGTCGCTCGCTGGCCGCGGGCGGGCTGGCCGCGACCTGCGGCACATGCGTCTCCTCGCCGTCAAAGTGGTGCAGATTCCTGAAGCGCGAGCAGGCCTTGAGATAGGGCAGAAAGCTGAAGTCCTGGCGACCGGTTGGATCGCCGAACGCGTGTGACGCCAGCACCGTCGTCCTGGGCGCCGGCCGGCCGGTGGCGGCATCGATGATCACGTGCGCCGCATGGATCCCCAGCAGGCATCCGGCATCGTTGTCGATCGGGAAGTGCAGACCGGCGACGACCCGATTGGTCGCGATGCGTTCGGCTTGCCGCCACAGCTGTTGTTGCATCTCGAACCAGCTCTCCCCCGACTGCGTGTCGGCGCGCAACAGCAGGGCCGTCAACAGCTCGGCCACCATGAAGGCCTGGGTCGCATGGCCACTGGGCCAGGAGAAGTGACCCGGCACATCGACCATGGGTTGGATCCGCGGTGAATAGTCGCTGGGACGGGGACAGACCGATTCGTACTTCAGGCGCTGTACCAGATTCGATGCAAATTCGATGGCCGTGGCGAGCAGTTCGTAGGTGTAGGGCATCCGCGACGGATGCAGATTGATCACCGAAGACCAGAACGGCCATTGGATCGGAATCTGCGACAGGATCTCGGCGGAACGTTCGCTGCGAAGCGCCGCCCAGCTCTCCACTCGAGCCACCTGATGCTCGAAGGCACCGCGCCCCGGTCGCGTGAAGAGCAGGCGGATCTGTGGCGCCTGCAGCTCCCATCCTGCATTCATCGGGACCCAGCTGACACGCCCCATCAGGTCCATCAAGAAGATCTGGATGCGTCGGCTGCTGCCCATTCGATCCAGCCAGCGAGTTCCTGGCGTGGGCATGTCCTCGGGCGAGTTGCGCGAATTCGGATGACGCCCATCCAGGCCCACGGTCCATTGCCGGAACAGGTGAGGCCTGAACTCCGACACCTTGACCCCGGACTCGTCCAAGAGCTGTGGTCTCCCCAGATGCCCCTCCCGGCTGCGGATCAGCGCCGAGGCACTGCGCGAGCCGCTGCGACGCGGGGAGAACGAGTCGAAGGAGTCGAACGAATCGAAGGAGTCGAACGAATCGAAGGAGTCGAAGGAGTCGAACGAATCGTTGCGAGGCATGTCGGTCCCTTCCCTGGCCTTCGTCTAGTGGTGTGTCTGGGGCAGGCCGGCCTGCCTCAACAGCTGCGCGAAGCGCTGCCCGATCGGATACGCGCCGCTTGGTGAATTGCGGAGGTAGTTGTCGACGCTCGCGCGGGGATCCAGCTTCAGCAGGTTGTGCACGGTGCGGCGCGCGTCGTCCTCCTGGCCGCTGAGCAGCTGCGCTATGGCCAGCACGCGCAACGTCGAGAGATGCTGCGCGTTGGCTCGGAGCGACCGGCGGGCCAGCGACAACGCGAGTGCGGGGTCATCGGCGGCCAGTGCCGCGCCCGCTGCGTGGCAGTCGTACAGGAAGTGCATCGGGTCCAGCGGCGACAGCTGAATCGAAGCCACGCTGGCCTGCATGGCATGACCCCCTTCGCCCTTGAAGGCGTGCGCCGTACCCAGCAGCATCCACGCGAACGAGTCGCTCGGGTTGGCCGCGAGCGCGCGCTGGTACAACCGGACGCCCTGGTCGACGTCTCGCGACAGACCGATCGTCACCGAACCGGCGACCGCCAGCGCCGTCGACGAGCCCTCGTCGATCTGAAGCGCGCGGTCGCTGTCCTCGAGCGCGCTGCGGCGACTGGCCTGAACGTCCGGGGACCAGCCCTGCAGCACCGAGAACAGATGCCACCGCGCCTTCCAGGCATGGGGCGCTGCCAGCCGCGGCCACCGGTTGCAGAGGTGATCGAGCATCTCGAAGGAACGACGCACGTCACGCTGGGACAGGCGGTGCATCAAGGCAATGCCGCCCAGCAGCAACGTGTGTCCGGACTGGTTGGGCAATGCCGACTTGTGAGCCAGCTCGACCTGGCGCTCCAGAAGTCGTGCGCCGATCTGCGACAGGAGCTGCCGGATCAGGGGCGACTCGTCGGTGAAGAGGGAGCTGGCGCTGCCTGCGACGCGAAAGGCATCCAGCACCTCCGCTCGCCGTACATCGAAGACTTGGGCATGCACGAGCACCTGGTCGTTCATGGCCCGGCAGATGCCCGTCACGACGTAGTCGGCCTGCAACGTTGCGCCGGACTTGTCGGCTTCGGCGCCGCGCTGCGCCAGCACGCGAGTCGACAATCGTGAAACTACACGGAGCTCGGGCCATGCCGACAAGGAGTGAATCAGGTCGTCGGCCACCAGCTCGCCGATCGTCACGCCTGTGGCGATCGCGCCTTCCGTGGCGAAGGGCATGACTGCCACCACGGGCTTCAAGGCGTCTACTGCGGATTCGGCCGGACGCGGCGGCTCGGCTCCGCCGGGCTCGCAGACCGCGTACGTGCGGACCGGCTCGTCGAGGTGCTTGAGCCAGAGGTCTCCCAGATCCTCGGTGGCCTGGTCCAGGCTCGGGTGGAGTCCTTCGTTGGCCTGGGCCGACAGGAGGATCTGGTCGGGCGCGGCCTGCGCCGCCAGCCGCGCTGCCACGTTGACCCCGGTGCCCAGGATGTCCCAGTCCTCGATCACCACGTCGCAGGCGTGAATGCCGACCCGCAGGAGGATGCGGTCGTCTTCGTCCAGGGTGGTGTTGACCTGCTCCACGAAGCCCTTCAGTGCGATGACCGCCGACAATGCGCGCGGCGAATCGTCGAAAGCCAGCAGCATGCCGTCACCGAGATGCTTGACCATCTGCCCGTCGAAGCGGGGCAGGGAGTCGTCGCGCGTCACCTCGACGATCCGGCGCCAGCGACGAATGAAGCCTTCCTCGTCCTGCCGCATCAGACGCACCGACTCCACGACGTCGATCACCACCACGGTGCGGCTTGCACGCTGGAGTTCGGTCCACGGCGAATCGTCTGCTTGGTCTGCCGCGGTCATGCTGCTGCAAGAATGTGACTCGGACATCCCCATTCTGGTGGATGAGCGCGGCGACCGACAAGTCGCCTGACTTCGGAAGTGGTGACCATGGAGCCGGCCGATCCCGAGCAGCTGAGGCTGTTCGTCGCGGTGTGGCCGGGCCCGCGCACGCGCCGCGAACTGGCGCGCTGGATGTCCGCATGGACCTGGCCCCCGGGCGCCTCCACGGTGGCTGCGGCCAGGCTGCATCTGACGCTGGCGTTCATCGGGCCGATCGAAGCGGTCCGAGTGCCTGGCCTGATCGAGCACCTGCAACTGCCTTTCGCCCCGTTCCAACTGGACACCGGATCGGCACAGCGATGGCCGGGCGACCTCGTCGTCTTGCGCCTGCACCGCGTTCCTGCCGAATTGACCGACCTGCAGGAGCGCATCGCGCGCGCCATCGAGACCTCGGGTGTCCGGACCGATGAGCGCCCCTTCGTTCCGCATGTCACGCTGGCGCGCCGCGCCCCCGACGCCATCGCGCCGCCCGGCACTCTGCACCTGGACTGGCCGGTGAGGCGATTCGCCCTGGTTCGATCGGCCGCAGGCCGATACGCCGAGGTCGCCAGCTTTGCCTGCAACGATGCCGGTGGCTCGACGCCGCCATGTTCCCGTTGAAGTG
>WBZL01003672.1_pt1 | contig 13841 bp, 8 predicted proteins | sample 5204291 | NCBI WGS metagenome assembly WBZL01 (sample SAMN12344345, study PRJNA552823) | activated sludge metagenome | biome: Activated sludge suspended growth; feature: Nitrification reactor; material: Wastewater; isolation source: activated sludge from nitrification reactor of wastewater treatment...
GATGGGCGCGGGCTTCCAGTATCGGTTGAGTTGGACGGCGGATGGCAGCTGGCGCGCGGTGCTCGGCAAGGGATCGCCCTCCGCGGCGAACATCATGCTGGCGCCTGGCCAGCGCCTGGGCACGGCGACCAACCAGACGGCAATGATCGAGGTGGCACGCATTGGCGAAATCAGGCTGTCGCCCGATTCGCGCTTGCGCTTGCTGGAAACCCGCTCGGGGCACCATCGAGTGAAGCTTGAGCATGGCCACATGCGGGCGCGCATCTGGGCGCCACCGGGGTATTTCGCCGTCAGCACCGAACATGCTGAAGTCGTGGATCTGGGTTGTGATTTTGATATTTGGACAAACGCGGACGGCTCGGGCCGGGTTTCCGTGCGCAGCGGCTGGGTGAGCTATCGCGTCGGCAGCGAAGACATCCTGGTGCCGCAGGGCTACACGCTGGGGTTCGCCGCGGACCGGGTGCAAACTCCGCTGGCCGATGGCGCGACACCGGAATTCGCTCAGGCCGTGGAGACTTTGGAATCCGCAGTCCGCGCCGATCCATACGCGCCAACCATCAATGCCTCGGCTCAAGCGGTTGCCGTCGCCGCGCGTGACGAAGACGCCTTCACCTTGCTGAGCCTGTTGACTCGCTGGCCGCGTCTGGCAACCACGGACTTGTATTCACGCCTGGGCAAGACATTGGGCATCGAAGATGACGATGCGCAGCACCGTCGCGCGTGGACGGCGGGAGACGCACAGGCCATCGATGCGTGGTGGCAAAAGCTGCCACGGCATCCCAAGCAATGGTGGGTCAACTGGCGCGACGCCCTGGGTTGATATCAGCAGCCGTGCAGATGCACGTGCAGCGGGCGCTGTTTGCACGCAACGCCAGGATTCATCGCGCCGAAGTGCAGATGGGTGCAAGCCTGGCCAGTTCCTTCGCAGGCGCGGCAAAGTCGATCGATGCCAGCTCGCCATCGTCAGCGGCGCTGTACCAGACCGCGCCGTTGGGGAACATCACCACCAGAATCCCGCCGAAGCCGGACATGAAGGGAACCCATGTGGGTTTGTCGCAGCCCAGTTCCTTTTGCAGGTTGCGCGCCCAGAAGCCGTGCTGGTAGCGGAAGTTGGGGAGATGGGCGACCTGCAGGCCGTGCTGCGCGGGATCGCGTTGCAAGGCCTGTTCCAGCAGCGGCGCATCGAGCAGCGCCTTGCCGTCGATCATGCCGTGATCGACTCCGATGTAGCGGCCGAGTTTGGCGATGTCGTCGGCGTGCAGGAACAGACCCCAGCCGACAAACGGCTGTGCGTATGAATCGTAGGTGCGGCGTGTGCTGCGCGCGGTGGGGCTGAGCTTCAATGCCGCGTAGATGTCGGCATCAACCACGTCGCTGAAGATGTCCTTGCCCCGCTGGCCGGGTTGCTGTCTGAGCAGCGTGTTGAGGCCGACGCCCAGCAGGAAGGTATCGGCGGTGTGGTAGACCCAGGTCTTGCCCGGTTCGGACTTGCGCGGATAGGCCTCGCAAGCGAAGGCGAGCTTGTGCGCGTAGTCTTCCGGATTGAAGAACTGCACGATCTTGGCCGCATCCTCGTCGGCCATGTAGGCGGCCGAGTCGTAGTGTCCGCTGGCCATGTCCAGGAGGTTCAGCAGGCTCACGTCTTTCCATGCCTCCGTGCGGCAACCGCTGGCCGGGATGATGCTGACCGGCTGCCTCGTGGTACCAGTAAACAACTTCTCCATGCGCATCAGCGCGATGCCGCCCACCACCGATTTCGCCACCGAGTACGAGGGCACATCGAGCACGTCGCAAAAGGGATATCCGCCATGACGCGTCGGGCAATCCGAAACATAGTGGATGCCCTTGTAGAACACGCCATGGCGGGTGCGCGAACGCTCGGGCGCGGTGGCGAGCTTGGCCACCTCGAGACCGGGAAACTCATCGGCCAATGCCGATAGCGGTCGGATCGGCAAGCGTGCAGCAACTTCGGCCATGTAGTCATCGCCGATGCGGCGCGCATCGGCTTGCGCCTGCGGCGTATAGCGCGCCTTGAGCCAACCCCAGCTGTCGCGTTGCAGATACAGGCAGGTCTCGCTGCTGACCTGCACCGCCGCGCGGCCAACAATGCGCTTGTCGTCGAACAGGAACATCAGCACGCCGTTGTGCGCGCAGTTGGCATTTTTCTGGGTCAGCGCAAACGGAATGGCGGCCCGCGTGTAGCCGTGATCACCGGGTTCATCCCAGACCCGGCCCGGCTCCAGGATCACTTCCCACCACGCATGCGTTCCACGGATCGGCCCGCGCAGCTGCGGGATCAACACATCGCCGTGTTGGACAAAGGCAAAATCGAAATCTTCGGGAAACGATTTCGAAGCCTTGATGTTTTCGGCAGTCAGGTAATCGGTGTTGGCGACGCGCGTGCGCTGCTCGGGTTGTCCGGACAGCCTCAGCCGACCTTCGAAGCGATGCGTGGGCGGCTTTGCGTCCTTGCCCGGCGCATAGGCGGACAGGTCCACGCTGTCGCGATAGCGTCCCGCAGTCATCGTCGCGTAATCGAGGGCCTCGCGCGCCTGCGCCGGCAGCGCCAGCACGATGAGCCAACACGCAAGCAGACACCGCGCCATTTCAGATTTCCCCGATGCAGACGTATTTCAGTTCGGTGTAGTCATCGAGGCCGTACTTCGAACCTTCGCGTCCATTGCCGGATTGCTTGATACCGCCGAACGGCGCGACTTCGGTGGAGATGATGCCGGTGTTGACGCCGACGATGCCGCACTCCAGCGCCTCGGCCACGCGCCAGCAACGCGCCAGATCGCGCGTGTAGAAATAACCGGCCAGGCCGAACTCGGTATCGTTGGCCATGCCGATGACCTCGGCCTCGGTATCGAAGCGGAACAAGGGTGCCACCGGGCCGAAGGTTTCCTCGCGCGCGATCAGCATGCGCGTATCGACATCCGCCAACAGGGTCGGCTCGTAGAAGGTTCCTCCCAGCGCATGGCGCTTGCCGCCACTCAGGACGCGTGCACCCTTGGCCAGCGCGTCGGCAACGTGTTCCTCCACCTTGAGCAGCGCGTTGGTGTCGATCAGCGGGCCCTGGTCGGTTTCAGTGGCGAGACCATCGCCGATGCGCAGTTTCGCCACCGCATCGGCCAGCTTGCGCGCGAAGGCTTCGTACACACCGGACTGCACGAACAGGCGGTTGGCGCACACGCAGGTCTGGCCGGTATTGCGGTATTTGCTGGCGATGGCGCCGTTGACCGCGGCATCGAGGTCGGCATCGTCGAACACGATGAAGGGCGCATTGCCACCCAGTTCCAGCGACACCCGCTTCATGCCTGCGGCGCACTGCGCCATCAGCTGCTTGCCGACTTCGGTGGAGCCGGTGAAGCTCAACTTGCGCACGTGCGCATGCGAGGTCATGGCCGCACCGATCGCACGCGATGAACTGCCGGTGACGATGTTGATGACGCCGGCGGGAATTCCGGCGCGTTCGGCAATCACGCCAAAGGCCAGCGCCGAGAACGGTGTCTGCAAGGCCGGCTTGCACACCACCGTGCAGCCGGCCGCCAGCGCGGGGCCGATCTTGCGCGCGAGCATGGCCGAGGGAAAATTCCATGGCGTGATCATGGCCACCACGCCGATCGGCTGGCGCAGCACCATGATGCGCTTGTCGCGTGCATGGCCGGGGATGATGTCGCCGTACATGCGCTTGGCTTCCTCGCCGAACCATTCGAGGAAGCTGGCCGAGTAGGCAATCTCGCCGCGCGCTTCGGCCAGCGGCTTGCCCTGTTCGGCGGTGAGGATGCGTGCCAGGTCTTCCTGATGCTGCAACATCAATTCGTGCATGCGGCGCAACAGCTGCGCACGTTCCTTGGCCGTCCTGGCCGACCACGCAGGCAGGGCCGCGTGTGCGGCAACGATCGCAGCCTCGGTTTCGACAGCGCCGAAATCGGGAACCGAGCCCAGTTGCGCGCCAGTCGCCGGGTTGCCGACCACGCAGGTTCGTGCATCCGCCTGATCCAGCCAACGGCCATTGACCAGGCACTGCGTGCGCAGCAGGTCGTGATCAAGCAGGCCGGCAATGGGCGGAACTGCGTTCACGTGGAAACCTCCAATTGATCGATCTGGCGTGCGGCCAGGAATGCGGCGACGGCCGATAGCGCAAGCACGGCCACGGACAGCCAGATCAGCAAATCGAAATTGTCCGAACGCAGCAGCAGGCCAGCGACCAGTGGACCGGACGCAAGGCCGCACTTGGAAACGAATCCGCCCAGCGTGGCCAGCCTGCCGCTGGCATCGAGCCGGGAGATCATGCCAAACAAATACGGCACCACGAACGACCAGGTGATGGCGGTGCCGATGTTGGCGATGAGAAAGACCAGCGGATTGGAACTCCACAGGAATCCTGCCGTACCCACGAGGGTCAGCAGGAAGGCCGCAAGCAGCGGACGCAGGCGACCGTAGCGTGCGCCCATGACGATCACCAGCATGGCGCCTGCGGTGCCGATCCAGGTGGCCCAACCCAATGCATCGCCGATGAATCCGCGCTCAAGGTGTGCGTGTTCACCAAGCCGGATAATGAATGCCGCCAAGGCCATGTTGCCGGCCTGGAACAGGAACAGGGCCAGCAGCGAAAGCAGTACGGTGCATCGGCGATACCCGGCCGGCGTGCCGGTCGTGATCTCGCTTTTTGCGTTTTCCGCCAGTGCACGCGGCACCGCCAGCATGGAAACGAGGGCAAGCGCGGTCAGTCCGGCCAGCACCATGAACAGGATGCGCGCACCAAATTGCGGCACCAGTTGCGGCAGGAACATCACGCCCAGCCCACCCAGGCCAAATTGCAACACCAGCAGCACGCCAAAGGCACGGTCCGGCGAATGCAGGCGCGCCATCACCGAGTAGACGATGCCCACGCTCATGCCGGCGATGACGCCATGCACGCCACGCACGGCTGCAAGCAGACCGGGCGCATGGATCAGTGTCGAAGCCAGGTCGATGGAAATCATCAACAGGAACAAGGCCAGCAGGGCCGGCCGCCAGCGCACGTGACGCACGATGAACACGGCACACAGGCTGCCGACGCTGGCGCCATAGATGTTGGCGGATCCCACCAGGCCCGCTTCGGCATTGGCGAAGCCGAGTGCGGTGATCAGGCCATCGACAATTGCCGACATGATGTTGATGTAGAAAAAACCGGCGGTCGCCAGCAGGGCAAACAACAGGTACAGCCAGAGGCGATCATGGCGAACCACGCCCTCAGCCGCTGCATGATCTTGCATCTGCGACGGATTCACGCCGCATCTCCATCGTCGTGATCATCGATGCGGACGCCGCCGGCGCGCAGGGCATCACGCAAAGGTGCAAGTTCACTGGCGTAGCGCTTCCACAAGCCCACCGAGCTGAAATACATCGGCTGGCGCACCTGGGCGGCGCTGGCCGTCAGCGACGGCGAGGCATTGTTCTCGAACGCCAGGCATTGATCCTGCCAGGGCATGCCAATCCACTCGACCAGGCGCCGACTGATCCCCGCCTGATCGGCAACCAGGGCTTCGTAGTCGAGCTCGAACATGCGACCGGCCGGCAGCACGCTGCGCCAATGCTGCATGAGTCGGTCGTAGGCCAACCCGTAGCGGGCCAGATCGTCGAGGTCATAGGAAAACGGATAGGCCATGCGGAACAGGGTCTTGTACATCGCATAGCCCACATCCATCGGATTGCGTCGCACATGGATGATGCGCGCATCGGGCAAGGCGGCGGCAATCAGTCCGAGGTAGAGGAAATTGACCGGCGTCTTGTCGATCTGGCGCGCCCCGCCATCGGTGCCGAGGTGCGCGCAATAGCGCTGACCCAATGCAGCGAAATCAAGTTGCGTTGACCGCTCCACCAGTTCGGCCTTGCTGCCGACCGCGCCGGCCATGCCGACCAGGGCCATGGCCAGGTCGCTGGTCTCGCCACGGCTGCTGATTTGCGTGTGCGAGCTGAGGATGCGATCCACCAGGGTGGTTCCGCTGCGTGGCAGGCCGACGATGAACACCGGCCGTGCATCGACGTGTCCGGCATGGGTTCGCGCGAAGAACGCTGCATCAAAGGCCTGCGCGATCAGGTGCATGGTTTCCATGTCATCGTCGACGCGATAGCTCAACTGCGCGCGTCGCGTGTCGGCGGCCTGTTTCAACGCGGCAAACGAATGCGCGTGCTCGCCGAGGTCTTCGTATTCCTTGGCCAGCGCATAACCCAGCGCAACGCGGGCAGGTGCCTTTGGCGCGGTTGCCTCAAGTCGCGCTTGGAGTTCGGTTATGTGATTGCTCGCGGCCGTCTGCCTGCGCAAGGTCGAGCGGTTGTACCAGGCATCACTGTCATCCGGCTTCAGGGCAATGACGCGATCCAGCGCCGCCTCGGCCTCGTTGAGCTTGCCGAGGGCAATCAAGGCGGTGGCATGGTTGTAGATGATCGCGGCATTGCCGGGTTCGCGCTGCCGCGACGCACGCTGACAGCGCTCTGCCTCGGCGTGCATGCCGAGCACCGTGTAGCGCTGGGCAACATCCTGCAGCAGGCGCGGCGGATGGCGGGCGGCTTCGGCTTCCAGGGCTTGCAGGGTTTCGACACAGGCTTGCTGCCTGCCGGATGCGTGCAGCAGATCGACATCCAGCATGCGCGCCGAAACCAGACCGGGATGGCGTACGAGGACGTGATCCAGCGCCTCCCGTGCTTCGGCAAGCCGTGACTGCGCGCGCAATGCGTGTGCCAGCAGCACGTGCAGCTGCGGATCATCCGCTGCATTCAAGAGCAAGGCACGCGCCGCGTGTTCGGCGGCGCGCGCCTGCCCCGAGCCGAGCAGGGCCTCTATCCGATTCAGCGCCTGCTCGACGTCCCGCGTTGGCATGTTCAATCGTGTTGGTACCAATCGACGTGCTGGATCAGCATGGGGTACTGATTGCATCACAGGATGGGCCCGCTCCCAAGATTGTCCATGCCGCCCCCAGGACCCTTCAGAACCGGTAGCTGACCGTCACACCGATGGTGCGCGGCAAGGTGACCAGTGCCTTGGAGCCATTGCCGTAATAGTTCTGCGCAGGCGATGTGCCCATGTAGAGCTCGGTGTAGACGCCGTTGACCGCATCGGTGTTGCCGATGTTCTTGATCCACAACGTGGTATCCCAAGCGCTGCGGCTGTAGGTCATGGATGCGTTGACGATGGTGTAGGCATCGAGGTCCACATCGAAGCGCGGGCTCAGGCTCAGTGCATTGCGCATGTCCGACTGGTGGTAGATGTCGCCGCGAATGGTGAGCAAGCCATTGGCCAGCGGAATGCCGTATCCGGCTGATGCATTGAAGCGGTGCTCGGGCGCACCCGGCAGGCGGTCTCCCTTGTAACCGACCAGGTAGGCACCATCGGCCGCCACTGCGTCGGCTTCCAGTTGGGCATCGGTGTAGGTGTAGCCCAACGCGTAGGTGAATCCGTCTCCGGCGCTGCCGGCAATCTCCAGCTCGATGCCGCGCGTGCTCGCTTCATCGGCATTCTGCACGGCGAAGAATCCCCAGTTCGTGGTCGAACTGTTGATCTGCGGATCACTCCAGTCCACGTAGAACACGTTGGCGTTGTAGGTCATGCGCCCGACCGCGCCTTTCACGCCGAGCTCGTAGTTGCGCACGGTGTCGGCCTTGTAGGTGGTCCAGGCCGGATCCTCGGCAAAGTTGCCGGTGGTTGGCGTGCCATTGGTGCCGCCCCGTCGATAGCCCTCGGAAATGGTCGCGTAGAGCTGGTTGGATGGCGAGAATTTCCACGACACATTGCCCTTGAACAGGGTGTCGCTGTCACTTTCGCTGCCGCTTGAATCCGAGCTGTCGATGATGGATGAGTACAGCCCCGTGGTCTGCTGCACGCGGGTATCGGATTCGTCGCGGAAGTGGCGGAAGCCGCCGGTGAAATCGACGCTGTCCGTCGCGTGCCAGGTGAGCTCGCCGTAGAACGCGGTTTCCTTGAACTTCTCGCGCTGGCGATAGAGATAGTCCTGGTCGCTGACCACCGCATCGGCGAACGCCGGATACGCCGCATCCCACCATTGCTTGAAGCCGCGCAGGAAACTGTCCTGCGAACTGCGCCGCTTCTGGTCCTGGTAGTACGCACCGAGCACATAGTCGACGGTCTCGCCGGCGTTTGAGGTGAGGCGCAACTCCTGGGTGAAGGCCTCGTCGCCGTAGGTGCGTACGGCCGAAGCCATCGGTCGCGGATAGTTGTAGTAGAACGAGGCCAACCATCCGTTGCCGGCATAGAAGCCGGTGTTCTCGCTGGTGATGTCGCCTTCGTGGTTGTAGCTCGACGTGCTGGAGGTCAGGGTGGCAAAGCCGAGGTCGATGTTCGCTTCGAGGCTGGCCAGGTTCACGTGGCGGTCGGCCGGCTCAAGCTGCGCCGAGCCGACTTCGAGATCACCATAGGGAATGCCGAAGCCATCCGTGCCGAGCGAGGTTCCGCGACGTCCGCCAAAGCGGTCGGCCTGCGCCATGTAGCTCAGGGTCAGGTCAAAGGTGTCACTCGGTCGCCACAACAGGGAGGCACGGCCGTAGGACTGTTCGACCGTATCGGCATCCTCCTTCACCCGATAGGACGCGGCGGGATCGAGTGTCCCGGCCGGTGCAACCGGAATGCCCTGTCCATCGAGCACATAGAGATTGCGGTAGTCGGTGATGCCCGGGAAATCGTTGATCGTCGTGTTGAGTCGGATCGCCAGGGTGTCGGCCAGCGGAATGTTCAGGGTTGCCGAAGCGGATCCGCCGATGTCATCCGAATGCTTGACGCTGGAGCCGCTCAGGCTGACGCGGCCGCTGAAGGCTTCGGTGTCCGGTTCGCGCAGGATGAAACGCACCGCGCCGCCGAGGGCACCGGATCCGTACAAGGTGCCCTGCGGGCCACGCAGGATCTCGACACGCTCGATGTCGGACAACAGGAAGTTGGCGAACAGCGGGGTCTTGTCGACGTAGGTGGCCACGGTTGCGGCGGCGGACACCGCGTAATCACCGAGCGCGGAACTGTCGACATTGAGGCCGCGGATGCGGATGCCGCTGACCACGCTGGAGTTGCGCGCGCCGCGGTCGATCACGCCCACGCCGGGAACGCTGCGCATCAGCTCGGCGGTATCGAGGATGTTGGCTTCCTCGATGCTGTCACCGGAAACCGCGCTGATGTTGTAGGGCACGGCAAGGATGTTTTCCTCACGGCCCTGTGCGGTGACCGTGACCGGTGCCAGTTCCGTTGTTTCGCCCGGCTCCTTGGTGTCATCGCCGGTCTGCGCGAAGGCCGGCGCCTGGACCAGCAAGGCGCTGGCAATGGCCACGGCAAGCACCGTGTGACGCGGTCTGCGCGATTGCATCCGCGCATTGATCGTGCTCCTGGAATTCATGTTTGCGTATCCCCCATTTGCATGTTGCGTGACGATTCGGCGGTTGCGGGTTTTACAGTTGCTTTGGCATCTCAAGCGGGCCCAGGGCATCCAGCGCAGGCGATTCGGCCCGTGCAGCGCCATAGGCCGGATAGACGATCGGGTTGTCGCGAAAACTCTTCAGCGGTTGGCCCAGTCCGTGCCAGCCACGCGCGCGGCAGCGTCGCAGGTAGGCGAAGTCCACTTCGAAGGGCATGATTTCGCGGCCCACGCCGGCCTGGTAGATGACCTCGCCGCCGGGTCCACAGATCACCGACTGGCCGACACCCAGCTCACCGGCGACATTCACGTCGACGAAGTAGCATTGGTTGGTCATTGCACTGGAGCGCGCCATGCAGATTTCGACATCGCGATCGATGGTGTTGGTCATGGTCGGATGCAGGATCACTTCCGCGCCCAGGCTGACCAGCGAACGGGTGGTCTCCGGAAACCACATGTCGTAGCAGATCGAGATGCCGAAGCGCCCCGCGCCGGGCACATCGAAAACGACGAATTCGCGACCGGCTTCAATGGATCGCTCGTACGGCTGGAACGGGAAAATCTTGCGGTAGCGGGCAACCACCTCGCCGCGCGGATTGATCACCGGCGTGGTGTTGTGGACCGCACCGTCACGCAGTTCGTAGAGCGAACCCGGAATCAACCACAGGCCATGCTCTGCGGCCACGCGGCACAGGTGCTGTTCTGCATCGCCAGGCATGCATTGGGCGTGGTCGAGGCCGGCGCCAAATCCGCACAACTCCCCGGCAAGGATCATGCGCACCCACGGAAATCGCCTGGCCACGCCTGCGATCTCGGCACTGAGTGCATCGAGGTTGTCGCCTGACGTCAGCGCAAGCTGGAGTCCGGCGATGCCGAAGGACGTGGATGTACCCGCATGCGGGTCGGCTGGATTGTGTTCGGCCAAGGCAGGATCCGTCGCGTTCCGGTATGCAGCGACGTTAGCGCCAGATCGAACCGCTCCTTAGGGCCAGTTGCAACCCGGGTTTGGGGCCAGTTGCTGCTGCGCCGCGATCACCGGCCTGCATGTTCAGCGCGTCGCTGGCGGACGTCGCGGCTTGCGCAGGATGATCGCGGTATCGGCAAGCAAGCCGTCATCGGCGTACCAGCGCAGCTGGTCACCATCGATGACGATGCGGAATCCGGTGACTTCGGCATACGCCCAGCGCTGCCATTGGCGATACCAGTGATCGCCGTCCACCCACCAGCGTCCCTGGTCGCAATCCTCGCCGGCGTAACCGGCACTGCCGGCCAGTTCGCCGTTGGCACGCACCTCCAGCGTGGCCGGATCGCCGTACACCGTGCTGTAGAGCAGGGTTGCGCCCGCCATCTTCCTGCGCAGCGCAGTGCCACGCAGCGGCGCCTGCGCATCATCCTCGATCCGCCGGGAAGCCGGGCTGAGATCGCCACGGATCAGGCGCGACAGCGCCCTCACCCCGTCGCGGATCTGCGCCTCTTCGATGCCGGTGACGCCCATGCACAGCACCTCGCGCCCACCGTCGAGCCGGCTTGGCTCAACCAGCACGCCGATGGCCGCCGCGTTTCGCGCGAATTCGCGACTGTCCATGGGTGGCGGCAGGCTCACCCAGTAGGCGCTGGCCCCCGGCAGGGTGTGGATGCTGACCTGTTGGTGCAGGTAATGATTGAGTGCGTCACGCAGCGCCGTGCGTCGCGACTCGAGCACGCGCCCACTGCGCAGCAAGGCCGCCGAGTAGTGTCCGAGTCCGATGAAGTATGCCCAAGCGCGTTGCAGCAGGTTCGGCAGCTGCGCGCCCTGGATGTGTCGCAACTGGCGCAGGCGTTCGATGAAGTCGGCATCGCTGACGATCATGCCGGGCGCCTCGCCGCAGGAAATCGCCGGCGCGAAGCTGCCCACGTAAACCACCCGACGCCCGCTGTCGATTGCGCGCAGGGCCGGCGCCAGGTGACTGCCATCGCGCGCACCGGCCGGCATGTCGTGTTCAACCAGCACCGCGTTGGCCGCAGCGATTCGTGCAAGCAGTTGGCGCGGGCGCGATGAGTTGGCGGCATAGCTGCGCTTGCAACTGCTCACCACCACGGCACCATTGGGCAGGGGTTTGCCATCGTGGGCATCGAGCATGGACAAATCGGCCTGGCGATCCCGCATGCGACGCTCGAATTCGGCATCGACCGGGGCCTCCAGCACCACGGGCGTGCCGCGTCCAACCAGCAGGCTGCCAACCAGCTGCAGGGCCTGCCGTGCGGAAAGCGTCAGCAGCACCTGGTCGGCGTCGGCATCGATGCCACGCATCGGCAACACCTTGCTGCGCACTTCGTCGACGAGGCCGGCATCATCCCCTTCGCCTGCGCTGCGGATGATGCCGTCTATCTCGTGGCGGGAAGATGCCAGGCGCAGCGCCTCGCGCCACTCGGAGTTGGGAATCAGGCTGGAATCGACGCAACCGTCGATGAAGGGATACGGGTATTGATGCCAGTTGCCGGGGCAGCGGAAGCCGCGATCATCCGGCGCCGCCGGCAGGCGTTCCAGCAGCGGACCCGCCGGCGCCGGCGCGCGGTTTGCCACGGCAATGCGCACGCTGGCCACTTCGGTAGCCACGAAGATGCCACTGCGTGCGCGACTGACGATGTGGCCTTCGGCAAGCAGCGCGTCGTAGGCCAGGCTGACCGTGTTGCGCGACACGCCGATGCGTTCGGCCAGGCTGCGCGACGAAGGCAGGCGTCGACCGGGACGCAGCACGCCGCGATGAATGGCATCGATCAGCTTCTGGCGAAGCTGGTGCTGGAGACTCAACCCGTCGGTCGGGTCGAGAACGATATTGAGGTCATCCATGCTGCGCGGATCACGCCTGCCCACCGGATTCATGACGACCTGTCCAGCATAGCAGCGTGGTCTGCCCCGGCCGGAGCCACGGTCAATCCGAGGCGAGCGCCTGCCCAAGCAAGGCCATGCCTTCGGCCAGCACCGCATCACCGATGGTCAATGGATAGAGCAGGCGCACGGCTTCGCCCTGCGCGCCACAGCCCAGCACGATCAGGCCCAGCGCGTGCGCCTTCTTGAGCACGGCCTGGGCCGCCAGCGGATCAACCTCGTCGCTGCCGCGTGCTGCCAGGAGGTCGAACGCAATCATCGAACCCAGCGCGCGCACATGTCCTATCGGGCGCAGATCACTGCGCGCGGCAAAGGCCTGCAACTGCGCGACAACACGCTCGCCCAAGGCACGCGAGCGCGCGCACAGGTTCTGCTCCTCGATGACATCAAGCACGGCCAAGGCCGCTGCGCAGGCAATCGGTGAACCGGCATAGGTGCCGCCGAGTCCTCCCGGATCAACCGCATCCATCACATCGGCGCGACCAATGACGCCGGAAAGGGGAAAGCCGCCGCCGAGCGCCTTGGCCACCGTGATCAGGTCGGGCCGGATGCCGGAATGCTCGATGCCGAACATCGTGCCGGTGCGAGCAAACCCGCTTTGCACCTCGTCGGCAATCAACACGATGCCGTTGTCATCGGCAATGCGACGCAGCGCCTGCAGCAACTCCGGCGGCGCGACATGGAACCCACCTTCGCCCTGCACCGGCTCGATGATGATCGCGGCCACCTCGTCGGCGGCAACATCGGTCTTGAACAACTGGTGCAGCGCCTTGATGCTGGCATCGACGCTGATGCCCTGGTGCGAAACCGGAAACGGCACATGGAAGACTTCCGGCGGCATCGGGCCGAAACCGCGCTTGTACGGTGCGGTCTTGCCGGTCAGCGCCATGGACATGAAGCTGCGTCCGTGGAACGCGCCGGAGAACGCAATCAGCGCCGAGCGGCCGGTTGCCTTGCGCGCGATCTTCACCGCGTTTTCCACCGCTTCGGCACCGGTCGAGAAGAAGATGGAGCGCGCTGGCGAGCCCAGCGGCGCCAGAGCGTTCAAGCGCTCGGCAAGGGCAATGTAGGTTTCATACGCGGTGACCTGGAACGCGGTATGCGTGAAGCGGTCGATCTGCGCATGCGCTGCCGCCATCACCCGCGGATGGCAATGGCCGACATTGAGCACGCCGATGCCACAGGCAAAGTCGATGTAGCGCCTGCCCTCGACATCCCACAGTTCGGCATTCAAGGCCCGGTCGGCAAACACCGGCAAGGCGGTGGCGACACCGCGCGGAACGGCTGCCTCGCGTCGCCCCAGCAAGTTGGTATTGTTGGTCATCATCTCACCTCGGCACAGGCGCCAAGCTTGCGAAGCGCGGGCCGCGGCGCATAGGGCCAGAATATCGGCGGCCATGGAGCCAGATTGAATCGCGATTGTCGCTAGGGAAACTCTGATTTTGTTCGTCATTCCGGCGAGGCGCTTTACAACTGCCGAATGGCTGGTCAAGCCGGAACCCATCTTGATCTTGTTCCAATGGAATCAAGGGCAAAATGGACCCCGGCGTATGCCGGGGTGACGAAAACTGTGG
>WBZL01000757.1_pt2 | contig 13837 bp, 11 predicted proteins | sample 5204291 | NCBI WGS metagenome assembly WBZL01 (sample SAMN12344345, study PRJNA552823) | activated sludge metagenome | biome: Activated sludge suspended growth; feature: Nitrification reactor; material: Wastewater; isolation source: activated sludge from nitrification reactor of wastewater...
GACCTGCGCGCCTCGGGGCAAGGGCTCCTGTTGGCCGCGGGACAGGGAGGCAAACGCTCGATTGCCTTCGTCGAGGACACGGCGGTCGATCCGTCGCGCCTCGTGGAATACTGTGACCGCTTTGCCGCGTTGCTCCAGTCGTACGGCCTGCAGGCGGGATTCTACGGCCACGCCTCGGCGGGGTGCATGCACGTGCGCCCTTTCATGGACTTGAGCCGGCCCATCGAGGTCGCGACGATGCGCCAGGTGGCCGTGTCCGTCCTCGAACTGGTGATGGAGTTCGGCGGCAACAACTCGAGCGAACACGGGGACGGGCTGGTCCGCAGCGAGTTCAACCCTCGCGTTCTTGGCGTCGACCTGTATCAGGCGATGCGTGAGGTGAAGGGGCTCTTCGATCCGCAGAACCGGCTCAATCCCGGCAAGAAGGTCGATGCCCCGTCGATGACGGAGCACCTGCGCGACGCGAATCGTCGCGCACCAGCTCCCATCACCACGCACTTCGCCTCGCTCTCGGCCGGGGGGATGTATGCCAACGCCAATGGGTGCGCACGCATCGGGCAATGTCGCAAGACCCCGGGTGCCGGCGCGACGATGTGCCCGTCCTACATGGCAACACGGGACGAACAACATGCGACCCGCGGGCGCGCGATGGCGCTCGCGGACGCGTTGCGTTCATCGGACCCGAGGGCGGCGCTGGGGGAGGCGAGGCTGCGTGAGTCGCTCGACCTCTGCCTCGAATGCAAGGCGTGTGCGGTCGAGTGCCCACTCGGCGTCGACATGGCGACGCTCAAGAGCGAGGTGCTCGCACAGGTGCAAGCCACCGAGGGGGTGTCGTGGCGCACCCGGTTCTTCGGGCATGCCCGGACGCTCAATACCCTGGGGAGCGCCGTGGCACCCCTCGCCAACGCGTTGTCGGCGTTTGGACCACTCAGGGGAGTGATGGAGCGAACGCTCGGCATCGACCGTCGGCGCCCGCTCCCGCCATTCAGCCGCCAATCGTTGTCACGGTGGTTCGCCCGCCGTGGAGCGACGCGGCAGCGTGGGCCCTCCGCCGGGCCGGTCGTGTTCTTCGCGGACTCCTTCACCAACTATACGGAGCCCGCCATCGGGCAGGCGGCGATCGAACTGCTGGAGCTGGCCGGTCACGAGGTGACGCTGGTGGACGATGTGTGCTGCGGCCGATCCATGATCTCCAAGGGGATGTTGCCGGCGGCCCGGGAGCAGCACCAGCGGCTCGCGGAGCGGCTGCTGCCGTTCGCGAATCGCGGCGTGCCGATCGTGGGGGTCGAGCCCTCATGCCTCTTCACGTTGCGCGACGAACTGGTGTCGCTGGGCGCGGCGCCAGGCGCGGCGCCCGCGATCGCCGCGCGCGTCATGCTCGTCGAGGCACTCCTGGTCACCGCACTCGATGACGGGCGACTCCACCCGATGTCCACTGGCGGGCGGCGGGTGCTGTTTCATCCGCATTGCCACCAGAAGGCGGCCGAGGCCGTCGCGCCGACGACCATGATGCTGCAGCGTCTGCCAGGGATTCAGCTGGACGTGCTCGACGCCGGCTGCTGCGGGATGGCAGGTTCGTTCGGCTTCGAGCGCGCGCACTACGACCTGTCCATGCAGATCGGTGAGATGCGGCTCTTTCCCGCGGTTCGCGAGGCGCCCGACGCGATGGTGGTGGCCACGGGCCTGTCGTGTCGGCAGCAGGTGGCCCATGGCACCGGTCGTGAGGCCGTTCACCCTCTCATCCTCTTCCGCTCATGCGTGTCTTCCTGACCCTCTGCCTGGCCGTCGCGGCGTGTGCGCCGGCCCCTGCGCCGCCCGCGTCGACGTACCCGCACGACGCGGAGGCCATCGGGACCGTGCGCCAGAGTTACGATGGCGCGCTCACACCGGAGCTCGCCGTCAGCACCTTCCGGAACATCCATCGGCTCTTTCCGTCGCGCGTGATCCGGCATGGCCCGACCTCGCGAGCGCTTCCCGTAGCGGCGCAGCCACTGGGCGCGATCACCTTCCGCGACGGCGACACCACCCGCACGCTCGACGACTACGTGCGGCTCAATCGTGTGGCGGGCCTGTTGGTGCTCACGGATGGCGCCGTCGCACTGGAGCGCTACGAGCTTGGCAACACGCCGGCAACGCGCTGGATGTCGATGAGTGTGGCGAAATCCATCACCGCGACGCTGGTTGGCGCGGCGTTGCACGAGGGACTGATCCGCAGCCTGGACGATTCGGTGACGCGGTATGTGCCGCGGCTGGCCGGGAGTACGTACGACGGGGTCACGGTCCGCGATGTGTTGATGATGGCGTCTGGCGTGCAGTGGACCGAGACCTACACCAATCCAGCATCCGATCGCCGCAAGCTGCTCGAGGCGCAGATCTCCCAGGTTCCCGGCTCGGCCATGGCGGTGATGGCGGCGCTCCCGCGCGCGGCGCCGCCGGGGACGAAGAACACCTACAGTACCGGCGAGACGCAGGTGATCGGCGAGGTGGTGCGCGGGGCCGTGAAGCGTCCGCTCGCCGACTACCTCGCCGAACGGATCTGGGGACCGGCCGGGATGGAGGCCGATGGAACCTGGTGGCTCGACTCCCCCGATGGCGTGGAGATTGGTGGGTCGGGGATCAGCGCGACGCTGCGCGACTATGCGCGCTTTGGCCAGTTCATTCTGGAGGATGGTGTTGCTGGTGGTACGCGGTACATCCCCGAGGGATGGAGCCGTGAGGCGGGGTCACCGAAGGTGCTGCGCGACGGGTCGCCGCTGCACTACGGGTACCTCTGGTGGCCGTCGACGACGGAAGCGGGGCGCCGGGATGGGGCCTTTGCGGCGCAAGGAATCCACGGGCAGTGGGTGTACGTCAATCCAGCGGCGCGTGTGGTGATCGCGGTGTGGGGGGCGCAGGTGCACCCCACCGCCGACGGCCCCGTCAACGACGAGGCCGTCTTCGACGCGATCGTCGCTGCCCTCCGCTAGCAACGGTTGATGTCCCGCAGCGGCGGCCGGGCGAACGTGATTTCGTCGCACGCCCGACGCCGGGACAACGCGTCAGCCGCCGCATCACGCGCGGCGCGACCGCCGCTGGCCGAGCACGAGGAAGGCTCCCACCCACACGAGGACCACTGCGCGCTCCGGCACGGTGGCCGCCCCGGCCGTGTGCCACGCGAGGCGCGGTACCGTGGCGAGGTGCGCGACCCACGACGTCGCGGGCGCGAGGCTCGCCCGTTCGGCAACACGCACCGCCCCCGGCCGGTCGCCTAACGATGACCGGATCGCGGCATCGAGCGCCAGGGGCGACAACTGCTGCCACCCCGGCAGGTGTACCGCGGTCCACGCCACGGCGGTGGAACCCCACCCGTGCAGGTTGCTCGACGCGACCAGCGGCACCCCCATCGAGTCCGCCAGCGCCACGATTCGCGCACGATGCTCGCGAGCGAACCGCCGCCCCTTCGGTGCCCCCGTGGTCAATTCGATCGCATCGATCCGCGGGGGACGCTGCGGCGCCCGCTCGATGTTGAACGGGAGCGTCAGGAGCGTGAACGGTCGCGTCTCCATTGGCCAGGCGGCGAAGACGGCCGTGTCGAGATCGCGCCGATGATGGAACATCGGCAGGTGCGCGGCCTCGACGCCGAGCAGGTTGAGATGCGCCCCCGGCACGACGGTCTCGATCCCCGGCAGGAGGGTGGTCGCCCCGACGCGAGGTGCCCCGCCCACAATCGCCGCCTCCCGCACGGGCGATGGCGGAGGCGACAACTGACCGGAGGCGGCCAGCAACTGCCAGGCCTCCATCGTCTGGTGGTCGGTCACGTATGCCGCATGAAACCCGGCGGCTCCGTGCCACTCGCGATTCGACTCCGCGCTGAAGCGCCAGCGTCCGTCATGCGATCGCTCCGTGTGGCTGTGGAAGTCCACCAGCAGCACGTCGGCATCGGTGGACACGAGCGCGGCCATGGGGCGGGGCACCAATGCGCCGCCAAGGTAGACGGCCATTCCCGCCACGAGTGTCATCAGGGCGGCCCGACCACCGGCACGCGCGCGTGCCCGCCAGTCCACTGCTCGCGAGCCCCGGCGCGCCGCGACCAGGACCGCCAGCGCCGCCAGTGTCCACAGGACCGCCAGATGCTGCCGGTCGTCGAGCAGGCTCAGCTCATCGAGGATCCGGGTGACCGGCGCGAGCAGCAGGTACTCGATCGGAAAGTCGAGTCGAAGGTCGTTCGCGGTTCCGCCAGTCACGTGCAGAGAACCTGCCGGCGCCCAGATCCCCAGTCCCAGATACGCGGCACCGATGAGGGCCAGCAGCCTCAGCCGGCGTCGAACCGGCCGGGCGTCGGGCCCTGGCGCCACGGAAGGGGATGGCATCGCCCCAATCCTACCTGTGCAGGACGCGAGCGGAAGGTGCGTGACGTCACCGGAACGCCAGATTCACGAGCTGGTGACGTCTGGCCCCCGGTCGCTCCGGCCCGCACCTTGGGGTCTTACCGCCGACCCATCAGATGAAGACGAGACTCCTCCCGCTTGCCGCCCTCCTCCTCGCTTGCTCGGGCGCCCCTTCGGACCCCGCCGTCGCCGCCTGGGAGGCCCAGGCCGCCAACGTGACGATCACCCGGGACGACTGGGGAATCGCCCACGTGAAAGGGAAGACCGACGCCGACGCAGTCTTCGGGATGATCTATGCACAGGCCGAGGACGACTTCAATCGGGTGGAGACGAACTACCTGAATTCCCTCGGCCGCCTCGCGGAGGCGGAGGGCGAGGAGGCGATCTGGCGGGACCTGCGCCAGCAGCTCTTCATCGATTCCACGCGCCTCAAGCAACTCTACGAAGAAGCGCCGGAATGGCTGGTCGCCCTCATGGACGCCTGGGCGGCGGGCCTCAACTACTACATGCACACGCACCCGGACGCGAAGCCCCGGGTGATCACGAAGTACGAGCCGTGGATGGCGCTCTCCTTCAGCGAAGGGAGCATCGGGGGTGACATCGAGCGCGTGAACCTGCGCGGCCTCCAGGCCCTGCACGACAGTACGGCGCCAAAGACCGTCGCCGCGGTCGAGTCGCCGGTCGAGCCGGAGCCTCGCGGCTCCAACGGCATCGCCATCGGCGGCCCGATGACGGCCAACGGCAAGGCGATGCTGCTCATCAATCCGCACACGTCGTTCTTCTTCCGTTCGGAACTGCAGATGACGAGCGACGAGGGCCTCAATGCCTACGGCGCCGTCACATGGGGGCAGTTCTTCATCTACCAGGGATTCAACGAGAAGGCGGGGTGGATGCACACCTCGAGCAGCGTGGACAACGTCGACGAGTATCTCGAGACGATCGTGGAGACGGATTCCGGGGTCTTCTACCGGCACGGCGGCGCGCTCAAGCCGGTGACGGTCCGGACGATCACCATTCCCTACAAGACGGCCTCCGGGATGGCGCAGCGCGAGTTCACGACCTGGCGCACCCATCACGGGCCCGTCGTCCGGCGCGCCGACGGGAAGTACGTCGCGATGCGGATCATGGAGGAGCCCCTCAACGCCCTGCAGCAGTCGTACCTCCGGACGCGGGTCAGCAACCTGGCTGACTTCCGCCGGACGATGAACCTGCACACGAACTCCTCGAACAACACGCTCTATGCCGATGCGGACGGGAGTTACGCCTACTTCCATGCGAACTTCGTCCCGAAGCGCGACACCAGGTTCAACTACACCGTCCCGGTGGATGGCAGCAATCCCGGCACCGACTGGAACGGGGTGCACTCGCTTGACGAGAGCCCGAACGTGATCAACCCGCCCAACGGCTGGGTCTACAACACGAACAACTATCCGTACACGGCAGCCGGTCCCAACTCACCGAAAGCGTCTGCCTACCCGAGGTACTTCGACGAGGGCAGCGAGAATCCCCGCGGCGTCCACGCCATCCGCGTGCTCGCCGGGAAGAAGAATTTCACCCTCGACTCGCTGCTGGCCGCGGCCTACGACTCCTACCTTCCCGCCTTCGAGACCAGCGTGCCGGCGCTCGTGAAGGCGTATGATGCGCTGTCGGCGTCGTCGCCTCTCAAGGCGAAACTCGCCGATCCGATCGCCCGGCTGCGCACCTGGGACTTCCGATGGTCCGCCACGTCGGTCCCGACGTCGCTGGCGGTCTTCTGGGGGGAGGAGATGTTCCGCCGGCAGCGCGCGGACGACCACCCCGAAGCAGAGTCGATGAACGGGTACGAGTACATGGAGCGTGGCGCGGCCGCGCAGCGCCTGGAGGGACTCGCGGCCGCAGTGGACAAACTCGCCACGGACTTCGGCAAGTGGGACACGCCGTGGGGGGACATCAACCGCTTCCAGCGGATCAGCCCGGCGATCGTGCATCCGTTCGACGACGCCAAGCCGTCCATCCCGGTGATGTTCACCTCGGCACGCTGGGGGTCACTGGCCTCGTTTGGTGCGCGGCCGTATCCCGGCACGAAGAAGTGGTACGGTACGAGTGGCAACTCGTTCGTGGCCGTGGTCGAGTTTGGCGACAAGGTGCGGGCGCGCGCCGTGAGCGCCGGTGGCGAGAGCGGTCATATGGAGTCGAAGCACTTCAACGATCAGGCTGAGCGGTATGCGACCGGCCAGCTGCGTGAGGTGTACTTCTATCCCGAGCAGCTCACCGGGCACACGGAGAAGAGCTACCGCCCGGGACGCTAGGGCGCCGCGGGAGCCTCGCCCGCGAGGGCGAGGCGGAAGGCCGCCACGGCCTTGATCCGGAGTGCCAGGGAGTCGGATGCGCCGAGCCGGACGGTGGGCGTGCTGGCCGGCGCGACGAGGGCGTCGATCCCCCGGTAGGCCAGGCACTCGGCGGACGCGTCGTCCACCCGGACGCGCACCGGCGCGTCGGACGCGCCCTCGACGAGCCGCACGCCGCTCGCGCTCGCCTGCTGTCGGGCGGACTCCCACACGACCTGCTGCTGCCAGGGGGCGCCCCCGGCGACGTGCATCGAGAGAGTGCGACCGCGGGCCCAGGCCCGGCCCACGAGCCGGTCCGCGTCCTCGCGCGCGCGGAGCCTCGCGGCCGGGTCCGCCACCTGTGCGCGGCGCACGGGTCGCCGGTTCTCCGGGGACTCCAGGCGCGCGGCCACCGCGCTGACGACCGCCTCCCCGGCCGTAAGCGCGGCAGCCGCACACACTGGTTTGTCCATCGGGGCGCCGGGCCGGGCCAGGTCCGGGACCAGCATCCCGGCCGTCAGCGTGGCCAGGGACGCGCACAGCAGGAGGTGAGGGGTCGGCATCGGGGCTCCCGGGGCGGTGTCGAGCCTCCACAGTAGGGGGCAAGCCGCTTCCTGTCTGTAGGATGAACGTCCTATCCCTGCATTGGCTAAACATCCCATGCGCCCTTCGGGGCCCCGGTCACACCCTGCACGTGCCCCGTGGCACGTCGCCACGGGCCACCCGCACCGGAGATCCCGATGACTGTCCACTCCACCGTCCCCACTGCCAACGCCTGGGAGCTGCGCAAGCTGGCCGAAAGCGCCCACGGCGAGCGCGTCCGGGTGCTCGACCTCGTCGCACGTGACGGCGCCCTGGCGCTCGTGCACCAGGCGGCGGCCGGCGAGCCCGTCCTCTGCCGCGTCGCCACCGCCCCCTCGCGGGCGGCCGATCGCAGCCTGCCGCCGGCGTTCAGCTCCATCCAGGTCACGCGGCCGGGCGCCGAGCCCGACGAGGTGATCGATACCTACGACGCGCTGTTCTGGACCGAATCCTCGATCGAGAAGTTCTTCTTTCCGTACTATGTCGGCGTCCTGAGCCCGGAGGACTTCGCCGCGCTGTGGGCGTCGTACTACACGCCGCAAGCCGAGCAGGAGCGGATCGTCGGTTTCGGCCACATCCCGTGGACGCGCTACGTCGGCTTCACCGGGGATGGCGCGACGGTGGCCGTGAACGCGGCTGGAGCGCTGGAACGGGTGCAGGTGCTCAGCACCCGGGGGGACGGTCACGTCACCGAGCGCCCGCTGGGCTCGTGGCTCAGCTACGTCCGGGCGCTACCAGCCTGAGCGGGGCGAACGTCGGATCGTGCTCCAGCATCGAGCGCACCAGGGGCCGCGCGGTGAAGACGGTGTCGAGCGTCGCGCGTGCCCCGACCGTGTCCCCAAGGGCGAGCAGCAGGTACGCCTCGTCCGGACGGAAGTCGAGCCTGAGCTCGGGCGTCCCGGCCGTCGCGGCGCGTGCGGCCTCGAGCGTCCGGCGGCCGAACTCCCGGTCGCCGGCACGCACGAGCACGGTAGCGGCCACGGCCCGCCGGAAGATGGGCGAGTACGGTCGCCCGGTGAGCCGCGCACGTTCGGCTGACTCCAGGGAGTCGAGGTGCGCGAGGCTCGCCCGGGCGCGGGGCGCCGCCTCGGGCATCCCCGGGAAGTGCCGGAGGAGCAGCAGTTCGCATTGCTGCAGCTCAATACTTCGGGGAAAGGCGGCCCGCGCACGGGTGCACCAGCGCGTCGCGACCGAACGATCCCCCACGCCGAGCGCCGCCGCGAACCCTTCCAGGTGCACCGCTTCGGCCTCATCGAGCCAGGCGTCGTGCCGCAGCGCCCGGTCCGCGCTGAGCATCGCCTCGCCGTACGCCCCCTGCACGACCTGGGCGCGCGCGAGCCCGGCCCACACCCCCGCGGAGGTCGAGTCCAGCAGGATCGCGCGCCGGAACCACTTCGTCGCCCGATCGCCGCGCCCGGCCTCCGAGGCATCGCGACCCACCCACGCCAGCTCGAGGCGACCTCGCAGCTCGAGTGCCTCGACGATCTCCCCCTCATCGCGAAGGATCCCGTCCAGCAGCGCCTGGTGTTCCTCGAGTCGCGCCGGTGTCACCGTCGCACTGCCGAGCCGCGCGAGATGCAGCAACACGCGCACCCGCTCGAGCTTCGGCTGCAACCATGCCGCGTCCTGTCGCGCTGCCTGGGCGAGGATGGTGTCCTGCTGCTCGAGCTTCGGGATGGCGGCGGCAATGTCTCGCAGGGACTGGCTCGATGCCAACGACAGGGCGTCCTCGATGTCCGATCGGGCCCGCATGAACAGCGCGCGGGCCAGTTCGTTCGACGTGCCGCGGTGCACCTCACGCAAACGGAGGTCACGCCCCAGCCGCACGCGCAGGACCCGCGCCACCCCGTCGACAATCGAGTCGCTCATCGCGGCCAGGGATCGATGGGGCCGCTGCACGGTGTCCACGCCGAGCACATGGCCGGTCGCCGCATCGACCAGCCGCGTGATGACCCGCACCGCCGAGTCGTTGGCGGTTACACTCCCCTCGATCGCCCAGGTGGCCTCGAGCGACCGGAGCAGGGAGTCCGGCGCCACCCGGCCGTCCCGGTACGGTCGCACCGCGTACCACGACGCGATGGTCATCGCCGGGTTCCCGGACAACTGGTCGATGACGTCCTGCGTGATCGTCTCAGCCAGGGGGCCAAGGTCTCCCTGTGTGGTGCGATCGACGAAGGGGACGACGACAAGGTGCGGCCTCGTGGCGGCGACCGGAGCCGGTGTGCCGATAGCCACCCGCACTGCCACCAGGACTGCAGCAACCACCAGGACCGCGACCATGAGCAGATACGACCGGCGGGGCACCGCCGCTGTCGTCGCAGCGGTGGCACCACTCTCCGGCCGTGGGACGTCAGGCACCACCGTCACCGTCAGGCGTGCGTCCGCTCGTCGCGCCGTCTCGCGCAACGCTGCGAGCTCCGGATCCAGCGACGCACCCAGGTCCGCCGCCACCAGCTTCTCGTGATACGTGATTGCCTTGATCGCTCCCGCCCCGTCGCCCGCCTTGAGCAAGGCGGCCGCCAGGCCACGAGTTGCGGTCCCGCTGGAGGGATCGGCGTGGACGAGGCGTCGCCACGCCTCCACCATTCCGTTCAAGTCGTTGGCGCGTTCACGTTCGGCGGCGAGCTCGGTGCACGCACGGGCAAAACGAGCGGCGATCGCGGATGTCATGCCGTCCCGCCACTGGTCGAACGCCGCGGCGCCAGCGATATGGACCCCCTCGAGAAAGGGGCCACTGTGGGCCGCGACGCACCGGTGCCAATCGCGCGCGGCAAAGGCTGTCTCGAATTCCCACAGGTCGCATTGCAGGCCTTGTGGGGCGAGCACCAGCTCCTCGCCCTGGCTCGAGAGGACCTCGTCGCCGAGTTCCTTGCGAATGACGTGGACCGCGCCGTTGAGGCTGCTGCGCGCGGCGTCGATGTCCGATTCCGGCCAGAGCCTGGCCATGATGGAATCGCGCGACAGGCGATGTCCTCGCGCCGCGGCAAGAAGCGCCAGGAGGGCGACCCGCTTCTTCTGGCTGGCCTGCCCCGGCCACGGCTCTCCCTGCCACTCCAATCTCCCCCCGCCCAGGAGGACCAGGTGGGGTACATCGACGGGGTGTAACGAGGCGATACCGGTGGGGGGCACCACGAGCCGAAGGTGCTGGGGGCGCGCGAGTTAAGCGCGAATTGAGGGGGAATTGAGCAGGGGCAGCTAGCCTAGCGCGTGCCGGCGGGGGTGCGCTAGTGCTCGCGCCCCGGGCAGCTCAACGCGAGGTGGGGAACATGACCGGAGTCGAATCGGAATCGGGGTGGAGCGTGGGGACCATACCGCGTGGCGCGGGCACAAGTCGTGCCTTGGGGGCCGCGTCGGGAGTGGTCGCCTCATTTGCGGTCATCCTCGATCGCCTTGACGTTTGCTGGTTGATCGTGAACGGGCGGGGGGAACTCGTCCTCGCGTCGTCACGCCTTGGCACCACGGAGTGCGGACGGTTACGGCTCCGGGAGGTCCGGCGCCACTTGAAGGTGTGGCAGCAGGGCGGTCACGACGGCGTCTCGGTCGACGGGATCTGGCTCGAACCGTATCCCATCGACCTCGGGGTTGCCGGCGAGTCCTTCACGTGTGTCGTGCTTCGTCCGGACCGCACCGTCGAGCCGGGGGCCGCCGTGGCTCCCCTCACCGGGCGGGAGAAGCAGGTGGCGGAGATGATCGCCGCCGGCCATACCGCTCGCGTCATTGCCGATCGCCTCGGCATCTCATATCACACCGTCCGGCGGCACGGCGAGAAGGTGTTCCGCAAGCTCGGCGTACGGAACCGGGTGGGGATGGTCCGGGCGCTGGCTATGGCCGGTTAGGTCACCCCGGTCGACGCGCGACCAGTTCGATCTCCACCCGCGCGCCCAACGGGAGTCCGGCGACGGCGACGGTGGTGCGTGCCGGGAACGGGGCGTTGAAGCGGGTCTTGTAGGCGGCGTTCATGGCCGGGAAGTCCACCATCGACGTGAGGTAGACGTTGCACTTGATCACGTCGTCCGTGGCAAGGCCCGCATCTTCGAGGATGCCGAACAGGTTGTCGAAGCAGCGATGGGTTTGCGCCTCGACATCGCCGTCGATCAGCGCGCCCGTGGCGGGATCGATCGGGGTCTGCCCGGAGAGGTAGAGCAGGTCGCCGGCCCAGACACCCTGCGAGTACGGGCCGATCGCGGCCGGGCCGCGGGAGGAATGCGTGTGAGTGCGTGGCATGGCAGGAAACTACGTTGGCGCCCGGGCACCTGCCGGACCACCGAGCCCAGGCAGGTATCGGTCACGCAGCAGGGCGCGATGGTGCAACTCGTGTCCGGCAATGAGGTAGAGCAGCGCGGCCGCGCTGGTCGGTGTGGTCCCGATGACCGTGCGACGCCCCCACGCCGCTGCGGGTGCCCCAGCCACCAGGCTGACCGTTGCTGCCCGGACCGCGGAGAACTCCTCGAGCACCGAGACGAGTGATCGGGACTCGAAGTCGCCCGCCGGCACATAGGCGTTGTGATCGAACCCCGGGAGCACTGTGAGGTCACCCCGCAGGATCCGGAGCGCGCGATACGACAGCACTCGCTCGCAATCCGCCAGGTGCCCGACGATCTCGCGCACCGTCCACTTGTCCGGGGCGTAGCGAAAGCCGGCGTGCGCCACACCAAAGCGCGCGATCAGGGTGCGTGTCGCGACCAGCTGGTCGACGAGCATGGCCCCGAAGTCCGGGGTGTCGGGGACCATGGCGATCTCCGCCGCGAAGGACGGCGAGTGATCGGAGGGATCGGGGCGGGGAATCGACGGCACGAGGAGGGGTATACGTGCCGGATTGTGGAGACCATGCCTTCAACCGGCAAGGCGCACGCCCCGTCCGCGTGGGAGATCGACAACGGCCCGGGGATCCCGACCTCGCGGGAGCGGGGGACAACCCCTCGTCAGGCGCAGGAGATGAGGGCCCCGGCGGCCACGCGGAGCCGGCAGTCGAGGCGCGACAGGATGGCGGGCACCGTCGTCCGCGCGTCGAACGTCACCTGCCAGCGCCGCTGGTTGACGACAACGGTCAGGGTCACCTGGTGCACATCCGGTGGGACCACGTCCCCCGCGAACGTGTACGAGGACCTCAGCTGGCGGAATTGACTCGACGCGACGTCGCGCCACACGCTCTCCATCGTCCCGCCGGCGACCACACCGGCGCGTCGCGCAAGCCCCGCCGCGGGGCACGCCGCGATCGTCCCCCCGTCGGGACAGGCCAGCTCCTCATAGGTACCGGCGAGCGAATCGAAGGTCATTCGCGTCACCTGCGACCGGCCACCCGCGACCTGCAGCGTTTCGAGGACCAGGTTCGCGGCCACGTTCCCGGCCGGCTCACCCGTCATTTCCACACCCGTCGATGACCGGCAGCTGACGACGAGGGCAATCAGCATCCAGCGAACGCCACGCATCACAAACACTCCTCGGAATCCCGGGCACGACAAACCAGGGCGCCCCGGACCCCGACGACCCTGGGGCGCCGCGGCACACATCGACGTTTGTCGGGCCCACATTCCCCCCCCCCGGCACGGGGCGCTACACTCCGTCCGGCGCTCCCTGCTAGGCAACCGGTGCGATCCGGGGGTAGAATCCGGGACCTCAACCCCACGCCCATGCGCCCCATGCACCGTGTCATTGCCGCGCTGACCATGATGTGTCTCGCCGGCACGGCTGACGCCCAGGATCCCCCCGCGGCCGCGTCGGCCGGGCCCTGCCGCGGGGCGCCCTGCCGGGTGCTCCTCGACTGGGGATCGGGAAACACCGCTGCCAACTTCCCCGTCGACCGACGGTACGGCACCCCCAACGACTTCGAGCCCATGGTCATCGCCGGCCTCCGCGACGGGGGCATGCAGGTCACCAGTTCGGGCGACGCCATGCAGATGACGCTGCGCGTTGCGATGAAGAACGCCATGTGTGATGCCATGCCCGGCACCAACACGGACATGAGCTGTCGCACCATCGATGAGGTGCAGGTCCAGTGGGTGTCCCCCGACGCCGCGGTGAAGGCGCCCTCGTCACTGCGCGTCACCAACCGCTGCGGGGCCGGCGACCAATGGTCTCGGCGCTCGCCGAGCCGACCGACGAGTTGCCGGTGCTACCGGTGTCACCGCTGCCGTCACCGGCGGTGAGCGTCGCCGACAGCGTGCCGTCGGCAGAATCCGACAACGACCCCGACCCGCTCGGCTCCGGATCGACGCCACACGCCAACATCGACGCCGTCGTGGCCATCGCCACGGCCGCAGCCCACCTTCGACTCGTCTTCGTATGTGCGCTCATCGTCATGCCCAAACCCTTCGCAGCGAAGCGTCCACGGTAGCAGGTGCCACCTTCGAACCGTGAGCTCTTTTGCCGCCGGAGTCGTGGTCGATCGACGGATGCGAGCTGGTCGTCACAGGCCCCAGGCGATCGCACGACCGCCTGGTCTGGCGGCCGATGGCAACCAGCGAACGCGGTCGCGGCCGAGCGTTTCCCCTTTGACGGAGGAGGCAATCCTCTGCGGGTCTGCCTCGAGGGGCGGTAGCTTCGTGACGTTCGAGCGGACGCGTGTGGCGTCGGGGACGCGCG
>WBZL01003674.1_pt1 | contig 13833 bp, 28 predicted proteins | sample 5204291 | NCBI WGS metagenome assembly WBZL01 (sample SAMN12344345, study PRJNA552823) | activated sludge metagenome | biome: Activated sludge suspended growth; feature: Nitrification reactor; material: Wastewater; isolation source: activated sludge from nitrification reactor of wastewater...
GCGTCGAGTTGTACACAGCAGGCAGCAGCAGTTCCGTGTTTGCCCAGAGCACGTTGAACGCGTGCGCCTTCTTCCGGCCGCCCTCATACATCGCGTAGAGGTCAGCGCCCTCCTTGCGCCAGTCGCGCTCCTCGCGGTGCGCGATGTTCAGTTCGGCGAGCCAGCGATTTACGACTCCGCGTGGAGTCCGCTCAACATCCTGCGGTGCAGTCAGCGACCCAGCCAAAGCGTCATCAAACTCCATTTGCCGCTCCAACAATCAGCCTTGCCACTTCGTGCATTTCCGCGTCCGTACCGTCATTTTTCAGACAGTTGACGCTCCACAGCACAAATCGACAGTTGGCTTGCACGTATCCGAGAGCCGGGATGATCCGGTCTATGGAAGCGCTCCACCTTCGGTTACGGTCCGGCTGAAATTCCACGCCAGTGACGGCACAGCGCCCAGTCCATTCGCGGGCACCCCACTCTGCCGTCAGATTGAAAGCGATCCCCGCCTTCGCAGATCTGGATCTGGCCTTGGCGATGAGCGGAACCCACGGCTTCGCCCGCCGATACGAGCGGCTCAACTCTCGGAACATTTCAGCATTTTCAGAGTATTTGGCGCGCTTCAAGGACAGCACCGCCTCTTTGCGCTTTCGGTACGACTTCAAGCCATGAGCCCTATACACTTCTGGCTTCTTTGCCCGGCGCTCTCGGGCCTTGGCTCGCGCCGTCTCTGGATCAGCCCAGTAATCAGCAGAATCGCTCGCCGAGTGGCAAGTTCGACAATCCGCACGACGGCCGCCGATACCGTCCCCTTTGTGGAACTCTGACAGTGCCAGCACCCGTCTGCAGCGAGTGCAGGTCTTTTTGGTCTCGATCTCCGCGGCCGTGTTCGCGATCACCTCGGTTTCGGTGATTTCCATCAGTCCTCACCGAGCCGCGCGCGGCGGCGCTGGGCAATCACTTCGTTGATGGTCAACTGCGTCGAGCCCGCGAAGCGCACCGGCTTCGGCTTGTCGGCCTCGCGTACCCAGGGCCGCGCGGCGCAGGCGTAGCGCGTCTCGTCGCCCGCGTGGTCTTCGCCGTCGGTGTCGACGTCCTCGGGGCGCATCTCATCGTGCTGCAACGCTGGCAACGTGCGGATCGTGTCGACGCAGGTGTCGAAGAAGAGCAGCATCGCGCGGCCCTCGTCGTCGCCCACGAGGCGCTGCCGGATCAGGTCCCAGCCGCCCATCGCGCCACGTCTCGCGGTGCGGGCATTGTCGGCGCGCTGAAAGAACACCTTGCGCGCAGCCATGCGCTCGGCGATCGACGGACCACCGTCAGCCGTGAACGCCGCGGGGTCAATCACGCTGTAGTCGATCTTCTCGTCCGGCGCCTGACGCTCGAGGATGCCGTCGGCGACCTGCTCGGCGGTGAGTTTGAGGCCGACGTTCGCTTGCCCCGGCCGCATGCCGTACCACTCGCGATATTTCACCAGCGCGCCGCGCGGGATGTCGGCAAACTCACCGTCCGACACCGCGTACCAGCCGACGCTGAACGGTTTCGCGCTGCCCCAGTCCATCGCGCGCAGGCGCACCCAGTGACGCGGAACCTCGAATGGACGAATGACGTGACGCTCGGTCGAAAATTCCGTGAAGAACGCGCCGGCCACCACGTTCCAGTCGCCGTCTTCCATCGCCCTCACCAGCTCGGCCGACCCCAGCCCGCGCAGGCGCTGCCGGTAATACGGATCGTCCGAAGTCATGCTCGGGTTGTCGTCCAAGCGCGCCGGGATGAACTGACGCAACATCCCGCCTTCCGCATCTGGCGTGCGCCACGTCTCAAACGGCGCGCGACCGTCGATGAATGCCGTCTTGACCCAGTGGTGCCCGACGTTGCCGGGATTGCTGGATGTGAGGATGCGCGGAAAGCGCCCCGCGAGCGCCGGCGGCAGGCTCAGGCCCACGGCGCGCACCCGTGACCGCAGGAAGCGGTAGATGACCTCGGTGAACGTGGTGAGCTCATCGAGCAGCAGCAGGTGCATTTCCGCGCCGAGGTACTTGAAGCGGTGTTTCTCCTCCTGGCAGTGGCAGAGGTAGATCTTGCTGCCGTTCCAGAAGCGAATCTCGCCCTCGATGATGTCCACGAGCCCGGCGAGCACCCACGGCGTGAGCATGGCGCGCAGACCGTTCTTGCCCTCGATGTGGTTCTTGACCAGATCCTCGCTGATGCGTCGGAACAGGTATGCCTGCAGCCCCGGAATCTGCGCGCACCAGGTGACGGCCGCGACGCGCATGAGGTGGGACTTGCCGCCGCCGGCGGCGCCGCCGTAGAGGATCTCGGTCGCCGGCGACTGGAACGCGATGCCCTGCTTGCGGTGCAGCTTGAGGTCGAGCGTGACGACATCTGCGGGCGCCGCACTCAAGAGTCAGCGATGGTCAGGTTGATCGCGGCCGCCAGCCGGTTGCCGTCGGCATCCGCGTGCTTCAGCAGGTGCGCGTCGCCGTAGACCTTCGGCAGCATGCGCGCCAGCGCCCACTTGCGGGCGTCCACCTGCAGGCGGCGGTGCTCGATCATGTCGGCGGTCTTGACCTCGACGCCCCATTCCTTGGTCGTCTCGATCGTCCCCGGCATCGGGGTGTCGGCGATCTCGAGGACTTCCTCGAAGATGTGTCGCGCCTGGTCCTCTCTCGCGCGCGCGTACTGCGCCGCAAACTCAGGCTTGTCGCGCAGCCACCGCCACACGCTGCCCCAGGCGGGCATGGCCTCGTCGCGCAAGATGGACCGAAGGGACTCGCCTTCGCTGAGCCGCTCGCAGATCGCAGCGGCGATCTCGTCCGTGTATGTGCTCGGGCGTCCCACGCCGAGCGTATACCGTCAATCAGCGGTCGCAGGTAAGTCCAAAAATTGGACACCCTGCCCGCCGCCGTAGCGAGACTCGATGCGCTGTAGCGTCTTGATCGACACGCCGTAGCGGCGCGCGAGCGCCTTGAGGCTCAGAGTGCGGCGGTAGGAGCGGCGCAGGCGCATGGCGCACACGATCGCCTCGACCTCGGTCCGTGCCAGCGGACCCGCACGCTTGTTGTCGTCGTTGGGAGTCTGCGTCACGGCCGGCCCGCCAACGCCGCCAGCACCAGCCGCACCGCCTGCTCGGGACTCGTCGCCATCAACACGGCGTCGCCCTGCCAGTCGGCGACGAAGCGCCGCTGCGAGTCCTCGACGCGACTGGCGCCGAAGCCGCCGGCGCGATTCCTCGGCGTCTTGCACTCGACGAGGATCACCCTACCCCGGGCGTGCACGAGCAAGTCCGGGAAGCCGCCGCCGACGCGCGAGCAGTCGATCACGCGCAGGCCGGCCTTGCGCAGCGCGTCGCGGATCAGCGCGTGGCTCGTGTCGACCTGGCGGGCGTAGCGGCTCATGCCAGCTTCCGCTTGGTTTCACGTGGAACGCTCGGGCGCCACGGCTCGCGCGCCATCTCGGCCGCGGTGTTGGACGGCCAGTCGAGCCAGGCGGGACGCCGACCCCACTGCCCGTCGGGCGTTTCGAGGCGCACGAGCTGAGCACCGAACGTCGCGCGCAGTGCGTCGAAACCCTGATCCAGCTCGGGCAGATGTGTGCGCGCGGACTCACGTGGCGATTTCACGAGAAATCGACCTCCTGAGCGGGCGGGCCGTAGGCTTCGGCGGGCAGGTATTCGATGGGCGCGGTCGTGTGCTGGCTGCCGTGGAATTGCCGGAAATTGCGGTGGAACCAGCCGGTCACGTCGCCCGTCGCGCCGGTGCCGTGGCGCTGCTTGCGGATCGAAACCGCCATCGGCGTCACGCTGCCGCTGATCTGCGCCTCATTCTTCGCGCGACGCACGAACACGACGTTGTCGGCGAGGCGGCCGAGGTCGGCTGAGCCCGCCACGTCGTTGAGGTCGAGTTCAGCGTCGGCGCTCACGAGCTTGCGCGGGTGCGCAACGAGGTGGATGTGGCAGCCCGACAGGCGGGCGGTCGTCGTGAGGTCGACCGAGAATTGCCGCTGCGCCTCCCAATCGTCCGAGCGCACGTCGAGGCACATCAGGCTGTCGATGATCGCGTGACGCACGCCACTGCGCGCGAGCACTCGCACCATGGCGAGCAGTTCCTGGTAGCGCGCGAGGCCGATGGATCCCCACATGCGCAGGCGATCGGCGTAGCCGAACACGAACCACTCGAGATCGGCCTCGGTCGGCTCCTGTTTCCCCGCTGCTGTGAGGGCGATCCGCACGAACATGTCGGCCGGATCTTCCTCGAGCGAGGCCATGAACACGCCCTGTCCGCGCTGCATCAGGTGGCACGCGAGCTGGCGCAGCAGCGTGGTCTTGCCGGCACCCGGGAACCCCGACCAGATCGTCACGCCGCCCGGGAAAAGCCGCAGGTGGTGGCCGTCCGGGTCGAACGGCGCGGTGCTGAAATCCCGCTGCTTCGCGATCCACGCGTCGCGGATGTCGCGGCAGTTCTGCGCGGCCAGGTCGACGAGCCGATGCTCGGGCTCGGCCTGCCGTTCGAGGAATTCTGGCGAGTCCGTCGTCACGAACACGCCCGATGGCAGCTTGCGATTCATGCTGCGAGCCATGCGTCGACCGCCTCCTCGCAGGGGTGGGGGGCCACCGTCAGGCCCTGCGCGCACCGGCACCAAGCCTGACACCGAGCGAGCGTCACGTCCCGGGCATCACAGAGCCGCTTGACCGCGCCGGCCCGCTCGCAGCGGCCCAAGTCGAGGATCACGTCGAGACCGTCGAGCAGCTCGACCGGCATCGGTGTGCCGGCCTCGTGCAGCACGGCTGCGCAGCCGACCCACGTCATGCGGCGGGCGAACGCCGGGTCGGTCGTGACGAACGTGCGCAGCGTTGGCCGCTGGCCGCGAGCGCGCAGCTCGGCGAGGTCGGCCCAGGTCATTGCCACTGGATTACCCCGGCGATTTTGGCGTAGCGGCCGTTTTCCTTGGCCCGCGCGATCCAGTTGCGCCACGTCGCCGGCCAGTCCGAGCGCGGCGGGTTGAACTCCCAGTCGCGGAACTTCCGCGCCTCGGCCTCGGCGTCGATGTCGGGGATCTGCGAGCGGGCGTAATCGAGGTCCGGTTGAAACTCCGTTGGCGCGCGCGGGACGCGCTGTGCGCGTCCTCTCTCTCTCTTCTTTGGGATGGGATGGGATGGAATGCTATGCGTGACGCCATTGGCGCTTTCGTGGCGTGGCTTTGGCGAGGCCATAGCGTTCGCAATGTCGGCGTCATTGGCGCTTTGATGGCGTTCGCTATGGCGTTCGCCATCGCCCTGCCATCGCGCAGCGGCACCCTTCCGCCCTGACGCACGGTTCTTCTCCGCCAACGCGTCGGCTTTGTCCCGGTGCTGCTCGAGCCGGCCGTTATAGAGCCGGCCGTCTCGTTCCTCGAACTTCGCGCTGACCGTCGGCCAGCAGCGCGCGAACAGCTTCGGCTCCCACTGCACGATGCGCCGGACGCGCTCGGGCTCCACCGGCAACGACCCGAGCGACCACTGGTGCCCGAGCAGCGTCAGGTACAGGCTGCGTTCCTCGCCGAGCCACTCGGCGGTCGAGGCGAGGAAGTCGCCGAAGAACAGCGGTAGGAATGGTGTCTTGCTCACGCCGCCCTCGCCTGCTTGCGCCTGCGGCGCTCGGCGTTGATCTCGAGCACGCGGGTGTAGTGCTCGCGGCTGCCGGTGGCCTGGTGCGTCATGGCAGCGAGGATCGCGGCCGATTCGAGCGTGGCGTCGTCCATCTCGTGGATGGCGAGCGTCCTACCCGCCGCCCCGCCACCGTCCGACTGCGCCGGGCCCGAGCCGAGCGCAGCATCAGCCTGCGGGGGAACGTGCGTGGGAGCAGCCGAGCGCGCAGGAAAACGACTCATCGCCGCCCCTTTGCCGGGGTGGCGCCGGCGTCGACGAGCAGCGCCGCGAGCTGCGGCACGAGCGTCGACAACTGGTCGACGGCGGCGCGGCGTTTCTGGTCGTCGCTCGGCAGGAATTTCTCGATGAGCCAGTACAGCGGCGTGTAGTCGCCAGTCTCGGCGAGCACGCGCACCCAGTCGTCGATGTCGAGCGTGCGGTGCGGGTCGTCGTCGTTCCCGGCGAGCTTGCGGGCGAGCTGGCTTGGGCTCATGTCGACGTCGGCCGCGATGGAAGCGACGCCACCGCGATGGTTGAGCGCGCACCAGTGCATGACCTCGCGCAGTGTGCGGAAGCGCTGTGACAGGCCCGGCTGAAGTTGCAGCGTCAGTTGCATTGCGGGTTACTGCTACCTTCGCGCGTCAATACGTGCCACTACGTACACAGACCGCTGCGCTAGGGTGGGAGGCATGGGGTTAGGCAGCCTTCCAGATCGCGGGACCGCGGCGCTTGTTGCAGCCACGGCAGACGGGCACGACGTCGAGCGGACGGTCGTAGTCGCGGTGGTCGTAGTCCCGCGCAGGGGCGCCGCAGTCGACACACGTTGCGCCTGCAGCCGGGGCGAGTTCCCCGCGCCGAATCGCCTGCGCGACCTTCGCTCCCGCACGGCTACGGCGTGCGTAGTGCGTTTCCCGACAGGCCGGGCAGGAGCGCGACAGCCAATGGCCGACGAAGCTCTGCTTGCAGTGCATGCAGCAGCCGATCACCTGGTCGCCGCGCAGATGCCCCCTCACGACCAGTCGCCACATGCCGTTTTTCCAGCGGAAGCGCGGCTTGGTCACGCTGCCTTCCCCCGCTTGCGCGAGCGAAAGAACGCCCAGTCGACGTCGGGCTGCAGATCCTCGGCGCGGACCTTGCCGCCCGACTCGCGCTCGATGGCAATCACGAACTTGATGCCGAGGCGCTTGCCGCTCGACGCGGCGCTCCGGAGGTATCCCTCGGTGGTCCCGCAGCGCTCGGCGAAGGCCGTTCGTTCAGGCTGGGGCAACGAGTTCAGGTAGGCGAGCAGGGCTTCCATGCGCCATAGCTTACCCCAAGGTAATGTTTCGTCAATACCCTCGGGTCACGGGACGCTGATTACCCGCGGGCACACTGCGGTCATGGACAAGCATGAGCTGTTCGACATCCGGCAAAAACGCCTGCAGCAGTACATCGAGCGGCACTTCGGCAAGCGTCGCGGCAACATCAAAGCGTTCGCGGCCAGGGTCGGCGCCGAAGCCAATTACGTGTCCCGGATGCTGTCTAAGGGCAAGAACCGCAAGAACTTCGGCGAGGAGTTGGCGAGGGAGTGGGAAGCGCTATTGCGGTTGCGTCCGTTCTGGTTTGATAATCTCGGTGGTCCAAATGAACCACGAAGCAGGCGGCATGACGAGATGTCTCTCAGTGACACCGGGATACTCATTGGGTTGACGGCCGATCAGGCGCCGCCGTCAGTCCGTAAGCAGATTCTCGAAATCGTGCGTAGCATCGTGGACGTGCACCGCAAGACAGAGCACCCGGAGCCGCCTCTTGCCGATGAGCGAACGAGGCCGCAGCCGCAGTAAGGGGGTCGGGAGTTGGACATCGCTGTCTTCTGGCTGATCGCCTCCATCGTCGTCGGCGTGATCGCGAATTCGCGCGGCCGTGACTGGCTGCGCTGGACTGGGCTGTCCATCCTGATTTCCCCGTTGCTCGCCGGCATCCTGGTGCTCGTGCTGCCGGGTCTCGCGGCGAGCGACGGCCAGCAGATCCTCGACGGCACCGCGAAGAAATGCCCGATGTGCGCCGAGCTGGTGAAGCCCGAGGCCATCCGGTGCAAGCACTGCGGCGCGGACCTCACACCCGAGCCGGCGCCTTCGGCGGACGAAATCGCCGCCACCCGCTACGGCGGCTGACCCCGTGAACTGACCCAATAAGGCCCTATCGGGCCGCTTACCCTTGGGTATTGACACGAACATTACCCGCAGGTAATCTCCCTCCCAGCCCCACCCGGGCCGGGAGAGAGACGTGACCACCGCCACCGCCTACACCGCCGCCGCCGAATACCTCGCCGCCGAGCGTGGCGAGCTGACCACGGCGTCCGCCGCCGAATACCTCGACCCGCCGGTGCTCGCCGCGTGGATCCACGCCGAGGGCGGCTACGTCGCGATCCTCGACCGCATCACCAGCCTGATCGCCGAGCGGATCGCCGATGAGCCCGACCGCGAGGCCGGGTTGATCGCGAGCCTCGTCGCGGGATCGCCCGCGACCACGGCGACGCTGCACGCCGCGCTGCTCAGGCTCGCCGCCGACGACCTTGCGCTTGAGGCGCAGCGGCTGCGCGACGAGGACGCCGCCGACGACGCGCTGATGCGCGACAGCGCCGCTGCGTATGCGCGCGAGGTCTGCGACCCCGTCGCTGCCGACCGCCGGGCGCTCAGTCGAGAGGTGGCGGCAGCCAATCGTGCGATGAGGGCGCAGCCGTGAGCAAATACGAATTCACAGGCGAGACCCGCGACCACTTCGGCACGACCCTGCGCCGCATCCGCGCCCGGTCGAGCTTCGGCGACGTCACCGCGGGCGACTTGGGCGGCTGGATCGAGAGCGAGGGCAACCTCGCGCAGACCGGCGCCGCGTGGGTGTCCGGCGACGCGCGGGTGTACGGCGCCGCGCAAGTGTACGGCGCCGCGCGGGTGTACGGCACCGCGCGGGTGTCCGGCGACGCGCGGGTGTACGGCGCCGCGCGGGTGTGCGGCGACGCGCAAGTGTACGGCGCCGCGCGGGTGTCCGGCGACGCGCGGGTGTACGGCGCCGCGCGGGTGTACGGCGCCGCGCGGGTGTACGGCGACGCGCGGGTGTCCGGCGACGCGCAAGTGTACGGCGACGCGTGGGTGTACGGCGACGCGTGGGTGTCCGGCGACGCGCGGGTGTCCGGCGACGCGCGGGTGTCCGGCGACGCGCATCTCCTCTGCATCGGCCCCGTCGGCTCGCGCCGCGCGGTCCTGACCGTCACGCGCGACGAGAAGCGCGGCCTGCGATTCACGACCGGCTGCTTCTCGGGCTCGCGCACGGAATTCGTCGAGGCCGTCGAGACGACGCATGCCGACGGCAGCGTGGCGCGCATCGAGTACGACGCGGCGATCGCGATGGTCGACGCCTGGGCGCGTGCCAACGACCAAGCGCAGCCCGAGCCCGCCCCGGCCGAGCCGGCGGAGGTGCAGTCGTGAGCGCGCTCGACGCATGGGAGGCGTGGCTGATGCTCACCTGCCTGCTGCTGATCGCCGTGTGGACAGTGACGGCGCTGGTCGATCACCTGCGCCGGTCGCGCCGGCCGTTCGAGCACGCGCGACGCTGCGAGGCCGCACGCGAGCAGATGCGGCGGGCTGTGCATCAGCACCGTCGACCAGGTGCAACTCATCCACCGCATTCCGAGGGCCAGCGCATGAGTCGCAGCGGCGAGCTGACCCACAAAGAGAAGATGGAGATGCAGATCCGTCTGTACGCGCCGTGCGCGTGCGGCAGCGGCAGGAAGTTCAAGTTCTGCTGCCGGGCGAAGGAGGTGCGGCCGTGAACGCCGCGACGCACACGCCGGGCTATGAGGTCACGCAGGATGGGCGCGTGTTCTCCACGGGTACGAATTGGCGCGGCTACGGTCGCCGCGAAATGCAGCAGGACCTGAACGACGGCGGCTATCCATCCGTGCGCATCCTCCTGAACGGAAAGCGCAAGCGTATGGCCGTGCACCGCCTCGTCGCGATGCATTACCTGCCGCCACGGACGTCGCCACATCACGAGATTCGCCACCTCGACGGCAACAAACTGAACCCGCACGCGACGAATCTCGCATGGGGCACGAAGCGCGACAACGCCGCGGATCGCGAGCGGCACGGACGGACATATCACATGACGACTACTGAAGCTCGGGCGAAAGCCATGAGGTCGGCTGAAGCGCGGCGGCAAAGGACGGCTCTCAATGTCTAGTTTTACTCCGGGGCCGTGGCGCTGGTTCGACTTGCAGCCGCGTAATCACTGGGCCGGCATCGCGGTCGTTGCTCGCGATCCGGACGCACGCGAGCACGAGCGCGACATCGCCACTCTGCCCAAGGGCTCCGAGGCAAACGCCCGCCTGATCGCCGCCGCGCCAGAGCTGCTAGAGGCGCTGGTGATGGTGCGCGACGCGGACGACGACTGCGCGCGAGACGGTCTACCGACGATCCCGCCGGCGGCTCGAGCGCGCATTGACGCCGTCATCGCCAAGGCCGAGGACCAGTCATGACCGACCGCACCGTCGTGGACGGCAGCCTCTTCTTCCGCGCCCGCCGCCGCTCGGCGATACAGCGGCGCTCGCCGCGGCCGCCCGTCTACAGCGTACTGCTGCTCGCGCCCGACGTGAGCATCGGCGAACTGCTGTGCGCGCTGCGCTTCAGCGGCCTGGACCTGACCACGGACCGGGCGACCGGGAATCAGATTCTGCATCGCAGGCCGGGGCCGAAGCCGGCGGCGTAACCGACATGGAGAGAGACATGGGACTGCCCGAATTGAGTCAATCCAACCCGGTGCCGACCGCGCCCGCCATGCCGGCCGTGATGACGCCCGCGCACATGCTGGCGATCGCCGTGCAGCAGGGTGCCGACCTCGACCGCCTGCAGCAGTTGATGGATCTGCAGGAGCGGTGGGAGGCTGCGCAGGCGCGCAAGGCGTTCGCCGCGGCGGTCGCCGGCTTCAAGGCCGACCCGCCGAAGATCGTGAAGAACAAGCACGTCCGCTTCCAGACCCAGAAGGGCGTGACCGAGTACGACCACGCCACGCACGACGAGGTCTGCGACAAGATCAGCCGGGCGCTCGCCGCGCACGGGCTGAGCCACCGCTGGAACGTTGAGCAGGTCGATGGGCGCATCCGCGTGACGTGCTACCTGACGCACGTCGCCGGGCACAGCGAGTCGGTACAGATGACCTCCGCCCCGGACGACTCGGGCGGCAAGAACGGCATCCAGGGGATCGCCAGCGCCGTGACCTACCTGCAGCGCTACACGCTGCTCGCCATCACCGGCATGTCGACGGGCGACGCGGACGACGATGACGACGGCCGCGCGACGGCCGCGTCGTACACGGCCCCGGCCGTACCGGCTGCCTACGAGACGTGGAAAGCCGACATGACCGCGCTCGCCGACGAGGGGCTCGGCGCGCTGCAGGATGCGTGGCGCCGCTCCGCCGGCGAACTGCGCCAGTACGCCACCGTCGCGGATTCCGCGTGGTGGACGGCCACAAAGGCCCGCGCGGCCACGGTGCGCACATGAGGATCGTGGACGCCGAGCAGCGCAGCGCGGAGTGGTACGCCGCTCGGGCCGGACGCATGACGGGTTCGCGTGCCGCCGACGCGTTCGCCCGTCTCAAGGGCGGCGCCGAGGCGGCGTCACGCCGCGACTATCGATTGCAGCTCGCCGTCGAGCGACTGACGGGCACGCCGATGGAGTCGGGCTACATCAACGCCGAGATGCAGCGCGGCATCGACCTGGAGCCCGCCGCGCGCGGCCGCTACGAGATGGAAACGGGCAACCTCGTGCGCCAGACCGGCTTCGTCATCGGCGACAACGAGTGGACGGGCTGCTCGCTCGACGGCGACGTGGACGGGTTCGCCGGCATCGTCGAATTCAAGTGCCCGAAATCGACGACGCACATCGGCTACCTGCAGTCTGGCGACCTGCCGGCCACCTACCGCGCTCAGGTGACGCACAACCTGTGGGTCACGGGCGCCCAGTGGTGCGACTTCTGCTCGTTCGACGACCGCCTGCCGGCTGGACTCGACTGGGTCCACGTCCGCGTGTACGCCCGGGACGTGGACATCGAGGCGCACGCGCGCGCCGCCGAGCAATTCCTCGCCGAGGTCGAGGACGAGTTCGCGAAGCTCACATCCCTGCGGCGGGCCGCCTGATGGCCGAGATGTACCTCACGCGGACCCCGCGTGGGTTCGAGCCCGACGATGACGACGCGCGCCGATCGCTCAGGCGCATCCCGGTCGGCACGACCGTGCGCTGCGAGATCGTCAAGCCGCGCAGCGTCACGCAACTGCGCCGCTACTGGGCGATGTGCGCGCTCGTCGCCGAGAATCACGCCGAGTTGCACACCCGCGAGCAGGTCGATCAAGCCCTGCGCCTGCTCACCGGGCACGTCGACCTCGTGCAGGTCGGTGAGCACACGCTGCGCCTGCCGCGCCGGATCGCGTTCGCGAAGCTCTCGCAGGACGAGTGGGAGCAGTATCTGAGCCGCGCCAAAGACGCCGTGTGCGAACACCTGCTGCCCGGCGTCGACGGCCAGTACCTGCAGGAAGAAATCCTGAGGATCGCGGCATGACCACCCGCCGCACCGTCTGGGTCGGCCGCAAGCCGAAGCTCACGCCCGAGCAGGTCCGTGTCGTGCGCGCATGGGCCGCGCTCGGCACGAACAAGACGGCTGTCGCCCGACGGTTCGGGATCGGCATCTCGACCCTCGACGCATACCTCGCGGGCGCTCACAAGCGCACGTGGCACGACAACAACCACCGGAGCATCGCATGATCGAACTCACCTCCACCGCCACGCTGTCGAAATCGCTGTCGGTCAAGCACGAGACGCGCGACGACAAGAGCGAGGTCGTCGTCTGCACGCTCGGCCTCGCCGACGTGTTCGTCGACCGCGACCAGTTGGACGAGCTGCTCGGGCTGCCGATCGGCTGGTCGACGGGCGCGCTCTTCGATGAGAGCGGCGCTCCGCTCGCGCCGATGACGCTCGAGCCACACCGTGGCGACTGGACGGCGAGCGGCGTTATCAACGGCGGCGAGCGCCCCGGCGCGGGTGGCATCAAGCTCGGCATGGCCGAGGTCTCGGCGCTCACGCTCACGTTGACCGCGCTCGGCGCGCTCGCGAGCTGCAAACTCACATGGGACGCGCACGGCGACGAGGTCGAGGACCTGACCGGCCTGCTCGGCCGCGAATGCAATCTCGTCCTCGTGCTCACCGACGGCGGGCAGGGCGATCTGCTCGGGCGGCGGGCCGCATGACATGCGCCACCCCCCATTCGCCCGGGCTGGTACGTGCCACGCCGCGGCCGCCCCGTCCCACGCTGGGTGCTCGCCGTGACCGCTGAGCGCGTGCTGTACAGCCGCGGCGGCGACCGGCATCACGAGTGCCGGGTCGCGACGTTCCGGCGCTGGCTGGTGCGTAGTGAGGCGCAGCGGGAGGGGGCGGCGTGAGGGAGCCCAGATCCGAGCGCGACGTGCTCATCCACTGCGCGCGCGTCTACCTCGCCGAGTCGGCGCGCCGAGGTCGCACGGATTTCGCATGGTGCCTGCTGCGCTGGGCTGCTAATGCGCGGCGCCGGGCGGCGGCTGAGCCGGCGCAGAGGGAGTTGTTCGCGTGGCCACCGATCCCGACATTGACGCGCAGGTCGTCGAGGACCTCGCCCGCCGGCTTGAGGGCGCGTTCCGCTGGATCATGACGCCGCAGGGTCACGAGTATTGGGCGGCCGTGGCCGACAACCTGCGTGCGCTCGCGGAGGCGGCTAAGGCGGAGCAGGAGGCGCGCGATGAGTGACCTGACACAACGGCTGCGCGCGTGGGCGCACGACGAGCGTCTGGGCCACGGCCCGCTATTGCTCGACGCCGCCGCCGAGATCGAGCGCCTGCGGGACATCATCAGTCCCGGGGACGCCGCGGCGTATGAAGAGGGCATGGCTGCCCTACTCGCCCGCTGCGAAGCGGCCGAGGCGCGGCTTGCGGAGGCGGAGCGGCTGCTGCAGGAGTGCTTCGACGCCCGAGCAACTACACCGAGCATCGGGTTGGTCTATCGCGTCGGCCACTACCTCAATCATCGCAATGACGCCACGCAGGAGCCGACGCGATGAGCGAAGTGGGCTTTCTCGCGCTTCCGCGGCAAGCGATCCGTTGGGTGCAAGGGCTGTGGTATGCGCGCTGTCGCAAGCTCGACATAGCATTGCTGTGGCCGGAGTGC
>WBZL01003675.1_pt1 | contig 13833 bp, 12 predicted proteins | sample 5204291 | NCBI WGS metagenome assembly WBZL01 (sample SAMN12344345, study PRJNA552823) | activated sludge metagenome | biome: Activated sludge suspended growth; feature: Nitrification reactor; material: Wastewater; isolation source: activated sludge from nitrification reactor of wastewater...
CCGCAAGGTAGCCGCGACTACTCTTGTGGCGAATTTCAGCTTTCTTATGTTCGAGGATCCGATCGAGAATCACGATGTCACGAGGCCTTCTTGGTAAAGTCGATCAAGCGTTCCATTTTCTCCATCGCCGCCCCGGAGTCGATCGTCCGTTGGGCCAACTCGAATCCGTCCTGCAGGGTTTTGGCTTTGCGCCCAGCCACCAACGCAGGCGCCGCATTGAGGCAGACAATGTCGCGCTTTGGCCCTTTGCGCCCACGGAAAATCTCGCGGGTGATGGCCGCATTCTCCTCAGCACTGCCGCCCACAAGTTCTTTCGCGCGAACTCGCGCGAGGCCGAATTCAGAGGGGTCGATCGAATAACTCGATACCACCCCGGCCCTGCCTTCCGACACCCGGGTCCGGTCGGTCACCGTCATCTCATCCAATCCATCCATGCCATGCACGACAAAACAATGTTGCGCGCCCAGGTGGACCAGCACCTTGGCCAACAGTTCCGTCAAGCCCGCGTCGAATACTCCCACTACCTGCAGCCGGGCGCCGGCCGGATTCGTGAGCGGGCCGAGGATATTCAACAACGTGCGAATGCCCAGTTCCTGTCGCGGCTGGGCGCAATGTTTCATGGCACTGTGGTAGAGCGGCGCGAAGAGAAAACCGATGCCCACCTCGTTGACGCAATCGGCCACCCGTTCGGGCGGAAGATTGATCGCCACACCCAACGCGGCCAGCACATCTGCACTGCCGGACTTGGACGACACCGAGCGGTTGCCATGTTTGGCAACCGTCAACCCGGCCCCGGCTACCACAAAAGCCGCCGTGGTGGAGATATTGAACGTGTGGGCGCGATCTCCACCCGTCCCGCACGTGTCCACGACCTGCGCATCCCTGACCCGAATTCTGGTCGCCCGCGCACGCATCGCCAACACCGACCCGGCGATTTCCTCGACGGTCTCGCCCTTCATCCGCAGCCCCATCAAATATGCGGCAATCTGCGCCTGCGTCGCGCTTCCGTCCATGATCTCGCCCATGACCGTCTCGGCCTCAGCCTCGGTCAGGTTGCCCCGTTCGGCCAGTTTGTGAATTGCCTCTTTGATCATGGTACGAACCGGTGGCGGGTGCCGCGTCGATGAATACGCTACAACTTCAGAAAATTACGCAACAGCTCCTTGCCGGCGGTGGTGAGAATGGACTCAGGATGGAACTGCACGCCTTCGATACCCAACGTCTTGTGCCGCATCCCCATGATTTCGCCCTCGGCGGTCTCGGCGCTGATCTCGAAACACTCAGGCAGATTTTTCCGATTCACGATGAGAGAGTGGTACCGAGTCGCTTCGAACGGATTGGGAAGATCGCGAAAAATCGTGCGCCCGTCATGACGCACCATCGAGGTCTTTCCATGCATGAGCCGCTCAGCGCGGATGACTTCGCCACCAAAAGCCACCGCCAGCGACTGGTGGCCGAGACAGACGCCCAGCAGCGGAAGTTTCCCGCCGAAATGCCGGATCGCCTCGACTGAAATACCGGCCTCGCTCGGCGTACAGGGGCCCGGAGAGATCACCAGCCGCGCCGGCTTGAGCGCCTCGATCTCGGCAATGGAAATCTTATTATTCCGATACACGACGACATCTTCCCCCAACTCGCCGAAGTACTGCACGAGGTTGTAGGTAAACGAGTCGTAATTGTCGATCATCAACAACATACGCGGCGCTCGTCGTTCGTCGCTCGTGAATCGTATCTCGTCGAGTCACAGTTCCTGCGTTTCACATTCGACCTTTCACGTTTCACGCGCTCATTCCAGTCCCTGCTCGGCGAGTTCGATGGCCTTCATCATCGCGCGCGCTTTGTTGCACGTTTCCTCATACTCATGTTCAGGAACGGAGTCGGCTACGATGCCCGCGCCGGCCTGGATATAGGCTTGCCGCCCTTTGATCACCACGGTCCGGATATTGATGCACATATCCATATTGCCGGAGAACCCGAAGTACCCCACCGCCCCGGCATAGGGCCCGCGCCGCGTCGGCTCCAACTCCTCGATGATCTCCATGGCCCGGATTTTCGGCGCACCCGACACAGTCCCGGCGGGGAAACAGGCACGCGTCACGTCATAGACCGATTTCCCCTTCTCCAACTGTCCCGTCACTTGGGAAACGATGTGCATGACGTGGGAATATCGTTCAACCTGCATCAATGAATCCACCTTCACTGATCCACGAGAGGCCACACGTCCCACATCGTTCCGCCCCAAATCCACCAACATCACATGTTCGGCCCGTTCTTTTTCATCCGCCAAGAGATTCCGCGCCAGTTCCTGATCCTCTTCCGGCGTCTTCCCGCGACGACGTGTTCCCGCAATTGGTCGCAACGAGATCTGCCCGTCTTCACACCGCACCAGCGTCTCCGGTGAGGAGCCTACCAGCTCCACACCCCCGACGCGCAGATAATACATGTAGGGCGAGGGGTTGATGACGCGCAGTGCACGATACAGCTGAAACGGCGTCGTGTGAATCTGGGTTTCCCAGCGCTGCGACAAGACGGCCTGCACGATGTCCCCCGCCCGGATATACTCTTTCGTCGCCACGACCATCTTCTCGAAGTCGGCCTTGTTCATGTTGGACGTGAACGTAATCGGCTTGCGACGCCGCTGCTGACGTGGCTGCCGCACCGGCCGCTTCAGGCGGGCGATCATCTTTTCAATCCGCCCCGTCGCGTGCCGATAGGCCTCACGAATGTCGCGATCTTTCGTGGATTCCAGATAGGCGTTGGCGACGACCTTGATCTTCTGCGAGACGTTGTCGAAAATCAGCAGCGTGTCTGTCAACAAGAAGGCGAAGTCCGGCAACCCCAGACTGTCTTTGCGGAGAGACGGCAACTCTTCGAACGTTCGCACCATGTCGTAGCTCAAATAACCCACGGCTCCGCCGACAAACCGCGGCAAGCCCGGCACGGTTACCGGCCGGTACTCGTCCATCAATTCGCGAAGCCGCTCCAGCGGATTCCCACGGCTTTGGATACGCAGACGTTTCTTCCCGCGGGTCAACACGAGATCGCCCTGTTCTTCGTGGATCACCGCCGACGAGCCGCTTCCAAGAAACGAATAGCGCGCCCAATTCTCTCCGCCGGCGACACTCTCCAGCAGATAGGCGGTCGTTCCGTGGTCGATCTTGGCGAACGCCGACACCGGCGTCTCATAGTCCGCCAGAATCTCCCGGTACAGCGGAATCAGATTCCCTTCCGCCGCCAGGGCTCGAAACTCTTCGAGGGTTAAAGAATAGTACTGCTTCGCCATCATACAACCGAGTACTACGACGCGCCCATCCGGCTACGGCTGACTGACGACCAACTTCTGTCCGACGACGACCGTGTTGTTGGTCATGTTGTTCCACGTACGCAACTGATCCAGCCCGACGTGATACTTTTGCCCGATACGATAGAGCGTGTCTCCCGGACGGACCGTATGCGTGGTGGCTCCCAAGGAGGCCGCGGCCGCCCCGGCGGACTCCAGCGCCGTCTCTGCCTGACCGAGAAGCTCCTTTGCCGAATCCTTCGCCGGCTCGAGGCTCAGATCGGTCGGCACCTCGGCCTTGAGGGCTTCGTCGACAGCCGCCGTAAAATCCTTCTTCGGTGCCGCTTTTTTGGCTTTCGAAGGAATGGTCGTCAGGCGCTTCATGTCCTCTTGTGCCCGTTTCTCCAGCAGGCTCGCCTCTTTCATGGCCTGCGCTTCTTCCTGGATCTGCGCCGCCTGTTGACGCACCGCCTCCACCTGGGCATTGAGTTCACGATTGCGGGCTTCGTATTCACTCAACTCGCGCCTGCTGCGTTTGACCTCGTTATCCAGCTCAGCGCTGCGCTTTTCTTCCTGCGCGAGGAGACGCTGAAAGTTCAGACTACGCGCCTTCTCCGCTTCATATTTCTCCGACATCACACACCCGCTCAACCCCATGCTGCACAGTACCAGCAATCCAAGCGACCGTACGGCTGCCCGTTTCATGGATCCGTCTCGCTCAGTCATCATCTCGCTCCTCCGTTGCGGCCATCTAAGTGGACGGTAGTCGATTCCCCGAGGGAGAATGGTGGTGCCGCATCCGCTCCCGATTCGCAGCTTGCGAAAGTGGGTAGGATACGGTCCAAGGCAGCGAAAGTCAAAGTGAAATGGGTCGATACAGCGTTTGACCCCCTCCCCGCCCCTATGCTACCGTTCGCTCAAGAATTTCGTTCCAGCCATTCTATCCAATCATCGGCACGAAAGACCATGTCATCCAGCCAGCAACCGGCCGCCGCGCGTACGATTTCCATCGAAGGCATCTCACTGCACCTGGCTCAACCCATGACCATGGGCCAGGAGTGGATCGGCAACCGGGAAATTCTCAAGCAGCTGCTCGCCTGTTGGCTCGTGATCGACGAACGCGATCAGCCGCTCTCGCCCCGGATCACCGGGCAACCGGGCATCGGCAAAACCACGCTGGCCATGGCCGGCGCCCGCGAACGCAAGCAAGACCTCTATGTCTTTCAATGCACCGCGGATACCCGCCCCGAAGACCTGTTGATTACGCCTGTCCTGGCAGAATCCGGCACGATCAGTTATCACGCCTCGCCGCTGGTCACCGCGGTGCTCACCGGAAGCATCTGCGTGCTCGACGAAGGCAACCGGATGAACGAAAAGAGCTGGGCCTCCCTGGCTCCGCTGTTGGATCACCGGCGCTGCGTGGAATCGATCATCGCAGGCCTGCTCATCAAGGCACACCCCGACTTCCGCTGTTGTGTCACGATGAATGAAGACGCCTCGACCTACGAGGTGCCCGACTACATCCTGTCGCGGCTCCAACCGACCCTCGGCATGGGCTTTCCCACTCGCGAAGATGAACTGGCGATTCTGCGCTATCACCTGCCCTTCGCTCCCGCCGACATGCTGGCCCTGACGGTGGAGTTCCTGCAGGAGGCCCATCAACTCAGCCTCGAATACTCCGTACGCGACGGGATTCACCTCCTGCAATATGCGCTGAAACGCTGCGCCCAGGACCCCGCTCACCCCTTGGCGGCCGATGCCGCCTGGAGGGAGTCGCTCATCAAGGTGTTGGGCGAAGAAGCGCTCGATCTGCCGACCCAGTCCCGCAAACGGAAGCGCGCGTTGGGCGATCAGGCCTTGCCCAGAGGGCTTGGTGATTTCTTTTTCGAAAGTGACGACCCTCTACACCCCGGCCGATAATGGCATCGCCCTCGTCCAATTCCGATGCGGTCTTTCGCCTCTCGCCGCGGATCGAACTGTTTCCACTCCTCCACGGGAGCGGTGATGTCGCCCAGGAGGTCCGTGATCGGCTGACCGACCGCCGCTTCGACTGCCTGGCGGTCCCCCTCCCGCCTTCCTTCGAATTGCCGCTGGAAGAAGCGGTGGTCGATCTGCCCAGGATCAGCGTGATCGTGCAACAGGAACAGGGGACGGAACAGGGCCCGAGGGTGAACTACGTCCCCGTTGATCCCTGTCAGGCCGTCATCATGGGTATCCGCGTCGCTATTGGAGAAGGCATCTACCGGGCCTATATCGACCGGGACACCACCACATTTGAGCCGCTGCCGTTCGTCTCGCCTGATGCGTATGCCTTGAAACAGTTGCCCTATGCCGCCTTTGCCGCGGCCATCCTACCGACGTTGGCGCCGCCCAGAGAGGGCACCCAACAGCAAGCCCGTGTTGCTTGGATGGCGTTTCAGCTCCACCAGTTGGAAATGGAGTTTGAACGGATCCTCTGCCTCTGCCACTTCGCCGATTGGCCCTGGATTCGCCAGGCCTACCGGCGGAGGGCCGACTATCAGGAACCGGACATGAACGTCAGTCGACCGGAACGGTATCTTGTCGATCCGGCATCGCTCTATTTCGCATTGGGAGAATTACCGTTCCTGACGGAGCTCTACGAACGCCGCCGCGCGAGCGTCCATTCCGACCGGCACCTGTCCATCGACGGCATCAAGGAATTGCTGCTGGAAACACGGACCCGCTGGCAGACCGCGCACGATGAGGAGGGCCACAGCGTCCCCACCTGGGTCACGCCGCAGCTGCTCCAGTTGTACCTGCAATACGTGCGAAACCACGCGCTGCTAGACCGTCGCCTCACGCCGGACCTGTATACGCTCGTACTTGCGGCCAAACAAATGGCCGGCGACGATTTTGCGATCCGCCTGCTCGACACCGCCAAGACCTACTCGTACCAGAACATCGAGCACAGTCACCTGCCGCGCCTGTCGGCCGGACTCGGTCAACTGGCCCTACCGGATCACCAGGTGGTGCAGGCCACGAACCGGCTCCAGGGTGCTCCGGTCACCTGGCGCTCGCTCTCGCTCCGTCCTCGTCCGGCTCGCCGAACGAGTCGCCGCTGGTCGTATCTCTGGAATCCCAACCGGCAATGTTCCTGGCCGCCGGAAGATACCAAAATCGAAAGCTTTCACACCCATGTACGGGAACAGGCCAAGGCGATCATCGGCGCCGATCTGGCCAAGAGCGAGAAGTTTACGACCTCGATGAAAGACGGCCTCGATATCCGGGAAAGCCTGCGCCACTGGCACCAGCGACGACCATCCGGTCAGCCGAAACGGCTGGAGCTCTACGTCAAGGAGATTCCCCCCGCGCGCGGCAACGTCGATACGGTGATCTTTCTGTTCGACACCCCTGCCGACCCAGACGAGTACAACTGGCAGGCGACCTGGTACGCCGAACATGCGCAGGAATCCACGCTCTGTTTCTACGCCACCCCGTTTCTGGAGAACATGGTGGCGCCTGGTATCGGGCAGTCACGGTACGGCGGGGCATTGTTCATTTTTCCGCCTCGTGCGATTCCCGACATTTGGACCGACGAGGCCCTGGGATTCGCCAAGACGCTGGAGGAGCGATTGATCGCTGCCGGGGCTGTCCATTCCAGAGAAACGCATCTGGCATTGGTGACACCGGTTGCGCCGAAGGCACGCTGGCGGCAGATCGCCAAACAATTCGGCCGGCGCCTGGTGCCGATTCCGCTCAGTCGCTTTTCCGGCCAGATGATCGATCGCCTGCGCCGGTTTCATGTGTTGAACGGACAGGAGATCCGCAGTTTTGCCGCGCAATTCATCCGTGAGTAACCAGACCATGTCCCGCAGTCACGTCGAACAACGTCTTGCCGCGCTCCGTCGAGAAATCAGACGACACGACCATCTCTATTACACGAAGGATCGACCCGAAATTTCCGACTCGGAATACGACCGGCTCTTTCGCGAACTGATCGATCTCGAAACCGCCCATCCCGACTTGATCACCAGCGATTCGCCGACCCAACGCGTCGGTGCGCCGCCGCTGTCGGAACTCGCCAAGGTCCCGCACGAGAAACCGATGTTGAGTCTCGACTCTATTACCGACCAGGACGATGTCCGCGCGTTCGACACCCGCATGAAGCGCGAGTTGGAAACCGAACACGTCGGCTATACCGCCGAGCCGAAATTCGACGGCCTGTCGGTGGAACTGGTCTACGAGGCCGGGCGATTTGTGCGGGGTGCCACACGCGGAGACGGCACAGTCGGAGAAGATGTCACCATCAATTTGCGCACGATTCGCGCCCTGCCCCTGCAGCTTATTCAGGGGTCGGACCTGCCCGCGCACCTGGTGGTGCGGGGCGAGGTGTACATGCGGCTGGACGAGTTTCAGACGCTCAATCGCCGGATGACCGAGCGGGGGGAAGAGGCTTTTGCCAATCCTCGCAACGCGGCCGCAGGATCGTTACGCCAGTTAGACAGCCGCATCACCGCGTCCCGTCCCTTGACCTTGACCTGTTACGACATCATGGCGCTGTCGGGTCAGGTCCCGCCGACCCATTGGGACGAGCTGGACGCCCTCGCCGCCTGGGGCCTCCCCGTTCCCGACCATCGGTGCCGTTGCCGGTCGATCGACGAGGTCCTGTCCTTCCACCAGAGCATCGACGCGATGCGGGACTCGCTCCCGTTCGAGATCGACGGCGTCGTGGTCAAACTCGACCGGCGCGATTGGCAAGACCGACTCGGCAGTAAATCGCGCAGCCCCCGCTGGGCCATCGCTTACAAATTCGCGCCCCGTAAGGAAATCACGGTCATCCAGGACATTGCCGTCTCTGTGGGGCGCACGGGCACATTGACGCCCTTGGCCTTGCTCAAACCGGTTGAGGTCGGCGGCGTGACGATCAGCCGGGCAACGCTTCATAATGCCGATGAGGTGGCTCGAAAGGACGTCCGCGTCGGCGACACGGTCAAGGTCGAGCGGGCCGGCGACGTGATCCCTGCCATCGCCGAACGTGTTCCGATTCCCGGTGAAGTCCGCCGTGACCCGTTCGTCATGCCCGACCACTGTCCGGTCTGCGGCTCGGCCGTTGCCCGCGAGGGCGCCTATTTTTACTGCACGGGCCAGACGGTGTGCGTCGCCCAGTTGAAAGGCGCAATTGAACACTTCGCCTCGAAAAGCGCGCTCAACATCGACGGCATGGGCAAAAAGACGGTCGCGCAACTCGTGGATGCGGGCATGGTCCGCAACTTGGCCGATCTGTACCGTCTCACCAAAGACCAGTTGCTCACGCTGGAAGGCTTCGCCGACCGGTCCGCCACGCTGCTCATGGAATCGATTGAACGGAGTAAATCCGTCACGCTTGAGCGGCTCTTGATGGGGCTCGGCATTCGTCAGGTCGGACAACATATTGCCAAGGTGCTGGCCAAACAGTTCGGCACGCTCCCTCGCCTCATGGCCGCCACCCAGGATGAGTTTTTGCACGTTCGCGAAATCGGCCCCGAGATTTCCGCCAGCCTCGCATCCTTTTTCAGCGAAGCCCGGAACCGCGAGGTGATCGAGCGGCTCGTCGAGCGGGGTCTCACAATCGCACCGCCGACGGCCGACGGCGCCGCCGACAGTCAGACGCTGGCCGGCAAAACGTTTGTCTTCACCGGTGGGCTGGCAGGCTACAGTCGGGACCAGGCCAAACAGCTGGTCGAAGGGCGTGGCGGGCAGGTCTCATCAAGTGTGAGTAAGAAGACGTCGTACGTGGTGGCTGGCGCCGATCCGGGGTCGAAACTCGACCAGGCGCGAAAATTGGGAGTGATGGTGCTGACGGAAAAGGAGTTTACCGATCTAGTGACGCCTGCGTAACAGGAACGTGCTCCTCGGCCGGCTGGTCGTGGATCGTCGGGTGCTTGTCTTCTTTGTAGATCTGCACGCTCTTGATGACCCGCGGGTCCGCTTCATGGATGACCAGGCGGCAGTTGGCAATGTGCACTTCCTCACCGACCTTCGGAATCCGCCCCAGTTCATGCTGCACCAGACCACTGATCGTCACGGCATCGTCGCCTAAATCCACCTTGAGGAAGTCGTTGACCTTCCGCACTTCGGTGCGTCCATGCACCAGAATCTGGTTCTTGCCGATACGCTTGATCAGTTCTTCGGTAATATCCGTCTCGTCGACGATTTCACCGACCACTTCTTCCAGCAAGTCTTCCAGCGTCACCAGACCCATCACGCCGCCGAATTCGTTCACGACGATCGCCATGTGGCGCTTGTCCAGCTGGAACTGCTTCATCAAGTCGTCGGCGGATTTCGTGTGGGGAATGAACAGGGCGGGCTGGGCGATATCGCGGAGCTTCATTTCGGTATGCCCCTGGGCCAGGGCAGTCAAGGCCTTCGTCTTATACAGAATACCGATGATGTTATCGAGCGTGCCCTCGTACAACGGAATGCGCGAATACTTGGACTTGAACAGCAGCTCTTTCGCCTCGCGTAGGTATTGATTGCAATCGAGCGAGAACATATAGATGCGCGGGGTCATGCAATCTTCCGCCGTGATGTCCTTCAGCTGGAAGACGTTCTTGATCATCTTCACTTCCTGCGCTTCGATCGCCCCGCTCTTGCTGCTCTGATCCAACATGATCTTGAGCTCTTCTTCGGTCACAAACGGAACGTTAAGCCCCTTGCCGCCGGTCAGCTTGTATATCAGCGGTACGACGAAGAACATGATGGGCGTCAGCACCTGCTGCGCCGCATAGGCCGGATAGGCCATATTCAGAACGACGGGGACCGAATATTTCGCGGCCAAGGTCTTGGGTACGAGATCGGCGAAGACCAAGAGGACGAACGTGAGAATTCCGACCAGCACCGCAAAGGCCTCACCGAGCACGCCCTCCAGCCCCTGTCCTCCGAACCGATTTAAGGCAATGATGGTCGCCAGTGACGCAGTCGCGGTGTCAACCAGTCGATCTCCCACCAAGATGGTCAGCAAGAGGCGTTGTGGGTCGGTCCGCAGATGGAGGGCCATCTCGGCCCGTTTGCTCCCGGTGTCGGCCAAGGCCCTGAGTTTCGTGTCGTTGACCGAATAAAACCCCACCTCCACGACCGAGATCACCGCGGACAATAGAATGAGGAATATCAGTACGATAATGTCCATACGACCTATCGAGGTTAGAGAGTCCGAACCACGTTGTGTGTGTGAACGTCAAGAGCTTGGATCAGTTCGACGCGCAGGGGTCGAACTGCAAGACTGACCGCATGTCGTGAGAAGACGACCAGAATTGGTCCTCTCGGGTCACTTTCATCCATCGCGTACTACCATTAGCACAGGCAGGCAGTCGCATCAAGCGTTACCACAATTCCCTACCCGCCGCCGAAAGATCAGGATATCAACAATTTCGCTTGATAGCCATGCCCGATGACACTCGTGATTCCCTACGGACTCCTCACCGTGTCATCACGTACGATAAACGGGTCGGTATCGAGGGCCCTCCTGAGATGCCCGGCGGCCTGCTCTGCCGCCGCTTCCGTCTGATACTGTCCGGCATACACCCGATACCGGCGTCCCTCGGGCAACTCCACCGTCACCGCCCGCGTGCCCGGGTAGACTCCGCGCAGGCGTTCCACCAGCGCAGCCGCGTTCGCAGGATCGGCAAAGGAACCGACCTGCACCCGTAGGACACCCATCTCCCCTGCCCGGCCTTGGTAACCGACGACTTGCAGTTCGATGTCATCGGTACCCCGCCCGACCATGCCCACCGCCTGTGCGCCGGCCAGAGACAGATCGAGAATCCTGCCGCGCGCGAACGGGCCGCGATCGTTGATCCGGACCGTGACCTGTCGGCCGGTCGTCAGGGAGCGCACGACGGCCACCGACCCCAAGGGCAACGTCCGATGGGCCGCCGTCAGTTTGTGCATGTCGTAGACTTCCCCGTTCGCCGTGCGATTGCCGTGAAAACCAGGGCCATACCACGAGGCGCTCCCCCGTTCGACAACACCGATCGGGTATCCTGGTGGATACACAGGACGGGCCGGAGCCCAGCCAGAGCACGCGTTCAGCCATGAGGTCAGAATCAGAACGAAGAGAGGGAGAAGGAGACGAGAGGTGCCGGTCTTCTTCTCCCTCTGCATGGAGGAGATCAGAATTCGTCGAGTGAATGGGTGCGCAGCACCCCGAGGGCTTTCGTCGTGTTGGACACCGTCAAGACGACGATGGCGCGTTTGCCTTCCCGGGAAGGCGTGCAGTAGCCGCACTTCACGTTGATGCGGGCCCTGGTCAACGAATCGGCGACCTGTTTCAACGCGCCGGGTTTGTTCTCCAGGCTGAGGATCAAGGCGGTCTCTTCGCGGAATTTGATCTTGGATTTTCTCAGGGCGATCCTCGCGGCATCGACGTCCGCGACAATCAACCGCAATTTGCCGGGCCCCGTGACTTCAGGCGCGGAAAAGGCTTTGATGTTGACCCCGGCGGCGCCGAGCACGGACGCCACCTCCGCCAGCACACCCGGCTTGCTCTGTCCACTCACCACAAACTGCGTCGTTGTCGGCATCGGCTCCTCTCCCTCCGTGAGTCAGTCCATCAGCCAGTCTGCATCCGCTTATACCCATAGAGCCACTGAGCAGTCGTCCCGCCGATGTTTCTGACGGTATGGCGCACACCGGCCGGAATCAGGATCTCTTCGCCCGCGGCGGGCCGCAGACAGCGCCCGTCGAATTCCAGTTCCAACCGGCCGACGACCGGCATGACCAATTCGTCGGTCGCGTGGCGGTAATCCTCCCATACTTGCCCGGGCGGATCAACCCAAAGATCACAACTGAAGCCCCTCGCCCGCCACTCCGACGCCACCGTCTGTTGATCGACCGGAGCCATCATACGACCTCGAAGGAGGAGAACCTAGAGCTGCCCCCAACGACCTTCCAGCTTCTTCATGATCTGCGGCATCGTCGTATATTCCATATCCTCCAACGGCAACCGATGCGGCTCGAAGGGACCATGCAGGCGCAACACATCGGCGATACGATTCGCATCCCGCCGCGCTTCGTCATAGGACGGATCGTCGAACATATCCCGCGGCCCGATCAACCGACCGCCGGCCAGTTGAAACCCCAGGCAGGCCACGCGCGGGGGGCCATCGAACCGAGTCGGCGTCGCCTGTTTCACCGAGACCGGCATCAACGGACCATAGTGCGAGCCTCGCATCCAGCCCTCGATGATCCAGGGGTAGCGAAACGGGTCTAGGACTTCCCCAACCGCCGGAAAATTCTGCTGCGCACGCACGATCATGACCGGATCGTCTTTGCCCACATATTTGCCTGCAATCAAAGAGAGCCGCTCGGTGGAGGTGGAGGCGGCGATGGTGCCGTCCGCCCTGGAATACACCGCCTTGACCGTATACTTACCCGGCGACCCGATGAACATCAGCATGTCGTACAACTCTTCCGGACAATCGAAGGTGATCTTCTTGTGTTTGTAGATGTCGTGTACCTCGAAGCGGAACCCCTGGTGTAACGTCGGGGCGATCACCAACCCCGCCGTCGTGAACGGATCGGCAAACATCTTATACAGCGGGAGATTCCAGGCCCCGGCGGACGTCTTATCCGCCATGAAAATCAGCACCGGATCGGATTTGCGCTCCACGAACTCCATCTCGGCCACGCCTGGGCCCTGCCCCCGCACATTCCCGCTGAACGCGTCGGCCAGCAGATCCTGCCCCGCACCGTAGAGATGCAGGTCCTTGGCCACCGCCGTTCCTGCCTCGAACGTATCCCACGCCAACCGATGAACCGGTTCATGGTCCACGCCATGGCGATGCGTCATGATCAGCTGCAAATCATCCCCGCAGGCCGACACATGATAATCGACCAACAACCCGCTCTTCTTGGCTACGGCCAGTTTCTCCTTCGCGCAATCCATCAAGGCCGGATGCATCGCCGAATGGCCGACAAACCCGCCGATGTCCGCCTTGATCACACTCAACGTAACCTTGCCGGTGTCCGCTGCCTTCTGTTCAGTCGCCATATTACACCCCTGGGTGAAAGAGGATAGGAGCCGATCTCCCTGCTAGCGAGACTCAATCCCTGGGAGGTCTTCCTGATGAGGTGAGCAAAGGCAATGCCCGGACACGAATGGAGGCGGCAGGTCGAATGAATTGGATTTACACCATGCACAGCCGCCGCAGGGGCCCAGCCCGTGGAGAGGCGCTACAGTGGGAGGCCATCATCTGTAGCAGAAGGCAGCAGGTCGTGAAAACCACGAAGGGGATGCGGCCTCAGCCGCATCCCCTTCGATCATCCCGTGACAACACCCGCTGCTTCAACGCACTACGAACACCCACTCGTCTCCCCGCAGGTCATGCATTTTAAACACGTGCCGTTGCGCACGAGCGTGAACTGTTTGCAATTCTGGCAGGGGTCGCCCTCGTAGCCTTTTTCCCTCGCTTCTTGTCTCACCGAGGTGACGGTCAAGGTCTCCCGCTTCAATTCCAATTTATGGGCGACGCTGCCGTTGCCCGCTCTCTGCGAATGACCGTTGCCGCCGTTCATGCCATTCCGCCGCACGGGCAGATGTTCGGTGAGGATCGAGG
>WBZL01003676.1_pt1 | contig 13830 bp, 8 predicted proteins | sample 5204291 | NCBI WGS metagenome assembly WBZL01 (sample SAMN12344345, study PRJNA552823) | activated sludge metagenome | biome: Activated sludge suspended growth; feature: Nitrification reactor; material: Wastewater; isolation source: activated sludge from nitrification reactor of wastewater treatment...
CGGGGGTGGGTAAACGGCCGTTCCAATGCCTGTGGGCAAACGTCAGCACCCGGTTTACCAGATTGCCCCACGTCCCCACCAACTCGCTGTTGTTGCGCTGCACAAACGCCGCCCAGGAAAAATCGGCGTCGCTGCTTTCTGGCAAGCTGGCCGCCAGATAAAAGCGAATTTGATCTGGCTGGTACCGTTCCAGCACGTCGGGCAGCCACACCGCCCAGTTGCGGCTGGTGCTAAATTTACGCCCTTCCAGCGTCAGGTAGTTGTTGGCGGGTACGTCGTGGGGCAGGTTGAGCCGTTTGGTCGGGTCGTCTTCATACAAACGGCCGATTCCCAGCAGTTCGGCCGGCCACAGGATGGTATGAAACGGCACATTGTCCTTGCCCAAAAAGTAGTAGCTCTCCGCCGCCGGGTCATACCACCACCGCTTCCACGCCTCCGGCTCACCCCGGTTTTTTGCCCACTCAATCGAAGCCGAGAGATAGCCGATGATATTTTCAAACCAGATATACAGCTTTTTTCCCTCCCAGCCCGGCAGCGGCACCGGAATCCCCCAATCGAGGTCGCGGGTGATGGGGCGGCCGTGCAGCCCCTGCGCCAGCCAACCGCGTGAAAAGTTGAGCGGCCCGACGCGCCAATGGTGGGCGTGGCTGTCCAGATACGCCTCTAGCTGGTGGGCAAAGGCGGGCAGGTCGAGGAACAGATGGGTGCTTTCGCGCACCAACGGGCGGGAACCATCCCGGCTGCTGCGCGGGTTTTTTAGCTCGGTGGCATCCAGCACCCGGCCGCACTGTTCGCACTGGTCGCCGCGTGCGTCGGCGTAGCCACAGTGGGGGCAGGTGCCTTCCACATAGCGGTCGGGCAAAAACCGCCCTTCGCTTTCGGAAAAGAGCAGCTTTTGCGTTTGCGGGTAAATGGCTCCCGCTTCGTAGAGGCGGCAAAAGATGTCCTGGGCAACCTGGGCGTGGTTTTCGGTGTCGGTGTGGGTGAACAGGTCAAAACTAATCCCCAGCGTCTGCTGCGTCTGTAAAAAGTCGCGGTGATAGCGGCCAAACAGCTCGCGGGGGTGAATGCCTTCCTGGTCGGCGGCTATGGTGATGGGGGTGCCGTGGGTGTCAGAGCCGGACACCATGAGGACGTTGTTGCCGCGTAAACGGTGATAGCGGGCGAAAATGTCGGCCGGCAGCAAAGCCCCGGCAACGCGCCCCAAATGTAAACGGCCGTTAGCGTAAGGCCACGCCACGGCAACGAGAATGGGCTTGGTCATGGCAATCTCCAGAATGGGGAATTGGAAATGGAGAATTGGGAATGAGGGAAGCCATTCGCTATTCTGCGTTTTCAATTCTCAAGAAATCAAATTTATTGGGTTGGGGGAGGCAGCTTGTGGGGAGACGGGCTGCCGGAGTTTGCCATGCTATGCAAGGCAAGCCCATGCCGGTGTGCCTCGTAACACCGGCTGCGGCAGCCCTGGCATGACCATAGCGGTCTGGTTTTGATGGTTGGTTAAAAACATCATCACATCTCGTCGTCAAAGTGGCCTGCATCCTATCATAATCGCTTAACCTATGTCAACAAATATGCTCATTTTGGCAAAATGTGCTATTTTTAGCTGGATTCGCTTGCACGGCCTGGTTGTACCAAAACATTGTTAAAATCGGCTGACTCAATTTGTGACACCGCTGCCCAATTGGTGTCTATCAGGTCTGTATGCCTTGTACGATGTTGTACAATTTTATGGTGAAAATAAACGGCCGTTTGTTGACGGCCCAAAGCTGGCGGCTTGTTCAAGCGCCACACATTCATACAGGAAGGAGAAAATTCCGCAATGACCAATAAATCTGCTTTTACCTCTGCCGAATGGCAACTGCTCAAAGATTCCCCCTATTGGGTACAAACCGCAATTACCGTTGCCGAAGGGCGGATGAGCATGGTCGAAAAGCGTCTGGAAGGAAAGGCTCTGGAAAATTTCTTGAATGGTTTTGAAACCAGTAATCAGGTCATCAAAGATGTCTTGGCGGCCATCAAAGAAGGCGAACACAGCGTTGACCCCAAATCCTCGGCCGACCAGGTGACCCAAAGCCTGGCGCAAATCAAGAACATTCTGAACAGCAAGGCCACCCGCGAAGAGGCTGATGAGTTCAACGACTTCTTGCTGGGGGCTGGCGATGCCATTGTCACCGCATCCAGCGAGGGTTTGCTGAGCCGTGGCGAAAAGATTAGCGACGAAGAAGCGGCGGCGATGAAGGCGATTGCCGAAACACTGGAAGCAACCCCGGCGCACCAGCGTGCCCGTGCAGCCCAGGCTGCCCGTGAAAAGCGTGACGAGGCGGCTGCAGCCAAGCGTAAGGCCGAAGCAGAAGCGGCTGCGGCTGCGGCCAAGGCCGAGGCTGACCGCAAGGAACGGGAAGCGGAAGCGGCCCAGCGTAAGGCTGAGTATGATCGCAAGGTGCGCGATGCCCAGGCCGAGCGTCGTCAGCGTGAGGTTGAGGAGGCTGCGGCCAAGCGTAAGGCTGAGGCCGAGGCCAAGAAGACGGCTGAGGCCGAAGCGGCCAAGGCTGAGGAAGCGGCTGTGAAGGCGGCTGAAGAAACACGGGCGCAACTGACCCGCCACGTGGTGCAGCCAGGCGAAACGTTGAGCCACATTGCCTTGAAGCATTTGGGCAGCGCCAACCGCTGGCGTGAGATTTATGAGGCCAACAAGGACGTGATCAAGAACCCCAGCCTCATTTACCCCGGTCAGGAATTTGTGATTCCGGCAAAATAAGAACGTAGTGCGTATTGCGTAGTGCGTAAGGGGCTTGTTTGTGAAAACAAGCCCCTTTTTTCTTGCCAAACGGCCGTTTCCCCCCTAAAATCGAACAGATGAGCCAGGATGATTTGTCGGCAAAGCTGCGGCGATTGGGCGTGGTCAAAGGGGCACGCGAGCTGAAGCCTGCGCCGCCAAAATCGGCAGCGGAGCCACCACAACAACGGCCGTTTTCTCCCCCTTCACCCATCCCCGAACCCGACGACTGGCGCACCGCCGATGACGTGGCACCGCTGGAGCAACTGCTGCCCGGCAGCAAGCTGGTGGAAACGGCCGACGGTGCCTGTTTGGTGCTGGATCATGTTTATCCGTTGAGCTACCAGCATGGAAACGGCCGTTTGGCCGACCTGCTCGCCTTTTCCCCCACCCACGCCATTCCCATCGTGGGTGACAGCCGCCTGGGCGAGCTGGATTTCCGTGACTTTTTGTTTTTGGACACGGAAACGACGGGGCTGGCGGGGGCGGGGACATTGGCGTTTATGGTGGGAGCCGCCTTTTTTGATAGGGAGGCGTTTGTGGTGCGGCAATATTTTTTGCGCGACCACGGCGACGAACCGGCGATGCTGCTGCTGCTGCATGAACTGCTGGAAGAAAAACGGGGGGTGGTGTCGTTTAACGGCCGTTCCTTCGACATCCCCCTGCTAGACGGCCGTTTTCTCATCAACCGCCTTCGCACCGACCTGCCCCAGCGCCCCCACCTCGATTTGCTCCACCCTGCCCGGCGGCTGTGGCGAGCGCGGCTGGGGTCGTGTGCCCTCAGTGCACTGGAACCCAACCTGCTGGGCATCGAGCGCACGGGGGAAGACGTACCCGGCTGGCTCATCCCCTCGCTCTATAATCATTATCTGAACAGCGGCGACGGCCGCGAACTGGTGCGCGTTTTTTACCACAACCGGCTGGACATGGTTTCAATGGTGACACTGGCCGCCCAGGTGCTGCGCCAGTTTGCCCACGCCACCGCCGCCGACCACCCCATTGACCTGTTGAGCCTGGGCAAATGGCAGGCCGATTTGGGCGACGTAGCCGCCGCCGAGCAAGTGCTGCGCTGGGCAACGGCGGGAAAATTGCCGCTAGAGCTGTACCACAAGGCACTGCACCAGTTGGGTGGGTTGCTAAAGCGCAACGGCCGGCGGGATGAGGCGCTGGTGTATTGGCAGCAAATTGCCGCCACCAGCTTTGACGAGGTGGAAGCCCACATTGAGCTGGCAAAGCATTATGAATGGCACCACCAGGACATTGCCGAGGCGTTGGCGTGGACAAACCGGGCGTTGGCGCTGGTGGCGAGCTGGCGCAACCGGGCGCAGGCGCGGCTGGTGGAGGCGGAATTGCACCACCGGCTGGCGCGGTTGCGGAGCAAGCTGGGGTAGGATGTTGAGAATGGAAGTTGCACGGAGTTACACAGAGTAGACACAGAGCAGCACAGAGATTTTGGCAAAGGTCTCTCTGTGGTTCTCTGGCTCCTCTCCGTGGTTCTCTGTGAAACTGTTGCTGTCTGGGCATATTGCTATCGTGGTGTAGACGTTGGGTGGAGCCGAGCGGGGGTAGTTTACAATAAGCCGTATGAAACAATATATGGTTTTGCTTCTGTTCTGGCTGCTGGTGGCGTGTACGCCGACGGTGGCTCCGGTTGCGGTAACGCGAGGGGTGCAAACGGCCGTTACTACCCCACCATTACCCACCCTGACCCCCGCGACCACTCCCGCTGCCCTGGCCTCCATGGTGCCAACGGCCACCGCTTTTCCCGTTCCAACGATTACCCCTCCGGCCACGGCCACAACGGCCGTTTTCCCCTTACCCACCCCCACGGCAACCCCTAACGCTGCGTCAGACGTGCAGATTTTGTGGACGGCCACCTCGCCCGGCGGCGCATGGACGGCGACGACCAGCTACGATGTGCCGGAGGGGTACGATCAATTTCAAACCCAATTTTGGCTAACCAACGCAGACAGCGGCGCGGCGTGGCTGCTGCTGGATGAGCTGCGGCCGCTGGGGATGGGCTATACCACGCCCAAGGTGATTGGCTGGGGGGAGGGGGAGATGTCGGTTTATTTTACCGAAGCGGGGCAGGCGGACGGGGGCGGCATTTTTGAATACCATCACGGGCTGTGGCGCGGCTCGCTGCTGGATGGCAGCGTAACCGAATTGGTGCCAGAAGATACGGCGGATGTGGCGGTGACGGGGGGTGGTGAGGGAGAAACGGCCGTTTCTGCCGCCTACAACAGCCCCGACCTGCTCATCCACGACCTTGCCACCGGTGCCGTGGAAGCCGTGCCGCTGCCCGCGCCGTTTGACCTCATCGGCGGGTTGGTCTGGTCGCCCAGCGGCAGCCAACTGGCGGTGACGCTGGTAAGCAACCCGTTTGACAGCCGCCACACCATCGTCCATTACCGCCGCGCCGACTGGCAGCCAACAATTTTACTGGCCGATGACACCACCGACCGCTTTGTCACCGAGGGGTGGGATGATGAAACCACCTTGCTGCTCCATGACCAGGCAGGGCAGCCGTGGCAATTGGATGTCGTTTCAGGAGAGTACATGCGGCTGCCCCGTAACTAACAAACGAATGGAAAACAGGACGCAGATTTGCCTGATGAGCCTGATTTCTCGTCCTCTATCAGGAAAATCAGGAGAATCAGCGTTATGGTTTGTCACTGGCATGTATCTGCAAATTAGGCACCTATAGCGACAAAAAGTTGTCGCTAATTCTTTAACACAGATAGGAAAGAACACAGATCAGAGATATTTAAAAATCTGTGTGCCTTCCAGTCTGTGTTTACCTTTTTGGTTCTGGCTTGTCCAGGTTAGAGGGTGCTTGCCAGGAAAACGCTGGCCGTAAATGTCCATAGGGATGCTGGTTGTAGAGCATTAACGGCCGTTTCCCCCCCCAATGCCACCCCACAAAATCCAGCAGCACCTCCCAATCCGCCGCCGCATGGGCGTGGCCACCCGGCCGCAGGTGAAAGGCAAACTGTTCGGTGGCGTTGAGGAAGCGGTAGACCTCACCCGTTGCCCAGGCGCACTGCACCATCCCCTCCGGGTTCGACCAGCGATCATCCAGGGCATAGGTCAGCAGCAGCGGGCGTGGGGCGATGGCGGCCAGCAGGCAATGCTGGTCAAACGGGATTTGTTCTTCCTGGTTCAGATAGGGGCGCAGGCCGGGGCCAAACCACGAAGGAAAGACGTTGATGATGTCCAGTGTCTCCCCGCCGTGGCCCACATAGCGAAACGTGGCACTGCCCCCGGCGCAGGAGCCGTTGTCATTGACCAGCCCAATCCGTTCGTCCGTTGCCCCCGCCACCAGCACCGTCTTGCCCCCCCGCGAATGACCCGCTATGGCAATGCGGCCGGCGTCAATAAACGGCAACTGTAGCAGCAGGTCAACGCAGCGGTGGTAGCCCCAGGCCCAGGCCGCAATCGCCCCAAAGCTTTGGCCTGGGTAAACATCATACAGCCCACCGCTCCGTTTGTGTTTGTCTGGTACGCCGTCATACCCCAAATCTTCCACAATTTCGGTGCGGTTAAACAGCAGCAGGGCACAGCCGCTTGCCACCACCCGCTGCACAATGTCGTCGGTGAGATACCACCAGCAGCTATCGCCATTGATGATGACGGGCAGCGGGTGGTCGGTCTGGGGGAACAGAAGCTGGCCGCAAAAAGAGAACGGTTTTGCCCCGCCGTGGCAGTGGATGCGGAAAGACCACAGCATGGGGGCTTGCGGCCAATGGCGTGTCTGGCTGCGGCAAAGGATTTCTATTTCAACATCTGTTGGCTGCGGCGGCAGGCCGCCGTATTCCATTTCCACAATGAGGTCGCGCCACGCCTGGGCAGCGGCCGGCCAGTCGGCAGCGGTGGTGATTGGTACGCCGTTGGGCGGGGTGAAGGGGTTGGGCAGCGTGCCTTTGTTAACGGCGGGGTTCGTGGGGTATGGGTTTTCTGCGGTCATGCTCAATTACCTGCCTTTTTTCTGAAAACGTAGGACAAGTTTGCAAACTTGTCCTACACCATCAACACTATTCAAGCCACGTACTGTCGGTACCATTGCGCCAGCGTGGGGGCATGTGGTGCCGCCCATTTTTCATAAACTTGCTGTATGTAGGTGGCGGCTACGTTTGCTCTGGCGGCGGGGGTGGGGGCGTTGGCGATGTCGAGAATGGTGACACATCCGGCGAACTCTGGCGGGGTGAGCCAGTGGAACCGTTTGTGTTTGCCCGTGGCCTTGTTTTCCAGGGCGCGGCGGCGCACCCACAACGCTTGCGCCACGTCCTGCCCCTGGGTAAACACGGCGTGGAGGGCCAGCAGATGGACGGCGACGGAGTTGATGGCTTGGGGGGATGGGGTGCCGTGGTGCTGGGCGGCGTAGGCATCAATGAGCAGGGGGGTGAGGCGGTGGGGGGCGATGGGTGGTTCACCGCCGCTGTGCATGTTGGAGAATAAGGCCCAGCAGCTTGCCGAGGCACCGAGGTAGCGGTGGGTGGGGGCATCGGCGGGGAGCCTGGGCAGGGTGACTTTGCAGTCGGGGCAGTGTTCGAGGTCTGTTTTTTTCATGGTGCGGCCATTATACCGGTTGGGTTTGCTTGTCACCACCGGGGGTGGCCTGTGATGGTGTGGGGAAACCCGCAGTTGCAGATTAACAAAATAATCGGGTAAATGTCATTCCGAGCGGAGTCTTCGGAGCGAGGAATCTTTCGCCTCAACTATGTAGCAAGATTCCTCGGAGGACCTCGGAATGACATGAACAGGCAAGCCGTTTTTCTACCCATTTATTTTGTCAACGCTCAAGAGCGTGGGAACGAGTTGGGAAGTTGGTCAGCAATTCTCAATCTAAACAATATAGGTGTCGGCAGGATGGCTGGTAGGGGCGTATTGCATACGCCCTTTTAGCTTCAGATTGAGAATTGCTGGTTGGCAATGCAGCAATTCTCAGTTTAACCAAAGCCTGTCGTAGGGGCGGGATGGCCGGGGTTAAAGTTGGCAATAGAGATGGCCTTTTCTCCCGGTCGTCTCGCCCGTGCGGTGCCGAAAACGGCCGTTTTCGGCAACACAGGGGCGAGACGGCGCGGAGACAACGCTCATTGTTTGCCCTGCGCCTGCCCGCGCCATCCCGCCCCTACCCTGCTCTCTTGCAAACTGAGAATTGCTGGTTGGCAATGGTGGTAGATTCCCGCGAAAGGGGGAATGGCGTTATAATCGCTGCTCAAAACCCAAGCTGATGAAGGAATGCCTGTGCAGATTGAAAAAGACCAAGCCCGACAAACGATTCAGAGTCTGATTGCCGAATACCGCCGCCTGCGCCGTGAGGAGAAGGTGTATTTTGAGCGGATGAGCGAGACGGATGTGGTGAATAAGTTTGTGACGCCGCTGTTTGCCGCGCTGGGGTGGCCGACGCGGGGGAGCGAATATCAGCAGGAGGTGCATACGGTGGTTGGGCGGCCGGACATTCGCGCTGAGTATGCCCCCAATGAATACATCTACGTGGAGGCGAAGCGGTTTGGGGTGATTGGGGAGCTGTCGCGGACGACGCTTTCGGGGGTGCTGACACCGGGGCAGATGATGCTGCCGGGTATGGCGACCGACCGCACCAAGGAGGAGCAGCAGGCGATTAACTACGCCTTTGCCAACAACGGCAGTTGGGCGATTTTGACCAACTTTGAGCGGTTTCGCCTGTTTAACGCCCGGCGCGACTGGCTGGTTTTTTCGATTGAAAACCCGGATGGGTATCTGGAGGCGGATTTTGACTATTTGTGGCAGTTGGCGTGGCACAATATTCAAAACGGGAGCCTGGAGCGGTTGAGCAGCCAGCGGGCGCGGGCGGATGTGGATAATGATTACCTGAATTTTATCAATGAGTGGCGGCTGCGGCTGGCGCGGGATATTTTGGAACGGCCGTTAATTAACCAGTGGGCCTATGACGACGAAGGCCACGTCAACCTGCCCCGGCTGCGCGGCGTGGTGCAGCGGCTGCTGGATCGGCTGGTGGTGGTGCGTTATGCCGAAGACCATCTCATTGCCCCGGCCGGGACGCTGTGGAATTTGCTGGAACTGAGCCGCACCAACCCCTATGCCCTGGCCTTTAACGAACAGTTGCGCCATCTCTACCGCAACTTTGACCGGCTGCACAATTCGGCGCTGTTTGCCCTGGACGTGGCCGACCAGGCCAGCCTGAGCGACGGGGTGCTGCAAGGGCTGATTGAAAAGCTGTATGAAGCCCGCTTCCGCGCCATGACCCCCGACATCATGGGCAACACCTATGAGCAATATTTGGGCAAGGCGCTGGCGTTTGACGGCGGCACGGTGGACACCCGCGACAATTTGGAGACGCGCAAGAAGCAGGGGAGTTACTACACGCCGCAGGTGATTGTGCGCTACATGGTGGACAACAGTCTGGGGCGGTATTTGTACGGGACGCAGAATGGGCGGCCGGACGGCGACCCATTGCCCGATGCCACGCGCAAACGGTGGGATGAGATTCAGGAGCTGCGGCTGATTGACCCGGCGTGCGGCAGCGGCTCCTTTTTGATCTATGCCTATGAGGTGCTGGCTGATTTTTACCGGGGGGAGATGCAGCGGCTGGAGCGGGAGCGGCAGGCGCGGCTGGATGAGCTGGTGGCGGCGGGGATGACGGCTCCGATTGAGCTGCAAATTCAACTGGCTCCCTACACCGGGGCGCTGCAGCGGCTGGCGCATTATCCCCACCTGATTCTGGAGCGGCATATTTACGGGCTGGATTTGGATCCGCAGGCGGCGGAGATTGCCACGGTGAATTTGATGATGCGGGCGATGGCTGACCAGCGGGGGCGGGAGCAGCGGCTGCCGCTGATTTTGAACCAGAATGTGAAGGTGGGGAATGGGCTGATTGGGGCGGGGCCGGCCGACCCTCGTTATGACGAGATGGCGGCGGAGTTGGCGGAGCTGCGGCGGCTGCGGCTGGAGCTGGTGGGGCAGCCGCACGGCCACGAGGCGCTGCTGGCGCAGGTGGCGGAGCTAACGCAGCGGCTGGATGGGCGGCTGAATGCGCCGCTGGCGGCTGCTTTTGCGGAAACGGTGGCGGATTGGGAGGAGCAAATACGGCCGTTTCACTGGGCGGTGGGGTTCCCGGAGCTGTTTGTGGATGAAAACGGGTGGGGGCTGGGGGCGGCGGCAGGGTTTACCATTGTCGTGGGCAACCCGCCGTGGGAGATTGTGAAGCCGGATTTGCGCGAATATTATGCCCAGTTTGACCCGGAGATTGAGAGCAAGCTGACGCGGCAAAAGGCGGAAGCCCGCATCAAGCAGCTAAACGCCTTTGACCCGCGCCTGGAGGCGGGGTGGGCGGAGCAGCAGGCGCGAATTGCGGCCACGGCCAGCTATTTTCAGGCCAGCCCCGACTACACGCGGCAGGGGCGCGGCGACACGGCCACCCACAAGCTGTTTGTGGAGCGGGTCTATACCCTGCTACAGCATAGCGGCCGTTTTGGTTTGGTTATTCCTTCTGGTATTTATACCGATTTGGGTACGAAACCTTTGCGTGAGTTGCTGATATTTGAGGGAAATACAGAGTTTATTTATAGCCTAAGTAATGAACGTTTTTTCTTCAAAGATGTGCATCATGCTTTTAAATTTGTTCTGATAGGAGTTCAGAAAGCACATCCCAATAGTAATTTTAAAGCTACTTTTAGAATAAACCCCAGAGAAGCCATAAGACCAGAAGACTTGCCTGCTTTTCTGTCGGATCAAAAGAATCTCATTTCAATTGATAGTGATTATATTCGTGTGTTTAACCCAGACACGCTGGGATTATTAGAATTTTCTAGCAACGAGTCCTATCAAGTGGCAAAGAGGATATTTGAGGATAGGCCACATTTGGGTCAGAGTAGAGCGGATACTTGGAATTTAAATCTTGTTCAGGAAATACATTCGACAGCGGCTCGGGGAATTTTTAATACAACTCAAGATGGATTGCCCCTGTATGAGGGAAAACATTTCCATCAGTATGATCCATATTTTTCTAGACCTCGTTTTTATATTCAAGAAACGCTAGGTCGTAAATGGATTATTGGGAAGAAAGGGGAAGATGTAGGACAAAAGTTAGCATATCAAGATTATCGCTTGGTTCATAGGCGTATTACTGGAAAAGTAAACGAGCGATCTATGATTTCCTGTGTGTTGCCCAAGGGGGCTTTTTGCACAGATGTTGCTCAAACTGTCCGTGAAATTTATCCGTATGACCTTACCTTATATTTAGTGGGTTTATTCAACTCTTTCGTTATTGATTACGTAATTCGTTTGAAAGTTACAAACCATGTAGACATGCATTTTGTATACAGTTTGCCCGTTCCTCGCCTAGAAGCTGGCGATCATTATTTTGATGCCATTGTGCCACGCGCCGCCGCCCTCACCTGCACCACCCCCGCCTTCGCCGACCTGTGGGAAGCCGTGATGCCCACCCCCTGGCAAGCCCCCCTGTCCCCCGGCACCCCTGCTCCCCCGTTCCCCCACCCCACCACCGACCCCGCCCGGCGGCAGCAGCTACGCGACGAACTCGATGCCATCATCGCCCACCTCTACGGCCTTTCCCGCGACGACTTCGCTCACATTCTCACCACCTTCCCCCTCGTTTTTCCCGACACCCCGGAAGGGGAGGCGAAGAAAGCGGGGCTGCTGGCGGTGTATGATTGGGTGGGGGAGGAATGGGGGTAAAAAAGCGCGGGGGAGCAGGGGGGCGGGGGGGCAGGGGAGAAAAATCTCCTCTGCTCCTCTGCTTCCCTGCTCCCCTGCTAAAAACAACATGAATTTAGAACGACACTTTTCTGACCGCGCCGGCCGCATGACGCCGCTGGCGATTCGTGATATTTTGCGGCGGGGCAGCGACCCCGATGTGATTCCGTTTATTGCCGGGCAGCCGGTGCCGGGGCTGTTTCCGCTGCGGGCGCTGGGGCAGCTTGCCAACCAGCTACAGGATGTGGAGGCGTTGCAATATGGGAGTTCGGAGGGTAAACGGCCGTTGCGCGACCGCATTGCCGAACGCATTCCCGCCGCCAGCGGCGAACGCACCCTCATCATTTCCGGCTCCCAGCAAGCCCTCGATCTCACCGCCAAGCTGTTTATCATGCCCGGCGACAAAGTAGCCGTGGCCGAACCCACCTACGCCGGGGCGATCAGCACCTTCCAGGTGTACGGGGCGCAGCTGCTGGGGGTGGCGTGCGACGGCGAAGGGATGATTCCGGCGGCGTTGGCGCAGGCATTGGCGCAGGGGGCGAAGCTCATCTACGCCATCCCCAACTTTATGAACCCGACGGGGGTGGATATGAGCCTGGCGCGGCGGCAGGCGGTGGTGGAGCTGGCGCGGGCATATGACGTGGTGGTGCTGGAAGACGACCCGTATGGGGCGCTGCGATTTGACGGCGAGCCAAAGCCCAATTTGCTGGAGCTGGCTCCCGAACGGGTCATCTACGCCAGCACCTTCTCCAAAACGTTGGCACCGGGGCTGCGGCTGGCGTGGCTGGTGGCTCCCGACTGGGCGTGGGAGAAGCTGGTGATTGCCAAACAAACGGCCGATTTGCAATCCCCCACCTATTTGCAGCAGCTTGTCTATGACCTGCTGGAAGATGACTTTTTGGACGGGCAAATTCGTCAGCTTTGCGGCTATTACCGGCAGCAGCGGGATTGGCTGCTGGCGGCGATGGATGCCCATTTTCCGGCCGGGGCGCGGTATGGTCGGCCGGCCGGGGGGATGTTTGTCTGGTGTGAACTGCCGCCGCATCTCAACGCCACCGCCCTGCTGGAGGAGGCGCTGGCGCAAAAGGTGGCCTATATGCCCGGCGCAGCCTTTTACCCCAACGGCGGCGGCGACCATACGCTGCGGCTGAGCTTTACGCTGGCGACGGCGGCGCAGATGGAGGAAGGGGCGGCGCGGTTGGGGGGGATTTTTGGGAAGGGTTAGGCGTTGGTTGGGAAGCAGGGGGGCAGGGGGCAGGGGTGAAAAATCTCCTCTGCTCCCCTGCTCCCCTGCTCTCTGATCAGGAGGCGAGGATGGATAAAGCGCAGGAAAGACGTGCATTTCTGTGGGTGATGTTGGTGTCGTCGTTAACGGCCGTTTTGGTGTGGTATGCCAAGCGGCTGGTGGCGGCTCCGGTGGGTGAGTGGGGTCGGGAAACGGCCGTTTTGTTTAGCTATTTCACCAATTCCACCAATTCGCTGATGGTGATCATGACCGGGGCGCTGCTGGCGGGGCGCGGTCGGTTGTATGAATGGTTCAAATGGCCGGGCGTGCAGACGGCGTGCTGTCTCTACATCGCCTTTGTGGGGCTGGGGTTTTGGCTGCTGCTGGGGGGGCCACAGGGGCTGGAAACGGTTTCGGACTGGATACCGGAAATTTTCGGCCATTCGCTGGCACCCATTTTGGGGGTCGTTTTTTGGCTGCGGCACGTGGAGAAGGGGCAAATAAACGGCCGTCATCCCTTCCTCTGGCTCATCTATCCCCTGGCCTACCTGGTCTACTGGCTCATTCGCGGCCCGCTGGTCGGCTCTTACCCGTACTTTTTTATGGATGTCAATACCCTAGGCTATGGCGGCGTTGCCAAATGGTCGGGGGTGCTGATGGCGGCCTATTTGCTGCTGGGCGGGCTGATGTTGGGGGTGGATCGCTGGCAGGCGCGGCGGGGGTAGGGGGGCATTCGTTTATTCGTTCTGATTCGTTGTTGGTGTGTGGAGGGGGCAACGAATGGGGAACGAATAAACGAATAAACGAATAAACGAATAAACGAATGACGAATAAACGGATTGGGTTAAAAAGCAAAGGCCGGAATCGGGATGCACCCCACAACCCTACCCCCCACGCCCTATGTTTCCAACCACGCCTCAACCACCCGCTCCGTCTCATCCCACCCCTGGTGGTGGTGGGCGGCCATTTGGAGCTGGCGGGCGGCAGTGACGTTGGGGAGGTTGTCGTCTATGAACAGGGTTTGCTGGGGGGGCAGCCCAAGCTGGGCAAGGGCAAGCTGGTAGATGGCGGGGTCGGGTTTGAGCAGGCCGACTTCGTTGCTAAAAAT
>WBZL01003678.1_pt1 | contig 13829 bp, 12 predicted proteins | sample 5204291 | NCBI WGS metagenome assembly WBZL01 (sample SAMN12344345, study PRJNA552823) | activated sludge metagenome | biome: Activated sludge suspended growth; feature: Nitrification reactor; material: Wastewater; isolation source: activated sludge from nitrification reactor of wastewater...
GCGGGCTTCCATCACGGGCCTGTTCATTGAAAGCTTCGATTCGGCGGAGTTGAATGCCAAGAATTTCTGGCGCATCGTAAACGAATCGCGGATCGAGGAATTTCAATCACGGCAGGATTCGAGCCTGGCCCGTATATTCAACGGCAATGAGTTTACGCGGCTGAGTGTGCTGAAGGCGAAGGCTTAGTGGTCAGACGTTCGTTCGTGGCGGAATCCCATTGCTGAAAGCCAGCACAAGGCTTTTCCGGAAAAGAAACAGTACCAGGATCATGACCGCAATATGAATAAGTATTAGGTTGGGCGTTCCGAACAAGGGGGCCTCGGCCCCGATGCCCTTTTTCAATAAGTGATTGATGAACATTCGCTGGTAGAGCATACCATAGAGGAGCGGCAGCACCAGGAACCCGGCGATGATCAGCCAACGGCGTTGATTGGATAATTTTCCGGCAACCAGTAAAACCGGCGGCAGGCAAACCAGGATTACCACTACGGCCGCAATCAACCGGGCCAGCAACGGAGATGCGCTTTCGCCCAGCAGGTGCCGGATCACCACTTTTTCATCACCCCCGCCGATCAATGCCGTAAACATGCGTGCAAAAGGGAGGTTGGCAAATACCAACGAGAAACCCAATGAACGTTTCGCCACGCTGCCGCTTTGAGTAAAGAGCCAGGCGCCCAACCACATCAGCGAGCAGGAGAATAAGGGACCTGTAGCGGTAGCCCAAAAAGCCCATGCGGGGTTGGCGCAATCCACGCAGGTGCTCCACGAAGAGATATCCCTTGGCCCGTAGCAACCGCAGATCCAGTACCCGGTGGAGATATGCACTTGCTCATGCAGTTCACCCATAACCATGTTGAGTGCAATAAATGCGAGTACAAACCGCCAACCGATCCTTAGTTTCATTGTTGTTGTTTGGATAAAACTAATGCAGCGTGGCGAAGGTCTTATAACAAAACCGATGAACTGTGGCGATGGTTGAATGGGTTGGGGAAACCGGTAAACCAGATCAATGCTGTAATGCAGGAGTAAATACTCCATTGAACAACACGATCCTCCATCCATCGGGATCTTCGTAAGTGTGACTTTTGCCTTCCCAATAAGGGTTTTCAGGCTTTACGGGAAAGCAATTCAATTGCTGCAGGCGGTTGTTGGCAGAGCGGTAAGCCTCCGGATCATCAAAGTAGAACACCAGCAGATTCTCCGCGGTTGGTTCGGGCAAAGGACCCTGGCTGCTGTGTTGGGTGAACTCCAGGTGATACGTTGCGTCGGGAAGCCCCAGCATCACACCATCATATCCTTCGTGGTCCTTGAATCCGCCAATGATTGGCATTCCCAGTCCTTCGGTATAGAACCGGGTGATATGATCAAGCTGATGGGTGGGCCGGGCAACCCGGAATTGTACTGCGTTCATGGTCTTTGTTTTTTACTGGATCAAATACGTTCGGCCTCCTGTTTCAATGCCCGATTCATCCGAACAAAATTATCGCGGGTATCACTCCCGATCTTTTTCAGGATGGAGGAGCTTAATATTCCCGAAAAGATTTCCCCGTGGGTTAGTTTTACCTGGTTGGCACCTGTTTTTTCGAGCCGGAAATAATGTGTTCCGTCAAAAAGGCCTTTCATAAACAGGCTCCCCAGCCAGGAGAAAGATACCTGTTCGGTTACTTCCAGCACCCTGGGCTTAAAGACGAATTGCTTATCGCCGTTTTTCAATGTATTTGTTAATCTGTTTCCCTGGCGGAGTTGACCTTCTATGCGGGTGATAAACGGATTCCAGCGGGGATAGGATGAAAAATCGGTGAGAACCTTCCATACCCGTTCGGCGGAGGCATTGATGATGATCTCGGTGTTAATACGCTTGTTCATGTACTTCTGTTTATGATACAAAGCTACAGCCGCCTCTTGGTCTTCTCCATTAACAATTGTAAAGAAAACGATCAGCCTTTGCGAAGCCGTTTACGTATGCGGCTCAGCGAAACGGGCGTGATGCCCAGGAAGGAAGCGATCATGTGATGGGGTACCCGCAACAGCAGGTCGCCGTTCACAGCTTCGAACTTTTGCCATCGCTCTTCCGGACTATCGAGTATATACGAAGAAAGAATGCCCTGGGCATTGATGAAACGTTGTTCTGCCACTTTGCGAACCAGGGTCTCCATTTTCGGGAGCTCTTTGTACAGCCTTTGCAGATCGTCGTATGTTATTACAAGCAGTTCTGCGTCTTCCAGCGCTTCGAGCGACTGGTTGGATGGTTGCTGCTGTAAAAAACTTTCGTAACAACTGGCAAAGAGGTGTTCCCGGAAAATGAAAGCAGTAATGTCTTGTCCGTCTTTTGTATAAAAAAGCCTGAGCAAACCCTTATTGATGAAGAAAACTTCACGTTCGGTTTTGCCTTGCTGGAGCAGTACAAAGCGTTTGGGAACCTGGCGAAAAGTAAAGAAACTCTCTATAACCCGTTTCTCTTCATTGCTGAACAGAACAAGGCGGGAAGCATATTGATAGAAAGAATCAAACATGGAGGTCGTTACTTCATGATGCAAGGTAAAGAACGAATGCGTATCCATTCACACCCATCTCATTTCTCTGCAACTCACCCCTGCTTATTACTTATGCGAACGCCTGTGTAATATTTTATTTTGCTTTCAATGGTATGCTTGTAATAGCGGCGTAATAGTCGGCAGTCATCAGATCCACCTGGTAATAGTGCTTTCGCAGAATCGAATACAGGTTCAACAGAAACCGGGAAACCAATACGGTTGTAACAATTGCATAAATAGTACTGACAAGCAGCACCAGGTAATGAAAGGGTGTATCGATCTTAACCGGTGCTGAATGCAGGGTGTTAGTAGGCGGAGATTCATGAACAAAAGCAGTTTCCGGGAATGGAAATGGCCGGGCCGGAGAAGAAAAAGGCAGGAGGGTAATAATGACTTAGCGAACCCCGGTTTGATTAATTAAGTCACCACCACTTAACCATTCATCCCTTGATAATAGCCACTCATCAAATCCATGTATTTTCCGGAAATCGACTTTTTTGGCCAAAAGCCTTACTGGTAAAGGGTTTTTGTAAAAACAAGCTAATATCTACCGCCAGCTACTGTAAAAAAAATGGTAGTATGTGTTGCATAGTACTAAAAAGCACCCTATATTTGTGTTGTGAAAGGGATAAACCGGTTATCCGGCTCACAAAAGTTCTTAAAGTATAGCCAAACAGATCAACCCTGATTCAGCCAGACGGTCGCCGGCAACCAGCCATGAAAAAATGCCGGCTCCCCGCCAACCTGCCACCAGGTACGATCAAAAACCGAAATCCACCCCTTATCTCCGGATAGGGGGTGGGAGAAGGTAGTATAGCCATGAACACATTATTCAACGAGATCTTCGCTTAACGGAGTTAGCACGAAAGGAGAAAGGGCGCCGGAATCACAGCCATGAAAAAACAACCGGCGCCCATACCGGATCAACTTTTTGAAACAACTGCAGCGAAGTAAAAAAACAAAGCCATGAACATAGAGAACACAGCCAGCCAGATGCGGAAGGGGGTTCTGGAATTTTGCATCCTCTCGGTCATTAAACAGGGGGAGGCTTACCCGTCGGATATCATCGACAAAATGAAAAAGGCCAACCTGAATATCCTGGAGGGAACGCTTTATCCATTGCTGACCCGGCTCAAGAACGCGGAACTATTATCCTACCGTTGGGAAGAAAGCACCAGCGGTCCGCCACGTAAGTATTTCAGCTTAACGCCCAAGGGCGCTGAATTTTACAAGGAACTTGAAACAACCTGGTTCGAACTGGCCAATGCGGTGAAAACACTCACCCAGTCGGAAGACGCTGACGCGGAACCAACAGAAACAGACAACAACAACTTCAACACCCAGCAGTAATAAAAGTATAGCCATGAAAACTTTTATCACTGGCTCAACAACTAACGAAACAAAAAACTAAAGCCATGAAACAAGTAATCAATATAAACTTCCAGGGCCGCGTGGTTCCGATAGAAGTTACAGCATACGACCTGCTGAAGAACTATACCGATAGCCTCAACCGGCTTTTCGCCAACGAAGAAGGCAAGGAAGAAATCATCAACGACATTGAAAGCCGCATCGGCGAACTGTTCCAGGAGCGTATTACCAAGGGCGCCACCTGCATCACCGACGACGACGTGAAAGCCATCATCAAAAGCATGGGCAGCCCGGAAGATTTCGAGGCCATGGACGACACACAGCCCGCTTCGGCATCGTCCTCTTCACACAGTTCGGCCCAGCAGGAGAGTGGCAACACCACCGCTACCGGCCATAAACGCCTTTTCCGCAATGAAGACGACAAACTGCTGGGTGGCGTTTGCAGCGGCCTGGCAGCCTATTTCAATATCGATGTAGTGGTGGTGCGGATCATATTCCTCGTATTGCTATTCTCCGGACTCGGCTTCATTACCTATATTATTATGTGGATCGCCGTACCCAGCCGTTCTTCCGAACAGATCGGCGGACCCCGTCGTAAACTCTACCGCGATATCGATGATAAAATGATCGCCGGTGTGTGCAGCGGTATCGGTCATTATTTCGGGATCAACCCCTGGATACCCCGGGTGTTGTTCCTGCTTCCCTTCCTCTCGTTCTTTTCTCAATGGAACCATTGGGGCGGATTCTGGGATGTGGGAGATGTGATCCGCTTTACCTTCAGCCCTACCTCGCTGATCATTTACGTCATCCTCTGGATCGTGATACCTGAAGCGATCTCCACGTCGGAAAAACTGGAGATGAAAGGCGAAAAGGTTGACCTCAACTCCATCAAAGCATCGGTAACCGAAGAGATGAAGAACGTGGGTAAGCGTGCGGAGAAATTCAGTAAAGAAGCAGCCACGGCGGTAAGTGAAAAAGCCAACGCCATGGCAAGCGATGTAAAGAACTTTTCAAAAAGAAGCCGCGGTGGTATCGGTAATGTGATCGCCCTGATCGCTAAGATCTTCGCCTACTTCATCATCGGTTGTGTAACCTTCGCCTTCATCATGGCGCTGATCGGGATGGGCATTTTCGCCATCGGTATCTTCCCGCTGAAGGATTATGTATTACGCGGTGGCTGGCAGAACTTCTACGCATGGGGTACCCTGTTGCTTTTCATCGCCGTGCCCATCATCGGTATGATCACCTGGCTGATCCGCAAGATCGCCCGGGCCAAAGGAAATACCCGCATCCTCGGCTGGACATTCGGCAGCCTCTGGACCATTGGCTGGGTTTGCCTGATCATGCTGATCACCTCCATTATGCGTGACTTCCGCAGCAGCAGCCGCCTGGAAGAAGAACAGATCAGCCTGGTGAATCCCAAGGCCGATAAGATGGTGGTTACCTCATCCCTGCCGTTTAATAAAAAATATTATGGCCGTAACTGGATCCGCTTCGAGCCGTTTGAGAACCTGATCGATGAAGACACAGCGTATGTGCGCAACGTGTTTGTGGAGATCACCAAATCGCCCACCGACAGTTTTAAAGTGACCATCAAGCGTTCATCCCGCGGCTTCAACCGCGCCGACGCAAACCGCCTGGCGGGTATGATCAGGTTCGATGTGGAGCAAAAGGATTCGATCCTGCTGCTCGAAAAGGGCATCGCCATCAACAAAACCGATAAATTCCGCAACCAGGTTGTCACCATCACGGTATATGTTCCGGAAGGCAAACAGATCCGTATCAACAAAGGCATCGGCTGGCCGGTGCACCTCGGTGGCCGCGATTGGGACGATGAGTGGAACAACAATTACTATTGGGATGAAGATGAAAATATCCGCTGGCAGCCCGACGTGGATTATGTGATGAAGGCAGATGGTCTGTACACGCTCGACGGACGCAAGGCCGACGGCTGGAATGACAAGGAGCGTTCTTCTAAAAGGAAACGCAGCACTGACAGGACACCCGACGAATACCGGTACAACGAGTTTGATAAGAAAGCCGATTCACTGCGCATAATCGAAGACCAGAAACGCCAGCGTAAGATCGACTCCATCGAAAACGTACAGAAGACGCTCGACAGCATCAAGAACAAGATCGAAAACGACAATGCACTGAACCTGGTTCCCGAGCCCGTGAATGTAATGAGAGGGGCCGGCGGCAGCGGAATGGTTGAAATGTAAAAAGCATAGCCATGAAAAAACAAAACCTGCTCTACCTGGCGCTTGCCTTAAGTGTGATGCTGGCGCTGAGTTCCTGTCACGATCATGGTGTGCATATCCGGGTAAACGATGATGCGGATGAATACCGTTTGCGTGCATCCTTCGATGAAGACCTTACCGATGATGTACAACGGGTAATCAATCGCCACCTGCACAAGCATAACGCCGGATCGACAGCGTACATCCACACCGACTGCGATTTTGAGTTGGGAGACGGAACTAATTTCTACCTGAAACTGAAACCCGGCCAGGTGCGCATCCGGTTTGATCGTGATGACAATACGGAAGAAAGTTATGAGGATATGCACGCCATGTGCGACGAGATCAAAGACGTGTTGGCCCGGCGCGATGAAGACAGATATTAACGGAATACAGGGCTGCCGGTTTTAACCGGCGCCCGCCCTGTACCCATAGCCAGTATAACATAGCCATGAAAAAGTATTTCTTATCAAGCCTGTTCAGCATGGCCGCGGCCATCGCTTTCGGACAGATCAATCGCTCCAGCGAACTTTACCGCACGCTCCGGCAAAAGGACAGCTTACTCTTCAATGCCGGCTTCAACACCTGCAACATAGGCGAATTGGAAAGCCTGGTGAGCGACAACTTTGAATTCTACCACGACAAATCGGGCATAACGCCCAGCAAAGCGGATTTTATTGCCAGTATACAGAATGGCCTTTGCAAACTGAACTATAAACCCCGGCGGGAGTTGGTGGAAGAGAGCCTGGAAGTTTTTCCCCTTACGGATAAAGACGGAAAGCTGTATGGCGCCATCCAGACAGGCAGGCATAATTTCTACGCGAAGGAAAAAGATAAGCCGGAATACCTGACCAGTACCGCTGTGTTTACGCATCTCTGGTTGCTTGAGAACGGACAATGGAAACTTAAACGGGTGTTGAGCTATAACCACCAGGAGCCTGCAAAACTGAATTGACAAAACCTGTATACCGCATTGAAGAGCGTTTCAATAGTTGAGTTGAAGTTGAAACCAACAAGGTCCCGCCTTTACAGGCGGGGCTTCTTTTTGACCTGGGCGAAGCCGAAGACAAAGCGGTGTATCTTTAAATTATGAAAGACAATTTTTCCCGGCAGTCTGATCTCTACGCGAAATACCGCCCGGATTACCCGGCGGAATTGTTTGACCACATTCTTCGCTTTGTAAAAGAAAAAGAACTCGCCTGGGATTGCGGAACCGGCAATGGCCAGTCGGCAGTACCGTTAAGCGAACGCTTCACAAAAGTATACGCCACCGATATCAGCAGGAAGCAACTTGACCATGCTGCGCAAAACCTCCGGATTGAATATGTGCTGGAACCGGCTGAGCAAACAAGCCTTTCGGATCACTCCGTCGACCTCATTACCGTGGCACAGGCGATCCATTGGTTTAAGTTCGACGCTTTTTACAAGGAGGTACGCAGGGTGGCTAAACCCGGCGCCGTGATCGCTGTGTGGGCCTATAGCCTGTTGCGGATATCCGGTTCGATCGATTTGATCCTCGACAACTATCATAATAATACACTTGGTCCATACTGGGACCCCGAACGCAAATATGTAGATGATGGCTATGCCAGCATACCCTTTCCGTTTGCTCCATTGGAAACACCGTCGTTTTCCATTGAACGCAATTGGTCATTGAAGGACCTGGAGGGATACCTTAATACATGGAGTGCCCTGCAGAAATACCAGGCGGTGCATTCAGAGAACCCGGTTCCCGGTATCATTGCAGCGGTTTCCGAATGCTGGGGAGCAGAAGAAAAACGAAAAGTTATCTTTCCGGTACACCTGCGCCTGGGATTCGTCGATTGATTTTTGAACGGTGCTGGATAAACAGGCAGTGTCCTGGGCTGACAAATCAGTAAAAAGGATGATGCTATTTTCAAATTGAGACACTACCGGTAAACGGCAACAGGCAAACCATACCGGTTTTTCAGTTACTTTTGCAACCGTAACATTCAACGCTAAACCTGTTTACATGAAGAATACTCCTTTCACGCAGAAACACATCGAACTGGGCGCCAAGATGGCCGAGTTTGCCGGGTACAATATGCCCATCAGTTATTCGGGCATCAACGATGAACATGCGGCTGTTCGTAAGAATGCCGGGGTGTTTGATGTAAGTCATATGGGTGAATTTGTTTTGAAAGGAGAGCATGCGCTGGACCTTATTCAGCGAACCACCTCCAACGACGCATCGAAACTCACCGACGGAAAAGCGCAGTACAGTTGTTTTCCGAATAAAACAGGCGGTATTGTCGACGACCTGATCGTTTATTGCCTGGAAGAGAACAAGGCCTATATGCTGGTGGTGAATGCGAGCAACATTGAAAAAGACTGGAACTGGATACAGTCGTTCAACGACAAAGGCGTTGAGATGCATAATATCTCCGACAAAACCTGCCTGCTGGCGATACAAGGCCCCAACGCTACAAAAATCCTGCAGCCGCTAACCGATATGGACATCATGAACCTGAAATACTACACGTTCTGCAAAGGAACCTTTGCCGGGGTAGCGAATGTGCTTGTGAGCGCAACCGGTTATACCGGCGCCGGGGGTGTGGAGATCTATTTTGAAGATAAGGATGGCAATGCCGATACCATATGGAATGCGATTTTTGAAACGGGTAAGGCCGCCGGCATCAAGCCGATTGGCCTTGGCGCCCGTGATACGCTCCGCCTGGAGATGGGCTATTGTTTGTATGGCAATGATATCGATGACACCACCTCGCCCCTGGAAGCCGGGTTGGGATGGATCACCAAATTCAGTAAGCCGTTCACCAACAGCGCATATTTTGAAGAGCAGAAGGCCGGGGGTCTTACCAAAAAACTGGTTGGCTTCGAAATGATCGACAAGGGTATTGCCCGGCACGATTATCCCATCACCGACGCGGCCGGCAATGTTATTGGCCGTGTTACATCCGGTACACAATCGTCTTCGCTGGGCAAAGCGATTGGCATGGGATATGTTGCTACGGCGCACGCCGGAATCGGCAGCGAGATCTGCATCAGTGTTCGCAATTCCCTGCTGAAAGCCAAAGTGGTAAAGATGCCGTTTGTATAAGCCATTGCCCTGTCGCGATTCCGGATTCCGACCAGGGATTCAAACAACGAAATGCCGAAAATCCACCTGACAACATTCATCAACGCCCCCATCGAACGGGTATTCGACCTGAGTCGCAGCATCAGCCTGCACACCATATCTACGGCCGGAACCAACGAACGGGCCATCGCCGGAGTGATCACGGGGCTTATCAGCAAGGGAGAAACCGTTACCTGGGAAGCCCGGCATCTTTTCAAAACCCGGCGCTTCACCGCCCGGATCAGCGCCATGGATTGCCCCCATTCATTTACGGATGAGATGATAAAGGGAGATTTCCAACGTTTCCGCCACGAACATCATTTCAAGCCTGTCGACAATGGTACGATCATGATCGACCTGCTCGAATTCGAAAGTCCGTATGCTGTTATAGGAAAAATATTCAATACCCTGTACCTCCGTTCATACCTGGAAAAATTCCTGGCAAAACGAAACGCCGTCATTAAAGAATACGCCGAGTCCCAAAAGTGGAAGGCAATATTGAGTTAACTTTAAACCGATGCAAGAAAACAAACCCGAACTATATACCAGCCTGTCGCCCTCGTTATTGAATTTGTATGATGTAGAGAAAAGTATTGTTGTGATCATTGACGTACTGCGGGCAACATCCACCATTGCTACCGCCTTGTACAATGGCGCTAAAAGCATCATACCGGTGGATAGCGTGGCGGAATGCATCCGTATCGGCAAGCAGATCGACAGCATCACGGCAGGTGAACGGGACGGAAAGATCGCCGAAGGCCTGGCATATGGTAACTCGCCTTTTGAATATCCCCGCGAATTCATCGAAGGCAAGACCCTGGTGCTTACAACCACCAACGGTACCAAACTGCTGCACATGGCACTGGATAAGAACGCGAAGGGAATCATTACCGGCTCCTTCCCGAATCTTTCGGCTGTTTGTGATTACCTGCTGGAAAAAAAACAGAACGTGATACTCGGCTGCGCCGCCTGGAAAAACCGCGTAAACCTCGAAGATACCTTGTTTGCGGGGGCGGTGATACAGCGCATCGGGAAACATTTCTCCATCAACTGCGATTCTTCACAAATAGCGTTGGCCTTGTACAAGGAGGCAAAACCGGATCTGTACAAGTTCATGAAGAATAAAGAAGCTTCGCATTACAAACGGCTCACCGGTTTCGGTTTGGAAAAAGACATACGTTACTGTCTTACCGAAGACGTGGCCAATACCCGTGTGGTATATGAGAATGGTAAATTGATTGCCGGTTGATCGGCTAAAACCCCACAAAATACAGCATCTTTCACGGTTGGGGAAAATTATTTCCTTAACATTATTTTTCCGGAAATGTTCCCGTTTTCAGGCAAGCACCTCATCTTTTTTTCGTTAGTTTTGCGACTTGGCTTTTTCGCAACAGCCAATGGATTTGATCACCAAAACCCATTGATAAATTGGCATTACCGCACCTGTTAAAATTCGTTTACAACAATGGCTCCGATGAAGTGATCCGGCGTGGAAAAAAAATCCAGAGCCTCGGATACGTGGAGATGGTGGAGCACGATCAGCTCATGAGCGGTGTGGTGTTCCGGGTAAAGGACGATAATTACAGCATCTTCTACAAGGTTTACATTCAGAAATACACCGATCCCAAATCAATGACCGTCCGGTGTTCCTGTCCCTATAACCTCGGCGACATTTGCCGGCATGAAGCGGCTGCGCTCATCCGCTTGCAGGACATGATCGATAAGAACATGCTGGGTAATACCAATATCCGGTACAACCAACGGCATACGGTGGCCAAGATGAAGAACATCGATCTGAAAATGATCAAACTGCTTTCCTCACCGGGCATATATGCCGAAGCGGAAGGTATCCTGCGCAGCACCCGGGCCAATATTCTCAAGGCATCCGACGAACGGGTTGAAGCAGAGCTGTCGGTTGAAGGAGAGACCTATCCCCTCGTTCTTCAAAAGAACGACGAACGCAACTTCGATACATCCTGTAAGTGCAACGAAACAGAGCACCCGCTTTGCGTGCATAAAACCGTACTGTTCCTGCAACTGCTCGACGCATTTGGTGTGAACTATTTTGATAGCATCCGGAACTGGGATAAAGAGAAGAACAAACTGCTGGCTATATACGGGTACAGTCTGGCCGATGACCTTACCGGTAAATTTGAGTTTACCTATAAAGACGGAAAACCCTTTCTCAAAGTACTCGATACAACCATTAAGCGTGTTGCCAATACAACGGCAGCAACGACTGCAACCCCCCGTCCTGCGGAACCATTCATCGTTCCTGAAGAACCCAGGGAGGAAGAAGTGGTACTGGCAGACAGGCCGGCTAAAAAACTCGGACTGGTATTTAATTTCAACAGCAATACCTATCCCTATTTCACGGTAGACGCTGTGCAGGGTGAAGCGGATGATGAAGAGAAAAAATTCGTCGGCAAGATCGAAAAACTGGATCTCGGCAAGTTCGTGGATACCGAAGTTTTTGGAGAAGAGGACAAGCAATTACTGCAACAGGTTCGCAAGCTGCAAAACAGCGAAATCAACAAATATCTCGACAGAAACTCACCGTTCAGTGGTATCTGGGAAAACATCATCCATACCGATGGCGACGATCTGCCCGAAGAAACAAAGGCATTGATGGCCGAGTACCTGCAGCCCAAACTCAAAAAGATATTTGAAGAGCAGGTTTCCAACCGGTTTGTTTTTTATATACCCAAGGGTAAAAACTTTACAACGGCGAACCTGGGCGATGCGGAATTAAGTGATGCCTTCATCACACCTTTCTTTAAAGTATTTGCCAAGAACGGCCATTTTGAGATCGCCTGCCGGGTGAAACGGATCAACGACTCCCTGGCATTCTCCGACAATGAATGCGAAAGCAGCCTACTCTTCCTCTACGAGGATATGCTGTATCTCTGGCAAAAACCCGAAGATGTGGTGCAGGCAGAGAAATTCCTGCAAACGGGAAATATTCAGTTGAGTAAAGACGACTGGGCGGAGAAGATGCAGAAAGTGATACTTCCGCTCACAAAGGAATACCATGTGGAATTTGATAAAGCGCTGATCAGCGAAGTGAAGAGCGGGGAACCGGATGTGCAGTTGCAATTACTTGAGAAAGGCGACTACCTGGTATTTCAACCCATTTTCTCCTATAAAGGATATACAACAAAGGCCTCCGATAAGGACAGTATCATTCTCCCGGAGGGAAATAAAATTCTTGTCATTGAGCGCAACCGCGAATCAGAACAGCGCTTCATCGAAAAGCTGGAAGCGCTGCACTCGCAGTTCACCCGCAACGACGACGGCAACAATCTTGTGCTGAAAGGAGTGGATGTATTGCGAAATAACTGGTTCTTCCTGTTCATCGACGCGATGAAGGAAATGAAGATACCGGTATACGGTTTTGAAGCGCTGAAGAATTTCCGCTTCAATACAGCCCGCCCGAATACGCATATCCATGTAAGCAGTGGCATCGACTGGTTCGACGCCAAAGTGGAGATCGAATTTGGAAATCAACGGGTCGGTATCGACGACATCAAGAAAGCGCTGATGAACAAGCAGTCTTTCGTACAACTGGGCGACGGAACCCTTGGTATTCTGCCCGAGGAATGGCTTAAACGGTATTCGCTTCTCTTTAAAGTGGGTGAAGGCAGGGCTAACCAGCTGCGCCTTTCCAGGTACCACATGAGCGTGATCGACGAGTTGTACGAGAATCGCGATGAAACCGAACTGAGTTTTGAACTGGATGAAAAATACGAACGGCTGAAGGAATTCAAGAACATACCCGAAACGCCGCCGCCAGCTCATCTTACAAAAACACTCCGGCCCTACCAGGTATCCGGCTACCAATGGCTTAACTACCTGAACGACGTAGGGTGGGGCGGGATCCTCGCGGATGATATGGGTTTGGGTAAAACGATCCAGGCCCTGAGTATGCTGGAGCATTATAAAGAAACGAATGGAGGATTAAAATCGATTGTTGTTTGTCCCACTACGCTGATATATAACTGGAAGAATGAAGTGGAAAAATTTACGCCATCGCTTAGCTGGCATATTCACCACGGAAGTACCCGAAGCCGCAATGCCGAAGAGCTGGAAAAGCATAATGTGATCATCACCACGTATGGCACACTGCGCAGCGATATACAGTTGCTGCTGAAGGTACAGTACGATTATGTGATCCTTGATGAAAGCCAGGCAATCAAGAACCCCTCCTCTAAGGTAACCAAAGCCGCCTGCCTGCTTACAGCCCGGAACCGCCTGTGCATGAGCGGAACGCCTTTACAGAACAACACGTTTGATATTTTTGCACAAATGAACTTCCTGAACCCGGGGCTGCTGGGTAATATGGAATTCTTCCGTAACGAATTTGCTACACCCATCGATAAGTTTGGCGAGCAGGATCAGAAAGAACACCTTCGCAAACTCCTGTATCCCTTTATCCTGCGCCGTACCAAGGAGCAAGTGGCCAAGGATCTGCCGGAAAAAACAGAAACCATCCTGTTTTGTGAAATGGAGGAACAACAGCGAACCATTTACGATCTGTACCGGAACACCTACCGCGAAAAGATCATGGGTAGTATTGATGACCAGGGAAT
>WBZL01003679.1_pt1 | contig 13821 bp, 10 predicted proteins | sample 5204291 | NCBI WGS metagenome assembly WBZL01 (sample SAMN12344345, study PRJNA552823) | activated sludge metagenome | biome: Activated sludge suspended growth; feature: Nitrification reactor; material: Wastewater; isolation source: activated sludge from nitrification reactor of wastewater...
CCCGGGTACGCCGTTGCGCGCCATGGTCTTGGTGAGTTGCGCTTCGAGCGCCTCGGTGGTGTCCGCGGGCAGAGCCACCGGAGAGGCCGCCGCACTGGAGGCCGCGGGTTCAGCCTGGTCCGACGAGCACCCAGCGAGAAGGATCCCCGCGCCGACGATTCCCACAACCAAACGCTTGACCATTCAGCAACCCTAGTGCTGCGGGCGTCAGAAGGCACCGACGTCGAGCACTCGCACCACCGCCGTGCCCGCGTCGTCGCTGGCCGCGAGGTCGACTTCGGCCTCGATGCGCCAGTCATGATCGCCCGCGGGATCGTCGAACACCTGCCGCACGACCCACCGTGCCGGCTCCTGCTCGATGTGCAGCAGCGCCGGTCCCCTCGCTGCCGCGCCTGTGCCCACCTCGTCGTGTTCGGCGTAGTAGCCGGCCATCGCGTCCTCCCAGCGCTGCGCGTCCCAGGTGGCGTCGAGTTCGGCCAGCTCCTGCCACTTGCGCAGGGCGGCCAGCTCGACGCGCCGGAACATCGCGTTGCGGACCAGGACCCGGAAGGCCCGCACGTTGGCGGTGACCGGCGGCGGCCCGGCGTCGATCACACCGGGATCGAGCTCGTCGGCGGCGGGGTTCACCAACTGTTCCCACTCGTCGAGCAGGCTGGAGTCCACCTGGCGCACGAGTTCCCCGAGCCACTCGGTCAGATCGGCGAGTTCTTCCGTGCGGATGTCCTCCGGGACAGTCCGTCGCAGCGCCTTGTACGCATCGGCCAGGTAGCGCAGTACGAGACCCTCGGACGACGCCAGTTTGTAGGAGCCCACGAACTCGGTGAACGTCATGGCCATCTCGTACATCTCACGCGCGACCGACTTCGGCTTGAGTTCGTATTCAGTGACCCACGGATGCCCCTCCGCGTAGATGTCGTAGGCACGGTCGAGCAGATCTGCCAGCGGCCGCGGCCACGTGATCTCTTCGACGAGTTCGACCCGCTCCTCGTATTCGATGCCCTCCGCCTTCATCGCGGCGACCGCTTCTGCCCGCGCTCGGGACTGTTGGGCGTAGAGCACCTGTCGCGGGTCCTCCAACGTGGCCTCGAGCACGGACAGTACGTCCACGGCGAAGGTCTCTGACTCCCGGTCGAGCAGTTCGATGGCAGCCAGCGCAAACGTTGACAAAGGCTGGTTGAGCGCGAAGTCGTCCTGCAATTCGTCCACGACGCGGAGTTCGGGTGTGAGCACACCCGCGGCGATCAGCGAGGCTTTGATCGCGGCAGCGCGCTCGGCCATGGCGGCCTTGGCGTCGGCCTCCTCGTCGTTGTCGGTCAGCAGATGCTCGAGAGCCTCTTCGACATCACCGCCGCGGTGGGCGACGTTGAAGACCATGGCGTGACTGACATCGAAACGCGACGGCAGAGGTTCCGGCTCGGCAACCACCAGCCGCTCGAACGTGCTGCGGCCCCAGTTGGGGATCCCTTCCGGCGCCTTCTTCCGGACGATCCTGCGCAGCTTCTTGGGATCGTCCCCGGCGCGAGCGAGCAGCTTCTCGTTCTCGATCTCGTGTTCGGGCGCCTGCACGACGACATACCCGATCGCATCGAAGCCGGGCCGGCCGGCACGACCGGCGATCTGATGGAACTCCCGGGCACGCAGCACCCGCATCCGCCTGCCGTCGAACTTCACCAGCGACGTGATCAGCACCGTGCGGATCGGGACGTTGATCCCCACCCCGAGGGTGTCCGTCCCACAGATGACCTTCAGCAACCCGGCCCGGGTGAGTTGTTCGACGAGTCGTCGGTAGCGCGGCAGCATCCCCGCATGGTGGACGCCGATGCCGTGCCGCACCAGCCGACTCAGCGTGCGTCCGAAGCCGGCCCGGAACCGGAATCCACCGAGTGCTTCGGCGATCTCGCGTTTCTCCTCGCGGGTGCAGACGTTCAGGCTCATCAGCGCCTGCGCGCGTTCGAGCGCGCCCGCCTGGGTCGGGTGGACGATGTAGACGGGCGCCCGGTCGTGGTTCAGCAGGACCTCCACCGTCTGGTGGATCGGGGTGGTCACGTAGTCGAACTCCAGCGGCACGGGCCGCTCGCCACCCGCCACCGTCACGGCGGGGCGACCCGTACGGCGCGTGAGGTCCTCAGCGATACGCGTGGTGTCACCCAGCGTGGCCGACATCAGCAAGAACTGCGCGTTCGTGAGTTCGATCAGCGGCACCTGCCATGCCCAGCCACGGTCCCGATCGCCGTAGTAGTGGAACTCGTCCATGCAGATCAGTCCGACGTCGGCCCCCGAGCCCTCCCGCAAGGCCTGGTTCGCGAGCACCTCGGCGGTGGCGCAGATCACGGGTGCGTCGGGGTTCACGGCCGCATCACCGGTGAGCATGCCGACCCGCTCCGGACCGAGCAGGTCGCACAGGTCGAAGAACTTCTCGGAGACCAGCGCCTTGATCGGTGCGGTGTAGAAGGTCCGGCGGCCTTCCGCAAGGGCGAAGAACATGGCACCCACCGCCACCAGACTCTTTCCGGAGCCGGTGGGGGTTGCCAGGATCACATGCGAGCCGGAGGCCAACTCGAGCAGCGCATCCTCCTGCGCCGGGTACAACGGTCGGCCGTCCGAGGCGGCCCACGCCGCGAACTGCTCCAGCAGTTCCTCGGGTTCGCCCTGCGCCGGCAGCAGGGCCGAAAGGCCGCTCACGGGCGGGCGAAGGACGCCGCGAGTCTCGCGAACCCCTCGTCCAGGCTGACCGCCGGTCGCCACTGCAGAACGTCCTGCGTCTGCCGCAGATCGAACCAGTGAGCGGTGCCGAGTTGACCGGCGAGGAAGCGGGTCATGGGAGGGTCGTCCTGACGGCCGGACACCTTCCACACCGTCTCTGCCACCGCACCGGCCGCCCACGCCGCAGCGCGCGGAACCGAACGCTCGGGCGGCCGTTCCCCCGCGGCTTCGCAGATGCGCGCGATCATCTCCTCCACAGTGCGGGGTTCGCCGTTGGAGACGATGAACGCCCGACCATGTCCTGCCTGCGCGCGGTCGGCCGCAGCGATCACTGCATCCGCCGCGTTGTCCAGGTAGGTGGTGTCGATCAGGGGACGCCCGCCGGCGACCAACGCCAGCCGGCCCTGCCGAGCACGCTCGACGATCCGGCCCACCAATTGCGTGTCCCCGGGACCCCACACCAGGTGCGGCCGGACAGCGATAGTGGTGAGACCGCTGCCATCGGCGGCGAGGACCTCCTTCTCCGCGAGCGCCTTGGACTTGGAGTACTCCCCCTTCGCGTGCCGGGGATCGGCGGCCTCTGCGCCCCGTCCAGCGAGCGCAGTACCGGTGTGTGCGACCGACGGCGACGAAACGAAGACGAACCGCTGCACACCCGCTGCCGTGGCGGCTGCGAGCATGACCCGGGTCCCCACGACGTTGGTATCGAAGAACTGTCTGCGGGTCCCGACCACGCCGACCCGCGCCGCAAGGTGGATGACCGTGTCGACACCGTCCACTGCGGCCGCGGCCACGGTGTCGTCGACGACCTCCCCGAGATGCTGTTCAAGGTCGAGTTCTTGGGCCACGTCGGACGGCCTGCGCTGCATCACGCGGACCGTTTCCCCACGCTCGACGAGTTGCCGGACCACCTGCGCGCCGAGCAGGCTGCTGGAACCGGTCAGCAGGACCTTCATGGCTTACCCACCCGACCCCCGCCGAGGACGCGTTGCGCCCATCCACCCACCCGGATCCGGTCGATCTTGGAGTTGTGGCGGATGTCCACGGGAAGCGCGGACACGGTCAGCACTGCGGGCACCTCGCCGATCTGGTCGCGAAGCAACTCACGGACCACATCGCGCAAGCCGTCCGGAGCCAGCCCGTTACGTGCGGACTCGGTCTCTGCCACGATGACGACCTGCTGCGCCCCGCGCGGTCCGATCCCGACCGCAGCTGCGCGATGGACCGCCGGGATGGACTCGACGCGCCGCTCGAGTCCCACTGGAGTCACCGGCCCGTCGGCCGTGACGATGACATGGACCAGGCGACCCTCGATCCACAGACGGCCGTCGGCATCGAAGTGTCCGACATCTCCGGTGCGGTGCCAGCCCGCATCACGACTCGCGGCGCGTTCCGTGACCCACAGTCGGTCGTAGCGCTGCTTCATGTGAGTAGCGCGAACACACACCTCACCCGTGATCCCAGGTGTCTGCGTCATGTCGCCGGTCGGATCGCCGTGGTCGTCCAATGCACTGATGCGCACTGTCACTTCCGGAACGGGATGTCCGACACAGGTGCCGTTGCCCCGGCCGACGGCTTCCATCTCCTTGAGCGCGATGTCCGCGACCGGCAACACCTCGGTCATCCCGTAGGGCGCATGGGCCTGCGCCGACGGGAACAACGCGAGCACCTCGCGCAGTAGCTCCGCGGGGACGGGCGCACCCGTGGAGAGCAACAGCCGCACGCCCGGCATGGGCTGTATGCCCGGACGGGTGCGCGCGACGTTGGCCAGCGCGGCCGGCGAGGCGAAGACCATGGTCGCGTCGACCGCCGCCACAGCATCGGCGAGAGCCTGCGCGGTGAGCGTGCGCGGGGCGGTCAGGTCCATGTCCGGCACCACCGAGGGGATGCCGAGGGCCGCGCCCATGAGCGCGAAGGGGCCGAAAGCCGCAACGAGCCGGTCGGAGGTCGTGATCGAGTACAGCGATGTGAGCGCCTCGCGTTGGGCCTGCAACTGCCCATGCAGATACAGCACGCCCTTTGCCGGGCCGGTCGCCCCGGAGGTGAAGGCGATCGCGGCAGGCGTGTCGGCGGCGGGCGGATCCGGCACGGGCGAGTGGGCACCGCGCGCCTCGATCTCGTCAAGCGTCATCGCCACCTTCAGGCCGGGCACCTCCCCCACGCTGATGAACTGCGCCGCCAACCCCATCGTGCGCGCGGCCGCCAGACCCTTGAACCCACCGATCACATACTTCGGCCCAGCACTGCGCAACGCGGTCCGGATCCCCCGCAGGCCCAGTCCGGCGTCCACGACGACCGCGATGGCACCTCGACGCCACAGCCCGTACAGGATCACGGTCAGGTCGATCCCCGGCTGCACGAGCAGCGCGATCCGGTCCCCGGCCTCGACACCACTCGCGGCCAGTCCGGCCGCGATGTTCTCCACGCGGTTGTGCAGATCGCCGAACGAGATGGTGCGCGGATGCGATCCCATCTCGATGACGGCCGCTGCGGGGTCGCCGCGACGCTGCGCAATTCCGTCCCACAGGGGACGCCCGCCGGGAACGTCACGGACCGGCGCCTCCCCATCGAGGTCCTGCACCCAGGTGGCCACATCTGCGGCGAAGGTGGGCGCGTCCTCGGGAACGAAATGGCTGGAGCCTTCGTATCGGTGCACATCCGCGTGAGGCATCCGGGAGATGAGATCACGCAGATAGATGTCCGAGAAGACCGGGTCGCGCGGGCCCCACAGCAGGAGCACGGGAATGTCCTTGAGGGCCCCCAACCCTTCGGCGATCGCATCCAGGGCCGCAGCACTGGGGTGGCCGGGCTCCAACGGGATGTCCTGCACGAACTGCTCGATCGCCAGACGTCGCTCGGCCTTGCCGTACGGCGCGTAGTAGCCCTTACGGATCTCAGCCGGAGGCACCGGCTTGGAGAAGAACAGGCCACCGCGGATGAAGTTGCGGGTGTTCCGGGTGACGGCAGCCAGGACGCCCGGGGTCCGCGCGGCGCGGATGACGGTGGGCGCCGGCGATCCTTCGGGTTGATGCACCCCCGTGTTGGACAGGACCACCCCTGCCAGTTGGTCTGTGTGCCGCAGTGCCCATCCCAGCGAGATCGGGCCTCCCCAGTCGTGCGCGACGGTGACCACCGGCCCGACCAGCCCCAGCGCGGCGGTCACGGTGTCGAGGTCGTCCACGCGCTGAGCCAACCTGCGGACGGTGCCGGTGCGGTCGGAGAAGCCCATGTCCATCTGGTCCACGGCGACGACCCGCCAGCCCTTCGGCGGGGTGGCCACGAGGCGGCGCCAGAGGTAGGACCAACTCGGATTGCCATGGACACACAGCAGCGTGCCCCGTTCCCCGGGGCCGGAGTCCAGAACGTGCCAGGTCCGCGCCACCCCAGTGGAATCGACTGCAGAGACTTCCCTGGACCACGCGGGATCGAGCCCGCTCAAGCCCGCAGGCGGCAGACTCACCAGCGGATCTCGGCGGCCATCGCGTTGATACCGGAGCCCATGCCCATGACCAGCACGCGATCACCCTTGGCGATCTGGTCCTGATGCATGGCGAGGGTGATCGGGATGGCGGCCGGCCCGATGTTGCCCAACGTCGGGAAGGTCAAGGGGATCTTGGCTTGGTCCAGCCCGAGGCGCTGGGCCAACGCATCACAATGCACCGTCGACACCTGGTGGATGATGTAGTGGTCGATGTCGTCCCAGTCGAAGTCCTGCGACGCTTCCTTCATCGCCGCCTCCGCCACGTCGAGACCAGCCAGCAGAAGGCCGCGACTGTCTGTCACCATCCGGTCCATGTCGCCGAGGCACAGGTTGTGGTGCTCGGTGGCGGCGTGCGCCACCCCACCGATGAACTCATGGGCTTCGGGGTGCTTGTCGGTGCGTCCGAGCACCATCGCGGCGGCGCCCGAACCAAGGGTCAGCGTCGCGAAGTCGGACATGATGTCGGTCGCCTCGGTCGCCGGGTCCTGCAGGCGCGCGATCGTGCGCTCCTGGATCAGCCGACTGCCTTCCGCATCCACCACGAGCGCGTACTCGATCTGACCGGAGTCGATCATGCTTCCGGCCAACTGCATCCCGTTGACGAACCCCAGGCAGGCGTTCGAAAGGTCGAAGTTCAGACAGGACGACGGCAGATCGAGCGCATCGTGGACGAAGACCGCTGACGACGGTTCGAGACGCGCTCGGCACACGGATGTGTCGATGAGCAGGCCGATCCGGTCCGGCGAGACCCCCGCGGCCTCGAGTGCGGCCTTGCCCGCCTCAGCGGCGGATTCGGAGTACGTCACACCTTCGGGCCACCAACGGCGCTCCTTGATCCCCGCCACCTGTTCGAGCATCCCGCGTCGCAGTCCGAGCCGCTCCAGGGTCGGCTCGAGCTGATCGTCGAACGACGCGGAGGTGACGACCTCCGGCGCTTCGAGCGCGACCACGGAAAGGATCGACGTGTTGGTGAAACGATAGACGCTGTTCGCGCTCACTAAGACTCCTCAGAAGATGCCCTTAGATCGTCTCACGAGCGGTGAGGGGAGGCACGCGAGCCGCCACCCCTCGAACCGGATGCGAACGATGGGATCCGAGGAACGCCGCCCTAGCTTGGCCAGCGGCCCAGCCGTCGCCGGACCTTCTCACGCCACTGCCCACCCCTCGTGGCAGGGAAGGGCAGCCCTCGGGCCCACTGCATGTCGGCGTCAGGAACAGACCAGCGGGTTTTCACTTGGTCGATGAAACCGGGCACGAACGCACTGGAATGGAAGTGCGCGACGTAAGCGGTGGCCACGTTCGGGTGCCAGCGGATGTTCCGGGGGCACCCGCAGTACCGGGGATCATGCCAGTGCCCGGTCTCGTCAGGAACCCGGACCTCACACCCGCTGATGACCGCTTCGCGCAAGACGTTGCTGTAGTGGTCGTAGGAGTACAGGGTCCGGGTGCGGCGCAGTACCCGTCCGAGGCTCGACAGGTCGCTGGTCAGCGACTCCAGCGGCTGGATCTCTCCCACGTCCGGCAGCGGGATGGTGCGTGCCAGTTCGGCGCCCTTGTATGTGAACGAGCAGTCGATATCCCGCTTCGCGTGAGGTGCGGGGTAGATGACTGATGGATCGACCAAGCCCATCCACAACTCGCGTTCCGGCCCGATCGGTTCGCTGATCGCCCCATTCACCTCCGACAGTCGTTGCAGGTCGTACACGAAGACGAGTTCGGAATCTGCGTAGGTCGGATCGCCTCCCAGTAGCCCCGGGGTGTTCAGCACCCACCGCACCACGCGGTCCGCCCGCAGTGGGTTGCCGGACACGACCTCCGGGTAGACGACGACACTGCCCGAGACATCGCCGTCGCACAGGAAGCAGTTCCAGTCCGGCAGTGGCTCGCCGGGTTCGGCGATCACAGCGGTGGGATAACCGCTCACGTTCAGGTGGTGGCAGAGGCGATACAGGGCGCGGATCCCGGAACTGCGATGGGTGTAGGGGAACGCCCAGATCAGGAACACCCAGTCGAGGTCGGGTCTCATCAGGTCTGCCGGTACGCGGGGAAGAAGTCCTGCCGACCGACCCCTCGGCACAGTCTCGCGTAGGCCTCGGGATCGTTGACGATGCGGAACAGGTAGACGGGCTCTGTCTTGTTGCTCCACCGCTCCTTGAACGTGCGCAGACCATCGGAGGCGCTATCCGGGAGCCCGCCGAAGAACACCGGCAGGCCCCATTGATCAGCCACGCTCTGCAGACCGTCCATCAGGAGGTAGGACGCGTTCCAGGTGAGTCCGTCCTCGGTGGGGATCGTGTGCAGCACCTGCAGTCGGTCAGCCACTCGCACAGCACAGGCCACGGCACCCACACGATCACCCGCCCGCACCCGGTAGGTGACGCTGTCCGGGGCGTGAGCGAGTACGTCGAAATGATCACGGGGCAGGTCGAAGAAGCCGCCGGTCAGCCCGCGGCGACGCGCCAAGTCCCCGTACAGCGGGAAGACAGCCATGCGCTCGCCCGGGTCTGTGATCTCCTCGAAGACGGCCATGGACCGGCACCGGTCCAACCGACGCTGCGATCGGGGACTCTGCGCGGGCCTCGGCAGCGCCGGATCGTAGCCGTAGTGATGCTTGAGCAACCGTACATCGCCGTGTCGCTGGTCGGGGATGTAGCCGGGCTGACTCACGGCAGTCACGGTGACGAGGTCCCGGAACCCGCGGCGCAACGACTCTTCGGCGACCTCATCGAGCCACAGGTACGGCCAGGGACCGATCCCGTCGATCCCCTCGCCCCTGGGCGTGGGACGCGACAGCACAGTGATGGCTGTTCCTGGCTCCGTCCGCGGAACCCCCAGATGCGACAGGCCGCGGGCGTATTCGACGGAGTTGAACGGGCAGCCGGTCGGAGTGCGAGTCAGGGCCATGGATCAGCGAACCGGTTGTACCCGCGTCGTCGATCGTTGCGCCGCGGCATGTCGTCCTGACATCGTTCGCGGCATGGCGCGAGAGTATCGCAGGGGTGAGGGTCTGGCAGACTTGCCGCAGGTGCGATCGCCTCAACTCCGGCTCCTATGGGCCGAGGTGAGCCTGCACCGCAGCGCCCGTAGCTCAACGGATAGAGCAACCGGTTTCTACCCGGTCGGTTGGGGGTTCGAATCCCTCCGGGCGCGCTTTTGTGGGGGGAATCAGGCATTCGGGTGTGGACCAGCCGGGTTTGACAGCAACGTCCCCGACGAGCGCCGGAAGGCATTGGCCTTCGCGTTGGTTGACAGCAACGAACGCACGACCATGGGGGAACACATGACCTGCCACGACCGCCGGCACTGCCAGTGGAACTCGCTGGATCAACTTGCCGATCTGCAACCCGGAGACGGCCTGCCCATCGACGTCCACCGGACCGTGGAGACGGTGCTCGACCACCTCGAGCACCTTGGACTGCTCGAGGCGGTCCTCGCCGAGCGGCAGGCCTCGTCCGCCGCAAGACGGAAGGCGCTGGGCGGGCTCTCGGCGTAGCGCGTCGTGCCCTACTGAGATCATTGACACAGGAACCAAGGGGGACACACAATGATTCGCTCCGCCGTTGTACTGACACTTGTCGCCGTGGCGGCGGCGGCATCACCCGCCCATGCCGAGGTGGGTTTCAGTCCGCAGAAGAAGGCGCTGAAGGCCGCTATCGGCTCTGGCGGCGTCGAGGTGAAACTCGGGCTCAAGGGCTTTCCGTACAAGTACAAGGAGGTGTCCTCCTCGGTCGTGGCGGTCGCGGTATCAGGGCCGAAGAAGCGCAAGTCGGATGCGACGTCGGTGTACCTGGCCCCCGGCCGGTGGAAGATGACGCGCACGGTCACCTATCGACTGCGGGAGACGACGACGTACGAGACCGTCCAGATCACACCGGTCCCGGGACAGTGCGTTGTCACCGGCGGCCAGGTCCTCGGTTCACTGGTCGATCGCCTCGATCTGGCCTGCACCGTCAACGGACGGCGGTTCACAGATTCGTGGGGTGTTCCGTTTTAGCACTCCAACAGGCAACGCCTACATGAATCGGCTTCCAGCACCCGGCACGGACCTAATCGCCGCCCTCAACGACCCCACCAGCTTCGCGGACTACTCGTCGGTCCGCTACTTGCCAGCCCCCAACCTCTACCTTGAGGGGGACTTCCCGATCCCGGCCAGCGAGATCGGACCGTTCACCGTGAAGCGGACCGACCGGGTGAAGGTGAGGGGCTACAACCCCGGCTGTGTGACCTCCGCCGAGTACCGTCGCCTGCGCATCGGTATGAGCAAGGGCGACTGGCACCGAATCATCGGCGGCGGAACCTTCCAGTCCCGCGCCTCTGGCGGCATCGAGATTCGGTCGTACAACGGATGCTGGTGGTCCGGACCGGACGAGGTGTGGATCGGGTTCGTGGGTGGGCGGGTCCAGAACTACCAGCAGTACTGAGAGCGCGCATTACTGTACCGCGCACCGCTCAGCGCGACTCGCTGTCGCCCCGCACGACCCTCGCGATCCGGTCGCTCACCGCATCGGGGCGGTCGCAATGCGGGCGCCGACTGCACCGGCCGCGCTGAAGAACGCACGCCGTTTCCCAGGTTGGCGGGCACACCGGCGCAACGTGTGAACCGTCACCGACCGCCCAATATGCAATACTGGCCGGATCTGTGGGGGGGGCTACAAGTGAATTCTCTAGCACGCACGATAGTGGTCGCTGCGACAGGACTCGCGCTCTTGTCCGTTGTGCCTCAGGCAGGCCACGCGTCTACCCCAGGCCAGCTCAGCTTCTCCCCCAATCAACTGATGTTCAGCGACCAATCCCCCGGGACGAGTTCCACGTCTCAGTCGTCTGTGGTCACCAACGTGGGTGGCAGTCCTGTACACATCGACCAAGACCCGGTTTGGTTGCCAGCTGACTCCGGCTCGGTGACATCGCCCCTTGAATTCGACGTCAGCACGGACTGCGCCGGGGCAACCCTGGCAGGAGGCCAGTCATGCACCGTGACCGTGACCTTTCGTCCCACGCTCAGGGGGAAGCAGACAGGCGTACTTCGGCTGTACAGCGACGCTGACAATCAGGAATCGGGTATCACCCTGCTTGGCAATGCGTCATTGTCCAAGGTCACTCCTACGACAGATGACTGGGCGTGTGATCACATCGCCGGCTGCATGATTCCATTCTCGACCTTCGTCGGGACGTCATCGAAGCCCATCGATGTCACCCTGACGGTGGATGGCAACAGTCCGGTCGAGTTCGCAGACAAGGCCTTCGACGTACAGGAGGGATACGCCCATGAACTCAAAGCCACCTCAACGTGCGATGGCGTGACACTCAACCCGGATGAGGACTGCATACTGACCGTCTGGTTTGCACCCGCCAGCGTGGGGCGCAGAGGCCTCATCACGGTGACGGCGAACTCCAACGCCGTCGGATTTTACCGCGCTGCCACCTTGCTCGCCGAGGGGAAAGAACCCACACAACCACCTGGCACACCACCCGAGGCGCCCACCGATCTTCGAACGGCGAGTGCGCTGACGTCAGTTCAAATCAGTTGGACACCGGCCAGCACCCCTCCAGGGGGTTCGCAGCAGTCCTTCAGAGTGGTCGCCGAACCCAGTGGCAGGACGTGTTCGACGAGTACGAACTCCTGCACCGTACGTCGACTGGACGCGGAGACCGAGTACACCTTCACGGTCACCGCGTACAACGATTGGGGAGGCAGTCCGGCAACTCCGTCGATCCATGCTTCGACGCTCCAAGATCTGGCTACCGCAAGAATCACACCGACCAACTCCCAGGTTCTAGCAGGGCAAAATGCCGAACTATCCGCAGCACAATCCACATCGCTGAGCGGCAAACCCGTGACCTTCGAATGGGATCCCGGCACCGGCACCTTCACCCCCGGCGGACCCACATGGACCGGACAATGGAACACCCCCGGCACCCACACGATCCGCGTCCGCGTCACATCCAGCACCGGACAACAAGACACCGCCACAGCAGTCATCGACGTCCTCGCTGACCAGCCCACAGCACGCCTCACACCGGCAACCAGCCACGTCGTCACCGGGCAAAATGTCGAACTATCCGCAGCAGCATCCACATCGCTGAGCGGCAAACCCGTGACCTTCGAATGGGATCCCGGCACCGGCACCTTCACCCCCGGCGGACCCACATGGACCGGACAATGGAACACCCCCGGCACCCACACGATCCGCGTCCGCGTCACATCCAGCACCGGACAACAAGACGTCGCGACCGCTGTCGTGCAAGCATTCCCATCCTCCTTGAGAACCACAGGCATCTCGATCAATGGGGGGCTGCCTTACACGAACTCGTCAGTGGTCACCCTGTCACTGGGCTGGCCGGCGCTGTCCCAACAAGTGCGACTGTCCAACGATGGTGGATTCGCCAGAGGCTCCCTGAAGGACCTGGCGTCTGAACTCGAGTGGCGGCTCGATGACAGCGTCGGCGGCAAGTTCACAAAGATCGTCTATGCCCGGTTCGTCGATTCCAGCAATCACGAGAGTGGCACGTACCTTGACGACATCATCTTCGACAACGACCCTCCCACGCTTACAGCGGTCAGCGCCTCGCCCCTTTCACGCCAGGCGGCCGCGACGGCTCAGACCGCAGGAACTCGGCAGCAACGGTGGGTTATCCGATCCCGTGCCAAGGACAATCGAACCGGAGTAACTGCACTTCGGGTGTCACTGAAGAAATCTTCGGGTGCTGCCCAACAATCGGTCGCCTACAAGAAGAAGGCGTTGGTGTTGATTCGACCAAGGAAGGCAATCTGGGTGCAGGTGCAGGATGGAGCAACGAACTGGTCTCCTTGGACGAGGGCCAAGATCAAACGACGATAGGTCGCCGAGTGTCACCTCTGCCCCAGGCAGGTCCTTCCGGGGTCCCCGGGACCAAGGGGATGGCAAGGGCACTGTTGCGCGATCCAGCCGTACCAGTCATAAGCGGTTTGCCGCCACGCACCCGGCAGTCGACCAAGCCAAGATGACGCTCCTCGCCCAGGACTCCAGCAACGCCATAACGGGTGTGGAGACTAGCGAGTGAACCTCGTCAGAGAGTCGGCACCTCGGCGCTGCCTGCCGACGAGGCCGGAATCGCTGGGCAGAGCGATGCGACAGCCCCCGGTTTTGGCGACAGTTCTGACGACAGTTCACTGTGAAACGACCCGGTAAGCAGGGGTACAAATGTACCCCTGCTTAGCACAAGACTCGCACGTCCCGGCACGTCTCGGGACGCATTCGACGAACCGGTCGGTTGGGGGTTCGAATCCCTCCAGGCGCGCCTTTTGTGAAGTCGCGGGACATCGTCGACGAGTGTGTCGCGACCTTTCTGCCGTCCGCCGCGTTGGGGGGCGCCTTGGGTGGGCCGGGTGATCTGCCGAGGGGCTGGTTGTCGCGGGTAGGGTCGCGGTGCAGTTCGCGGATGATCTCGCCGGTGTCGGCGTCGAGAGTGTTGCGGATGTGAGACACGTCCTAGGTCCGCAGCGCAGCCGCGTGCCTTCGCTAGGGATGGGCCGCGGTGCGCGCCACACCAAGACTCAGCCCAGCGAAGACGACTTCTGAGATCAGCAGCAGCCACATGAAGGCATTGGGAGAGCTCTCCACGATCATCCCCACGATTCGGCCGAGCGCCACACAACT
>WBZL01003680.1_pt1 | contig 13820 bp, 12 predicted proteins | sample 5204291 | NCBI WGS metagenome assembly WBZL01 (sample SAMN12344345, study PRJNA552823) | activated sludge metagenome | biome: Activated sludge suspended growth; feature: Nitrification reactor; material: Wastewater; isolation source: activated sludge from nitrification reactor of wastewater...
ACGTTGCCTTCGAGGAAGACACTGACGCCGAGCAGGCGGAGGATCCACACGCCGATCCTGGACGACAGCAGCTGCAGTTCCGCCGACAGGTTGAACATGATGAAGTTCGGCAGCGGAATGGCGAGGAACAGCAGCAGCAGAGGCGCCCAGAGCCTGCGGAAGGCCGGCAGGCCCACGAGCGCCAGAATGAGCCCGTACAACGCCAACAGGGCGGCGTACTGCGAGATCGTGAACAGTGAAGCGAGCTGGCCGACGAGGGCGATGCCGGCGCCGGCCACGCAGAGCACGACACCCAGCCACGAGCCTGCGAAGCTCTGTCGCTGCAGCCAGCTCGTCCCTTGCCAGACGATGAATGCCGCAACGATCGGGATGATCGGGCCGTGGCTGAATTCCGGCCGGCCTTGCCAGACCGAAAGCATGTTGGCCAACGCCGCAGCCGACGCGGCTGCAATCGCGGCAACGCCGGCCAGCAGCCAGGCGACCAGCGGCACGGACAGCCTGTGCAGCGGGCCGGCATCGCGTTCTGCAGGACTCATGACCTTTCGTCCCCCGAGGCCCCGCTGTCAAACACCTGCACGACGCTGCAGCGCGGCGGCGCAGCGTTCAGCCGTCCTGCCATCCCAGAGATCCGGCCGTCGCCCGGTCGCCCAGCGCCCTTCCAGCACGTCGCTGACGCGCGCCAGCAGGTCGGCCGGTTTCACGAGCCGGTTGGTGCCCTGCGTCACAGTGATCGGGCGCTCGGTGTTCTCACGCAGCGTGAGACACGGAATGCCGAGGTAGGTGGACTCTTCCTGGATGCCACCGGAATCCGTGATGGCGAGCTTCGCCGTCAGCACCAGGTTCATGAACTGGATGTAGCCGAGCGGCTCGGTCAAGTGAATACCCGTGCCACGACGCCGGGCCGAACCAGCGCCCGGAGCCGCGGAGCGGAGCCGATCGAGCAAGCCGAACGCCTCCAGCTGCTTGCGCGTCCTCGGATGCACGGCGAACACGACGGCGAGCCGCGACGACACTTCGAGCAACTGCTCGACCAGCGGGGCCAGCGTTGCGTACTGGTCCACGTTCGACGGCCGGTGCAGCGTGACGACCGCATACGCGCCCGGGTCCAGCCCCATGGACGCTCGCGTGCCGTCGGCCTCGATGGCCGCACGCATCATTTCGAACGAGTCCAGCATGATGTTGCCGACGCGGTCGATGCGTTCGGCCGGGACGCCTTCCTGCACCAGGTTCTCATCCGCATCGGGCGAGGGCGTCCACAGCACGTCGCAGATGGCGTCGGTGACGAGCCGGTTGATCTCCTCGGGCATCTGCCGATCGCGGCTGCGCAGGCCCGCCTCGAGGTGCACGACGGGGATCCACAGCTTGGCGCCCACCATGGCACACGCGGCCGTCGAGTTGACGTCGCCCACCACGACGATCCAGTCCGGCCGCTCGCAGGACGCGACCTTTTCGTAGGCGATCATCACGCCGCCCATCTGCTCGGCATGCGTGCCGCTGCCGATCTCCAGGTGGACGTCCGGCTTCGGCAGCCGCAGGTCGTCGAAGAAAGCGTCCGACATGTTGGCGTCGTAATGCTGCCCGGTGTGGACGATCCCGGGCCGGCACCACGACGTGCGGCTGAGCGCGTGAAACAGCGGGGCAATCTTGACAAAATTCGGGCGGGCGGCCGCCACGAGGTGCACGCGGACCTTGTCCAAGTCTCTTTTGCACGCGGGCCCCGAGGGGCCTCCGTGTCCCTTTCATGTTGGCGGAGCGGCCATCGTAGCAGCGATGGTCCCGCGAACATACGTACCATAATGCCCGCCACCGTCGGCAATCTTGGACGCCGGCCTGCGGCTGTGGCCTAATTTCGCGAACACGAACAGCGGCATTGCATGAAGCAAGTCCTCCAGAGCCTCAGGAACGGCACCACCACGATTGCTGACGTCCCCTGCCCCGCGGCGTCGCCGGGTTCGCTCCTCGTCGGTTCGAGCGTCTCGCTGATCTCGGCCGGCACGGAGCGCATGCTGGTCGACTTCGGCCGCGGTTCGCTGCTGGACAAGGTGCGGCAGCAACCCGACAAGGTCCGGCAGGTCCTCGAGAAGATGCGCACCGACGGCGTCGCCGCGACGCTCGAGGCGGTGCAGAGCAAGCTCGACCAGCCACTGCCGCTCGGCTACAGCAACGTGGGCCGCGTGCTGGCGGTGGGTGCAGGCGTCGAGGGCTTCAAGGTCGGCGACCGCGTGCTGTCGAACGGCAGGCATGCCGAAGTGGTCGCGGTGCCGAAGAACCTCTGCGCGCGCATACCGGACGGCGTCGATGACGAAAGCGCCGCCTTCGCGGTGCTGGGAGCGATCGCGCTGCAGGGCGTGCGTCTCGCGCAGCCGACGCTCGGCGAGGCCGTCGCGGTCTCGGGTCTCGGGCTCGTTGGGCTCCTGGCCGTGCAGATCCTGCGCGCGAACGGCTGCCGCGTCCTGGGCATCGACTTCGACGACGCCCGCCTGGAACTCGCACGCCGCTTCGGCGCCGAATGCGTCGACCTGGGCCGGGGCGAGGATCCCGTGGCAGCGGCGCACGCGTTCTCGCGCGGCCGTGGCATGGACGCGGTGCTGCTCGCGGCCGCCACGCAGAGCAGCGAGCCCGTCGCGCAGGCCGCGCACATGTGCCGCAGGCGCGGGCGCATCGTGCTCGTCGGCGTCACGGGCCTCGAGCTGTCGCGCGCCGACTTCTACGAGAAGGAGCTCAGCTTCCAGGTGTCGTGCTCGTATGGCCCGGGCCGCTACGACCCGCTCTACGAAGACAAGGGCCACGACTACCCGGTGGGGTACGTGCGCTGGACCGAGCAGCGCAACTTCGAGGCCGTGCTCGACCTCATGGCCTCGGGCGCGCTCGACGTGCGGCCGCTGGTGAGCCATCGCTTTCCGGTCGACGAGGCGGCGAACGCGTATGAGCGGCTGGCCTCCGGAGCGCCGTCGCTGGGCATGCTCATCCGCTATCCGGATCGCACCGATGGCGATGCACTGGCGGCGCGTCGGCGCACGGTGTCGCTGTCAGCTCCGTCGCCGAACCCGGCGACGCGAGGCTCACCCACCATGGGCGTCATCGGCGCCGGCAATTACGCCGGGCGCACGCTGATTCCGGCATTCAAGCGCGCGGGCGCCATGCTGCACACCGTCGTTTCCGCCGGTGGCGTGTCCGCGGCCTATCACGGCAACAAGCACGGGTTTCAGCAGGCCAGCACCGACGTCGGGGCGGCCCTTTCCGATCCGCGTATCGACACGGTGGCGATCGCCACGCGCCACGACACCCATGCAGGCTACGTCTGCCGGGCACTCGAGGCGGGCAAGCACGTATTCGTGGAAAAGCCGCTGGCGCTGACGGCGGATGAAGTCGACCGGATCGAGTCGACGCTCGAGGGCGCGGTTTCCGGCGTCACGACGAAAGCGCCACTGCTGATGGTCGGCTTCAATCGGCGCTTCGCGCCACAGGTCGCCCGGATGCACGAGCTGCTGGCGGCCGTGCGCGAACCCAAGGCGTTCGTGATGACAGTGAACGCGGGCGCGATTCCTGCGGAACACTGGACACAGGACGCCGCCTCGGGCGGCGGGCGCATCGTCGGCGAGGCCTGCCACTTCATCGACCTGCTGCGCCACCTCGCCCGCGCGCCGATCACTGGCCATCAGGTGGCAGCCATACGTGGCGACCAGGGGCCGGTGGATCGCACGTCGATCACCCTGAGTTTCGCGGATGGCTCGATCGGCACCGTTCACTATCTTTCGAACGGCCACCGGTCGTATGCGAAGGAGCGGCTCGAGGTGTTTGCGGCCGGCCGCGTGCTGCAACTCGACAACTTCCGCAAGCTGCGCGGGTACGGTTGGCCCGGCTTCACGCGCATGAACCTCTGGCGACAGGACAAGGGCCAGGATGCCTGTGCCCGGGCGTTCGTCGACGCCATCTGCAGTGGCGGGGCCGCGCCGATCCCTCTCGACGAACTGCTCGAAGTGGCGCGCGTGACCATCGCCGTCGCCTCGGCCGCCGCGGCATGAACCTGGGGCGCTACTACCACACACTGCGTCACCTGCGTCCGGTCCAGTTCTATGGCCGGGTCGTGCATCGCCTGTACCACCCGCGGCCCGACACGCGGCCCGCACCCGCCCTGCGCGCCGTCGCCGCGCGGTATCCACTGCCGCCGTTGCGCACGCCCAGCCTGGTCGGGCCGAGCCGTGTCCGGTTCCTGAACGTAGAGCGCGACATCTCGCGCTCCGACGGCTGGAACGACGGAGCATGCGACAAGCTCTGGCTGTACAACCTGCACTACTTCGACGACCTCAACGCGCGCGCCCGTGACGAGCGCGCGGGCTGGCACGCGGCGCTTATTCGTCGCTGGGTCGCGGAGAACCCGCCGGGACGTGGCAATGGGTGGGAGTCGTACCCGTCGTCGCTGCGCATCGTGAACTGGGTGCGATGGGCGCTGGCCGGGCACGCGTTGCCTGCGGAGGCCGTCCAGAGCCTCGCCGTACAGGCGCGGTTTCTCGCACGGCGGCTCGAGTATCACCTGCTGGGCAACCATCTCTGGGCGAACGGCAAGGCCCTCGTCTTCGCGGGCGCGTTCTTCGCGGGCGACGAGGCGGCCGCATGGCTGCGCACCGGCCTGGGGATTGTCGTGGAACAACTGGACGAGCAGGTGCTAAGCGACGGCGGGCACTTCGAGCGCAGCCCGATGTATCACGCGATCTTCCTGCAGGACCTGCTCGAGCTGCTGGCGCTGGCGCAGTGTCAGCCGTCGCTGTTCGATCCGGCTTTGATCGCCGAGTGGCGGCATGATGCATCCGCCATGTTGCAGTGGCTCGCCGTCATGACCCATCCCGACGGCGACATCGCGTTCTTCAACGATGCCGCGCTCGGCATCGCCCCGCGATTGGCCGACCTGCAATCTCAAGCGAAAGTGCTCGGCTTGGAATCACCCGAAGTGCCTGCCGAACCACTGATTCGACTCGACGCGAGCGGATATGCGCGGATGACCGCGGGTGACTTCGCCCTGATCGCCGACGTGGCGCCGGTTGGCCCCGATTACATTCCGGGCCACGCCCACGCGGATACGCTCTCGTTCGAGCTCTCGTGGCGTGGGCAGCGTGTGTTCTCGAATTCGGGCACATCCTGCTACGGCACAGGCACCACGCGCCAGCGCGAACGCAGTACCGCGGCACACAACACGGTGACCATCGACGGGCAGGACTCGAGCGAGGTCTGGGGCGGGTTTCGCGTCGCGCGCCGTGCCAGGCCCTTCGGCCTGACGGCAGAGACGGTCGGAGGAAGCTCGGCAGTGGCGTGCTCCCACGATGGATATGCACGACTGCATGGCCGCCCCGTGCACAGGCGAGAGTGGCGACTCTCCGCAAGCACGTTGCAGATTTCCGACGAGATCGGCGGCACCGGTGAGCATCAGGTGGCGGGCTACTTCCACGTGCAGCCCGGTATTGCCGTGCGGCGCAGGTCCGGCCACGAATTGGAACTGGTCGTGCCGCACGCAGGGGCACTGGGTGTGCACGTCGAACCCGATGTGAATCTCGACGTCGGCGACGGTCAGCAGGCGCCCGAGTTCGGTATCGTTCTGCCGCGTCCGGTGATCCGGTGGCAACGCACCGGTGCCTTGCCATTCACTACGTGTGTCGGGCTTTCGGCCTGAAGCCTGGTGCCATGCACATCCTGTTTCTCACCGACAACTTCCCCCCGGAGACCAACGCGCCGGCCACGCGCACGCACGAGCACACGAAGCGCTGGGCAAAGGCTGGGCATCAGGTCACGGTGATCACGGGCGCGCCGAACTTTCCTTCGGGCAAGATTCACGAGGGCTATCGGAACAGGCTCTGGCAATCCGAGAGCGTTGATGGCGTGCGCGTCATCCGCGTGTGGACCTACATCACCGCCAACGAAGGCTTTCTGAAGCGCACGCTCGACTATGTGAGCTTCATGTTCACGAGCTTTGCTGCAGGGCTGTTCGTGAAGCGACCCGACGTGATCGTGGCGACTTCGCCGCAGTTCTTCTGTGCCCTGGGCGGCTGCCTGCTCGCCATGGTGAGGCGGCGGCCCTGGGTGTTCGAGCTGCGTGACCTCTGGCCCGATTCGATCACCGCCGTGGGTGCCATGCGGGAGAGCGCCGGCATTCGCGCGCTGCGCAAGCTGGAGTACTGGCTCTATCGGCGTGCCGATCGTATCGTCAGCGTCACCCATTCGTTCAAGGAGATTCTGACGCGCAATGGCATCGATCCGGAGAAGATCGTGGTCGTGCCCAATGGAGTGGACCCCGATGCCTTCACGCCGGGGCCGAAGCCGGCGGAACTCGAGCGCCGGCTCGGGCTCGAGGGGAAGTTTGTTGCGGCTTATGTGGGCACGATAGGAATGGCCCATGGGCTGGGGACCATCCTCGAGGCGGCGGAGCGGCTGAAGGAGCGGCGGGATATTGCGTTTGTGCTGGTGGGGACTGGCGCCGAGCACGGGAAGCTCGAGGCCGACGCCAGGGCTCGTGGCCTCACGAATGTTCACTTCGTCGGTGCCGTGAGCAAAGAAGCGGTCAAGGACTATTGGCGACTGTGCGATGTGGCGCTCGTGCTGTTGCGCGATCTGCCGTTGTTCGAGCATGTGATCCCGTCGAAGATCTTCGAGGCTTGGGGCACCGGGCGGCCGGTGATTCTGGGCGTGCGGGGAGAGAGCGCGGGGATCGTTGAGGCGGCGAGCGGCGGTGTGGCCATTGTTCCGGAAAGCCCGGTGGCGCTTTCGGACGCCATCGGGTCGCTGGCCGATCGGCCGGAGTTCGGCCGGAAACTGGGCCTGGCTGGCCGAGGTTACGCCTCGAGTCAATTTGACCGGGGGGTTCTGGCATCCAGAATGCTCGCGGTCATGAGTTCTGTTGGGTCGGAGTCTGGCGAGCATTTTTCCCACGACTCGCCGGCCAGGGCCGGCCGTGCGCATACCGGCAAAGCAATTCTATTGCGAGACAAGGAAGGTCACTCCAAATGACTGAACGGCACCAGGACCTGCTTTCGGCCGATTCACATTTCGCCTTCGGAAAGAACTGGCTCGACTACGCCGCGAAGATAGACGAAGCGCGCATTCAACAGGCGATGGTGGACCTGCGCCGGCTGGTCGGCGAAGAGATCAAGGGCCGCACGTTTCTCGATATTGGCTGTGGCTCCGGGCTTCATGCTCTCGCCGCGCTGCGGCTCGGAGCGCGCCAAGTGACGGGCGTGGACCTCGACGAGGATTCGGTCGAAGCATCGAGATCGACCCTCGCCCGATTCGCGCCCGATGCCCAAGCACGGTTTGGATGCCAAAGCGTATTCGACATGAAGCCCGAGTCGGCGGGGCAACATGACATCGTCTGATCGTGGGGCGTTCTGCACCACACCGGCGACATGCACCGGGCAGTCCGATGCGCTGCCGCCTTGGTCTCCCCAAATGGGCTGCTCGTCATCGCGCTGTACCGCAGGACCAGCCTGTGCTGGGCGTGGCGGTGGTTCAAGCGATGGTATTCCGGCACGAATGAACGGAGGCAACGCGCCGCGATGCGCGCTCACCTCGCGCTTCGCAGTGCCTATTGGCGGATTGTGGGTGTCGACATCCAGGCACACATCGACGCGTACGCACAGAATCGTGGAATGGATTACTACAACGACGTACACGACTGGCTGGGCGGCTATCCCTACGAATCCATTCGCCCGGCACATTGTCGCCAGCTTGTGGCGGAACTTGGATTCAGCCTCGTGCGTGAGTTCGTCACGCCCATCGGGCGATACGACTTCGGGCAGTTCGGCAGCGGCTGCGACGAATTCGTGTTCAGGCGGAACGTGTAGGGTAGTGGACCCCGGCTTCTGCACCACCGCATGACCGCTCGACGCCTTGTATCCGCGGTCTCCTGGCTCAGCCTTGGCGGCATCGCCGTGAGGGCGCTGTCGCTGCTGACCATGCCACTACTCACGCGCTGGTTGTCGCCGACAGGCTATGGCGAAGCGGCGTTGGTTGGAACCGTCGTCTCGCTGGGCAGTGTGGTTGCCCTGGCTGGCATCGACATGGGTTACGCGCGCCACCATTTCTCCGGGATCACGGGCCCGGCAGCGCAGGTGGAAGCGTTCTGCTGGCGCTGGACCGCGGGCATGGCGCTGGCGCTTGCCATCGTGGGTGCGACAGTGTGGACGCTATTGCTGAGCCGGTGGTTCAACGCGGCCGCCGGCTGGTATCCATTCGTGGCCATGGGCATCGTGGCATCCGCGTTCGCCACCATGGCTCAGGTTCGGGCACGTCTGCAGAATCGCTACCGTACAATTTCTCTGGTCCAGATCGTATCCGGTATCGTCGCCGCCGCCTTTTCCCTGGGAATCGCTTATCAGGAGCGAACGGGCGCACTTGCACTGCTGGTAGCCATGATCGTCGGCTACGCCCTGCCCGTTGCGCTGCTCGGGATCCCTGCGCCATCGCGTCTTTTCCGGCGCTCCGACATGCCACCCGCCGCCCGGCGGACGCTGGTCGCCGTCGGACTACCCGGACTGGTTACGGCGCCGGCCTACTGGGTCGTCAGCAGCTCCGATCGCTGGTTTCTCGCCCGCTACTTCGACGGCGCCGAGGTCGGCGTCTACTCCATTGGCGCCGCGGTCGGGTCGTTGGGACTGGTGCTGAGCATGGCGATCACTTCGGCGTGGCTTCCGGAACTGGCGCGCACGGAGGCCAGTGGTGCAGGGATTTCCAGGGAGCGCACGCGAGAGTTGGTGCAGTTGCTGGTCGCGGTAATGCTGATGGCCTGGCTGGCTGTCGTTGCCGCGGGCGGTGACGCTATCCGTTGGCTCGCCGATCCGCGTTTCCACGGTGCGGCGGCCGTGGTGCCGTGGCTGGCTGCAGGGGTTCTGTTCTATGGCGCGATGCACGTCGGCAACACGCTGCTGATCATGCTTGGGCAGCTGCGCTGGTCCGGGTGGATATGGGCATTCGGCATGGTGATATCCATTGTGCTCAACCTTGCTCTGGTACCGCGTTGGGGCAGCCTCGGTGCCGCATGGACACAGTGCCTGTCGTTTGCGCTGGTCATGGTCCTCGTCTGGGTGGCGGTATTGCGGCTCGACCCGATCCGACTGCACGTCGCGCCGCTCGCCCTTTCTGCGTTGCTGGCGGCGGGGGCGGCGCTCTTGATGCACGTCCCCTGGAGCCCGACACCGCTGCTGAGCTTGCTGCTGAAGTTCCCGGTCGGCGTCGGAATCGCGCTGGCGCTGGCCGCATTGCTCGTGCCGTCACTGCGCTCGAAGATTCGGTTGAGGACGACATCCTGATGTGTGGACTGGCTGGTCACGTCGCGTTTGGGCCGCCGCCGGACTTGGGCGCCGTGCAATCAATGAGCGAAGGCATCGCTCATCGCGGCCCGGATGACCAGGGGACTTGGATCGATCCGACCGGCTGCTGCGCGCTCGCTCACCGCCGTCTTTCCATCATCGACCTGAGCCCGCTGGGCCATCAGCCAATGCTCGATCCGCTGACCGGCAATGCGCTGGTGTTCAACGGCGAGATCTACAATTTTCGCGAACTGCGTAATGAGTGTGAGGCCGCTGGCGACCGATTCCGGTCGGGATCCGATACCGAAGTCATCCAGGCGCTGTACCGTCGCCACGGCACGGGTTGCCTTCGGTTCCTGCGCGGCATGTTCGCCATCGCCCTTTGGGATGCGCGCGAGCAGCGGCTCTTTCTGGCTCGCGACCGCGTTGGCAAGAAGCCCCTGCACTACGCTCGAATTGGACGGTCCATTGTTTTCTGCTCGGAAATCCATCCGCTATCGCGCCATCCCGAGGTCGACCGGGCGATGGATCCCGAGGCGCTTGCGCTTTATCTGCAACTGCAGGCAGTTCCCGCACCATGGACCATCTACAAGCAGGTCCGCAAGCTGCCTCCCGCGCATTTTGCAATATTCGATCGCGACGGCCTGCGCATCGAACAGTACTGGAACGTCGACTATCGCCCGAAACTCAAGCTCGGCGAAATCGAAGCATTGGAAGCCTTCGAAGAGAAACTGACAGAGGCCGTGCGCCTGCGTCTCATCTCCGATGTACCGCTGGGTGCCCTGCTCAGTGGCGGGGTTGACTCCTCGGTAGTCGTCGCTCTGATGGCAAAGCTTGCCTCGGAGCCGGTTCGCACCTTCAGCATCGGTCTTGACGAGCAGGGCTTCAACGAGCTTCCATACGCCGCGCAGGCCGCCGAAGCCTGCGGCACGCGTCACCACCCGGAGGTGATTGCCGGGGATGTCGAGCATCTGCTCCCCTTGCTCGTGCGCCATTACGGCGAGCCCTACGCAGACTCGTCCGCGGTTCCGTCGTTTCACGTGAGCGCCGCAGCCCGTCGCCATGTCACGGTGGTCCTGAACGGCGACGGCGGTGACGAGTTGCTGGGCGGCTATGGGCGCTACGCGGTTCCGGACTCTTCCATTCGCGCCGGGGCCCGCGTGTCGGAATTCCTCGGGCCGAGACGACTCGTCGCCCTGATGCCGTTCTGGGCCAATGCCCGCAGCTTCCCGGCTCGAGCCCTGCGCCGGCTCTGCCGCGACTTCATGAGCCCGGAAATGGGCGGGCTACTCATGTTCATGGGCTACTGGAACGACAGTCTGCGTCGGCAGCTGCTCGATGAGCCGGTCGATGACGGCTTGCTTCAACGATGGCGACTGCAATGGCTGGAGCAGGCGTTCGCTTACGCCGGGAACCCCATCGACCGTATGCTCTGGCTCGACAACCGCACCTACCTGCCGGACGACCTGCTCGTGAAGATGGATATTGCCTCGATGCACTGTGGCCTGGAGACCCGCTCGCCACTGCTCGACCACAAGGTCATCGAGTTCTGCGCGCAACTGCCAGTGCATCTGAAGGTGCAACGTCGCACTGGCAAGTACCTGCTGAAACGTCTAGCGGAGAAGTATTTTCCACGAGACTTCGTCCATCGCCGCAAAATGGGGTTTGGCATTCCCGTTGCGGACTGGCTTCGTGGGCCACTGCGTCGCCATGTCGAAGCACTGATTCTCGACCGGGACTTGATGTACCCCCTCGATGCTACGACCATCCTGGCGTCATGGAGCAGGCTCACCGACGCGGTCGGTCCCGCTGCGGATGCCGAGGCGGGTCGCGTATGGGCGCTGCTCATGTATGGTCAATGGCGCCTGCTCGAGTGCGCGCCATGACGTGCTCGCATTGCTGGTTCGCTGCGGAAGCCCAATGAACATCGGGACTCTATCCAGTCCTGCTAACCGTCGACCTGCATTTCAGTCCAATCCAGGACCCGGCATTCGTTGGCAAATGACATCTCTGCGCTTTCCTTTCCGCTCAAGACCATTTCGGCAATGCGCAGCATCAGCAGGGTTGAGAGTTCTACTTCCCGCCAGTTGCGATGAGCGTCGCCAAACGGTTGCAGTACCGCCCGCCGGTGCCCAACGTCCTTAGGCCAATAAGTGTGGCGGTGCCTTCGATCGTTGTCCCAGATAGTCATCGATCTAAAGTCGTCGATTTTCGCGATGACACCATCCCACTGCAAATTGATTGTCTCGTTGATTCCTTCGAACGGCTCGGATCTGGCGGTGAGGACGATACTGATCAGATCGCCTCTTTCGCTGACGAGTGTCACCGCGATGTCATCATCCCGGTATCGTTCATCACTCCAGGCGACCGAGATCTTCCAGAGGTCCGGCACGTCGCGCCACGAAAGAATGTGCACAGCGAGATCGAGCCAATGCCCCACATTCCCACAGATGCGCGTGCCTTCGTCTGGGTAGCGATACCAGTGATCCGGAGGAAGTCGATGGCCTGACACGAAACAGCTGAGAGTCAGAGGCCCCGTCGGCATGGGCAATTGCGCGCGAATATCCTTGATCGCCTGGGAGAACGGCCGGTTGTACCCCGCAAAGATATCGTTGCGGCGACCTCGATATGCTCCGCTTAGGGTCTGCAACTGTTCGTGACTTACCGCTATTGGCTTCTCCACGTACACACGTTTTCCGGCACCGAGCACAGCCTTGGCATAGTCGGCGTGGCTTGCATGGTTGGACGCGATGTAAACGACCTGAATGGCCGGATCGGCAATGAGTTCCTCGGCACTGTTCGAGACCCGACTTACCCCGTACATACGAGCTAGGCTCGCCGCGGCCGTCACGTCTGTGTCATAGCAGGCAACGATGCGCGCCTTCCCGCGGACAAAGTGGGCAATTGTGGAAAATGCAAACTGGCCGCAGCCAATCAGGCCGATGCCCGGCCCGCGACCTCGAGCTGACGGCCGCCGCCAATAGCCTTTCCGAAGACGTCCAAAGGTCTTCGTCAAGGCCCGTCTTGGCCCGTACGTTGCAGCAAACCGCAACAGTTTTCGAAACGCCGTCCACGCAGAAAAGGGAGGCTTCACCGCGCCCTTCCTTCGTGCCACTCGCAACGACCTGGCTTTCCAGTTGCCCCGTCCACACCCCTCCGCCAGTGGCCATCAGTCACGTCGGTGCAGTCTGTCACGCGCGCTCACGCCTTGGGTTGAGGATCCGAGACCGCGGGAGCCGTCAAGCTCTTGAGCATCTGTCGATTGGCAAGCGCCGCCGACTGATCGCCTACGATCTCCTCGGCAAACCTGATGCAAAGCTCCTTGACCGCGCGAAGCCGTTCGGCTGGCCATCCCGCGACCGTGTCAATGACTTGCGAAAACTCGCCTGGTTTGCATAGCGGCAGATCCCAGCCCACCCCTCTTCCGGCGAGCCCGCGCCAAGGCGTCTGGTCGCTGGTCAGCACTGGCAATCCTGCAGACCAGGCTTCGACCAGCGCGTGGCCGAAGTTCTCCCCGCGCGTCGGCAACAGGAACAGGTCGTGTGTCGCGAGTTCCTGCCTGACCCTCTCGTTTGGTATGGGGCCCCTAAAGGTCGCGGATACGTGACTGGGAAGCATGTGAATCAAGGCATCGCATTGAGACCAGTACTGTTGATCTTCTTTCGGCCCGTAGATCGTGAACTCTACGGGGAGCCGAACATTGCCGAGCACTCGCAACGCGTAGTCGAGGTTCTTCTTTCTGGCAATCCGCGATAGAAAGCATACGCGGAGCGCGGCTGTTGGTTGGCGACCGCGTGGCTCGATGGTTTCGATAGAGGTCGCACCGAGATTGCGCGCCACATGAACGCAGCATGGGCGCACTCCCATCACCCTCACGATGTCGTCCAGCTCGAGATCCGTCGACGCATGCCAGTGCGCATGTGCGTAAGCGCCACTGGCTCTGGCCAGCCTCGCGAACGGTCGCTTCTTCCAACGCTTGAGATGAAACGCTCCCGGGGAGAACTCGCCCCTCGGCGCGATAAGTGTCGGCCGCCGGGGCAGGGCACCCAGGCATCGGGCGAAAATTGGCGTGATCGAGAACCGTGGGCTGAAAAAGCTGTTCAGGTAAAGGACATCATGGGGCGTCCGGTTGAGCAGGCGGATCAGGGTTCCCGGAGTCAGATCACCGGGAGCTGCATAGAAGACCTCGGCATTTCCGACGCGCAGCCAGCGTCCAGGCTCGATTTCAGCGTATGGCGTTCTCGCTCGGAAGTCTCGGTCAGCGGTTACGATTTTCCACTGGTAGTCGGTCCCCAAGTGCTCAACAAGATTGACTAGAGACCGTACCGGTCCGCCGGCGCAGTGGCCCGGCAGATACGTCTCGGCAACAACCAGAATGATCGGCTTCATTGATGGACCGCGCCTTGGCGTCAAACGCAACCGACACTATCGCTGTCATTTCCGAGAACTCTATGATGGCTCTCGTCGACATGAACAATTTGCCTAGCCAGTCGAACCGTTGAGCGGAGCCCGATCACGATCGCCACC
>WBZL01003681.1_pt1 | contig 13813 bp, 11 predicted proteins | sample 5204291 | NCBI WGS metagenome assembly WBZL01 (sample SAMN12344345, study PRJNA552823) | activated sludge metagenome | biome: Activated sludge suspended growth; feature: Nitrification reactor; material: Wastewater; isolation source: activated sludge from nitrification reactor of wastewater...
CCGCCGCAACTCGGCCCCGTCGAAGCGGAGCGTGCCGCCGCTGACCGGCTGAAGCCCGAGGATCGCGCGGGCCAGCGTCGTCTTGCCCGACCCGCTTTCCCCGACAAGTCCCAATGTCCGGCCCGGCTGAAGGTCCATCGTCACGCCTGCGAGAATGTTCAAGGCACGCGCGCCCCCCCCGAACCAGCGGCCAAGCGGCAGGTCCACCGCGAGATCCCGGACCGACAGGAGCGCGGTCATGGCGCGGCCTCGTGGCAGAGCACGCCGCGGTCGGCCCCGGGCGCCACCCTGGGCGGCGGCACCGTCCGGCAGCGGTCGGTGGCGATCCCGCAGCGCGCGGCGAAGGCGCAGCCCGGAGGCGGATCCGAAAGGTCCGGCAGCCGCCCGCCGATGGCGGGAAGCCGCCCTGTCGCTTTCCCGATCCGTGCCGGATCGCAGGCGATGAGAGCGCGGGTATACGGATGGCGGGGGTCGTGAAAGAGCTCGTCCACCGGAGCTTCCTCCACCACCTCGCCGGCATACATCACCGCCACCCGATCGCAGAGTTCGGCAATCACCCCCAGGTGGTGCGTCACGATGACGATGGCACAGCCGTATTGCGCCCGAAGTTCGCGCAAGAGATGGATGATCTGCGCCTCCATCGTGACGTCGAGCGCGGTGGTCGGCTCGTCCGCGATCAGCACGGCGGGCCGCATAAGGAGCGCTGCCGCGATGGCCGCGCGCTGGCGCATCCCCCCCGAAAGCTCGTGCGGATAGCGGCCCATCACGAGGTCGGGGTCTGACAGGCCGACGCGGGCCAGCATGTCCCGCGCCCGCGCCCGTTTCTCGCGCCCCGGCACGCCGTCGAGGTTGAACTGGAAATCGACAAGCTGCGCGCCCACCGTGAGGACCGGGTTGAATGCCGTCATCGGGTCCTGGAAGACCATGGCGATCTCGCGTCCGCGCAGCCGCCTCCGCGCCGCCTGGTCGAGCCGAAGGATGTCCTGGCCCCTCAGCCGGATCGCACCGGCGGTCACTTCGGCATTCGCACCCGCAAGGTCGATCATCGCCGCCGCAAGCGATGACTTGCCGCAGCCGCTTTCGCCCGCGATCCCCAGCACCTCGCCCTGACGGACCGACAGGCTCACGTTCCGCAGCGCCGCGACCGCGCCGCCTGCCACGCGATAGCGAAGCGACAGGTTCTCGACCGAGAGAACGGGTTCGCTCATCCTGCCACCCTCCGCCTCAGCCTGGGGTCGAGCGCGTCGCGCAGGCCCTCGCCAAGGAAGGTGAAGCCGAGGGTCGAGAGCACGAGCGGCAGGCCCGCGATCACCACCATGTGGGGTGCCGCGCGGATCGAGGTGTAGCCGTCATAGAGGATATTGCCCCAGGAGGGCGTCGGCGGACGAACCCCGAGGTTGAGGTAGGAAAGTCCCGCCTCCAGCATGATCACCACCGGCACGTCCATCGACAGGAGGATGAGTAGCGGTCCGACCACGTTCGGCAGAAGGTGGCGGAAGAGGATGCGCGCCGACGAGGCGCCCATCGCACGCTCCGCGACGATGAAATCCGCCCCCGAAAGTGCAAGCGTCTGGGCGCGGATCAGCCGCGCGTAGGCGGGGATCGAGACGAGGACGACGACGAGGATCAGCGTCCCGGTGCCTGGCCCGACGATGGTGATGACGGCGAGCGCGAACATGATCATCGGCAGCGAGGACATCGAGTCGAACAGCAGGACCAGAACCGCATCCAGCCAGCGCGGCCCGAACCCCGCGATCATGCCGAGAATCAGCCCGCCGACTCCGGCGAGCCCGACCGCCGTCAGCGCGATCGCGAGAGCCGTCCGCGCCCCGTAGACGATCCGGGACAGAAGGTCGCGGCCAAGCTGGTCGGTGCCCGCCAGATGGGCAAGCGACGGCGGCTGGAACTTCTCGGCCACGTTCAGCTTGATCGGGTCGGCCGGCGCCACCCAGGGCGCGAAGAGCGCCATGACGACAAAGAGGAGAACGAGCCCAAGGCCGAGCGCCCCCATCGGGTCGGACAGAAGCGCGCGAAGCGCCCTGAACCTACCGCCGGAAGACATCGCGCACCCGCGGGTCGAGCCGCGCGATCAGGAGGTCGGCGGCGGTGACGACGAAGAGGTAGAAGGCGGTCATGAAGAGGACCGTACCCATCACGACGGGGTAGTTCCGCTTCTGCACCGCGCCGGTGATCAGCGTGCCGATGCCGGGCCGGCCGAACACCGTCTCGACGAAGACCGCGCTCGACAGGATCGAGCCGAGCCCGACGGCGAGGAGCGCGATGGTCGGGATGATCGCAACCCGCAGCCCGTACCGAAGCACGACCCGGCGTTCCGGCAGGCCGAAGGCACGCGCGGTGCGGATGTGGTTCTCGCCCATGACTTCCAGAAGCGAGGCGCGCACCAGGCGCGCGAGGTAGCCGACCCAGCCGATGCCGAGAGCGAAGGCAGGCAGGATCAGCGCGCGGGCCTGGCTTGCCGGATCGCCGGGCGTTCCCGCGCCGATCGCCGGCAGCCAGCGCAGCCAGACCGCGAAGATCAGGATGGCATAGATCGCGACGACAAAGGCAGGTATGGAGATCAGCCCGACCGACAGCACCCCGAGCAGACGGTCCGCCGCCGTGTCCCGCCAGACCACCGCCGCAGCGCCCAGCGCGATGCCGAGGGCCAGCGCCCAGCCGAGCGCGGCGACGCCGAGGATCAGCGTGTTGGGAAAGAACTCGAGGATCTGGTCCAGCACCGGCCGCTTCGACCAGACATCGTAGCCGAGGTCGCCGGTCACGGCATTGCGAAAGAAATGCCAGACCTGCCACAACACGGGCTCGTCAAGCCCCATCCGCTCGCGAAGCAGCGCCTTCAGCTCCGGCGTCGCCCGCGGCCCCAGCGCCAGAGAAGCCGGATCGCCCGGAACCAGGAAGACCATCGCGTACATCGCCAGCATCACCGTGAAGAGGATCACGACGGCGAGGGCGATGCGCTTGACGGCGTATCTCAGCATCTCCGCGCCTGTCGCTCCCTTTCAGACATGGTCGCGCGGGATCCTCTCGTCCCATTGGCGCTCGAAGATCGTCGCGCCGTTCTCGGTGACGCGAAGCCGCATCTCGACACGGAAATGGGTGGCGTCGCATGTGAGGCGGCCCGTGGAGTGATGGCCGAAGACGCCGTCCTTGCGGTGGATGGCCACGTTCGCCTCGGTCTCACAGCTGGCCGAGAGGGGATCGCCGTCGATGATGCGGTAGCGGGCGACGGCGTCGGCGGTGACGGTCTGGCCGATGTCGGGCATCTCGCGCGCGGAGGTCCAGCGCGGGAAGTCGACGACCATTTCTCCTGTCAGAAGATCGCGGCGGACGGACCGGCGCACCCGGGTCTCGACCGGCAGATCGACCGAGGGCGGCGGCGCGGCCATCTCGGGCGGGTCGAAGGCGCGCAAGGCGGCGTCGGCGGGATCGGGCGGGCGGACCGGCAACTCGAGCCTGCTTTCGCCCGTCATGACGGTTAGCGTCGCCAGTTCCGGCGAGGGCCAGCAGATCGGCCAGTAGGTCGTCGACAGCGAGACCGCGATGCGGTGGCCGGCCGGGAAGGCATGGGCGATGTCGTCGAGGTCGATCACCGCGTCGTAAACCTGCCCTGGCACAAGAGCTTTCGCTTGTTCGTGGCTGTCGCGGTGGGTGAGGTTGAGGCAGCCGAGCGTCACCCTGGTGGACCTTCCGTCCGGCATGACATCGTTGAGCCGCACCGCGACGAGCGCGAGGGGCCTGTCGCAGGAAAAGCGCAGGTGCAACTGCGGTGCCCCGAGTATCTCGGTTCGCTCGGCCAAGGGCTCGGTCACGAATACGAGCGAACCGCCGTCATCCTCGCGCTGGTCGGTCGGCCATTCGGCGTCGTCGCCGTAGCGCCCGACCTCGCCGGCGGCGAGCCCGACCCAGAGAGGCGACGCGATCGCGACACCCGCCGCCGCGCCCGCGTGATCGTCAAGCCGGCCGCGCGGATTGAGGTGAAGCACCCGGTGCTCGATGCGCGGCGAGGGCCACACCGCCTCGGCCACCCAACGGCCCGGACGCTCGCGGTAGCAGGTCGAGGGCGCCACGCTCTCCTGCATCCAGACCCGGTACATCGGATCGCCCATGACCCCGCCCGGCGTTCCCTTCATCCAGTGGTCGCACCAGCGCCTGACCTCCTGCAGCCAGCCGATCGCGGGCTTCACGGTCACGTCGTGAGGGAAGGAATGCGCCCATGGCCCGATCAGCCCGCGCCGGGGACCGGAAAGCCCCGCAAGAAGGCGCGGCACGCTTTCGGAATAGTTGTCGGCCCAACCGGAGACCGCAAGAACCGGGATCGAGATGCGCGAGAAATCCTCGCAGACCGAGCCGTGCTTCCAGTAGCCGTCGCGGCGCTGATGGGCGAGCCAGTGCAGGATCCACGGGCTGTTGTGGCGCATCCGGGACTGCCACATCGCGCGCCACGCCGGCCCGACGATCTCGGGGTCGGGCGGCAGGTCGTTATGGGCGAACATCGTCGCCGACCAGTCGAAATTGTCCTTCGACAGGCAGCCGCCGACCCAGTGGATGTCGGTGGCATAGCGGTCGTCCGTAGAGCCGACGGTGATGATCGTCTTCAGCGCCGGTGGCCGGCGCGCCGCGATCTGGAGGCCGTTGAACCCGCCCCATGAAATCCCGTACATCGCCACCTGCCCGTCGCACCAGTCCTGCGCGGCGATCCAGGCAATGGCGTCGCCGCCGTCGCGGATTTCCTGCTCGGTGTATTCGTCGTCGATCAGCCCCTCGCTGTCGCCGGTGCCGCGAATGTCGAGCCTGACGCAGGCATAGCCGTGACCGGCCAGCCACGCGTGCATCTTCTGGTCGCGGGCCCTTGTCCCCTCGCGCTTGCGATAGGGCAGGTATTCGAGGATCGCGGGCACCGGCCCCGCCCCCCGCGGCCGCCAGAGCTTCGCCGCCAGCCGCGTGCCGTCGGGCATCGGCACGAAGAGGTTCTCGACGATCTCGACCTCGTGGGGGAATGTCTTGCGGATCGGTGTCATACTCGCCTCAGTTCATCGGTGCTCCGCCCTCGGCCTTGCGGCGGGCGACGTAATCGTCCAGCGCCTCGGCGACGGAGGGGTCGAGGCTCGGTTCCTCGTAGTCGGCCAGAAGCGCCTTCCAGACGGCATTCGCACGGGCCCGCGCGTCGATGCCGCCGCGGTCGCGCCAGGTGGGGTAGCTGTCCCAGTTCGACAGCAGGGGCGCATGGAACGCGGTCTCGTACCGCGCCATCGTGTGCCCGGTGCCGAAGAAATGCCCGCCCGGCCCCGCCTCGCGGATGGCATCGAGCGCGAGCGCCTCGGGCCCGGTGTCGATCGGCTCGAAATAGGCATCCATCATCATCAGAAGCTCGGCATCGAGGATCAGCTTCTCGAAACTCGCCGTCAGACCGCCATGAAGCCACCCTGCCCCATGCTCCAGAAGATGCGCCCCGCCCATGAGCGCGCCCCAAAGCGCCATCTGGCTTTCGTAGGCCGCTTGCGCATCGACCTCGTTCGCCGCGGTGACGTTCGAGGACCGGAAGGGCACGCCGACTAGCCGGGCGAGCTGGCCCGAGGCCTGGGCGGCCTTGGCATATTCCGGCGTGCCGAAGGCCGGCGCGCCCGAACGCATGTCGACGTTCGAGGTGAAGCCGCCGTAGAGCACCGGCGCGCCGGGTCGCACGATCTGGGTCAGGACGATGCCGGCCAGCGCCTCGGCATGCTGCTGTGCGAGCGCGCCCGCAAGCGTCACCGGAGCCATCGCGCCCGCCAGCGTGAAGGGCGTGATCGCGAGCGCCTGGCCATGCTCGGCCATGGCGATCAGCCCCTCGGCCATCGGAATGTCGAGTTGCAGGGGCGAGTTGGTGTTGATGACCCCGAGAAGCGCGGGTCGCTCGGCAAGTCCCTCCGGCGTGGTCCCGAGTGCGATCGCCGCCATCTCGATTCCGTCCATCGTCCGCGCCCGGCCCAATGTCTGGCCCTGCCATGTCTTGTCGAGAAGCCCGATCTGGGCGCGGTAGATGTCCAGATGCCGGGTATTGGCGGGCAAGTCCATCGGCTCGAACGGCCCGCCGCCCTCCTGATGGATCACGTTCAGCACCTGCACGAGCCGCAGGTAATCGCACATCTCGGCCAAGCTGCCGTCGCGCCGCCCGCGGTCGTTGTCCATCACATAGGCCGGCCCGCCGACCGAGGCGTAGACGCAGAGATCGGCGCCGACCGTGACATCATGGGCGGGGTTGCGGGCGTGCAGCGGGAAGCGGGCAGGGACGGTCGCGAGCCGCTCCTCCACGAGTCCGGGATCGAGCCGCACGATATCGCCCGCGACCTCGGCCCCCGAGCCGCGGAACAGTCCCCGCGCGTGTCCGTCGAGCACCCGCATCCCGATCCGGGCCAGAATCTCGAGGCCCGCGCCGTGGATCGCCGCGACCTGATCGGTACTCAGCACCGCCACCGGATCGTAGGGGCGCGGTCGCTGGCCGAACGCAGGCTGGATGGTGCCACCCTTGCGTTCCGCACGCTGGCGTCGGCGCGGGGTCATTCGGCCGCCTCCCGCCCGGGCCCGAGATCGCGCATGGCGAAGGGCGCGTCGCGGCGCACAGAGATGGCGGAGGGCGCGGCGGCAAGCTCGCGCGCCGCGCGATGCGCCTGCCAGACCGCATGCGCGACGGCGCCCGGCGCGTTGGCATCGCCGGTCAGGACGACCGGGGCTCCGCCGTCCCGAAGTGCATCGTAAAGCGGCGATCCACCCTCCCTCTGGCCGACGATCACAAGCGACCGCGCAGCGATTTCCTGCCGCTCGCCGCTGAAGACGTGCGAAAGCGCCAGACTCTCGCCGTCGAAGCCCTCGACGACCTGAAGCGTCCGGCAACCGATCCCGGCCCGGCGGAAGGCCTGGTGGACCTGCGGCTGCTCGTTCGTCATGACGCCCCAGGCCTGCGCCGAACCGGCGCTTGTGACATAGGTCGTCTGGAGCCCCTGCGCCGCCAGATGCTCGGAGATGGCCGAACCCATGTAGTAGTTGTCGAAATCGAAGACGGCGACCGGCCCCGCGATGGCGACGCCGGCGGCGATGTCGTCGGGCGTGTAGACGCGCGGAGCGACGAGCGGCACCGTGGGGATTTCGTTCGCGCCGCAGAGGTTCGCCGTCCAGCGCGCACCTGTCGCCACGACGACATGATCCGCGCCGAAGTCGCGCACCTCCTCGGGCCCCATCGGGCTTTCGGCATGTAGCGACACGTTGGCCATCCGCCGCAACTGGCCGAGCCGGTAATCCACGACCCGGAACCATTGCCGGAGGCCCGGCAACCGCGATTCCCACAGAAGCCGCCCGCCGAACTCGCGTCGGGCCTCGGCCAGCGTCACCCGGAAGCCGCGCCGCCCCAGCGTCAACGCCGCCTCAAGCCCCGCCGGACCGCCGCCGACGACCAGTACGGAACCCGCGCCGTCCCGCCGAACGGTCTCCGGATGCCAGCCGCGCCGCCATTCCTCGCCGGCCGTGGGGTTCTGCGTGCAGCGGACCCAGACCCCGTCGTGCCAGGAAGAGATGCAGATGTTGCAGCCGATGCATTCGCGGATCTCGTCCTCGCGCCCCTCGTCGATCTTCCGCGGCAGGAAAGGATCGGCGATGGAGGGTCGCGCGCCGCCGATCAGGTCCAGCACACCGCGCCGGACCATTGAGACCATCGTGTCGGGCGAGGTGAAGCGGCCGACGCCGACGACCGGCCTGTCGGTCAGCTTCCTGACGAAATCGACCACCGGCTCGTGGCTGCCTTCGGACGCGAAGCGCGAGGGCGCGCAGTCGGTCGCTGAATAGTCCATCTTCACGTCGAAGAGGTCGGGCGCGTCCTTCAGGAGCGCGATCACCTCGTGCGCCTCCGATGGGGCGGAGTCGGACGGGCGCGACCTCAGTTCCTGCAGCGAGATCCTCAACGCGACGGCGCAGCGCCCGTGGGTCGCCTCGCGCACCGCGTCGATCAGTTCCGCGACAAGCCGCACCCGGTTGCCAGGCGATCCGCCGTAGGCGTCGGTGCGGCGGTTGTAGTCGGCAAGGAGAAACTGGTATGGCAGATAGCCCATCCCGGCATAGACGTAGAGGATGTCGAACCCGGCCTGCTCGGCGCGCACGGCGGCCTCGGCATGCCAGCGGATCAGGTCGCGGATATCGCCCCGATCCATCACCCGCGGCCGCGCCGAGGACATGAAGCCGACATGGGTGGCCATCCAGGGCACACCGGAGGGCGAAAGGGGTGCATGCCGCGTCGTCCGGTTCACCGCCGCCGCCCCCCCGTGCCAGAGCTCCACCGCCGCAAGCGCGCCATGGGCATGCACCGCCTCGGTCATCACCGCATGGGCACGGACATCGGCCTCGTCCCAGAGCGAAGCAAAGGGAAACGGGCTGTCGTCCGACGTTGGATGCACCGAACAGGCGCCGGTCGAGACGACGCCCCAGCCGCCTTCGGCTTTCATGCCGCGGAAGGCCGCGCGGACATGCGGGTTGGCATTGGTCATGCCGGACGCGTGAGGCACCTGGAAGAAGCGGTTGGGCGCGGTCTTGGGACCGATCCGGACCGGTTCGAACAGGATGTCGAAACGCGCCTTGCGGGCCATAAGCGCTCCTTGTTGAACTTTCGTATAGTTGCTTGACGCGCGATCCCTGTCAAGCAGCTTTGCGGGCTTCGTCGTGCCTCGCCCCTGGGAACCGCCGTCGAGAGATTGTCGCAGCGGATGCCGGACGAAGATCCGACGGCTACCGGACGCCGGCTGGACGCCGGTTTCCCCTTGCTCCGCCCGGCGCCCGCCATTAAACGGGCAGGCGGAGTGGTGGCCGAGTGGTCGAAGGCACACCCCTGCTAAGGGTGCAGGCGGGAAACCGTCTCGAGGGTTCGAATCCCTTCCACTCCGCCACCACATAACGCATTGATATTAAACAATTTTATGCCTCACATATTGTGTCGCGTTTTCCGCGACCTGTGCGGGGCGTTGGCCTCTAGAGACTTGAAATTGCAGGCGAAATAGCCGCCCAAAACGGCCCGAGTCTCTGTTTGGCATTTGGCGCGATACGGTTTTCGGATGGCGCTTCGGGCGCTGGACTTGACTTTGGGCCATTTCGAAGCTGGTGCGGGGCTGAATTCGCGGCGTTCAGCGTAATGTGGTGGCTAATAGCGGCGGGAGTGCCTGTCAAGCGCGGACGCCTGAAAGCCCTGATGACAAAGGAACTTCTCGCCTTTAGCCTGGCGGCATGTCGAATGGGACGTGGACGGACATCGAGAACGATCTGATTGTCGCGGATTACTTCGCGATGCTCGCCGACGATGTTTTCGGGCGCTCTTATAGCAAGGCTGAGCATCGTCGCGCACTCCTGCCTCTGCTGAACAATCGGTCCGAAGGATCTGTCGAGTTCAAACTGTGGCGCGGCCCCAGCTTCTGGACGGCGAGGCGTCAGGTTCTGGACGAAAAAATTCCCGCAGTCTGACTTCCTGACGGATCGAAGGGCCTCCCGGCGCGAACCGGGAGGCCGCGTTGGTTTTCGTCAGGCCCCGATCGCCCGGATCGGGGCCACCCATGCCGGCTCCTGCGCCGGGTAGGAGGCCGCGCTGGCGTCCTTCCGGTTCTGGATGGGCATCTGCGTCCCGTAGCCTTCGGCCAGCGTATCCGCCATGTCGATCACACCACCGGCCCCGACATTGATCTTCGGGAACCGGGTGTCATAGCCGGGAAGGCCCCAATCGCTGTTCAGGACGCTCCAGCGGCGACCACGAAGGTTCTGGACCCCGCCGATATGGACCCCATGCGCAACCGGCGTGAGGCACCAGAAGTCCTCAAGGTCGATGTCCTTGTGACCCTGAGCATGGTAGCCGAAGCCCTGCATGATGCCGAAACGCTTCAGGTTGTCGTTCCAACGCAGCGAGTTGTCTGGTCGCACCGTCCACTCGATCCCGGCGATCCGGCGACCGGTGAAGCCATAGACGCCCCGGATCGTGTTTCCGCCGAGGCCCTTGAAGCCCTGGATCAGGTCGGGATGGTTGCCATCCTTCTTGTAGATCAGGTCCGTGCCGAGGAAGTCTTCGACGGTCAGGCCATCCGCCGCCGCGCGAAGCCCGTCACCGGACGCTCCGAAGACGAAGGCCATGCGCAGGGTCGAGTTGTCCCCTGTGAGGTTGAAGCCGAAGTTCACCCCCTCGGCATAGCACCGTTCGATGAGCGAGTTCGGCCCTTGAAGGAAGATGCCGCCAAGGGCACGAGCATTCCACTCGGCCTGCGTCCAGTAGGCATGGTTCTTGCTGTCGAGGTGCCCCCGACAGAAGGCGTCCACGACTTCGATCCGCGCGGTATCGGGCAGCGCCGTGATCCCATAGTTCTTCACCTTGGGGTTCAGGACGGGCAGGTTCTTCGGCACCGTGCCGAGACCCTCCAGCCGAAGATCGGTGGAGTTCGAGATGTTGATCGTCTCGAAGAGCGCCTCGCGGCGATCCTCGGCGACGATCGTCACCTTGCCGCCCTTCTTGATCCCGGAGAGCACCAGGTTGTCGTAGTGGCCGCGCTTGATGCCGATGGTGCCGGGGCCGGAGAGCGCCGAGACCTTGGCGACGAGATCGGCCATGTTCACGGCAACGGTCGTGCCGCCAATGGGCGGTGTCGGAACAGGTGTCGGAACAGGCGCCGGATCGGTCGGCGCCGGATTCGGATCCGTAGGCGCCGGATCGGTCGGCGCCGGATCGGTGGGCGCGGGATCGACCGGGGGCTCGTCCACGGGCGGTGCCGGTTCCTCGGGCGGTGCCGGGGGGTCGGGCAGCAGCGACGCGATCGCCGTGTCACAGGCCTTGATCTCGTCGACGATGTCGTCGATCTGGTTCAGGAGCGCCATGCGGCGCGCCTTGGCGAAGAAGAGAAAGTCCTGGTCGTGTTGATTTCCACCCAGAACTGAGCCGGCATTTCCATCGAGAAGTGAGCCACCTCTGACTATGGATTTCCGGTCATTCAGTGGTCAAGGCGTGATTGTTCTCCTTCTTTTGGCGCGTTGCGGCGGCTGAACTGGCTTTGAAGCGGAAGCTGTCGTTTCCGGTCTCCAGGATGTGGCAGCGGTGGGTGAGGCGGTCGAGGAGCGCGGTGGTCATCTTGGCATCGCCGAAGACCGTGGCCCATTCGCTGAAGCTGAGGTTCGTGGTGATGACGACGCTGGTGCGTTCGTAAAGCTTGCTCAGCAGATGGAAGAGCAGCGCCCCGCCCGAGGCGCTGAACGGTAGATAGCCCAGTTCATCCAGGATCACGAGATCAAGGCGGGTCAGGCTTTCGGCAAGTTGCCCGGCTTTTCCCTTGGCTTTTTCCTGTTCGAGGGCATTGACCAGTTCGATGGTGGAGAAGAAGCGGACCTTGCGGCGGTGATGCTCGATGGCCTGGATGCCAAGGGCGGTCGCCACATGGGTCTTGCCGGTGCCCGGTCCGCCGATCAGGACCACGTTCTGTGCTCCGTCCATGAACTCGCAACGATGCAGTTGTCGCACCGTGGCTTCGTTGATCTCGCTGGTCGAGAAGTCGAAGCCCGAGAGGTCCTTGTAGGCCGGGAAGCGCGCCGCTTTCATATGGTAGGCGATGGAGCGGACCTCGCGCTCGGCCATCTCGGCTTTCAGCAGTTGGGACAGGATCGGCACGGCCGCTTCGAAAGCCGGCGCAGCCTGTTCGATCAGGTCCGTCACGGCTTGTGCCATGCCATGCATCTTCAGGCTGCGGAGCATGATGACGATGGCGCCACTGGCAGGATCATGACGCATGACGGCCTCCTGCAACGGGGGTGCGCAGGCCGTCATAGCGCTCGACATTGGCCTTGGGCTCGCGATGGAGAACCAGAGCCTGCGGGGTATCGAGCGGCGGCCCGCCAATGAGCTTGCCGTCGACCAGCCGGTGCAACAGGTTCAGCACATGGGTCTTGGTTGCCACGCCCTCGGCCAGGGCCAACTCCACCGCGGTCAGCACGGCCTGTTCGTCGTGCTGAAGAACCAGGGCGAGAATGTCGACCATCTCGCGGTCTCCGCCGGGTTTGCGGAGCATCTGCTCCTGCAGTTGCCGGAAGGCAGGCGGGAACTCGGCAAAGGGCGCGCCATTGCGCAAGGCACCGGGCTTGCGCTGAAGAACAGCAAGATAATGCCGCCAGTCGTAGATCGTCCGCGGCGGCACCTGGTGATTGCGCTGGAACACGCGACCATGCTCGCACAGGATGTTGCCCTCGGCCGCGACAACCAGCCGGTCCGGGTAGATCCGCAGGCTGACGGGGCGATTGGCAAAGGACGACGGCACGCTGTAGCGATTGCGCTCGAAGCTGATCAGGCAGGTGGGCGAGACGCGCTTGCTCAGCTCGATGAAGCCGTCAAAGGCGGGCGGCAACGGCATCAGTGCGGCCCGCTCCGCAGCCCAGACGTCATGGATCGTGCCGGGCAGCGTGCCGTGCGGGGTCTCCTGCCACACCTCCAGGCAACGCTGCTGCAGCCAGGCATTCATCATGTCAAGATCGGGAAAGCCCGGCATCTTCTGCAGGATCTGGCGGCGGGAGTCCTGAACGTTCTTCTCGACCTGTCCCTTCTCCCAGCCTGCGGCAGGATTGCAGAACTCCGGTTCGAAGACATAGTGGTTCGTCATGGCCAGAAAGCGGAGGTTGACCTGCCGCTCCTTGCCTCGGCCGACCCGGTCCACCGCCGTGCGCATGTTATCGTATATGCCGCGCTCGGGCACGCCGCCGAACACACGGAAGCCATGCCAGTGGGCATCGAACAGCATCTCGTGGGTCTGGAGCGGGTAGGCGCGCAACAGGAAGGCCCGGCTGTGGGACAGCTTGATGTGGGCCATCTGAAGCTTGGTGCGATCGTCGGCCAGATGCCCGTAGTCTTCGCTCCAGTCGAACTGGAACGCTTCGCCCGGTCGAAAGGACAGCGGAACAAAGGTGCCGCGTCCCGTGGTCTGCTGTTCGCGCTGGCGATCTGTCCGCCATTGCCGCGCAAACGCTGCAACCCGGCCGTAGGAGCCGGTGAAGCCAAGCTTGACGAGATCGGCATGCATCTGCTTCAGCGTCCGCCGCTGCTTGCGCGACTTGCCGGCTTCTGTCTTCAGCCAGCCGGCCAGCTTCTCGGCGAAAGGATCAAGCTTGCTCGGCCGGTCCGGCGTGGCGAACTTCGGCTCGATCGTGCCCCCCGCCAGGTGCTTGGTAATCGTGTTGCGCGACAGGCCGGTGCGCCGCGCGATCTCGCGGACCGACAGCTTCTGCCGAAAGTGCATGCGTCGGATGATGTTCAAAAGTCCCATGTGGATCACTCCCGTTACCCCCGCCGCTCACCGCTTTGGGGAAAGGTTCACATGGCTCACTTCTCAGTGGAAATTACGCGCCGATCCGGCTCAGTTCTGGGTGGAAATCAACATCCTGGGGTTCGGATACTACCCGCGGTCGGGCTTCATGCACATCGATCTTGGCCCTGCCCGGTCCTAGGGCGATCCCTTCCCGGCGCGAGCGGTGCCGTTTGCCCCGGAACTGCCACCCGCGCGCGAAGTCCTGTCGGACAGCCGCACCCTGCGCGGTGGCGGTGCTGCAGGCGCCGCAACTGTCGGCGCGGCCGGGGTCGAAGTGCTGCAGGACGTTCTTGCCGAAACGCAGACCACGATCCAGCCGCTGGTCCCCTACCTCGACACCCTACGCTGGGTACTGATCGCCATCGCGCTGATTGGCATCGCTGTCACGATCCACGCCCGGCTCGACGACTGGAAACGGGGCCAGCGGTGACCCTTTGGCTCCTCGCCCATGGCCCGGCGCG
>WBZL01001378.1_pt2 | contig 13808 bp, 14 predicted proteins | sample 5204291 | NCBI WGS metagenome assembly WBZL01 (sample SAMN12344345, study PRJNA552823) | activated sludge metagenome | biome: Activated sludge suspended growth; feature: Nitrification reactor; material: Wastewater; isolation source: activated sludge from nitrification reactor of wastewater...
GCCTCAACGGTCGCGAAGCGATCCGGGCAATCAAGACCCACAAACCCGATCTCGTTTTCCTCGATATCCAGATGCCCGGCTTCGATGGATTTTCCGTCGTTTCGGGGCTGATGGAAGTGGAGCCGCCGCTGTTTGTGTTCGTGACGGCCTATTCTGATCATGCCATACGGGCCTTCGAGGCGCAGGCGACAGACTATCTCATGAAGCCGGTTGAGCAGGACCGACTGGCCGACACGATGGAGCGCGTGCGTCAGCGCCTTGCGGAAAAACGCGGCGTTGAAGAGGTCGAAAGGCTGAAGGAAGTCCTCGCCGAGCATGCGCCCGAAGCGCATGATGAACTTGTCGAATCCGCTGACACGCCCGCCGCCAATCGCTACGAAAAGATGATCAACATCAAAGACCAGGGCCAGATTTTCCGGGTCGAGGTCGATAGTATCGAGCGGATCGACGCTGCTGGCGATTATATGTGCATTTACACGGGCGGCGACACGCTGATCCTTCGCGAAACGATGAAGGATCTGGAAAAGCGGCTGGACCCTCGAAAATTCCAGCGCGTTCACCGGTCAACAATCGTGAACCTGGATTTGGTCAAGCAGGTCAAGCCTCACACGAACGGGGAATGCTTTCTCATTCTCGAATCCGGCGCGCAGGTGAAAGTCAGCCGCAGCTATCGCGATGTCGTTGCGCGATTTGTGCATTGAGGCTGAAGGACGACAATTCGCCGTCGCGCTAGTCTTCCTCTTTTCGGCCCTTGGTGTCGCCCTTCTTGCGGCGCGCATTGTTTGAATAGAGCAGTGCTGCAACAATTGCCGCCGAACCGATGCCAATGCCGATCCCTGCCTTGAGCATGTTGGCCTTGCGCCTGGACTCCTCGTCATTTGCGGGAGGAGCGGAGCTGCTGTCGTCAGTCATCAAAAAGGTCCTGTTCTGAGATATCCCAGCCTAACTCTGCCGCACCCCATGCTGTCAACATTGAAGCGGCAGCCTGCGTCATGAAACTGGCGAACCGCGCCGCTATTCAGACGAAGCGGCAATCTCCGCCAGAAAGCCGCTATCCTTCACCCGGATCTGGCCATGTTCAAGCTCGATGACGCCTGCTTCGGCCCAGGCGGAGAGTTGCCGATTGATATTTTCCCGGCTCATGCCGGCAAAGGCACCAAGTTCGGCCTGGCTCAAATCCAGCCGCAGGCGACCAGAGCCCGTCCCTGAGAGCATCAGCCTTTGCAGGAACCGCGCCAGTCTTGGTCCGGATGCATATGCCCGATCGCTTTCCACTGTGGTGTTTGTCTGGCGGAGGCGGCGTGCCAATTCCTTCAGGAGGCGCCATGCCAAGCGTGGCTGCCTTTCCACAAAGGCTTCGAAGGCTGTCCGCGTCAGCCTGAGATATCGGCCCGAAGACAGAGCGATCACAGATGCCGATCTCGCGCCTTCGTCCAGCACGGCAATCTCCCCAAGCAGCGATCCCGCATCCGCATAATCCAGCGTAATTTCTCGCCCGTTTGAGGCGACCATTGTCACCTTTGCATGGCCGGAAAGGAGGATCAGAACCTGATCTCCGGGATCGCCCTGAAACAGGAGCGTCTGGCCCTTTTTCATATCGTGTTGGCTAGAGAGAGCGATCAGATCGGTGAGTTCATCGGTCCGGCATTCGGCAAACAGTGATCCCTGAGGCAATATCGCCGCAAGTTCCGCTGCATGCATTGTTCCGTTCTCCGTTTCGCCGGTACGCCGCGTCTAACCAACCGTGAGTGGCGTCAGCGAACATGCGGTCGAAAGCCCCAGCCCTCTTTTGAGTGCGGGATATGCGCGCACGGTCGCTGCCGTCAGGGCAAGTTCAAGTCGAACGGCGCGGCCGTGAGATTCTTCGATGGCGTCACCAATGGTAAAGGCCTCGATCGACTGACGCGCAATGGCCGCACCAAAGATGAATGCTGTCTTGAGATCGCCGTCCGGCGGTTCAGCCCGCAAAGCCGCGTTGACCAGTTCACTGTCCACGCCGTCCCTCAATGCACCTTCTGCGGCAATCAGCGCGCATGGCCCGCAATCCTCGACCAACGTTGCGGCAATGCGGGTCATGTGAAACATATCTCCCGGCGCCACATGGCGATGCATGGTGACGGGCATGAAATGCTTGAACTTTTCAAGTGCGTGCCCGGGTGCACTCGCCAATTCACGGAAATAGCCACTTTCGCCCGGTGACATTCTCTCAACGGCGCCAAGCACCAGCCTGTCAGGCAGTCCGGCGGGCGCAACCTTCTGTTGCGCGAAAAGGATAGCAAGAGCAGCCCAGACGAGGAGAGGAGGCCCAAGAACTCCCGGCGCATCCTGCCAGAAAATTCCCGGAGCACAAACACCGGTGGCAAATTCCCAGACATGCAGAAGACCATGCGCGCCAAGCCAAAGGCTGCCGGCAAAAGCTGCAAGCCAGCGCGTCGCCAGATTGGGAACGGCAAAGGCAAGAATCGCCCCGCTCGCCAGGTAGGCCAGCGCGATATCTCGAATAAAATGCTGGTTCGGTGGACCCGTGAACTTGACGGTTCCCACAGCCTGGTACCAGCCGAAAGGATCCACAAGCATGAAGGCGCCATTCGCAAGGCTGAATAGCGCGATCAGAGCAACCAGCAATTGCGCGAGACGATCGGGAAGGTCCGGCTTGCCCATGGCTGATCTCCCAGTGTGCCTGAACTTGATGATGACACTCTTATTCGGATGCCATCGAAAAAGCACCTGCTGAATTCAGCCAGTCTTGCACATAATGCGAGCCTATTTTCGTCCCACAGGCATTGCCGCCGGCGTACCAAGGAATCGCGGTGCCGGCGCAGGCTGGTCGACACCATCCAAGTTCACGAACGTTCCGCGCTCAACATTGTGCGGATGCTTGAGAGCGTCTGCCATCGAAAGGACCGGTGCGAAACAGATATCCGTTCCCTCCATCAATGCGCACCATTCAGCGCGGGTCTTCGACTTGAAGACAGCCGTCAGCTTGTTCTTGAGGGACGGCCAGGCAGACTTGTCCATCTGGGCATCAAAGGCAGGGTCAGTCAGTCCCGCCTTTTCACGGAGCAGCGCATAGAATTGTGGCTCTATTGATCCGATCGAAACGAATGTCCCGTCCGCGCATTCATAGGTATCATAAAAATGCGCCGCAGTGTCGAGCATGTTGACCCCGCGGGTATCCTCCCACGCACCCGCGCCACGGAATCCCCATTGCATGGCGTGGATGACGGCCGCGCCATCCGTCATGGCACAGTCAATGACTTGGCCCTTGCCCGTGCTGCGAGCGTTCAGGATACCCGCAACCATGCCGAAAGCGAGCATCATGCCGCCGCCGGCAAAGTCACCGATGGCATTGGTCGGCGGGGTCGGCTTTTCGTTGGGTCGCCCATAGCCGTGCAGATTGCCCGAAATGGAAATATAGTTGATATCGTGCCCTGCTGCCTGCGAAAGCGGGCCAAACTGCCCCCAGCCAGTCATCCTGCCATAGACCAGTTTTGGATTGATGCCGTGCAGGACGTCCGGCCCGAGGCCGAGCCGTTCCATAACTCCAGGCCGGAAGCCTTCGATGAGGCCATCTGCAGCCTGAACAAGTTCGCATACCTTTGCTATGCCTTCTTCCGATTTCAGATCAGCTTCGACCCGAACCCTGTTGCGCCCGAGAACATCCTTGCCTTCAACATCGCGCGCACCTTGCCGGGCGACCCGGATTACCCGTGCACCATGATCGGCAAGCATCATTCCGCAAAACGGACCAGGGCCAATCCCTTCCATTTCGATGATCGTTACCCCCTCCAAAACGCCTGCCATATGCCTTCTCCAAATTGAAACATCGGGATTGACTGGAGACCAGCTTTCCCAAAACGTCAAGTGGCGGGGTTGATTGAGGCCATGCTTTGGCCTAACGCGACCAGCGTTACAGGTGCCTTGCAAAAGGCTTCGAGGGAAACCGGTGAAAACCCGGTGCTGTTCCCGCAACTGTAACCGGCGAGTTTTCCTTCAGGATACCACTGGGCAACCGGGAAGGTGAAGGAACGCGATGACCCGGGAGCCAGGAGACCTGCTTGTGACGGCCAGTCCTTCGCCCGTGCGGGAAGACGCGGACGATCGGGGGTTTTCCTCGCGTGACGGCAATGGATTGACGTCACATGGAGGAAGGCATGAAATATTTTCCCTTGGGAGCAGTGTTTGTGGCGCTGGCGGCTGGCTCGGCGTCTGCCGAAACGACCGGCAACAGCGAGATCGTGGTCACCGCAAGTGGCATTGAACAACCGCGAGATCAGGTTGGCCAGGCCATCACCATTATTGACCGGGACAGGCTGGACAGCAGCCAGGCGACAGCCATCAGCGACTTGTTGCGCACTGTTCCCGGCGTCCGCGTTGCAAGGAACGGAAGTATTGGCGGCGTCACCAGTGTCTTCGTCCGCGGGGGCGAATCTTCACAAACCCTTGTTCTGATCGACGGCGTGCGGATCAATGATCCGTCGAGCCCGAACGCAGCGTTTGATTTTGGATCGCTTCTTACTGGGAACATCGACCGCGTCGAGATTTTGCGCGGCCCGAATTCTGTGGTCTGGGGCAGCCAGGCCATCGGAGGCGTGGTCAATGTCCGCACAGAAGTTCCAACCAACGATCTCGCAGCCAGTGCATCTGCGCAATTTGGCTACCAGGGCACTGCCGAAGCGCGGGCCAATGTTTCCGGGACGAGCGGGCCCATCGCCGGGAGCCTTGGGGCAAGCTATTTCCGCACCAACGGCGTTTCGGCGCTTGCGGCGGGAACCGAGCGGGATGGCTACAGGAATTTCGCTGCAAACGGCAAACTGGCGGTTACTCTGAATGCCGCGCTTTCGCTGGATTTTCGCGCCTACTTCACCAAGGGCCGTGCCGAGTTCGACGATCCCTTTGGTGCAACGCCAGATACGTTTCCAGAAACGCGCAACAGGCAGTTTGTGGGCTATGCCGGGGTTAATGCAAGGTTTTGGGATGGCAGGTTCCGCAATCGCCTTGCTTACACGCGGACCGACCTTCACAGGGTCGGGACAGAGCCCAATGTCCCCTTCAGCTTCAACATCAACACGCTGAAGGGCAAGATCGACAGGGTCGAGTATCAGGGATCAGTCGACCTTATGGATGCACTGACGGTCGTATTCGGCATCGAGCATGAGCGGACCTTCGCCAGCACCTTCTTCCCGGCCGGTGGCGGGTCAGGACCCGACACTGCCCGATTCAGTGTGACAAGCGAATATGGTCAAGTCATCGTCCGGCCCGTTGAAGGATTGACGCTTGCAGGCGGTGTGCGCCACGACGACTTCAATCTTTATGGCAGCCAGACGACGTTCGGGGCCAACTTCGCTTTTACGCCCAACACTGGCGGGACCATCTTTCGCGGAACCTATGCTGAAGGATTTCGCGCACCGACACTGACTGAATCCACCCTGCCCTTCGGCAACCCTGCTCTCAAACCAGAGACCGCAAAAAGCTTCGACCTGGGCCTTGAGCAGCATTTGATGGACGGCGCAGTGCGAGCTTCGGCGACCTATTTCCAGCGCAAGAGTGACAACCAGATCGCATTCTCATTCCTGACCTTCCAGTCCGAAAACATTGCAAAAGTGCGAAGCAGGGGGCTTGAGCTCGAACTGGAGGTTCGCCCGACCCGGACTCTCAAGCTTATGGCCGGATACAGCCTTGTCGATGCCACGAGCAGAACGGCGGACGCTACATTTGGCAATCGCCTTGCGCGTCGCCCCAAGGACAGTGCGAATGCCACTGTCGAGTGGACTTCGCCTCTTGGCCTGGAAATCGCTGCGGACCTGTTCCTGACCGGCAAGAGCTTCGACAATCTGGCCAATACAGTTCGGCTTGCGCCTTACCAGATCGTGACTCTTCGGGCGTCCTATCCCGTGAATGAGAGGCTTGAGGTCTTTGGTCGTGTCGAGAACCTGTTTGATGAAGACTATCAGACAGTCGCCGGATACAACAACTACGGTCGCAACGCCTATTTGGGCCTTAGGGCCAGGTTCTGATGAAGCGGCTTTTCCCCTTGTTGCTGCTTGGCGGCTGCATGCAGGGGGCCACGGTCACGCCTGGCCTGATCGTGTCGAACAACCCCTGCATCGATTCCGTTCTGGCAGAGATTGCGGATCCCGCCTCTGTTGGAGCCATCAGCGAATGGTCTCGCGATCCGGACAGCAGCTCGGCCCCGCCAGACTGGGCCAGCCGCTTTCCTGCGATTGGATCTGGTGCCGAGGAGCTGATTGCAGCCCGCCCAAGATTGGTTCTTTCTGGCGCCTACGCCTCCAGCGGGACCAATCGGGCACTTGCCAGAGCAGGAATAAAGGTGCGCAGCTTCGGCGTCCCTGCAACCCTTGCCGAAAGCGAGCAGCAGGTTGCGGACATCGCAGATGCCATCGGACGGAGCGTTCAAGGCAGGGCGCTGGCCAAGAAAATGCGTCAAGCGGCAGCACCATCTTCCGACGGGCGCAGTGCAATCATCTGGACCAGCGGCGGCTTTGTTGCAGGCGCAGGCACTATCCAGGATGAAATGCTGGGTCGCGCCGGATTTCGCAACGCCAGTGCCGCTTATGGGCTGCAGCAATGGGACATTTTGCCGGTGGAAACTCTTGTGCGGCATCCGCCCGATGTCATTTTCATGCCTGCCAAGGCCAAGGGAGAGGATGCCCGAGCCTTGGCCTTACGCCGCCGCGTACTTGCGCATATCGGCGGGCGCACACGCATTGTCAGTTTCCCCGAACAACTGCTCAATTGCGGCGGCCCAAGCGTCATTGAGGCCATGGCAATCTTCAAGTCGGTTCGGTCGTCATGAAGATTGCATCACTTGTCGGGCTTGCAGCCCTCGCCTTTCTGATCTCTCTAGCCGCTGGCAAGGTCTGGATCGGGCCATCTGACTGGTTCGCGGATAGTGCGAACGGATGGATCATGGCTGAACTCAGGTTGCCGCGGGCAATTCTGGGCTTCAGCATCGGCGCAGTTCTGGGCCTGTCCGGCGCCGTCCTCCAAGGGTATTTGCGAAACCCGCTGGCCGATCCGACCGTTGTTGGCGTGTCATCCAGCGCAGCCTTGGGTGGCGTTACGGCAATCTTTCTTGGGCTGACCGCATTTCCGCTGGGTCTATTTGGAAGTGCCATGATCGGAGGGGGCTTGGCTATGCTCCTGCTGGTCGCGCTTACAGGAAAGACCGGAGGTCCCTTGGGCTTCATCCTGGCCGGGATGGTGCTCTCGACGCTCGCCGGATCGCTGACGGCCTTTCTGATCAGCATTGCGCCAAGCCCCTTTGCCGCAAGTGAAATCATCGCCTGGCTGATGGGTGCGCTCACGGATCGCGGGATGGATGATGTGCGCCACGCCCTGCCCTTCATGATCCTTGGAAGCGCGATCCTCCTTGCCACGGGTCGGGGTCTTGATGCCCTGACGCTGGGCGAAGACGCCGCACGCTCGCTGGGCTTCAACCCTGCGCGCGAACGTTGGGCCATTGTCGCAGGCGTCGGACTTTCGGTGGGCGCTTCGGTTGCGGTATCGGGGGTCGTCGGATTTGTCGGGCTGATCGTTCCGCATTTCATGCGCAGCCTGGTGGGAGAACGGCCCTCAGCGCTCCTCGTTCCATCCGCACTCGGCGGCGCAATCCTGACATTGCTGGCCGATAGCCTCGTCCGCCTGACCCCGGGCTCAAGCGAAGTGCGGCTCGGCATCGCAATGGCCATCCTTGGCGCGCCGTTCTTCTTTCTCCTGCTGATGCGGATCAGGAGGCGGGCGACATGATCGAAGCCAGAGGCGTGTCCCTTTCACTCGGAGGCCAGATGGTTCTTCGGGGTGTCGACGCCCGTTTCAATCGCGGACGGATAACCGCAGTGATCGGCGCCAATGGAGCCGGCAAGACGAGCCTGATCCGGGCGCTTGCAGGATTGACGGATCTGCAGGCCGGCCATGTTGAAATCGATGGCGCCCAAGTTGCAGCGATGTCCCATCCAGAGCGGGCAAGATTGATTGGTTATCTTCCGCAAGACGGAGAGCCGGCCTGGAACGTCTCCGCAAGAGAACTCGTGTCACTCGGCCGCCTGCCGCACCGCAGCCGCTTCGCCCTCCCCTCCGGGCCGGATATGGCAGCAATGGAACAGGCCATGATTGATACAGACACGCTCCGCTTTGCAGACCGGCCGGTAGACACGCTGTCCGGGGGCGAACGGGCCCGGGTGAAAATGGCCCGCGTCCTTGCAGGCGACCCGCAATGGATCCTTGCTGACGAGCCGCTTGCAAACCTCGATCCACCGCATCAACGGGATATGCTTACCCTGTTCCGCTCTGCTGCTCGCGACGGCAAGGGTGTAATCACGGTCCTGCACCAGCTCGACGCTGCAAGCCAGGCCGATGACCTGCTGATCCTTCGAGGCGGCACGGTGATCGCACTTGGGCCCGTTGACGAGACTTTGACCGCCGAAAACCTGCGACGGGCATTCGGGATGGAGTTTGACATCCTTGACCATTGTGGCCGCAAATCGGTCATTGCCAGACACTAGACGCATTGCCGACCAAGTGCCCGGAAGGTTCGACAAAGTGCATTGATATGGTGTAACATTTCTTCTAGGGATATGAAACAATATCACATCCATTCGGGCTTTCCATGTCTCAAAACGCTTCCATCATCTGTGCCGCCGCTCTCGCTTTCATGTCTTCTCCTCTGCTGGCACAGGAGCAGCCGGATCAGAGTCATGGAGATCATGATGGCGATAATCCGGAAATCGTCATTACCGCATTGCTCGGGCGCACTCAGGCAGATTTGTTGGCCGGAACCTCGGTGGTCTCAGGAGCCGATCTGGCGCGCGAGCTGAAGCCTACCATCGGAGAAACTCTGTCACATCAGGCTGGGGTGTCCGCAACATCGTTCGGCCCGAATGCTTCGCGTCCCGTCCTGAGAGGGTTCCAGGGTGAACGTGTCCGTGTTCTGGCAGACGGCATTGGCAGTTTCGACGTATCCAACACAAGTGTGGATCATGCTGTTGTAATCAACCCGCTGACTGCAGACAGGATAGAAGTGCTGAGAGGCCCATCTGCCCTGCTGTTCGGCTCGTCAGCCATTGGCGGCGTCGTGAACGTGATCGACAGCCGAATTCCACGCAAGGTTCCGGAAGAAGCCGTTCATCTGGATGGCCTGACAACCTATGGGTCCGCGGCGAACGAACGCTCCGGCGGCGTGCGGATAGATGCTCCGTTGACCAAATCGATCGTACTCCACCTTGATGGCAGCTACATCAAGACGGCCGATCTGGAGATTGGCGGCCATGTGCTGACCCCCGCACTGCGCGCGCAGGCCGCAGCGAGCCCAGACCCCGCCATTGCGGCCTTGGCCAATCTCAAGGACCGGCTTCCCAATAGTGCTGCCCGGACATGGGAAATCGCAGGAGGCGCGGCTTACATTTCGAGCAACGTGAATCTTGGTTTCTCCGTGAGCCGTTATGACAGCCTGTATGGCGTTCCGATCCGCTTTTCACTTGATCCCGCCATTGAGGCAGAATCCGTGCGCCTTGATGTGAAGCAGACACGCTATGATGCACGGGCGGAGTATAATCCCGCAGGCGGCTTCATTGAAGGAATCCGCTTTCGCGGAGGGTATGCGGACTACCGCCACAACGAGGTCGCCGACGATGGCACCATCAACACGACCTTCCGCAACAGCGGTGGCGAAGCAAGACTCGAGCTTGTTCAGCGCGAACGCAACGGCTGGAAGGGTGCCATCGGCAGCCAGTTTGTGTCGCGGAAGGTCGATATCGTGGGCGCTGAAAAGTTTCTGCCCGAAATCAAGACCAGGCAATATGGCCTTTTCACCGTCCAGTCGGTTGATCTGGGAACCATCCGGGCCGAGGCCGGCGCACGCATTGAACATGCCGTTGTATCGGCCAAGGCAGATACAGTCTTGGGGAATCCCGACATTCGCAGATCATTCACATCCTATTCGGGATCATTGGGTGCAAGCGTTGAAGTAGCGCGCGGCTGGCGGCTCGGCCTCAACAGTTCCTATACGGAGCGTGCGCCCTCAGCCGAGGAGCTTTATGCCAATGGACCACATGCAGGAACGCAGGCTTTTGAAATCGGCAATCCGGCTTTCAGAAAGGAAAAGTCCAAGGGTCTTGAAGCCACGTTGCATGGATCGGGTAGCGGCTATTCTGTTTCGGCATCGCTGTTCTACAGCTGGTTCAAGGGATTCATCTTTGAATCGCCAACCGGCGTGATCCAGGATGATCTGCCGGTCTTTCAATCCCAGCAGGCGAACGCCCGCCATTATGGTGCCGAAATCGAAGCCTCCGTGCGGCTTGCGACGGTTGGATCCGTCACACTCAACCTGGATGGAGTGGGAGATTTCACACGCGCACGCATCAAGGGCGGTGGCCCGCTGCCGCGTATCCCCGCCTTGCGACTGCTTGGCGGACTCGAGGCTCAGTCAGATAGGATCACGGGCCGCATCGAAGTGGAATGGGTAGACGGACAGGATCGCATCGCTGCCTTTGAAACACCCACCAAGGGCTATACGATGGTCAACAGTTCACTGGCGATCAAACCCTTTGGGACGGATTCAGGCTTTGATGTCACCCTTGCGGCCAACAATATCTTCGATGTGGTTGGCCGGCGCCATGCAAGCTTTCTGAAGGATTACGCGCCCTTGGCCGGGCGGGATATCAGGATCGGCCTGCGTTTCGCGTTTTGAGAAGCCCCTGCCTTTGCGAGATCGACCAGCCTAGCAATGCAATTCCGGCGCCCCAGGACCAACCGCCAAGGACATCGCTGGGCCAGTGCACGCCGAGCAAAACGCGCGACACGCCAACCGCCAAGGCGCTGGCGACGGCCATTGCGATCCAGAAAGGTCTGCGCCGGCGAGCGATGAGCAAGGCCGCAAGAAGCAGAGTCGCCATGACATTGCAGGCGTGGCCGCTCGGAAAGGACAGGCTCGTCACAAGATCCAGATGCGGGACCAGATCGGGCCGATCCCGGCCGAAGATTTCCTTCAGGATGCTGGACAGGGCACCGGCAAGTGGCGGAATGACCAGAATGACAAGCGCAGGATAAGGCTGCTTGCGCCATAATAGAACGCCAGCAAACACGACCATTGCAAAGGTCCTCTGGCTTGCAGCTCCGGCCCAAGTGACCCATTGCGCACCGGCAATCAAGGCATCGCCTGTCACGTTACGGCGAAAGGCCAACATCTTCAGAACCGCCCGATCTGCCTGCTGACCAACTCCGAACGTCACCAGCAGGCCAAGCAGCAGCGCAAGGACCAGAAAAGCAAAACCAAGTCGGACCGCAACGGTCGAAACGGGCGTGACGATGCTCTCCGGTCTTGCTTCTACTGTCGATTCACTCATTGGCCGCCTTTGACAACCTCGCCGCCTTTGATGACCACTGCAACACGTTCGAGCGCCCGGACATTCGCAAGTGGATCTTCATCAACCGCAATCATGTCACCAAAGCGGCCGACGGTAATTGCTCCGACATCGCTTTCCCGGCCAAGCGCCTGCGCTGCATTGACCGTTGCCGCCTGAATAGCCTGCATGGGAGTCATTCCCCACTCGACCATCTTGGCGAATTGCCGGCCATTGTCTCCATGCGGATAAACCCCCGCGTCTGAGCCGAATACCATTGGGACACCCGCCCGCACGGCACGCTGGAATGTTTGGCGCTGCTTCAGCCCAATTTCCTTTTCCTTGTCGAGGCTTTCCTGTTCCGTGCCGTTCGCAGTGCCGGTCGCTAGGATATAGTCATCATTGTAGACATCCATCGAGAACCAGGTCTTGCGCTGCGCCGCGAGCTTGATCGTCTCGTCGCTGGCGAGGCTGCAATGCTCGATCGTGTCGATACCGGCGAGGATCGCGGTTCGGATCCCTTCGTCACCATGCGCGTGCGCCGCCACCTTGAGATGAAGCATATGCGCCTCATCGGCAATTGCCTTCATTTCCTCAAAGGTCAGTTGCTGGCCACCAACCGAATCTCCCAGCGAGAACACGCCTCCAGTGGCGCAGATCTTGATGACTTCCGCTCCATATTTGTGCAGCCAGCGCACCTTGGTCCGCGCTTCATCAGGCGAATTGATGACGCTCGCCTCCTTGCGATCATATTGCGGAGGCAGGCCATTATTGTCGCAATGCCCTCCTGTCGCACCAATCCCATATCCGGCCGGAATGATACGTGGGCCGACGGCCCAACCACCATCCACTGCCTCCTTGAGACCGACATCCTGAAATTGGTCCGCGCCAACGTTGCGTACCGTGGTGAAGCCGGCGTCGATCGTCTTGCGGGCATTTCCGACGCTGACCGCGCTCCAGAAACTGTCCGTGTATTTCAGGTTATTGTACCCACCAATTTCGGCAAGCGACGTCAGGTGAACATGCATGTCGATCAGGCCAGGCAGCAATGTCCTCTTGCCAAGGTCAATGCGTCGGGCATCGGCCGGCACGGTCAGGGCCCCTTGCGTACCCACTGCCGAAATCCGCCCGTCGGTGACAATCACGAGTGGACGATCCACCTTCTTGCCGGAGACAACATCGATCATGCTCGCCGCACTGATCGCAACTGTTTCTGCTGCTGCCGGAGTGGCCACTGCAAGCGCAAGGGCCAGAACAAGTCCACGCATTTTCACCTCCCGTATTACAGGAGGAAGAGCCTAGCGTTTAGGATGGCCTGCTGTCGAGCGTGTTGCGTTACTGTCCTCGGATTCTCCGGGCGGACCCGCCGAAGCAGCGTCACCCTGCGGCGCACCTGCATCCCAAAGAGCTTCGTTGCCATATCCCGTTACCGGTTCATCGATATCCTTGGGGCCGCTCTCTATCTGACTGTCCAGATAGCCGACCAACCCGCTGACGCGGTCACCGCCGGGCCGCGGCTTCAACTTTCCTGCAGGACCTGCGGTCGGCCCAGGCGCAGCGGTCGGTGGCGGAGGACCAATAGGATTTTGCGGAGATCGCGGCAATGGCGGCGGCGAAGGCGTCCGTGACGGCTCACCATTCTGCGCAAGCGCGAGCCCCGGCATCGCCGCCAGGCTGATCAAGACAAGGGCAAAACCGGCTTTCATATCGAGCGCATTATCCCGTCAAAGCCCGATGCTTGTCAAATCGGTCAGAAATGAAGCGCGCGTCCATAGGCCGAAAGGACGCTTTCATGCATCATTTCGGACAGCGTTGGATGCGGGAACACGGTATTCATCAGTTCCTGCTCGGTCGTCTCTAGCGTCTTTCCGACAGTGAACCCCTGAATCAGTTCGGTAACTTCCGCGCCAATCATGTGGGCGCCAAGGAGTTCACCGGTCGTTTCGTCAAACACTGTTTTGACGAACCCTTCCGCCTCACCCAGCGCGATTGCCTTGCCATTGCCAATGAAGGGAAATTTGCCGACCTTGACCTTGTGCCCGGCTTCCTTCGCTTTTGCCTCGGTCAGGCCGACGCTGGCAATCTGCGGATGGCAATAGGTGCAACCCGGGATATTGAGCGGATCCATGGCGTGCGGATGGCCGCCTGCAATCGCCTCTGCCGCGATAACGCCTTCATGGCTGGCCTTGTGCGCAAGCCAGGGCGGAGCGGTCACGTCACCAATAGCCCATATGCCGGGTACATTGGTCCGGCAAAGGGCGTCGGTATCGATATGTCCCTTCGTGGTCTTGATGCCGAGCTTTTCCAGTCCGATATTTTCCGTGTTCGGCACAATCCCGATGGCAACGATGGCATGGCTGAATTCGGAATTGGTGACGGTCCCGTCTTTTGCCTTGATCGATGCAGACACGCCCTTGGCCGTTGCGGAAAGTTTCTCGACACCGGCAC
>WBZL01003686.1_pt1 | contig 13802 bp, 12 predicted proteins | sample 5204291 | NCBI WGS metagenome assembly WBZL01 (sample SAMN12344345, study PRJNA552823) | activated sludge metagenome | biome: Activated sludge suspended growth; feature: Nitrification reactor; material: Wastewater; isolation source: activated sludge from nitrification reactor of wastewater...
CGCTTACATCGCGACGTTCCCGTCGAACGTTCAGGAATCACTCCAGCAGATCCGGACCCTCATCCGCGAGGTCGCCCCGGACGCCGTGGAGGCGATGAAGTACCGGATTCCCACCTTCGTCCTCGGCAGAAACCTCGTCCACTTCGCAGCCTACGAGAACCACATCGGATTCTATCCCACCCCCTCCGCGATCACCGCCTTCGTGTCGGTGAAGTGGCTGCTGCGCTACATCCAGAGCCATCGCTTCACCGCGTTCGCGATCTACCGGCTGCTGTTCGGCATCGCCCTGCTGCTGTTGCTGCCGGCCAACGCCTGAGCGTTCACGCGGGCGTAACGATTCGCCCCGTTGCATGGGCCATCCACGGGAGGCCCCTCCGATGAAACGCCTGCTCCTGCTTGCGCTGCCCCTGCTGCTGGCGGCCTGCCCCGCCCGCCAGGCCGCCACCGACGCCGCCGCGCCACCGCCGCCGAACGCCCCCACGCCGCCGCCGGCACCGCAGGCCCCCGACCTGGCCGCGGAGCTGCCGCGCTTCCACTGGCGCCTCCAGGACGCGACCGATGCGTCCGGCAAGCGCATCGATGCCCTGTTCGCGCGCGCCGAGCTGCCCCTGCAGCTGGACTTCCGCGACGGGCGCATCGCGGTCGCCAACACCTGCAACCGGATGATGGGCCGCTACGCGACCAGCGCGGGCACGCTGACGGTGGAGCGCCTGGCCTCGACGATGATGGCCTGCGTCGATCCCAAGCTGATGGCGCTGGACCGCGAAGCCGGCGCGCGCCTGCAGGGGCCGCTGGCGATGGGCCTGGTCGCCGGCGATGCCCCCGGGCTCACCCTGCGCAACGCCGCGGGCGACCAACTCACGTTCGCCGGCACGCCGACGCCGGAGACGCGCTACGGGGGTCCCGGCGAGCGCATCTTCCTCGAAGTGGCGGCGCAGACCGCGGCGTGCAACCACCCGCTGATCCCGGACATGCAGTGCCTGCAGGTGCGCGAACTCAAGTACGACGACAAGGGCCTCAAGGTCGGCGACCCGGGCCCGTTCGGCAACTTCTACGCGCCCATCGAGGGTTACACCCACGAGCCCGGCGTGCGCAACGTGCTGCGCGTGGATCGCTACGAGATCAAGGACCCGCCGGCCGACGCGCCCTCGCAGGCCTTCGTGCTGGACATGGTGGTGGAGTCGGACGGGCGAGGCTCGAAATAGGTCGCTCGTCCCAGTCGATCACGCGCCGGAAGGAGTGGCGTGACCTTCGGCATGCGTGACCCGGACCCGGGCACCCGATCCTGCCGAATCCTCATTCCGGACATCCCCATGGCATTCACCCGGCGGTCGCTCTTGCAAACGGGTGCGGCGGCGATCGGCGTAGCCGCGCTCGGCCAGGCGGGCGCCGCGGTCGCCTCCAGTGGACTTCCCGACACCCTGCGCCGGATCATCGACGACGCCGTTGCGCAGGGCGCCGCCCCGGGCATCCAGCTGGCGGTGTGGCGGCACGGCGCACCCGTGCTCGCCCACGTGGCGGGCAAGGCCAACCTGGAGACCGGGACGGACATGCGCGTCGAGAGCATTTTCCGGATCGGCTCGCTGACCAAGCAGTTCGCCGCGGCGCTGGCCGCAGTGTTGGCCGAAGCGGGCAAGCTCGACCTCGATGCACCCGCATCGCGCTACCTGCCTGTATTCGCGAACCAGCCCGCATTCACCGTGCGCGAGCTGGTCCACCACACCGCCGGCCTGCATGCCGACGAATCCGGCGAGGCGCTCCCGGGACCGGCCAGCCAGCGCCGCCTGGCCGAGGCCATCGCCACCCAGGCCACGCCCTTCGATTTCCCGCCGGGCACCGCCTGGCAATACAGCAATGCCAACTACGTGGTGCTGGGCGCGATCATCGAGCAGGTCACGGGCCAAGCGCTGGCCGAGGTCGGACGCACCCGGCTGTTCGAGCGATTGGGCATGACGCGCACGGCCTTCGACCACAACGAGGACATCGTGCCCGGGCGCGTGGCGGGATACGCATTCGGGGACGGCGATCCACCTCGGCTGCAGAACGGGCCGTGCGTGGACGTCGCCCAGGCAGGCGGCGCAGGCGCGATGCGCGGCACCGCCGAGGATCTGTGCCGCTGGCATGCGGCGCTGCTGGATGGCCGCGTGGTGGGCGACGCCGCGCTTCGCGCGATGCTGGCACCGGCGAAACTGCGCGACGGGCGGCTGGCCAGCGCGCACCGGGCGAGGGAGGAAGATGCGGCGATGGGTGCCACCGAGTACGGCTTCGGGCTGCTGCTCGACCGCGCCACCCGCGACGACAGCCTGATCGTGCAGCACAACGGCTTCTTCTACGGCTTCTCCGCCTACCTCGCCACCCACGTGCAGAGCCGGCTGACGGTGGCCTGCCTGTGCAATGCCGACCCGAATCCCGGCTTGCCCTTTCGCGCCTTGCGCCGCGCGGTGTTCGCCGACGTGCTGGCGCCCGCGCGCTGAGCGCCGGCTCAGCGGTTCAGCGTGTAGGTCCCGTACAGCGCGGCTTCGGCCAGCACGTGGCCGTGCATGGCACGGAAGGCGTCGCCCGCGGTGAAGCCCGGCGGCAACCCGAGGCAGGCGACGTCCAGCGCGAACAGGCGGAAGAAGTAGCGGTGCTCGCGCAGGTCGTGGGCCGGCGGATACGGTCCGTCATAGCCGAAGTACTGCCCGCCCATCGCTGCATCGCCGGCGAACCAGCCGGTGTAGTCGTTGAGCCCGCGCACCCCGCCCGCGTCCGCGCCGGCCGGCTTGCCGCCCGCGCTGATGCCGTCGCTGCAGCTGCCCGCGGGGATCTCGCGCAGGTCGGCCGGCAGGTCGGCGACCACCCAGTGCACGAAGTCGCCGCGCGGATGCTCGACCGGGATCGGGGTGCCGGCATCGGCGACCAGCGCGCCGTCGGTGGGCGCATCGGGATCGATGCACAGCAGGACGAACGCGCGCGTGCCGGCGGGGACATCGTCCCAGGCCAGGTGCGGGTTGCGGTTGCCGCCGAACCCGCCGGGCGCGCCCATCGCGAATGCGGCCGGGATCGGCTCGCGGTGGCCGAAACTGTCGCTGCGGATGCGCATGGGGACTCTCCTGTCGTGGCGTGCCGCGATTCTACGATCGCGGCGATCGCGGCGATCACGTGTGCGCGTCGGCTCAGTCGCGGTCAAGCAGGCGCGCGGCCACCCAGCGCTCGGCGTAACCGTCCAGGCTCGCGCGTTCGATGAAGCCGCAGTGGCCGCCGTGGTCCGCCAGCTCGAGGTCCACCGCCGGGTACTCGGCGATCGCCGCGAAATCCGCGACCGGGATCACCGGGTCGTCCGCGGCCATCAGAATGTCCGCCGGCACCGGCAGCGCGCGCAGGCGCCCGCCGGCCACCGAGTAGCCCTCGAAATAGTCGTCGATGGTCGCGAAGTCGGTGTGCCGCAGCACCATCCATTCGGTGAGCGCGCGCATCCGCAAGCGCAGGACCTCGTCGTCGAAGCCGTGCGCCTGCGGGAACAGCGCGCGCTTGCGCGCCAGCGAGCGGCGCCACTTGTGCTCGAAGTAGCGCAGGTAGATCGGCAGGCCGTCCTCCATCTGCCGCATCGTCCGCGCCGGGTCCAGCACCGGGCAGACCGCGGCCACCCGCTGCAGCGGCAAGCCCGCCGAGCGCGCCCGCAGGCCGAGGCGCAGCGCGAAGTTGCCGCCGAGCGAATAGCCGGCCACCGACAGCGGCCACTGCGGCCAGCGTTGCGCGACCTGCTGCGCGGCTTCGACCACCTCGTCGATGCGGTTGGAGTGGAACAGGCCTTCGTTGAGGTGGTGCGAGGCGCCGTGGTCGCGGAAATTCAGGCGGAACACCGCCGCACCGGCCTGCAGCAGGCGCGCCGCGGTCAGGCGCATGTAGTTGGAATCGGCGCTGCCTTCCCATCCGTGCAGGAGCAGCACCAACGCCCGCGGCTCGCGTCCGTCGGGCCTGCTGGCCACGCCCTGCAGGCGGATGCCGCCACCCAGGTCGAGCACCACCGTCTCATGGAGGGCCGGTGCCTGCCGCAGGCGACGGCGCGCCTGCAGCGCGCGCAGCGGACTCGACGACAGCACCGACTGCACATGCGGCCCGCGCAGCGCCGCGGGCGGCGCGAACGGACTGCGGCGCAGGCTCATGCGGCGGCCATCGCCTGCGCCACCCGCTCGCGCGCGGTATGCGCGATCCCGCGGCGGCCGGCGTGCTCGGTGTGCAGGATCGGCTCCAGGAAGCACACGCGAGCGGGGCGCGCAGGCTCGCCGAGCAGGCGCACGAAGTTGGCCATGAAGCTCTCGCGCGGTGCGAAGGCGACGATCGGCTGCGCCTCGCATCCGGTGCCGTAGCACAGCGCCACCGGCTGCACCGGCGCATCGGCTTCGACCGCGGCGGTGAAGATGCGCGCATGGAACACGCCCAGCGCGGTGCCGTCGCGGGTGCCGCCCTCGGGGAATGCGGCGACCGCGCGCCCGGCGCGCAGGCGCTCGCGCATCTCGCCCATCACCTGTCCCAGCGAATCGGCGTTGCCGCGGCGCAGGAAGATCGTCTCCGCCTGCGCGGTCAGCCAGCCGACCAAGGGCCAGCCGCGGATCTCCGACTTCGCGATGAAGCCCATCATGTGCTGCGAATGCAGGGCGATGATGTCGATCCAGCTGATGTGGTTGGCCACGAACAGGGTGCCGCCCGCGAGCGGCGTGCCCTGCCGCTCCACGCGCATGCCGAACACCCGCAGCAGGCCGCGCGCCCACCAGCGGATCGCCGCATGCGCCGGCGCACCGCCACGCACCATCAGCACCATCACCACCGGCAGGTGCACCAGCACATGCCAGGCCAGCATCGGCAGGCGGTAGAGGTAGCGCAGGGCGCGCAGCAGCGGCTCGGCGGGGGACGTCGCGCTCATGCAGCCACCTTAGCGGACGAGGGTTAGAGCGGTCAGCCTAGGCGGCTGGCGCGGCGCCGGACGCCGGCGGCCTCGGCAACACCGCCAGGGTCAGGCGGCTGATGCAGACCGGGTTGCCGGCCGCGTCCTCGATCGCGATCTCCCACACCTGGGTGCTGCGCCCGAGGTGCAGCGGTCGCGCAGTGCCGGTCACCAGGCCGCTGCGCACTGCGCGCAGGTGGTTGCCATTGATCTCCAGGCCAACCACCGCATGGCCACCGGCCATCAACATGCCGGCGCTGCTGCCGAGGGTTTCGGCGAGCGCAACCGAAGCGCCGCCATGCAGCAGCCCGTACGGCTGGTGGGTGCGCGCATCAACCGGCATGGTCGCACGCAGGTAGCCGTCGCCGAGTTCGGTGAAGACGATCCCGAGGGACGCCATCAGGGTCCCGTCGGAACGCGCGTTCAGGGTGTCGAGGCTGGTGCCCTCCGGCCAACCCGGGGCCGGCTCAAGCGCCATCCGACCTCACCACTTGAACACGCCGGGGCGCCAGCCGCGTCCGGCGTAACCGCCACGCAGGCCACCCTCGCGGGCATAGCCGCTGCTGTCGCCGTAGCCATGGCCGAAGTCGCGGGCGCGACGGTGGTGCATGCGCTCCATCAGCTCCTCGCGGCGGCCGTCCAGCCAGTCCGCGCGGCCGACCTCGGCCGGGTCCACGCCGCGGCGCTTGGCTTCGTGCTCGCGGAAATCGCAGAAGTCGTCGTACGCGTCCAGCTCGTGCTTCAGCTCGCGCACCGACAGTTCGATCATCACCGCGTCGTCGAGGAAGCCCAGCACCTCGACATGGTCCGGGATCACGTCCTGCGGGTCGGCGAAGTAGACCAGCGAAGACAGCACGCGCTGCTTGTCGGCCTCGGGCAGCGACCAGCCCTGGTCGCGGACCATCGCGATCATGTCGTCCAGGCGCAGCAGGCGGGCCTTGATGAAGTCCGGGATGTGCACCTTCTGCGCATCGTCGAGCAGGGCGGTCGCGGCATTGATGATGTCCGCCTCGCTCTTGCCCTCAGCGGACTTGCGCGAGCGCTCCATGGCCGCCTGGAAATGCGCGAGGTCGCGGTCGTTGAGCTCGAAGTTCAGGGTGATCGACATGGTCGGCGTCCTGGCGCGCGAAAAGTGAGACCGGCAGCCTAGGGCGCGGGCGGGTGGCCGTCAATCGGACCGGGGGCCCATCCGCGGCCCGCGCGGCACGGGCTAGAGGATCGGGGACAGGCCCGAGCCGAACGCGGTGAACACGCGCACCCCCAGCCACTTCAGGCCGAGGTCGACCTCGGGGAAGTCGCCGACCGGCTGGTGGCAGCGGCGGAAATCCTTGTCAAAGGGCGACGGCGGACTCTCGCACCCCGGGCCGGGCACGAACTGGTAACTGGTCGCGTACTTCACCGGCCACAGGTCGAAGATCGGCATGCGCTCGGAAATCCGCGCGAGGGTGAACTCGATGCCCGGCAGGATCGGCGACGAATCGCGGCGCCCGATCGTCCAGGCGTTGCCCGGGGCCATGTCGCGGCGGATGCTCCCGGCCAACGCGCGGGCGAACGCGGGATCGTCGACCACCACCGCGCTCTCGGTGTTGAGGGTGTCTCCGCGCGGATCGAAGTTGTGGGTGCCGACCACACCGACCCGCTCGTCGACCACCAGCGACTTCGCGTGCAGGCCCAGGCGCATCCCGGCGCGCTCCAGCCGCACCGGCATGCCGCCCGACGAGAACGGTGAGCGCCGCGCGCTCTCGCTATCGGGGGCCTCGCGCAGGCCGCGCTTGGCCAGCCGCCGTTCGCGCAGGCTGGGCCGGCGGGTGGGCACGGCGGTCTCCGCCTCGGCGGCATCGAGGTCGAGGCCGGTGGCGTCGAGGGCGATCGGTGCATCCGCCGGGAACGGCTTGAATTCGTGGATCTCGAAGCCGAAGTCGCGCAGGTAGCGCCGCTTGTACTTGTACGAGATCGCGTAGGCGATGAAGGCGTCGGTCGAGGCCAGGCTGTTGGTCGAGATCCGCACCCGCGGCGGCGCCGGCTGCTTGTGCAGGCTGCGGAACAGGCGCTGCGCCGGTTTCGACAGCACCAGGTAGGGCGTCTGCAGCAGGACTTCGCCGCGGGCGTCGGCGATCAGCGTGCGCAGCGCATCGCTGGCCGGATCCACCTGCGCCGCGGGGGCATCGTCGCGGTGCTTGGCCGGGCCATCGGCGATGAAGGACACGCCGGCGACCGCCAGCGCGGGGGCAACCAGCCGCTCGCGCACCTGCACGGGGTCGTCGGCAAGGGTGGCCAGGGCCGCGACCCGCTCCGGCCGCCGGTAGGCCGGCGGCTGCAGGCGCGGGGCGCCCTGCGCGCGCAAGTAGCGGGCGACGTCGCCCAGGCGCTCGGCGGGCACGCTGCGTGGCGAGGCCCAGAACGCGGCGAAGTTGGCGGCCATCTCGCGCGCTACCGGGCCGGCGACCAGCAGGTCGCGGTCGCGGAAGTTGTAGCCTTCGCCCCAGTCGTAATAGTCGTCCTGGTAGTTGCGGCCGCCAGTGAGCGCGATCGCGTCGTCGACCAACAGCAGCTTGCTGTGCATGCGCCGGTTGAGCTGCCGCCAGCAGCAGGCCGAGGCCACCGCGTACATCGGCATCGACAGGCGCACGCGGTCCAGCACCGGGTTGTAGATGCGCAGTTCCAGCCCGGCATGCAGGGACGCGACCGCGGCCACCGTTTCCACCTTTTCCAGCGCAGCCAGCTGATCCAGCAACAGGCGCACGCGCACACCCCGCGCTGCGGCCGCCTGCAGTTCGCGCAGCACCAACCAGCCGGCGTCGTCCTCGTCGAAGATGTAGGTCTGCAGGTCGATGCTGCGGCGCGCGCTGCGGATCATCGCCAGGCGGGCGACCAGCGCATCCGGGCCTTCGTCGAGGATGCGCACGTAATGGCGCGGCGTGGACGGCGTGGATTCGGCGAAGGCGCGGGCATCGAGCTCGCGCAGCGGGCTGGCCTGGGCGCAGGCGTCGGCGGCGTTGCAGTCGATCGCGGTGGCGCGGGCATCGATCGCCACCCGGGCGCCGGCGGCGCGTTGCGCGGGCCCCAGGCTGGCGCAGCCGCTGGCCAGCAACAGCACGGCCAGGGCGAACGCCGCGCGCAGGCGGAACAGGCTCATCCGTGAGCCGCCGGGGTAGTCAGGGCCACCAGAATTGGGTGAGCGCCGCGATCCCGGGTTCGATCGCGGCGTCCACCGGCAGGCGCAGCACCGCGATGCCGCCTGGCGGCATCCCGCGGTAGTCGCCCGACTGCCCGCTGTGCATCAGCGCGGCGAGTTGCTCCAGGCCGGGGTTGTGGCCCACCAGCAGCAGGCGCTCGGCATCGCGCTGCGTATCGACCAGCGCCGCCAGGGTGCCGGGGCTGGCCTCGTAGATCGCCGGTTCCAGCGTGGCCGGCGCGCCCCCGATGTCGCCCAGCGCCGCCAGCGTCTCGCGGGTCCGCGCAGACGGCGAGCACAGCACGCGGTCCGGCAGCAGCCCGTGCTCGCGCAGCCAGTCGCCGGCCGCGCGCGCTTCCTCGCGCCCGGTGGCGGACAGCGGGCGGTCGAGGTCTGGCTGGCCCGCGCCGGCGGCGTCGGCATGGGCATGGCGGAGCAGGATCAGGTCGCGCATTCGGGGTCCTTGTGTGGGTCTTGCGGGTCGTGTGGATCAGGTCGATCGCGTGCGGCCGGCGCTCAGCCGCGCTTGTCCAGCCAGTGCAGCAACGGCTCCCAGTCGGCCTGGTGCTCGCGCACCTGCGCCGAGTGGTAGTCGAACAGGCTCTTGCCGAGGCCGGTGAGGACCACGTAGGCCTGGCTGTCGCGCAACTGCGCGACCAGCGGGAACGGCCAACTGCGGAGGACCTCCATCGCCTGCTGGCTGGCATTGGTATGCGGCTTCAGGCGGTTGCCGACCAGGCCCAGCCGCAGCTTGCCCTTGCGCACGCGGGGATGCCGGCCCACCGACTCGAGGAAGCGCACCGCGGCCTCGATGTCGAGCGCGGAGGGCTGCACCGGCACCACCAGCGCGTCGGCGACGTCGAGGAACGGCTCCAGCTCGCGCTCCATCGCGCCGGCGGGGGTGTCGACCACCACCCGCTGGGTGTCATCGGGCAGGTGCTTGCGCCAGGACTTGCGGGTGCCGTCCACCGGCAGCACCGCCGAGGCCATCCCGGCGCGGCGTTCGCACCAGCGGGTCGCGGAGCCTTGCGGGTCGGCGTCCACCAGCGCGGTGCGCAGCCCGCCGGCCGCGGCCTCCGCCGCGAGATGGGTGGCGATCGTGGTCTTGCCGACGCCGCCCTTGGAACAGGCCACCAGCCAGGTCTTCATGCGCGGACTCCGTCGTGGGCTGCCGCTAGCGTACACGCAGCCGGGAGCGAGGCGCGCCGGCCGCGTTCAGGGCGCGGGCCAGCGCCCGGCCACGTGCAAGCGGAGGGATTCGGCGGCGGTCGCGACATCGACGGCCGCCGGCAGGATGGCGGCCCATTCGCCATGGCGACCCGCAGCCTCCAGCGCCGCAGCGCGTTCGGCCAGCTCCACCGCGCCGACCAGTCGCGCGGCGCCCTTGACCTTGTGGGCCTGGCGGGTCAGCCCGGGCAGGTCGCCGGCGGCGCGCAGGTCCTCGAGCAGGGCCAGGTCTTCGCGCGTGCTGCCCAGGAAATCCTCGAGCAACAAGCGCGCCTCCGTCGCGTCGCCGCCGGTGAGGTCGTCGAGCACCGCCGGGTCGAGGATCGGCGCATGCGCCAGCTGCGGCAGCTCGGCGGCGGCCGCGCGCGCGTTGTTGCTGGCCTGGATCGCCGCACCGTCGGCATCAGTCGCGGGCGCGGCGCCGACGGTATGCGGCAGCCAGCGCTGCAGGCAGGCGCCCATGGTCTGCAGGCCGACCGGCTTGGCCATGTAGTCGTCCATGCCCGCGGCGAGGCAGCGTTCGGCCTCGCCCTTCAACGCGGATGCGGTGAGGGCAACGATCGGCGTGCGTGCCGATCCGCGCGCGCCCTCTTCCTCGCGGATCGCGCGGGCCAGCTGGTAGCCGTCCATGCGCGGCATGTGCACGTCGCTCAACACCAATGCGTAGCGGCCGCTGCGCCAGCGCGCCAGTCCCTCGATCCCGTCCTCCGCCGCCTCCGATGCGTAGCCGGCCAGGGCCAGCTGGCGCTGGATCACCTGCCGGTTGGTCGGGTGGTCGTCGACCAGCAGCACCAGGCTGCGTTCCCGTTCGGCCTGCTCGACGCTCGGCAGCGGCCGCGGTGCGAAACCGGGGACCTTGCGGCCGGGGCCCGCGAGCTCGGGCAGCTCCGCTTCCGGCGCACGCGCCAACCTCACCACGAGGCGCATGGTGGTGCCCACCCCGGGCACCGACTCCATGTGCACGTCGCCCCCCATCAGCTCGGCCAGGCGGCGGCTGATCGCCAGGCCCAATCCGGTGCCGCCGAACCGCCGCGTGGTGTCCGCCTCGGCCTGGGAGAACGGCTGGAACAGGCGCGCCTGCGCCTGCTCGCTGATGCCGATCCCGGTATCGGCGACCGCGAACACCAACAGGTCGCTGCCCATCGCGCCATCGGCGGGATCGTGGGCGCGCAACTGCAGCGAGGCCACCACGCTGCCGCGCTCGGTGAACTTCAGGGCGTTGGACAGGAAGTTGCCGACGACCTGCCGGAGGCGGACCGGGTCCGCGTAATGGGCAGCAGCGATCGCCGGATCGACCTCGCAGCGCAGGGTCAGGCCCTTGCTCGACGCCGAGCCGGCGTGGTTGGCGGTGACGCTGCGCAGCAGCTCCGGCAGCGAGGTCGGGACCGGCTCGATCTCCAGCCGGCCGGCCTCGATCTTCGAGAAGTCCAGGATGTCGCCGATGATCCGCAGCAGGGCCTCGGCCGAGGCCTGGACCACGTTGAGCGCGCGCCGCTGCTCCACGTCGAGCGGCGTGTGGGAGAGCACTTCGATCATCCCGGTCACCCCGATCATCGGGGTGCGGATCTCGTGGCTCATCGCGGCCAGGAACGCGCTCTTGGCCTGGTTGGCCTCGCGCGCCCTCGCCTCGCTGTCGCGCAGGGCGCGCTCGAGCCGCTTGAGCGCAGTCAGGTCGGTGGCGACCGCCAGCAAGCCGACCATCGCGCCGGTGTCGTCGCGCATCGCCGACAACGCCAGCAACACCGGCAGGGTGCGCCCGCGCTGGTGGCGGAGCACGAACTCGCGCGGCGGCTCGCGGTGCTGGGCCAGCGCGCGCAACGCGGTCCAGTCGGCCGCGACCGGTTGGCCGTAAGCATCGGCGAGCGACCGCGCGAGCGCGCGCAGCGCCTCCGGATCGAGGATCGCATCCAGCTTCTCGCGCCCGAGCAGCGATCCCTCCGGCCAGCCCAGCAGTTGCTCGGCGAACGGGTTGACCTGGGAGAACACGCCATCCTCGTCCACCGCGAAGATCGCGGTCTGCGCGGCCTCCAGCAGCAGGCGCTGGAAGTGCTCGCGGCGCTCCAGCGCGACGCGCACGCGGTCGTTGCGCATCAGCTGGTCGGTCAGCTGCCGCTCCACCCGCTGCACGTGGCTGCGCATGCGCAGGAAGCCGTCCAGCACCTCGCCCAGCTCGCCGGTCGGGCGGAACCGCGGCTGCGCCGAATAGTCGTGGCCCTCCATCCGCCGCGCCAGGTCGGCCAGCGCCTCGACTCCGCGATACCCGTTGCGCAGGATGCGGCGCCCGAACATCACGACCAGCAGCAGGCAGGCAACGGTCAGCGCGATCCGCGCCCAGCTCAGCCAGCGGCCGTGCGCGAGGTCGGCCCGCACGACATCGTCGGCGCGCCGTTGCGCGTGGTCGGCGATCCGCTGCAGGCGTTCGGTCAGCGGGTCCATCGCCGGGTACAGCTCGCGGTCGGCGAACCTGCCCAATGCGCGCACGTCGCGCGCCGCCATCGCGCGGCGGAGGTTGTCGACCGCGGCATCGGCGCGCGGCCGCGCCTGCAGGGCCTGGTCGAGCAGGGCGCGGTCGTCGAAGCCGAAGCGGTCCGCCTGCAGCGCGCGCCATTCGACGTCGGCGGCGAGGCGGGCGCGGTCCAGCCGGGCCACGCCCTCGTCGAAGTCGATCAGGTAGTTGCGCACCCGGAAGGTGGTGTCGACGACATCGCGCCCGTACGCATCCGAGAGCCGGCGGATCCCGCGCATGCCCGCGAGCACGTCGTCACGCATCCGCACCAGCGATTGCTGCGCGAAGTGCTGGCCGACCTCGTCCAGGACCAGCACGAGGGCACCGGTCGCCAGGAACAGGCCGAACAGACCGAGCAACTGCTGGCGCAGGCCGAAGCGGGACAGGTCAAGCCGCATGCGCGCCGCCCCGGGCAGCCATGCCGACGCGCCCGGCCGGGCTCAATGCGCCGGCCGCCGCCACCGCGCGATCGCCGCTTGCAGTTCGCTCCCGGGGACCGGACGCGCGATCAGGTAGCCCTGGGCGATGTCGCAACCGAGCTCGGCCAGCATCTGCCAGTCCTCGACCGCCTCGACGCCCTCGGCGACCGTGGTCAGCCCCAGCTTGCGCGCGAGGTCGAGGCTGGCTTCCACCACCGCGCGCTGGCGCGGCTGCGCATGCGCGCCGGACACGAAGCCGCGGTCGATCTTGAGCTCGGTGAACGGGATCTGCGAGAGCTGGGCGAGCGAGGAGTAGCCGGTGCCGAAGTCGTCGATCGACAAGCCGAAGCCCTTGAGGCGCAGGCGCGCCAGCAGGCCCAGTCCGCGCGCGGCATCGGACATCACCGAACTCTCGGTGATCTCCAGCACCACCTCGTCGGGCGCGATCCCGTAGGCCTCGACGATCGACTGGTAGCGATCGGCGGCGGAGGGGTCGGCGAGCGCCATCGGCGAGACGTTGACCGAGATCTTCAGGCGGGTGCCGCCGCCATCCCAGCGCTGCTTCCAGCGACAGGCCTCGTCCAGCATGCGGTCGGTCAGCGCATTCGCCAGCCCACCCTGTTCCAGCAAGGGCACGAACGCCTGCGGATGGACCAGGCCGCCATCGCGGCGCTCCCAACGCGCCAGCGCCTCGACGCCGATCACCTTGCCGTTGGCGAACTCCACCTGCGGCTGGAACCACGCAACCACTTCACCCGCGCGCAAGGCCGAGGCCGCGGATTCGAAATCCACGTCGCCCGCCGCATCGTCCGGCTCCTCTCCCGCGTGCTCCTCGAGGCGGAGCAACGCGCCTTCCAGCTTCTCGCGGGTCAAGGGCTTCTCCACGCTGCCCAGCACGCGCAGGCCATAGGCGCGGGCCATGGTCTGCACCGTGTGCAGCAGGGCCGGATCCAGCGCACTGACCACCACCACCGCGCGCGCCAGGCGCTCCTGCGCGATGTGGCCGATGCATTCGATGCCGTCCATGCCGGGCATGTCGAGGTCCACCAGCACCACGTCCGGCGGCACCTGCTCGCGGCGCAGCAATTCCAGGGCGTGCAGCCCGTCCGCCCCTTCCATCACCTGCGCCACGCCGAGCTCGCCGAGCAGGCGCAGGGCGATCCGGCGCTGGAAGCCGTGGTCTTCGACCACCATTACCCGCAACTCCGACCAGCTCATGCCGATCTCCCCCCGGACGCAGGCGCAAGGACGCAAGCCTACTCCAACCGAAGGCGCACGGCGGCGCTCACGCGATGTGCAATATCCACCGCCAGGCCGGCAGCGTGGCCATCGCCAGCAGGATGCCGTAGCCGACCAGCGCGGCCGCCAGCCGCGGGGCGAGCCCGTGCGCGCCGGCCAACGCCGCGGCGCTGATCATCGCCGGCATGCCGGATTCCAGCACGACCACCTCGCGGGCGGGCGAGGCCATGCCGATCGCGGCCACGCCGGCGAACGCCAGCAGCGGCATCGCCACCAGCTTGAGGCCCAGGCCCACCGCCAGCGGCGCCATTT
>WBZL01003687.1_pt1 | contig 13799 bp, 15 predicted proteins | sample 5204291 | NCBI WGS metagenome assembly WBZL01 (sample SAMN12344345, study PRJNA552823) | activated sludge metagenome | biome: Activated sludge suspended growth; feature: Nitrification reactor; material: Wastewater; isolation source: activated sludge from nitrification reactor of wastewater...
AGGCCGGTCTGGCCGGCCTGCAGCAGGAACTTGAACCGCTCGTTGGTGCTCGCCGCCGTGCCGAAGCCCGCGTACTGGCGCATCGTCCACAACTTGCCGCGGTACATCGTGGGGTACACCCCGCGGGTGTACGGCGGCTTGCCCGGCGCGCCGAGACGCTCCTCGGGATCCCATCCCGCCAGATCGGAGGCGTCGTACAACGCCTTGATCTCGATGCCGCTGTCGTTACGAATCTCGTCGCTCACGGTCGCGAATCGTATTCTCCCCCGCCCCCGTCCCGCTCATCCGCTGCATTCGCTCGGGGACGCTTCTCGCATCAACCCCACCCGTTCTTGTCATACACGGACCACGGGGCGCCGTTGCCCACGTATGACCAGGGCTGGGTTGGGTGCAACCGAAACGGGCGGTCGGCAGTCATGTACAACAGTGACCATCACACTGCGGCGACCCGGCGAACTGGAGGAACTGTTCACCGCCCATGCGGCCGCGTTGACGCGCCTGGCCCACGTCATCACCGGCTCGAACGCCGTCGCCCAGGAGATCGTGCAGGAGGCGTTCCTGAGGTTCTCGCGTGCGAGCGAGGTGAGGGAACCGGCCGCGTACCTGCGCACGATCGTGGTGAACCTGTGCCGTACCGAGGTGCGCCGGCGCAGTCGTCCGCTCCCTCGCCCCGAGCCCCTGCACTTCGAGGAGCCGGCGATCGACGAGACGTGGCACGCGGTGCAGCGTCTACCGGAGAGGTACCGCACGGCGCTCGCCCTGCGCTACTACCTGGACATGAGTGAGGCCCAGATGGCCGAGCACATGGGATGCCGGCCGGGCACCGTCAAATCCCTCGTGTCACGTGGCCTCGAACTGCTGCGCAAGGAGGTACAGAAGTGAACGACCTCGAGGAACGCCTCCGCGCGACGTACCGCGCCGTTGCCGAGCAGACCGTCGTCGCCGAGGAACTCCCGCCCACTCACACGGTGCAGCCGACGGCCTTCAGCATTCGCTCGCGGCGGCCTGTCTGGGTTGGCCTCGGTGTCGCCGCTTCGCTACTGGCCGTCCTGGTGGTCGTGCTCACCACCCGTCGACCGACCGACCTCGCGAACAGCGCGAGCGATCGCACGATCGCCGTACCGCTGCACGTGCCGCCCGGCTTCGGCGTTGACGAGGCCGGTTCCACCGGCCGCGGCGGTATTCCCGGCTTCGACGGCCTGTACGACGGCATCCACCTGGTGAGCTACCGAGGGCCGGGGCTGGCGCACTTCGTGGTCGCCGCCACTGGCCGAGGTTCAGGCCAGCCCATGGCCGGCGACCTCATGGTGACCCTGTTCTCCGGGGTCGACGCCTGGATCACCCGTGATGTCGACATCACCACCATCGCCTGGGCACAGCCGAACGGTCCGATCGTGGGCATCAAGGCCAGCAGCGCCCTCAGCGACGAAGAACTCGTCAATCTGGCCAACAGCATCTGGTACGTCACCCCGTCCATGTTCGGGCAACTCACGGCCCGCGGAGGCTTCGCCGAGGTGGCGCTCGATCGGTGGGAGGTTCCTGGCGACGGCTCGTGGCGCACCTCTGCCCAGTTCGTCGGCAGCCTGCAACTCGGCCTCGCCCTCCGCTTTGACAGCGGGCTCGGACTCAGCACCATCGCGGACGTGTGCGTGGTGGCTACGGCCGAGTCCAGCAGGCTCCGCCACGCAGTGCTCCTCGGCGATGGCACCGTCACCTCGTTCGCCGTCACGGGTCCGGAGGGCGAGCGCGTCACCATCGCCGGGGCACACCCACCCGGTGTCCCCACGATGACGTTCGCATTGGCCGCCCGCGGCACCGACCTGGAGTGCATGCGAGGTGGCCGATGAAGGCCACCCGGCTGCGTATGGCGGTGATCATCGGTGTCGCCGCGGTGGTGGCCGCGTTCGTCGTCCTCCAGGTGCAAACGGACGCGACCCGTAACGACTTCTCCGAGCCGCCCGCCCAGGGTGGGCCGGCGACCGTCGTGATCGACGCAGGACAGTGGCGCGCCGAAGTCGAGGGCGACTGTCTGCGCATCTGGGCCAACGGGCAGCGGACTCAATGTTGGAGCCTCACCTACCCGGCCGGCTCGGGCGGGACAGGACGCGCCGAAGGCTTCGGGCACCGCATCCGCTGGGTGGTATGGGCGTCGGACGCGCCGCTCATGCTGCGCTGGTGGTCGAGCACGGATGTGCGCACGGAGCGCTACTCGGCGGACGTGACGCCCGGTCTTCAGCTCATCGCCTTCGAACTCGGCGACGGCGAAGACTTCTACGGCTTCCAGTTGTGGGAGGCCGGGGGCGCACTTCTGTGGGCCGCCCCCGATCGGTGACGTCACCCATTCGCACGCTCACGAGGCCGCGACGAGGGCGATCTCCATCTTCCACTCGGGCCGGGCCAGCGCCGGAACGGTGACGAGGGTGCTCGCCACCCGGTGGCCGCCGAGGTGGCGGTCGCGGGCGGCCATCACCAGACCCAGCGAGGCGAGGTGATCGACGACGACGTAGGTGGTGACCGACACGATGTCGCGGGTGCCCATGTCGGCCTCGGCCAGCATCGCCAGCAGGTTGAGCCACACGACCTCGGCCTGCTCGGCGATCGGCTCGGGCACTCGGCCGTCGAGCGCGATCGGCACCACCCCGCTCGTGTGCAGCCAGCGCGCCGGATGTTCGCTGAGCACCGCGTGTGCGTAGTTGGCGGCGGGAAGGGCGATGGTGGGCGGAGCGATCTCGCGGTTCACCCTGCGAGCATGCCACGCGTAACCTGGCACCCATGTCTGTCACCGAGTCCGGCGTCCGCATGATCGACGGGGTGGAGCTCACCCCCAAGAACGTCCACATCGATGGTCCGCCGCGCTTCGCCAACGTGGAGGAGGAACGCCTCCACCGCAAGCAGAAGCTGGCCGGCGCACTACGCATCTTCGGGCGCGTAGGCTTCGGCGAGGGAGTGGCCGGGCACATCACCGTGCGCGACCCCGAGTTCCCCGAGCTGTTCTGGGTGAATCCGTTCGCGGTCAGCTTCCGCCACATCCGCGTCAGCGACCTGATCCTGGTCGACCATTCGGGCAATGTCGTGTACGGCACCCGCCCTGTGAACCGCGCCGCGTTCGTCATCCATTCGGCGGTGCACGAGGCGCGCCCCGACGTGATGGCCGCAGCGCACAGCCACAGTGTGCACGGCAAGGCCTTCAGCTCGCTCGGGATCCCGCTCGATCCGCTCACCCAGGACTCGTGCGTGTTCTACGAGGACCATGTCGTCATCAAGGCCCAGCGTGGCCGGGTGCAGTTCGATGTCGACGACGGGCGCGAACTCGTCGCCCAGTTCGGCTCCGGCAAGGCGGCCATCCACCAGAACCACGGGCTGTTCACCGTCGGCGAGAGCGTCGACGAGGCCGCCTTCTGGTTCCTCAGCATGGATCGCACCTGCCAGGCACAACTGTTGGCGATGGCGGCCGGCACCCCCGAGCGGATCCCCCACGAGGACGCCACCTACACCCGCGAGCAGACCGCCTCGCACTTCGCCGGCTGGTTGAGCTTCCAGCCGCTCTGGCAGGAGATCTGCCGCACCGACCCCGACCTGTTCGACTGACCGACCGGTGGCGCGCACCCCCGGCGAATTCGCCCGGTCCGCCTCCCCGGAGGCACTGTTCGCCCTGTCGGGCATCAGCCAGTACACGGGCGCCGTCGTCGCCGTCAACCTGTTCGACGACCTGCGACCGGCCACCGTCGCCTGGCTTCGTGTGCTGTCGGCGGCAGCGATGATCCTGCTGATCTCGGTTCGTCATCAGCGGCGATGGACGCGCCGCGAGCTGGGCGCCGCTGCCGTGTTCGGCATCGCGACTGCGCTGATGAACCTCAGCTTCTACCTCGCCATCGATCGGCTGCCGCTCGGCAAGAGCGTCGTGCTGGAGTTCATCGGCCCGATCGCCGTGGCGGCCGCGCTCACACGCACCCGGCGCAACACGGTCGCGCTGGTGCTCGCCGCCTCGGGGGTGGCGATCCTGTCGGGCGTGGAGATCGGGGGCGAGCCGCTCGGCATCGCCTTCATCTTCGGCGCATCGGCGATGTGGGCCGCCTACATCGTCGTGGGCCGCAAGGTTGCAGCACTCGACCGCGGGCTGAGCGGTCTCGGCGTGGGCCTCGCCATCGGCGCGCTGGTCATCACGCCGTTCGGTGTCGGCGGCAGCGGGGCCGTCTGGGGCAACGGCAACCTTCTGCTGCAATGCGTGGCAGTGGGAGCGTTGTCGTCGGCGGTGGGTTACAGCATCGACCAGGCGGTGATGCGCCGCATCCCCACCCGCCGGTTCGCACTGCTGCTCGCGCTGCTCCCCGTCACCGCGATGGTGGTGGGCTTCCTGGCCCTGTCGCAGACACCCAGTGTCACCGACCTCTTGGGCGCGGCGCTGGTGATCGCCGGCGTGCTCACCCAGGACCGCGACGAGATCGACCAGCCGCTGGAAGAGCTGCCCGCCTGATCAGGCCGACAGGCGCGGCCCGACGCGGAACGACTTCAACACGTCGGCGAACGCAGCGCTGTGCGGCTCACGATCAGCCTCGGCACACGTGAGCCGTAGGGTGAACAGTTCGGCGAGATCGCCCGCCGGAACCAGCATGCTGGCCAGCACCACCAACCCCGCCGCCCTTCCCTCGGCCGCAGCGACGCGCAGGGACTGGATGGCAACCTCGCGCCCGTCGACCTCGCCCACGCGGGCGAGTTCGACCGTGACACCCGGCGTCGCGGCCGACACCCGCCCGGCGAGACCTACCGCGAGCGCAGTGAGCGCGGTGTCACCGGGCACGAACATCGTGCGCAGGGTGATCCGGCCGGGTGCGCCGCCGGTGGCGCGCAGGTCGGTGACGTTCACCGCCGCGCTGCGCTCCCACCCCTCGGGCACGCTGAGCGTGTAGGAGTGGGGCGCCGGCCGCACACTGCTGGGGAAGCTGACATGGCTCATTCGGAGTCCTCCAGGATGACACGGTGAGGGAGCATCGGGCCGAGTTCGTCGGATGCGGCGTGGTGGCCATGGTCGGCGAGTACATCCATGATTCCATCGTCGCCGTCGAGGTCGATCTCCGCGATCTCGTCGGCCATCACGAACGCCACCTCTTCCACCGGTGGCTCCATCGACGCCGCGAATCCACCGCCCTGCCCGGGATCCGACTCGGTGTCGGGCACCACGATCGGATGACCGCCCTCCGCCCCGTGCGACGACGCTTCCGTCTCGTCATCGCCGGGCGCGGGAGTCGCCACCTGCGCGGCTGCGAGCCCGCCGCGCCGGGCGCTGGTGATGTCATCGAGATCGTCGGCGCTCACCGCGGAGGCCTGCCGATCCCAGATGGTCACACCTTCGGTGCCGGTGGTGTCGTCGAAGCCGACGGCTTCCGCACCTGCCATGGCGTCGACCCCGTGGGTGTCGATGGGGTCGATCGTGTGGAACCGCTCGTGGGCGTCGGCCGCCCGGTTCACCGCCCGCTGCATCTGGTTCGACAGATCGCCGTCGCCCGGCTGATCGACCGGCGGCCGCCGGCCACCATCGGTGGCGGTGGCGTCGTCCTCGGCCGCCTCCTCCGCGGCAGCTTCGGCCTCACGCTCCTTGAGGTACTCGGCCCACTCCTCAGCCTTGTCGGCCTCGCTCTCGGCCATCTCGAGGGCGTCCTGCCCCGCTTCCTCGTCCTCGGCGCGCTGCTCGTCGCTGCGGCCGCCGTTGGCGATCCAGCCGAACGCGTCGCTGATCGCGTCGCCCGCATCGTCGATGGCCTCAGTGGTCCAGTCCCCGGCATCGTTGAGCGCTTCACCGGCCCAGTCGACCGCGTCCTGCACCGCATCGTTCGCCGCTTCGACCACATCCTCGAGCACGGTGATCACGGCGTGGGTGGCATCGCCGAGCACCTCGAGCTGTGCCGCGACGGCATCGCCGAGCGGTTCGAGCAGGGCATCGAGCGGCTCCACCCCCGTATCGCCCAACTCGTCGGCCCAGGTCTCCAACGAGTCGATCGCCTTGTCCGTCGCCTCGCCGATGTTCTCCAACCCCATCAGCGTCATTTCCGCCGTGAAGCCGACGGACTGGCCGACGCCCTCGAAGATGGCACCCGGCGAGCCGCTGACCATGTCCTCCAACGAGTTCGCACTGGCACCCATGGCGTCGAGCGCACCCCCGAACAGGCCGGTGGCGTCGTCGTACATGTTGCCGACGCCCTCGGCGATGGCCTCGTAGGTGTCGGCCAGTTGCTCGCCCGCATTCTCCGCCTGCTGCACCACCATCCGGATCGGGGCGGTGGCGAGGTCGTGCGCGACACCCTCACCCGCGTTGTCGATCGCGTCGAGCAGCCCGTCTGCGCCACCCTCGTGGTTGGCGCCCCATCGGCGCACCGCATGGTCCACCTCGGTGGCGAAGTCGAGCACGAAGTTGTCCTCGAAGTACTGGCTCACACCAAACGTCGTCATGGCTCCACAGTGAAGCACATCCGAGCAGACCCTCGGATCGGGTGAATCCCCGATTCTCCTGGCCGGGAACGCAGGGTCAGGCGGTGGCCGGTGCGGTGATCCCCAACGACGCTGCCACGTTCGGGCGGCGCAGCTTCCACACGAACCCGTCGTAGAAGATGTGCAGCGCGCCGAAGAACAGGATGGCGTAGGCATACAGCGCCCCGCCCCACACCGAGCCGGTGACCACGACGATGGCGGTGATGACGCCGAAGTAGAGGGCGTAGATGCCGGCGCGACGCACCGGCGTGGAGGTTGCACGCGCGACCGGGGCATCGTCGCGGCGGGTGCGCAGGCTGCGATGCACGACCGCGAAGTACTCGATGGCGTGGGCGGCGACATATCCCGCCACCCCCGCGATGGGGTCGACCACGACGGCGATCACCATTGCCAGGGTGCCCGCGGCGTAGAGGTGCTTGGCCGGGCTACGGCCGAACCACGGCCGTTCGGCGCGCAGCCAGCGCACGGCGAGCGCCACGCTGAGCGCGACCCCCACCCAGAACAACCCGACGGCCAGCGAGTGGATGTTGTCGAGGAAGTGCACGCCACGCGCGTTGTTCTCGTCGAGCCCCATCTTCGCCACCAGCTCGTCGATGTCGACGTACGCGCCGATGTAGAGGATCGCCGTCACCAGCCAGGTGATGAACATCACCTTCTCGTAGCGACCGTTGTCGTCGCCGGCCTTGCGGCCGTAGATGCGCAGCACGCCGTACCGCTGCATGAGGGTGTGCTCGGCATTTCACAGGCCGGCCATCACTGCCACCAGCCCGAGCGACACATTGATGCCGACGGTGATCAGGCCCACCACCACGAGTGGGGTCCACAGGTACATGCGCCGGTGAGCCTCGCGCTGCACCGGGTCGCCGTAGACCAGTGCGAGCGTCAGCGGCTGGTGGCTGAAGGAGATCAGGAAGATGATGCCGACCAGCGCCTGCACCTGGGTGAGGTGGGGTTCGAAGAAGTGGACGACCACCGCGATCGGCAGGAAGCACCAGCCGAGCAGCCCATCGACCAGCGGGCTGTGCATCCACAGGTTCGGGCGGGTCGGGGCCTGGACGGGGACGGTGGCCGTCTGCATGTCCGCCGAATCTAGTGCGCCCCGGGGGCCGCAGCGGTCAGGTGCCGTGCCCGCTGGGCCAATCAGCGCGTCTGGTGTCTCTGCGTCACCGCGCAGAGCGACACAAGCTCTGCGCGGTGACGTAGAGGCCGGGGTCAGCGGGCATCATCCTGACCTGCGGCCGGAGTCAGCGGGCGACATCCTGACCTGCGGCCGGAGTCAGCGGGCGACATCCTGATCTGCCGTCGGCGTCAGGCGGGCGACCACTCACCAATGGCCAGGAGCGGCACGTCGAAGCACCATGCGTCGAAGGTGAGCCCGATGGAGGGGTCGCCGTCCCACGGGTACTTGGCCCCCATCAACTCGCCGACGGCCCGCCGTTCGGCGGGATCGGTCACCACGCTCGCCACCCCCTCGCGCACCTCGCTCCCGATCCGAATCGTCACGTGGGGATCCGCTGAGGCGTTGAGGAACCAGTCTGCGCCGGGGCCGTTCCCGCTGATCAGGTACAGGCGGTCGCCCACCACCCCGAACCAGATCTCCACCTCGTGGCGCCGCCCCGTGCGCCGCCCCACCGTGGTGAGGTAGCAGCAATCGGTGTCGGCGTGCGGGGCGAGCCAGCTCACCCGGTCAGTGTGCCAGACCCGGGGCGCACAGGCCGTCGAGCTCCTGCACGATGATGCGGTCGCGGTTGGCGTAGGTGACCTCGTTGGCCGGGTCGGGGCGCAGCTTGAACGTACGGAAGCTCATGTCGGTGGTGTCGATCGACAGGATGCGACCCACCAGGCCCTCACCAAGGCCGAGCAGCAGCTTGATCACTTCCAGCGCCTGGATGCTGCCGACGATGCCGGGCAGCACGCCCAACACACCGGCCTCTGCGCAGCTGGGGGCCAGCTCGGCGGGCGGCGGCTCGGGCACCATGTCGCGGTAGGTGGGGCCTTCGAGCGGGTGGAACACGCTCACCATGCCCTCGAAGCGGAAGATGCTGCCGTGCACCACCGGGATGCCCAGCTTTACGGATGCATCGTTGAGCAGGTAGCGGCTGGGGAAGTTGTCGGCACCGTCGACGATGACGTCGTACCCGCTGATGATGTCGATGATGTTGGTGGCGTCGAGGCGGGTGTCGTAGGTGACGACGTTGACGTCGGGGTTCAGCAGGGTGAGGGTCTTCTTCGCGCTGTCGACCTTGCGGTCGCCGACGCGATCGATGTTGTGCAGGATCTGGCGCTGCAGGTTGCTGGCATCCACCTCATCCATGTCGACGATGCCGATCGTGCCCACACCCGCGGCCGCGAGGTACAGCGCGGCGGGCGAGCCGAGACCGCCGGCGCCCAGCATCAGCACCTTGCTGCCCAGCAGCTTGGCCTGGCCTTCCACGCCCACCTCGGGCAGCAGCAGGTGGCGCTTGTAGCGGTTCTTCTGCTCGCCGCTCAGCGTCACCGGCTTGCGCCAGTCGCGCCCTTCGTCCTTCCAACGGCCGAAGCCGCCGGCCATCGACACCACGTCGGTGTAGCCCAGCTCGGCGAGCGTCTTGGCGGCGAACGCGCTGCGCACGCCGCCCGCGCAGTACACCACCACCGGTGCGTGACGATCGACGATGCGGTTCTCGATCTGCGCCTCGAGGTGGCCGCGCGGGATGTGGATCGCGCCGGGCAGTGCGCCCTCGTCGTACTCGTCGGGTTCACGCACGTCGAGCACGAGGGCGCCCTTGTCGATCAGCGCTGCAGCACCGGAGGTGTCGACCTCGGTGATCTGCGACTTGGCGGCGGAGAGAAGGTCGCGGAACGTGGCCATGTCGAAAGCCTACCGGATCGGTCGGGATTCCTCACCCGTCGGAGCGGGCACCCCGCACAGGACGGGCAACAACTCGCCGAGGGAACCGCGCAGGATCACGTCGGCGAAGCGGTCCATCCCCGTGGGCTGTTCGTTGACGATCACCACTCTCGCCCCGCTCTGCTTGGCGAGCGGCACCATGTTGGCCGCCGGGAACACCTTCAGCGACGTGCCCGCGGCGATGAGCACGTCGCACGATTCGGTGGCCCGCGCCGCGGCGTCGATCACCTCGGGCACCAGGTTCTGCCCGAACAGGATCGCGTCGCTCTTGAGGATGCCTCCGCACAACTCGCACGCCGGGTCGAGGTCGCCGGCGCGCACCCTCGCGAGGGTCTCCTCCATCGGCCGCCGGTCGTCGCACTGCCAGCAGCGGGTGTAGTGCACCGTGCCGTGCACCTCGATCACCCTCTCGGGCGCGTGCCCGGCGGCCTGGTGCAACCCATCCACGTTCTGGGTGACGACGGCCAGCAGTCGCCCCGTGCGTTCGAGATGCACGAGCGCGGCGTGGCCGGCATTGGGGAGCGCACGGAACAGCGGATTGTCGAGCCGCACCTGCCACGAGCGCCGCCTCACCTCGGGGTCGGAGAGGAAGTGCTGCAGGGTGGACGCCTTCTCGGCCGCGGGGTTCTTCGTCCACACCCCGTTGGGGCCGCGGAAGTCAGGGATGCCCGAGTCGGTGGAGAGCCCCGCCCCGGTGAGCGCCACGATCCGGCGCGCAGCACCCACCCAGTGCGCGGCCCGTGCGAGGTCGGGGTGCGCGTCGGTGATCGCCATTGCGGCATTCTGTCTCGTCACGCGGCGGGGAGGTAGTCCTCCAGGCGGGCGACCGTGAGGCCGAGGCGGTCGAGTTCCGCGAACAGCACCACCAGGGAGTCGTAGGTGGTGCTAAGGAAGTGCAGGATGATGATGTCGCCGGGCATGATCGGGCGCGTGCCCCAGGTGTTGATGACGCCCTCGTGCACCGTCACCCGCCACAGGATCATCGCCCGCGCGCCACACGCTCGCGCCGCCGGCAACGTGTTCTCGTCGGATTCGCCGCGCGGCGGCCGGAAGAAGTACCCGGCCGAGCCATAGTTGTGCTCGATCGTGGTGGTGGCGCCGCAGATCTCGTCCTTCTGATCCTCCAGGCTCATACCCGGCAGGTACGCGTGGCGGCGGGTGTGGGTGTTGATCGAGCCACCGAGGGCGAGGAACCGGCGGAAGTACTCCGGGTCCTGCTGGATCGAACCGGAGATGAGGAACAGGGTGACGGGCGCATGCCGTTGCTCGAGCAGTTCGGGCACCCGCGGGTCGCGCACGAAACCGTCGTCGATCGTGATGAACACCACGGGGTCGGTGGTGTCGATCTTGGAGACGGAACGGATCGTGCGGGGCTGCAACGGCGTGACCGGCGCGGTGGGGTACTGCTGCCACTGGAGGACAGTGGTGGTGGTCGCCCGCGTCGACACGGTGTCCGCGATCGTGGCGCGCGTGGCAGTGATCGTGCCGATGGTCGTCGGGGCAGCCGTCGTGGCCGACCCGGTGGATGGCACGGTGCCGGTGGCGGGCGCGCCGCGATCTCGCGGGGTTCCCAGGCAGCTCGTGACCACCGAGGCGGCCACGAGGGCCGCGAGCCACGACCGACGCCGTCTCACAACTTCACGGTACGCCTGTGCACAACACGGCCGGCCGCCGGGCGCCGGGCGGGTCGGATCACGGCAACAGGCCCTCGGCGCGCAGCCATTCCTCGGTGCGGCGCATCCCCTCGTCGAGATCCACTTCGGGCCACCAGCCGAGCATCTCGTGCGCCTTCGTGTTGGACACGGGCCGTGACTTGTTGAGCATCTGCATCACCCCGCGGCCGAGTTCGGTGTGCTTCCCACGGAGGCGGAACACGAGACGTGCCGCTTCGGCGATCACGGTCGCCGTGCGAGTGGAGTACGCCTTGGGCGGGCCGGCCTTGCCGAGCATCCGGTAGAAGTGGCCGAAGTACTCCCCCGTGGTGATCGGCGCCTCACCACCGAGGTGGAAGATGTGGCCCGCGGCGTCGGCGTTGGTGGCGGCGGCGATGATGCCGTCGACCAGGTCGTCGACGTAGATCGCGGTGAACAGCCCCTTGCCGTGGTTGGGCAGCAGGAACTTGCCGCCGCGCACGGCAGCGAGGGGTTCGAGCACCCACGGCCGGCAGCCCGGCCCGTAGATGTCGGCGGGGCGGATCACCGTGGCAGCGATGCGCCCGGCACCGTGGGCCGCGAGCACGACATGCTCGGCGGCGATCTTGGTGTCGGTGTAGGAGTTGCCCACCGGCATGAGCGGCCAGCGTTCGTCGAGAGGTTCGCCGGGCAGCGAGCGCTCGACGGCCGCCGTCTCGATCTGGGCGAAGCGGGCCGCGCCCATGGTGGAGACGTACACGAAGCGAGCGACCCCGGCGGCGGAAGCGGCATCGAGCACCCTCCGAGTGCCCACCACGTTGACGTGCCACGCCTCGGCCGGGTCGACGTTGTTGGTGACGATCGCCGCCGTGTGCACCACGATGTCGCAGCCCCGGATGTGCTCCGCCCAGGCCTCCGGTGAGTTGATGTCGCCGCCGCGAACGCCACGTTCGTCGTCGGCGCGGAAGTCGACGCCGACGGTGTCGGCACCGAGCGCGGCGCACCGCGCCATGAGCGCGCGGCCGACGAAACCGTTCGCCCCGGTGACGAACACGCGGGTACCGGTGAGGGTGGGGAGGGTGTTCACAGCGTGCGGCTGTACTGGAACTGCTCGTAGCCGATCGCGTTCGCGTTCACCTGCGGGTCGACCTCCACGTGCACGACGGAGGGCAGGCCGGAGGCGATGGCCCGATCGAGCGCAGGGCGCAGGTCGGCCATCGAATCCACGTACTCGCCGTGGCACCCCATTGCGGCAGCGATGAGGTCATAGCGCACCCCACGCGAGATGTCGGTGCCCTGACGCCGCTCGGGGCTGATGCCCTTGAAGTTGTGGGCACTGCGTTCCATGCCCCACCCGCTGTCGACGGCGACGACGCACACCACCGGCGTGCCCGCCCGCACCGCGGTCTCGAGTTCCATCACGTGGAAGCCGAACGCGCCGTCGCCGCTGATGAGGTACACGGGGCGCTCGGGGGCCGCCAACTGGGCACCGATCGCGAACGGAAGACCCGTGCCGAGGTACCCCATCTTCACCGAGTAGAGGAACGAGTCGGGCGTGAAGATCGGGTTCAAAGCAACGGCCCACAGGGTGGTGTTGCCACCGTCGACGACGGTGACCGCGTCGCGTGGGAACGCTTCGCGCAGCGCCATCACCATCTGCCCGGGGTTCACCCCGTGGGTGGTTTCGGCGAGCACATAGCCCGCCCCGTTCATCACCGTGGCCTGGTGCAGTTCGGCGTAGCGTTCGGCACCGGGTAGTTCGGTGCGGGCTGCGCACCGCGAGCGAACCGCGGCGAGCAGTGCGCCGAGCGCGGCGCGGGCATCGGCGACGATCGGCACGTCGACGGGCCGGTTGAGGCCGATCGACATCGGGTCGACATCGATCTGGATGGTGCGCTGCTGTTGCGGGTCGCCCCACGCCGGCGGCATGCCCCACCCGTCGTACTCGCCGAGGCGGGCGCCCACCACCACCACGACATCGGCGTCGTTGCGCACCGCCTGGGTGGTCTGCATGTCGAACAGGTGGAAGTAGTGGGGGTGGTCCTCGGGCACCACGCCGCGGGCGCCGAGGCTGGTGCTCATGCCGGCGGCAAGGTGATCGCCGAGCGCGACGAACTCGGATGCAGCCTCGGCCCACAGCACCCCCTTGCCCGCGAACAGGAAGGGCCGCTCGGAGTCGGCCAGCAGCGCCGCAGCCTCTTCGATCGCCGCCGGGTCGCCGGCCCCGAGGTGCACCACCCGGTTGTTGGCCGCCGGGGTGAGCCGCATGCCGGCGATGTCGACCGGCTGGGCGAGCAATTCGTCGGGGATCGCCAGGTGCACGGGCCCCGGCCGGCCGGTGGTTGCCGCGCGCACGGCGGCGCGCACCATCTCGGGCACCCTCTCGCCGCGGGTGATGAGCGCCGAGTACTTGGTGATCGGGCGGGCCATCTCCACCAGGTCGGTGGCCTGCCATGCGCCTCCGCGGTCGGGGTTGGTGGTGGCGGTGCGGCGGGTGCAGGTGATCGCCACCACCGGGTGCCCCTCGGCATGGGCGCTGGTGAGGCCGGCCAGCAGGTTGGCGCCACCGGGGCCGGGGTTGCCGATCACGACGCTGGGGCGATGGGTGAGCCGCGAGTGCGCCTCGGCGATGTGCACCGCCGCTTCCTCGTGGTGCGTGTTGAGGTACTGGATGCCGTGATCGGGCGCGTGCACCACGAAGGGGATGTGGGCCCCGTCGACGATCCCGCACATGAAGTCGACGCCTTCCAACTGCAGGCAGCGCACGAGAAGCTCGCCGACGGTGATGGTGGTCG
>WBZL01003688.1_pt1 | contig 13793 bp, 4 predicted proteins | sample 5204291 | NCBI WGS metagenome assembly WBZL01 (sample SAMN12344345, study PRJNA552823) | activated sludge metagenome | biome: Activated sludge suspended growth; feature: Nitrification reactor; material: Wastewater; isolation source: activated sludge from nitrification reactor of wastewater treatment...
AACGTCGCAATTTCCCCCAAGCTTAAGGCAATGAGGGCCAAAACGAGAAAATACGCCATCAAAGATGAATTTTGAACACTGCCGTAAAGGATCAGGGTCATTGTAATCGCCGCGGACAGGGAGGTGGGCAACAACCATCCGACGAGCCGCAGGTAGCCGCGCCGTAACAGCAGATACAACCCCAGCATGAACCCACCGACGACAACATTGAGGGTGACGGAGACCAACTCCGCGGACCCAAGGAGAATAAACCAAGCCCCAAAGACGAGGTTGATGATTTGTGCCCAAATTAGGAAGGTCGATAACAAGGCCTTCATCCGCTGTTGCGTTTCCGGTTCAAAGGCGGGGAAGGCGAAAGAAAGGCGTATAGGTTGTTTCATCGATGCGACTCCGGGAACTGGGTTGGGGGGGACATTCAAGCCAACGGAGGAAGAATTTGGATGTGATAGGTGGTGCCTGGGGGGCCAGTACGGACTAACACCCCTCCCATTTGGGCCACCAGCCGATCAATTAATTGCATCCCTAACGACCCGGCGCGAATTTGCGTGGCATCCGGCAAGCCTACGCCGTCATCACTGATGCGGAGATGGTGCGCGCCCTGGTCCAGGTGTAAGGAAATTGAGATGTGGCCTTGCTGTCCGTAGGGGAAGGCGTATTTAAGGGCGTTGGACATAATTTCGCTGACCAATAACCCGCACGGAATGGCGAGGTTGAGGTCGAGTGGGGTGTCATCCGTGAGGATGGATAATGAAATTTGCGTTTCTGTGACGCCGTAAGATTCCAGGAGGGACTCGGCGAGGGTGCGCGCATAAAGGCCAAAATTTATTTTGGCGAAATTGTCGGTTTGGTACAGTTGCTCGTGAACCAGCCCCATGGCGGCGACCCGGTTCCGGCTTTCGCGAAAGAGTTCGAGCAAGGTCTCGTCGGTGATTTTCAGCGATTGCAGGTAGAGCAGGCTGGAGATGACTTGTAGATTGTTTTTGACCCGGTGGTGAATTTCTTTAAGCAGAATTTCTTTTTCTTCCAGGGCGGTTTTGAGGTGCGTTTCCGCCTGTTTTCGGTCGGTGACATCGCGTAAAACGGCTTGAATGAGACGGGGGCCGCCGGTGCGACTGTCAGAAATGGTGTTGGCCGTGACTTCAAAATCCCGCAGATGGCCTTTGTGGGTGAGCAGACGGTGTTCGGAGGGGGGGAGGACGCCGTCGATGAGGGTGTGTCGCCAGGTCTCCAGGGAGGTGATAAATGCTTGGGGGTTGATGTTGTCCGTTGGCTCCATCCCGATCAAATCGGTGATTTCACATTCTAACATCTCCGCCAGGGCCTGGTTGGCCATGACTGCTTGATTGGTTGCGGCATCGTAAAGGATGACCCCATCGTAGGATTGTTCAAATAAAGCCCGGTAGAGGGTTTCGTTTTCGTGCAAGGCTTGTTCGGTTTTTCGGAGCTTGGTGATGTCTTGGGTCATGCCAAAGACCCGTGTGATGCGCCCCCCTTCATCTTGGATCGCGTTGCCGCGACTATTGACAATACATAACTCCGAACCACGAGAAATGGCGTATTCGATATCAAAAGGTTGTCCATTTTGAAGCATTTCCGCGAGAGCCTGGCGCACGGTGGGAATATCCTCGGGCAAAACGGTTTTTTGCCACTCTTCGTACCACCAGGCTAAATCGAGTTTTCCTTCTCGGGGTTGCCAGCCAAAAATACGCCAGGATTCATCGGAAAGGATCACGCCTCCTGCTTCGAGGTCAAACTCCCAATAGCCGACCTGGGCCATATGCTGGGCTTCTTCTAATTTGCGTTCACTGTCGCGCAGATTCCGATAGGCGAGCCGACTGGTCAGGGCTTCTTCGAGCCGTCGGGCAATTTCCTGGAAGAGTTTCTCTTCTTCGGGGGTCCAAACCCGCGGGAAGCTACATTGATGCAGGCCAAACAGGTAGGGTTTATCGAGCTTGGGATATAGGGCCATTGAAAGTTGGGCTTGGGCTTCAAAATCTTGGGCGAGGATGGCGGGGAGAGGAGGACGCGAATCGGCCCGAAACTGTAGGGGATGCTCGGCGGCAAGGGTAGCCTGGAAGAGGTGGACAATCTCGGGCGAGGTGGAATACGCCAATCCCTTCGCGAAGGCCCCCGGATACGCTGGCCGGGTGTGTTCGACGGTCATGCTCCAGTAGAGGGCTTCGGGATCACACGGGTAGAGCATCCAGGCCTGGTCACCATCAAAGATGGTGAGGACGGCTTCCAGCACATTTCGCATCATTTCGTTTAAATCATTGCTTTTTTGAATCGTCCGGCTGATTCGATCCAGGCTTTCCAGAAATTTGATATGCGCTTGCCGTTCGGCCTCGGCCCGTTTTTGTTCGGTAATGTCGCGGGCTAGGGAGATGCCGACCCATTGTCCTTGCTCTTCATATAAGCGGAGACGGACTTCCACTGGAAGCAGGGTGCCATCTTTGCGGCGATGTAAGGTTTCAAAGGTCGCGATTCCTTCAGTTTGGATTTTGGTCTGTAGCCTGGCAAAGGCTTGTTCATCTAAGGATGCATCCAGAGCGCTTGGGTTCATGCTAAGTAATTCTTCGCGGCTGTAACCGAGCGTTTCGCAAGTTTGACGATTCACGTCCAGAAGAACCCCGGTCGAATCATGGAGAAAGAAGGCGTCGGTGGCGTGGTCAATATAATTGCGAAAGCGGGCCTCGCTGGCCTGGAGTTCAGCTTCTACGCGTTTGCGTGCGGTAATGTCCCGTACGATGGCTTGCAGATTTCCATTTTCCAATACGCGGGCGTTGATTTCTGTGGAGAGCAGGGTCCCATCTTTACAGCGTAAAGGGCGCTCTAGCAGGATGGTTTGTCCGGGCTGGAGCCATTCAATTTGAAGCGGGGGCGTTTTGGGGTCGAGGGTGGGGATGATCTCGCAGGTTTTCATCTGGAGAAGTTCTGCGCGGGAAAAGCCCAACATTTCGCATCCGCGTAGGTTCACGTCCACGCAGTCATTTTGTCCGTTGAGAATAAAAATGCCATCTGCGGCTTGCTCCATGAGTTGGCGGTAGTTTTGCTCACTGGCTTGTAAGGAGCGGTTCGCTTCGAGCAATGCCTGTTCCGTCTGTTGCGAGTGATGGAGGGCTTTTTCGATGGTTTGTGTCGCAAGATACAAAAGCGTTGCGCCAAGATAAAAATTGATCCCTTCTTCCAGCCATGTAAAGATGGGCGTGTGTTGAAAAAAAGGCACCGGCAACCAGTGGCGTTCTTCGGCGATCAATAAACCCAACCCGGCCAGGGTGCTGAGGCCCGCGAGCTGAAAGCTGGTGCGTGTGTCAAGCAATAACCCGGCGGCTAAAACGACGAGGATGGTGGCATGAAAAGGGTCCGCGTTGACTCCGCCGGAAAAAAAGGCGACGATTACAATGATCAGCCAGATGCCTCCCAAAAACACTTGACTGGCTTGTTGAACAGCGCCGTGGCGAAGGAGGGCAAGGCAACCGAGAATCAGGACCACTTCGATTCCTAAGACCAGTTCAAACCAGGCGGGATGAGGGAGAATAAAAGGGATCGTGCCCGCTGTCACCAGCACAGCCCCCAGCGATACCCACAAGAGGGTGTTGAGCAGAGCCGCTTTGTGAGCGGTGACTTCATCCGCAAAATGTGGCGGGCGCATTAAGTTTTGAAGGCGTTGCATCATTGGGCCGTCTCCATGATTTCATTCTGGGTGGTTTCTACCAGCGGAAATTGAATGTGATAGGTGGTTCCCGGTGGCCCTCCCCGCGTCAGGGTCCCCCCAATTTGTGCGACTAACCGGTCAATTAATTGTAAGCCTAATGAGCCGGGACGAATTTGACTGTTTTCCGGCATCCCAAGCCCATCATCGCTCACACGCAGGTGACAGACTTGGTTTTCCGTGTGGAGGTGGATGGCTATCTGCCCACTCTGCCCATTGGGGAACGCGTATTTGAGGGCGTTGGAGATGATCTCGCTGACCAGTAATCCGCATGGGATGGCGATGTTGATATCGAGGGAGGTCTTGTCGGTGACAACGGACAAGGAAATCTGCACGTCTGTGACGCCGTAGGATTCGAGAAGTGATTCGGCCAGGGTGCGTGCATACAGGCCAAAATCGACTTTTGCAAAATTGTCGGTGCGGTATAGTTGTTCGTGAACCAGCCCCATGGCGGCGACCCGATTCCGGCTTTCGCGAAACAGCTCGAGCATGGATTCATCGGTGATCTTTAAGGATTGCAAATAAAGCAGGCTAGAGATCACCTGCAGGTTGTTTTTGACCCGGTGGTGAATTTCTTTGAGCAGGATTTCTTTTTCCAGGAGTGCGGCCTGAATTTGTTTCTGGGCTTGAAACCGTTCCGTGATGTCACGTAAGACGACCTGGATTAACCGGGGGGTTCCTGAGGAACTGTTGTAAATGACGCTTGGGGTCACTTCAAAATAGCGCACCTTCCCTGTGCGGGTGATGAGGCGGCGTTCGTAACGAGGCAGATATCCTTCGGCGAGGGTGCGTCTCCACTGCTCCTGGGAATCCTGAACTTCTTCGGGCAGGGAACCATAGGTTACCCCTACGCCGATCAGATCGGTAATTTCGCACTCCAGCATGTCGGCCATGGCCTGGTTGGCGGCGACGGCTTCTCCTGTGATCACATGATGCAGGATCACCCCATCGTAAGATTGTTCAAACAAAGCCCGATATAGCTCTTCATTTTCGCGCAAGGCCTGTTCGGTTTGTTGTCTGCTGGTAATGTCCTGAACAACGCCAAAGACGCTATTCACTTGTCCGTCTTGGTCGATGACAGGCCGTCCAATCGAGAAAAGGTGTTTACGCTCCCCCGATGATAAAACAATGTCATATTCCAGGGTATTCGTCTCCCCTGTGCGTATGGATTTTGAAATGACATCCATCACGCGGGAGTAATCTTCAGGCGCGATCTGATTTTGATAATCCTCGAAGGTCACCTCTTGTCCGATTTCCAGGTCGAAAATCCGATACACCTCTTCCCACCAACGTATTTTATTGGTCAGTACATTGATTTCAAAGTTTCCCAATTTCGCAATTTGTTGGGCTTCTCGCAAGTTACTTTCGCTTTGCCGGAGGGCTAACTCGGTCCGTTTGAGATCGGTGATGTCTTGCGTCATACCAAACAAGCGTATTGGCTGTCCTAACTCATCCCAAACCATATCACCCGTGCTATGTGCAAACCGCACCTCGCCATTGGAATGCAGGATGGTGTATTCCATATCAAAGCGTTGGAGTCCTCGTGCGGCTTTCCAGGCGGCATCGATAATGCGTTGCCGATCTTCGGGCACTGTCAATTTTTGCCATTTTTCCACGTCTACGTAGGTTTCTTCCGAAGAGAGACCAAAGATGCGGCGCGTTTCTTCAGAAAGCGTCACGCGACTGGTTGAAAAATCTAGTTCCCAATAGCCCACATTTGCCATTCTTTGGGCCGCCTCCAGTTTCTGCTCGCTTTCCTGCAGATTGCGAAAGATGACGAGGCTGGTTAGGGCATCGCCCAAGCGCCGTCCAATCTCTTGGAAAAGTTTTTCTTCGGGCGGCGTCCAAACGCGTACATGTGAACATTGGTCTATCCCAAACAAATAAGGTTTGTCGATTTTGGGGTAGATAGCCATGGACATCTGAGCCTGGGGATTGAAATACCTGGCGAGGATTTTGGGCACTGGTTGATTTGCCGTTGGACCATATTGGGTGGGGTAGGGGGTGTGCATCGCCATATGCATCACTTGCGCGATTTCCGGGTCGGATGGGATGTCCAGCCCCATCGCATGTGCGCCAGGGTAATCCGGGTGGGCCGATTCCTTCGGGACGCGCCAGGCCGTTGCCTCCGGATCGAGCGGATAGAGCAACCAGGCTCGGTCACAGGCAAAGATGAGACGGGCGGTTTCTAGGACAGCATCCATTAATTGTTCGGGATCATTGGCCCCTTGGATGGCCCGGTTGATGGCATCCAGGTTTTCCAAAAACTTAAGATTACTCTGACGTTCTGCCTCTGCTTGCTCGCGTTCAGTAATATCTTGAAACAGGGTCAGGTAGTGGGGTTCGCCGTCTAGTGTAATCGAGGTGGTTGTATTCCACGCGATCCGTTGCCCACCGGATTTGGTGCGCGCTTTGAATTCAAAGGCCTCCAATCCCCCTGTTTCCTGGATGTAATCAGGCATTAGCCCGTAATCGTCCACGTTGTCGTACATGTGCAAATCTTCCGCTGTGTGTCCGATGAGTTCCTCGCGTGTATATTCGGAAAAATGCATGAAGGCATCATTGACATCGACGATTTCCCCATTTGCGGCTCGGAAAATTGCAATCCCCATAGGGCTGAAGCGAAATGCTTTGGAGAAGCGTTCTTCGCTCTGGCGCAAAGCTTCACTGGCTTGTTTGTTTTGGGTGAAATCTACATGCGAACCATACACTCGACGAGGCGCACCTGTCTCATCAAATTCAAGCGAACCGTGCGCCAGAATCCATCGATATTCACCATCTTTATGGCGCAAGCGGAATTCGGCATGATGATCGGGCCAGGGCGGGGCTAACGCCGCCTGGAGCGAGGCCAGCGTCCCAGCCAGGTCATCGGGATGGATACGGCTTTCCCATTCATGGTAGGTATTGGGCAGTTCCTCGTTCTCATACCCAATTTGGGCTTTCCACTCAGGGGAGAAATACACTTCGTTTGTGACCAAATCCCACGACCATAACCCGACATTGCCCGCCTCTAAGGCCAATTGGAGATTCGTCTGGCTATTGCGTAAGGCTTCTTCGATCCGTTTCCGTCGAAACAGGTGCCCCAGCGTGGTCGCGAAGAGTTTCAGGATTTCCAGGTGGCCTTCCGTGATAGGGCGTTGGGAGAACATGTTATCGACACTCACATGCCCGATGACATCATCCCCGTCCCAAAGGGTCGCCATACCCGTTTCGCCCTCTCCTACCTGCTCTCCCAGGTGATTGTATAAGGGACGCCCCACAATGCGGGCAACGGGTTTCTTGTTTGTGAGAAGTTGCCAGGTGGGCCGCTCAGGACTTAGTTTAATCTGTATTCCGCGTTCATCGCGGAGTTCACCGTGTTCGTCGGTTCCAAATGACCCATTAATCACGGTGTCGTTCTCTCCGGAAAACCAGATGCCGATGCGGTCGAAAACCAGGTTAGAACGGCCTAACTCCACAGCCTGCCGACATAACTCATCAAACGTGTTTGTTTTAGACAGTTGGTTGGTAATATCCTGAAGCGCCGCTAACTGGTTGGAAAACTCGATCTCAGCATCCCGTTTTCGTTGAAGTTCTGCCTCGGCCAGTTTGCGTTCGGTGATGTCGCGCGCCAGGGAAACGCCAAAGGTAAGCCCCCCTTCCTGAAACAGACGGAGGCGGACCTCGACGGGGAAGTCTGTCCCATCCTTCCGGCGATGAAGGGTCTCGAAGGTGACGGTTTCTCCATCTGAAAGGCGCTTGGGGATATTGTAGTAAAAGTCTTGATCAACGATAGGGTCAAAGAAAATGGGTTGTTTTCCGAGCAATTCTTCGCGGCTGTATCCCATGTCTTCGCATGCTTGCCGATTCATGTCCAAGATCACCCCACCCGCATCCGTTAAAATAAAAGCATCTGTCCCATGATCCACTAACGCCCGGAAATGAGCTTCACTGGCTTGAAGTTCTTCCTCTGCCCGCTGGCGTTCCGTGATGTTGACTGCAAGGATCAACGCCATCCAGATCGACCCCGAACTATCTTTCAGGGGGACGTAAGAGTATTCATAAAAACGATCTTCAAAAGGGAGAATCGCACTGAAGTGTTCACCGCCCAAGACGCGACGCATGTTTGGCTCCACCAGTTGTGCAAATTCCGTCGGAACCGCTTCGTATAGCTGTTTGCCTTCCAACATTTCTCTGGAGAATCCCGTATTCTCAAGCTCTGGTCCGTCCGCCAGGATGAAACGCAAATTTTGATCAATGAGGATGAGGGCACTATTGGGTAAATTTTGTGCCAGTAAACGGTATCGTTCTTCACTCAGACGTAATTCTTGCTCTTTCTGTTTTAGCTCCGTGATGTCGGTTGCGATGATACACATCCCAAAAGGAATCCCGTTAATATCGTGCAGAGGAAACTTATTTGTGATGAGGGTATGGACGTTATTTAGAAAAACGACTTGTTCTTCAACCTGACAAAATTCTCCTGTTTCGTAAATGCGGCGATCATCTGCATCGATAATAGTTGCTTCTTCCTCGGGAAACACTGCGTAAATATCCTTTCCTTTCAAAGCTTCGGGATGGGTATTGAAATATTGGGTATAACTTTTGTTGACCAGCAGATATTGCCCACCCGTTTCGCGATATTCTTTGGCGATAATGATGTTCGACGCGTTATTGACAATATTTTGAAGCAGTTGTTCGTTGGATTTTAAGGCCAGTTCGGCTTGCTTCCGATCGCTAATGTCGCTCCAGGAGCCGATGATTTCGTGAGGTTGACCGTCGGCAGTTTGGATGAGTTTTGCTTCATCGCGGATCCAACGATATGACCCATCTTTGTGCAAAAACCGATATTCAAACGTGCGGAATCCTTGGGAAAATACGAGTGGAAATTGAGCCATTATCTGATGGGCATCATCAGGATGGATGTTAGCCAACCAAAAGCCCGGATCATTTAATAATTCCTGTGAGGTGTATCCGGATAACGCGACAACATTTTCGCTAACATAGGTTGTCCCAATTTCGCCGCCCGCGCGGGCTGTATAAATCACGGTAGGGCTGGATGAAATTAAGTATTGCAAACGGTCTTTGATGTCCTGCAAATCCTGATGGGCGGTTTCCCATTGCAGGGTGCGCTCGACCACGCGTTGTTCCAGTTCCGCATTGAGGGCGTTCAGGTTTGCCGCCTGTTCGCGGGCATTCTTAACCCCCAGTGTGATTTCCCGTAGCGCCACTCGTAATAGAAAAATGGTTACGCCCAAAATGGTTGTGAACATGACGAAATCATAGTGATGCGCGGTAACCCGTACAGGTTCGATCAATCCGTTGAATTCTGCAAAAAATATATATGTGCCCGAAGCCAGGGTGAGCACGCCAAGCACCCACAGGCCTCCTTCTCCCAACACCAATCCAGCTAGCACCAAAACAAATAAAAATGCCCCGGTAGAAATATCGCGTAAACTGCCATAACTAAATATCGCGAGGGAAATCACACCCCATAGCAGAATGGGTAAGACCCACCCAACTAGGCGCAGAAAGCCACGCGAGAGAAGAACGTGCAGGCCCATCATCAAACTTCCTGCTAGGGCAATGATGATCAAATCTGAAACGCGTGTTGCAGGAGAGAGAAGATACCAAACCACTAACCCCAAAGAAATGACCTCAAAACAAATTAAAAAGACCCGCAGTAAAGCCTGGGTTCGGCGTTGGTCTTCTGCGCCTTGCAAAGGCGGTGTAAACATTTTTTGTAACGTGTGCATCATCAACAAGTCTCCATGAATTAAACAGGCCATTTCATGCGTGCAAGATGATAAGTGGTGCCGGGAGGCCCGGTGCGTTTGACAGAGGCCCCGATTTGGGCCGCTAACCGATCTATCAATTGTAATCCCAATGAACCGGGACGAATTTGATCGGCATTGGGCATTCCTACCCCGTCGTCGCTCACGATAAGTTGGCACAGTTTCCCTTCTTCCCGAAACGTGAGGGTGATCGTTCCACGCCGCCCGTTGGGAAACGCGTATTTAAGGGCGTTGGAAATTATCTCGCTGACGAGTAACCCGCATGGGATCGCAGTATGGATGTCGAGGGTGGCCCCGTCCGTATTCACCACCAGCTCAATTTGGGTCTCATGCACCCCGTAGGATTCAAAGAGGGTTTCCGCTAACGTCCGCGCATACGCACCAAAATTCACCTCAGCGAAGTTGTTGGATTGGTAAAGTTGTTCGTGAACCAGGGCCATAGCGGACACCCGATTCTGACTTTCGCGGAAAATATCCTGAAAGCGTTCATCTTTGATTTTCTGCGCTTGCAGATAAAGTAAACTAGAAATGACCTGCAAATTATTTTTAACCCGGTGGTGGATTTCTTTGAGCAGGACTTCCTTTTCCCTGAGGGAGGCCAGGAGTTTGGCTTCGGCCCTTTTTCGTTCGGTCACGTCCTGGCCGTTCCACAGTAAATGCGTGCATCGCCCTGTCCCGTCCGCAATGGGAATCAGGGAGAGAAACAAGGTGATCATACCGTTCGAGGTGAGGATTTCTACCTCAAAATAGGTGGGTTTTAACTCCGCGACCGCGCCCCACGCCAGACGCATTTCTTCCTTAAGAAATTCAGGGGTCATCCCTAACGCCTGAAAACCCTGTTCGACAGACTTTCCAATAAATTGATCGAGCGAGGCTTCTGGAAACTCGATTTGAAGAGCCTGGAAAAACGCCTGATTGACGGTTTCCGCGATGAGCCTATCGGGTCCCTCAACGCGAAACAAGACTTGCCGATCCGAGACATTGTCGAAAATGCTTGCAAGCTGGGCCTCCCGTTGGCGCAGGATATCCTCCGCTCGTTTGCGCTCAGTGATGTCCTGCACCACGCCGAAAACGCGTTTAATCTTCCCGGCCTCATCCACGACGGGACGGATTTTGGCAAATAAATGTTTGTGCGCCCCTCCTGCCAGAAAAAGCTCGTGCTCAAACTCAATCGGTGCGTTAGCCTTGAGCAGTTTTTCCATTGAGGTAATCAAGCGTTCATATGCTTCTTTAGAAAAGTGTTTTTGATAGTTCTCCAGCGTGATCGGGGTCTCGGGACTCATTTCGAAAATTCGGTAAACTTCTTCGGACCAGAACAGCGACTGATTTTGCACCTCATACTCAAAATTGCCTAAGCGGGCTAACTGTTGTGCCTCTCGCAAATTGGTTTCACTGAGGCGGAGGGCCTCGTAAATATGGAAACGCGCCAGTGCTAGAGCAATTTGTTGGGAAGCCTTTTCGGCTAACCTCAATTCGTCTGGACTAAACCGATGCGGGTGGTGGTAAGAAATCAGAGCCGCCCCCAACTTCTGCCCCCCTGCGATCAAAGGCAGGCCAAGCAAGGAACGCGTCGGAAACTGGGCGGCAATGCGTGGGCTGATGTAGGGCGAATGAAAGGTATCCTCTACGACCAGGGCCTGTCCCACTTGCATGAGCGAGGCCGTCATGGATTGTTCGTTCGATAAAACCGGCACAGATAGGTATTCGTTTTGGAGTGCCCCAAAAGCGACCATCGGAATCGGCTGTTGGCGCCCCTCATCCCAACGCGTGAGGTAGGCCCCATCCGAATTGAACAATTCAACCAACTGCTCACACAAACTTTGAAACATATTGAGCGAGTCGGTGGCTTCGATGACGGTGTGGGCGATGGTGTTGAGGAGGGCTTCATTTCGGGCATGGTGTTGGGCCTTTTGAAACAAGAGGGCGCTATCTAAGGCGGCGGCGGCAAGCTGAGCGAGGAGTACGCCCATTTGAATATCGTCCGGGGTAAACACCTTCTGCGGGGTGGTTCTCCCAATCACCAACACCCCCACACATTTTCCGCTCATCAACATCGGAATGCTCAGCGCAGGGTGAATACGCGTCGCGTGGATCAAGCGCCCGGTCAGGCTAAAATAATCTTCGATGGCGACGGGTTGTTGATGATCGTAAGCTGACCAAACCAGGTCCGCTTTCCCGCGCCGGAACTCGACCGGGGGAACGGCTCTCGCGGGCGCGCCCAGGTTGAGCACTTTTCGGGTGCGCATGGTGTCCTCAGCCGTGGGTTGGATCAAAGCTGAAAAGTTGGCATTCAGCAGGCGGAGGGCTTGTTCGAGAATGATTTGCAGGAGTTCATCTTCGTCCCGGGGAGAAAAAACAGCAAGGGCCAGATCATGTAAGGCTTGCATCCGCACGTTTTGCGCTAACAGAGCTTTTTCGGCCAGCTTGCGATCCGTAATATTGCGGGCATTCCATAAAATGTGCGTGCATTTTCCGTTTTGATCCAGCACAGGGGAGAGCAGGATATCAAGGGTGATCGTTCCGTCAGGGGCTGGAAACTGGACCTCCCGTTGTACCATCTGACCATGCTCTACCACAGCCCGGTACATGGGCATTTCCAAAATAATCATTTCATGGGGAATGGCATATTGGCGCATTAAGTCCCCGCGGTCTTTGCCGATGAAATCTTTGAAAATGTCCGGGGATAATGTCGGGAAGATATAGCGGAGACCTTCTTTAAAGGCGTGATTTAACGTCTGAATAATGAAGCGATCCTGGGCTTCCACCCGAAATAAAACCTGTGCGTCGGAAGTGCTGTTGAAGACCAGGGTGAGTTGGGCTTCGCTTTCTCGGAGGATTTGGGCACTCTGCTCGGCCTGGTGAAGGGCTTTGAGCATCGCTGAGCCGGCAAGGGATAAAATCGTCGCGCCCACGACAAAATTGAGGGAAAGTCCCACCCACTCCATGATAGAGGTGTTTTCGATGAGGATGTTCGGCAATACGTGATGCATTTCAGCGATTAATAACCCCAACCCCACCAGGGAACTTACCCCCGCGAACGTGAAACTAGCCCGCGCGCCCAACAATAAACCGGCGGCCAGGACCACCAGACTCATGGAACTGTACGCGATGGTTTGCACGCCCCCGGAAAAGATCGCTACGCCTAAATAGATGATCCATAATCCCACGAGGAGCGTGACCGTTGCAAACTGGATCGCCCCTCGCCGGAGAAGGATGAGCATCCCTATGAGCAATAGTATTTCGATGACTAAGATGGTTTCAAATGATGCGTAATTTGGAATCGTGAAAGGCGTCACGAGGGCAAAGAACACAAGCGCGGCCAACCCGATCCACAAGACCGAGTTGAGTAAGTTTGCATGCCGGTTTTTGGCCTCACTAAAAAAATCAGGAAGCGCAACGAATTTTTTGAGAGCATTGAACTTGGTCTTCATAGTTGGTTCCCGTATCAACTGATTAGTGCTCACAGGGCTAGGTCCCTTTTGGCCTCATCTTTTGGACGTCGAGCGTATCCCTTCCTCATTCGGTTCGAATTTTAAATGTAACGGCTCAGACATAGAGAGGAAACTCCCCGAAAAAAGGGTGAAGGATGTACATCCCCCTTTCACCCTTTTTTCGAGCTAATCTCTGGCTGAGTAGTTACTGTTATCGGGAATACAGCGAATATCCGCCGACAAGGCTGGATAGAGGCAAGGCTACCCCGATCCAGCCCTGTCGGTGGATATTCCTGATTCACAGCAATTCTGTTTTTAGACGAACGGCGTTCCTTTTTGAAGCGCATTTGAACTTCAGGGTAGTCGTTGAAGGAACGCCGTTCGTGCTTTTGCGGCCATCTCGAGAATTGTTGCCTGATTCAGGAGCCATTCGACAAAATCTTGAGCATGCGGTACCCGTTCAGCCTCGAGAAAAAAGCCCCGACAAAAGGGATGGGTGGGGGAATCCCAAAATATATCTAAACGGGTACATCGCGCGTTAGTTTACAAAAAAAACAGATAAATTTCATGAGGGTTTCTGAGGGATTTTGTGAATCAACGCCCCTTGCCAAATCCCGCATATGGGAGTGAATCAACCAGGAAAACGATTTTTCCAAGAGCGCCAAAATGATTTAGCGGAGTAGGGCAAGATTTCCTGGTAAGATACAAAAAAATACTCCCGTTTCTGGGAGAAATCTATGCGCTCACCTATTAAAAGATGGCTCTACCGGAATTAATGGGATGGGAACCCGAATTTTGAAGGTGTTGGGGGATGTACATCCCCCAACACCTTCAAAATTCGGCATATTTCCCGCTAAAAACGGAAGAGCCTAAAAGATG
>WBZL01003690.1_pt1 | contig 13785 bp, 11 predicted proteins | sample 5204291 | NCBI WGS metagenome assembly WBZL01 (sample SAMN12344345, study PRJNA552823) | activated sludge metagenome | biome: Activated sludge suspended growth; feature: Nitrification reactor; material: Wastewater; isolation source: activated sludge from nitrification reactor of wastewater...
TTGAACGACCAAAAGAAAGCTTAGCAAAGAAAAGTCGCCCGCTGCATCCTAATTGCCTAAAATTGCTCGCTTTGGCTACGTGAATTTCAACTCCTCACACGACAGAAGAGCGCTGTCGTGTTCGTCAAACAGGAAATTCACGTTCACGCCAAAGCTCACAATTTCTTAACGGCATTAGGATGAGGCGGGTTGTTCTTACGACTTTAGCAAAATAGGTTTATTCTTGAACTGTTTTGGCAATAATTTCGTAATTTCAAAAATGTTTTGGACAGATATGCTGCAATACATTTTCACGCTTACACATGGGTATTTTCCTGAACTGATTTGATTGAATCGAGATCATTGTAATGACAGCAAGATGTTTGTTGAATAAATACATCTGTTAAAGTAATTTGCTTCTGTGAAAGCATATACACACAAAGTCATTTTTCATGTGGACATGGATGCATTCTTTGCTTCATGTGAAGAAGCAATTAATCCGTCACTCAGAGAGAAGCCGTTGGTAGTTGGTGGAAACAAAGAAGACAGACGAGGGATTGTTGCTTGTCCGAATTATCTTGCAAGACAAAAAGGCGTAAGGACCGCAATGCCTCTTACAAGAGCATTGCAGCTTGTGCCCGAAGCGAATTTTATCAGATCTACACGAGGTCTTTATTCCGACTATTCAAAGAAGGTCAGAGAGATTATGCTTGAATTCACACCCATGATACAGCCTGTTAGTGTGGATGAGGCATTTCTAGATGTTACCGGTGTTCTTTACATGCATGGAGATGATCATATTCTGTTGGCTGAGAAGATCAAAGATGCAATCAAGTCCAGACTTGACATAACATGCTCCATCGGGATTGCCACCAACAAAGTATGTGCAAAGATCGCCTCAGACATGAACAAACCAAACGGAATAACCTACGTTCCCTTTGGAAATGAAAAAGAGTTTCTCTCGAAGCTTCCAGTGGAGAAGATTCCGGGAGTAGGTAAAAAGACTCACGAGCGTTTGAAAAAGTACGGGATCATTCTGATTGGTGATCTTCTCAAATTTGACAAATCCTTTTACGACAACGAGATTGGAATTCACAGCTCATATCTGTTGAATGTAGCATCCGGAACCGGCAGCGATAATGTCCGGGATGATCACGATTCCCGGAAATCACTTTCAAAAGAGAATACATTCTTTGAAGATACAAGTGATCTGAAGTTCCTTGAGTCTGAGCTTTATTACCTGATGGAGCAATGCTGTGAAAAATTGAGAGCAAAGAATATCAAGGCAAAGTGCATAACAATCAAGGTCAAGTACGCAGATTTTACCGTCAATCAGAAGTCGTTTACCGGAAGCCGACTATCGAACCTTGAATCGGAATTTTATGAAGACGGATTAAGACTATTAAGACTATTGATCAACAAGAAGAAGATCAGATTGCTTGGTGTGAAATTCTCTGAACTCGTTGAGGATGATGATTCGGTTCAGGAAAATATGTTCACTGATATTGACAAGAATGAAAACCTGATGAAAAAGATTGATAAGATAAGGAAAAAATATGAATACGGAATTTTGAAATTTGGGAGAACATTCGACATCTAATTATCTCTTTGTTCCAGCCTTCAGGAGCATAACAAAGTCATTCATGACAAATCCTTCCCCTATTTCCATGTCAATTACCTTTTCGATGATAAACCCGAATTTAAAATAGAAATTAACTGCCTGAATGTTTTGCCTGTTCACGGTTAATCTGATTTCTTCATACTTGTTATCTGCAAAGGCAGCATCAAACAATCCTCTCCCTATTCCTTTTCCATGCAAGGAAGTATCAACATACCATTTATGAATCATGAATTTTTTCTCTGCTGTTTTGCTGAATGAAATGAATCCAAACATCTCTTCATTTTCATAAGCGGCAATAAATATGTGGCCGTTCAGAATCTGTTCATTAAGGCTTTCCTGACTGTACATCATTGCAAGCATGTAATCAACTTGTTTCTGACCGATAATAGGAGGATAATGGACATTCCAGATCCTTGCGGCTAAGTCTGAAAGCTTCATGAGTTCTGACTGCTCCGTAATTCTTCTATAAGTCATGAAATACTAATTGCTGCCATAATGTAATTTGTTCAAATTTGATTCTTCCTTGTGTATTTGAGATTGATGATATTCAGTCCGTCAAGATAAAATCCCTCAATATTTTTCTTCAGCAGGTAAACCTTTTCATTGTAATACATGAACAGCCATGCGGCATCATCTATAACTATTTGCTGCATGGTATCATATATCTTTTTTCTTTCCGCGAAATCTGTGACTGATAAAGACTTCTCATAAAGTGCATCAATCTCAGGATTGCTGTATCCCACTCTGTTAGGTCCTTTCGGTGTGATATTCTTGCTGTAAAAAAGCGCCATGAAATTCTCCGGATCGAAGTAATCCGCACCCCAGCTTGCCCGCCAGAATGGAAAGACACCTTCTTCTTGTTTTGAGATGAGAGTGGATTGTACCAGCTGATCAAGTTTGAGCTGTATTCCAAGCGACTTGAACTGTTCCTGCACAGCAATTGCAATCGTCTTTTGAATTTCTTCATTCCCTGTTACAAGTGTCAGGTCAAGTCCCTTGCCGTTTGGATAACCTGCCTCGCTAAGCAATTGCAGAGCTTTGTCTCTATCGTACTTGTAGCCTTTAATTGTTGAATCAAAGCCGGGCATGCCCGGCGGAAGAGGCCCGTTGACAGCAGCAATGCCGCGGTTCTTCAATACGAAGTTCATGATCTTGTCACGGTCAACTGCAAAGTTCAATGCCTGCCGAAGTTTTTTGTTGTCTGCAAAAGGTCCGTCTATTCCACCGGGTAATTCCTTAGATTGCATCATGCCAAAGAATACTGTTTGCAGCCAGGGTTGTTTCTTCAGAATGAAGTTCTTTTCTCCGGGTTCAACAAGATTGCCTGACTTGTCCGTAATTTGATCAAACGTTTCAGACGACGGATCATGGAAATCATATTTGCCGTTTTGGAAATCAAGGAACTCAGTTTCTGATGACTGAGTAAATGTGATCTTTACTCCGTCAAGATATGGGAGTCTGTTGCCTTGTTCGTCTTTGCCCCAGTAGGATTTGTTTTTCTCGTAAGTCAGCTCCTGATCAAATATCCATTTGGAAAATCTGAACGGCCCGCTGCCGACAGGATTCTGCCCGAATTTATCGCCGTAATGCTCAACAGCTTCCTTCGGATATACAAATCCGTAACTCATGGTCAGAATGCTGAGAAAAGGTGAGAAGGGCTTTGTGAGTTCAATGACAAAAGTTGAATCATTGGAAACCCTCAGTCCCGAAATCCCGTCTGCTGTCACCTGGCTCTTGCCTGACATGTAGTCTATATACTCCTGCGCACCCTTGATCTTATCTCTGAATACCCATGAACCGCGGGTTTTGGTTTTGGGATTATTAACTCTTTCCAGACAATATTTGAAATCTGAAGCAGTTACTCTTCTGCCTTTTCCTCCGTTCAATTTAAAGCAAGGATCATCATGAAATTGAGCATCAGTTCTGAGATTGAATGTATAAACAAGTCCGTCCTCTGAGACCGACCAGCTCTTTGCAATGCATGGAATCAGATTACTTTGCTTGTCATATTGAACAAGACCTTCCATCATCATGGCAAGTGCCCATATAGACTGGTTTGAGTTTGACATTACCGGCTCAAGTGTCTCTATATTCTGACTCAGATTGAACCTGAATACATTGGTTTCGATCTCTTGTTTCTTTGAACATGATGACAGGCATATTAGCAACACAAAGAAGATGATGGAATGAAATTTTATCATTATGACTTTATTAGTATTTTGTTCAGGTATCAAAATAATTAATCACGTCATAAAAAATAATGAAAAGAACTTCTTTGCATGGATAAACTAACACATGATAATATTCTTAAGGCTCATTGTTTCGGAGACAAGTCTGCAACGGATTATCAAGTAAAGTACAAGAACATTCTTGAACTTCTTAATGAAAGACTTGAACACAACAGAGACAAGGAATACCTAGTATTCTATGATGATTCAGGCAACATTCAGAAATACACTTATGATCAGTTCATTTCAAGGATGACGCGAATCTCAAACTATCTGCTCAAAGAGGGAATGAAAAAGGGAGATCGCGTTGCAACATTCTCACACAATCATGCTGATACTGTTCTGTTGTATTTTGCATGCTGGGCTGTAGGTATGGTTGTAGTCCCGATAAATGTAAGCGAAGAACCGGGTCGTGTTGATTTCATACTTTCAAATTCACATTCCAAAAGGATCTTTACCAGAAACGAATATCTTAAGAAGCTTGCGGAAGTCTCATATTGCACAAACCTTGACATTGTGAATTTTGATGAGTTCAAGTTTGATGAGAATGAGAAGGGGATTGAGCTTGATTACATGGTTGACAAAGAAGATGAATGCCTGATCGTATATACTTCCGGTACAACCGGAAATCCTAAAGGTGTAGTGCTTACTCAATACAATCTCATGGTGGATGCGCAGGCAATCTCCAACTGGCACAACCTTCACAATGACGATGTGATGATGTGTGTTTTGCCAATCCATCATGTCAACGGTACTGTGGTCACGATTATGACGACAATGTATTACGGAGGGAAGCTTGTGCTGAATCAGAGATTTCACACACATCTCTTCCTGAAAAGAATGCAGGATGAAAAAGTAAAGGTCGTCAGTGTTGTCCCGACACTCCTTCAATTTATGCTTCATACTGATGAGAATTCTGGCAGATATGATCTCCGTTCATTTTCACATATCATCTGCGGTGCAGGTCCATTGACGTGTGACATTGCAAGGAATTTTGAGCAGAAATTCGGATTGAGAATTGTGCACGGATACGGATTGTCTGAAACTACATGCTACTCGTGCTTCATTCCCGTGAACTTGTCTCCGCAGGAGCATTTCAAATGGCAGAATGAATTTGGATTTCCATCAATTGGTGTTCCCGTTGAGTGCAATGACATGGAAATACACAATGACCGCGGTGAGTCATTGCCGGAAAACACAAAAGGCGAGATCGTTATCAGAGGGCATAATGTAATGAAGTGTTATTATGATAACGATGAAGCAAACAGAAAGACATTTGAATTCGGGTGGTTCAGGTCGGGTGATGAGGGATTCTATAAATATGACACAGAGGGAAGGAAGAATTTTTTCATAACCGGAAGAATCAAGGAACTCATTATAAGGGGAGCAGTGAATATCTCGCCGCTTGAAATTGATGAAGTATTGTCGGGAATAGAATTTGTGAAATCAGGAATAGCAGTAGGATTTGACAATGACTGGTACGGCGAAGAAGTTGGTGCATTGGTAATGATAAAGGAAGGCATTCTCAATGACAGAAATGAGGATGAACTCAGGACAAAGATCATTGAACACTGTAAAATGAAACTGCCATTTTTCAAAACACCAAAAGTTGTGATATTCTCTGACAATATCCCTGTTACATCAACAGGGAAGTATCAAAGGAATAAGGTGAAAGATCTGTTTGATGAGTTTAAGGAAGTTCAGTTCAAGGAAACAAAATTCAAAAACTGAAATTGTGAAAGGTTGACAGACTGTCTTTGCACTGCATGAGCTTTGAATCCATTTGTAATCTCGAGTCAGATTCTAACTCACAAATGAACTTGCGCAATTACATTCTTTCAGGAGCGCTTACGCCAAGTATGTCAAACCCGTTCTTAAATACCTGCTTCGTTGCCCTGCACAGCAGTATTCGTGAATGTGACAATTCCAAATTGTCAGCATCAACTATTCTGTTGTTATGATAGAACCTGTGAAAGCTCTCAGCCAGTTCGTTCAGATAGTTTATGATCTTGTGCGGCTCAAATGAATCAGCGGAATTGACAACTTCTTCAGGGAATCTGCTTAATACTTTCAGCAATCTTATCTCATCAGGCTTTTCAAGAAGTTTTAGCAGGTCATTCTCATTAGTTGATGCTGTATTCTCTTTGAGATGTTCTTCTGCGTTTCTGAGAATGCCGCAGGTTCTTGCATGTGCGTATTGAAGATAGTAAACCGGATTCTTATCCGACCTTTCCTTTGCAAGTTCAATATCAAAATCAAGATGTGTATTCGCACCCCGCATGATAAAAAAGAACTGAGCAGCATCGGAACCGATATCATCAATCAACTCATCAAGACTGTACACTTTGTTGCTTCGTTTACTCATCTTAACAGATTCATCACCCATGCGGAAAGTTACCATCTGATGAATGATCACTTTGATCTTAGTCTCATCGAACCCAAGCATCTTAACTCCGTAAAGAACTTCCTTATATGTATCTCCGTGATCAGATCCGAAAATATCAACAATAAGATCAAATCCTCGTTTGATCTTGTCTATGTGATAGGCCATATCCGGAAGCCGGTATGTAGGCTCCCCGGATGATTTCACTATGACTTTATCTTTCTGAAATCCTTCTTCAGGATTCATCTTCAGCCATAATGCTCCATCCTGCTCATAGGCAAGCGACCTGTTCTTGAGATCATCAATTGTCTTTTCAATTGTGCCGTCAGAATAGAGAGACGATTCGTTGAAAAACACATCATGCTTGATCCCCATTCTGTCAAGAGTTGCCTTAATCAGTTCAAACGTATATTTCTCCCCCTCACTCTTAAAATATTCTTTATCAAATTTTCCTTTGAGTGCGTCGCCCTTTTCGTGATAAATGTTTGCTGCTATCTCTTTGACATAATCTCCAACATAACCTTCTTCAGGAAACATGTAGTCCGGCTCAATTATCTGCATATATCTTGCATAAACAGAAAGAGCAAGATTGTTCATCTGATTTCCGGCATCATTATAATAGTATTCTCTTGTTACTTTGTAACCGGTCCATTCGAGCAGATTGGATATAGTTTTTCCAAGGCAGGCTGCCCGCCCGTGTCCTGTATGAAGCGGTCCGGTAGGATTTGCGCTTATCCATTCCAGGTTTGCACTCTTGCCTGAATTGTGGGAAGATTTACCATAGTCATCACTGAGTTTGAGGATTTCGGGAACAACTTTTCGGTAATGATCATCCGCTATGAAAAAATTTATGAAGCCGGCTCCGGCTATTTCAATTTTGGAGATCTTTGCAGGATCAAGTTTAAGATTGTCAACTATGTCCTGCGCAATTTTTCTGGGAGGAAGTTTGAGTACTTTTGCAAGAACCATCGCAATATTTGCTGACAGATCACCAAACTTTTCATCTTTCGGAATATCAAACTGAATGTCAACCTGTTCTGCTCCAATCTTGCCAAGCGCTTCTGAAAGTTCTTGTCTAAGATAATTTTTCAATACGTCTGCGTTTTGTTTTATTTTATCCACTTCATTTCCTTGTACCACTCTATGGTCTTTCTGAAGCTTTCTTCAAGTGTGAACCTGGTCTGGAAACCAAGTTGTGATTTTGCCTTTGCATTAGAGCAAACCCATCTGAGCTGAGTAATGTCTTTGCATTTCTCCACATTCAGTGTGGCAGCTTTTCCTGAGAGCGAAGCAATTTTCTCAGCTATATATCCTACACTGTAAACAACGGAGTGCGGAACTCTGACTTTTATTGCCTTCCTGCCAAGTATTTTTGATGTAACATCGCCGATCTCATCCCAGTTGTAAGGATTGTCAAAGCAAATGAAATAAGTTTGTCCGTCCGCAACATCCTTTTGTGCAGTCAGCATTATTCCATCTATGAGATCTTCAACATAAACCAGACTCAAGTACTTTTTATCAAAACCTATGACACTGTTAAGTCCCTTGGAGAATGTCTGAAAGTATATGAAAATTTCTGTATCTCTTGGTCCATATACTGCGGGCGGTCTTACGATAGTTACCGGAAATTCAGAAGCATATTTGTTCACTTCTTCTTCCGCTTTGAGTTTGGATATCCCGTATGTTGTAATTGGCTTTGGAGGTGTGGTTTCATCAACCGTATCAGTACCAATTGCCGGACCGCAAGCTGCCTGTGAAGATATGTGTACAAATTTCTTCAAGCCGGGATTAACTTTCTTTGTAATCTCAAGCAGGTTTTTTGTGGCTTCATAGTTGCCTTTATAAAACCCTTCCTCATTGACAGACTTGACCACACCTGCTACGTGAAATACATAATCCGCTTTTGTAATTGCCTTTTCCAACGCTTCATTTGAAAAGAGGTCGCCCTCTATGTATTCAAATCCTTTTCCGTCCAGCCACTTTGTTGATGATGATTTTCTCTTAAGGCACATCACATCAAATCCGGTCGCCTTGAGTTTATCTGCAAGATGGCTTCCTACGAATCCTGTTGCTCCTGTTATGAATGCTTTCAATACTGATAGGTTTGTTGATAGAAGTTATCTATTATTCTTTGTATTTTCTATTCTCAAAGACTAAGAAACAGCCAATTCAGGTATTAAATCGTAATCATCCAATAATTTTAACAGCAATTTCAGTTGCTGAAATCTTAATCATAATAAATGGACCTGTTTGATAAGTGCAGAAGTTTTACCCGTGCCGATGAAGTTAAGGCAGCTGGAGTATATCCGTACTTCAGGGCAATAGAAGCAAATGAAGGACCTGTTGTCAAGATTGAAGGCCGTGACATCATCATGGCCGGTTCAAACAATTATCTCGGTCTGACTGCTCATCCTAAAGTGAAGGAAGCTGCAATAAAAGCTGTCGAGAAATATGGCACCGGTTGTTCAGGTTCAAGATATCTTACCGGAACACTTGACCTTCACATAAAACTGGAAGAAAAGCTTGCAGACTTTCTTGGAAAGGAATCTGTTTTGCTTTTCTCAACCGGGTACCAGACTGCTCAGGGAATAATTCCCACACTCGTTACAAAAGACGAATACATAATTTCGGATAAGGACAATCATGCATGTATAATAGCTGCAAACATCATGGCAAAAGGTGCCTTTGCTGAGTTCAAGAGATACAAGCACAACGATATGGATGATCTGGAAAGAGTTCTTAAGTCTATACCGGAAGATGCATCCAAACTGGTTGCTTCCGATGGTGTCTTTTCAACAAGCGGAGAGCTGGTTGATTTGACTAGAATGGTAGAGCTTTGCAAAAAGCATAATGCAAGAATACTGATAGATGATGCACATGCTACAGGCGTTGTAGGAAAGGGAGGCAGAGGAACCAGTTCAGAGTTTGGACTCACAAATGAAGTTGATATGATAATGGGAACTTTCTCAAAGACATTTGCATCGCTCGGAGGATTTGTGGGCGGAGAGAAAGTTGTGATCAATTATCTTAAGCACCATTCACCTGCTTTGATCTTTTCAGCATCACCTACGCCAGCATCTGTTGCTGCTGCCGATGCAGCTCTTGACATACTTATTGCCGAGCCGGAAAGAATTGACAAACTTCTTTCGAACGCAAAAAAAATGCGGGAGGGGTTCAGTTCAATGGGATTCAAAGTACTGGAAGGAAAGACCCCGATTGTTCCGGTAATCCTTGGAGATGACAATCTTGTCTTCATGTTCTGGAGAAAACTTTTTGATGCCGGAATATTTGTTAACGCCTTCATCTCACCGGGTGTGCCTCCGGGCATGGCAATGCTAAGGACATCTTACATGGCAACACATGAATATTTTCACCTGAATAAGATACTTGAAGTTTTTGGTGAGATTGGAAGAGAAATGGGAATAATAAAATAATAAGATGATCTCAGTAAAACATCCGCTTTGTTTTCTCAACAGAATTTTTTGGGATGTAATGAGCATTAAATATAATAAGATCCTGATAATGCTAATTGTATTCTCATTGATTCAATTCAGCGGTTGTAATTCAAAAGATGAATCCGGAAAGGTTGACAATACAAATAAGAGTGAGTCTCAGGATCAAGATACGGCGCTTTCACCTGAAGAGATTTTGAGCGCTACCCTGGTTCAGGGAATAGCCGGCGAGGATGATGATCCGGATCTTGAAGCCTTCATTGAGGAGGATTTGTATGGTGAACTCAAGAACAGCAAAGCTGTAACAATTGACAGAGTATCTTCTTCCATGTATGTAATTGAATTTGAAAACCTTGGCCAAACGAAAAGTTATCTTATCAGAAAATTTTACAATCCCCAGAAGGATGAATATTTCTTTGAGAAGACAACATTTGAATCGGATATTAAGAAGCAATTTCTGAAATGACACTATGTGTTTGCAATTGCAAACCGAAGTGAGTAACTTTGTACAGTTCTTTACTGCATAATGGTTCATATTCCATGAAAGTGGAATTGATTAAAAGGGAATCCGGTGAGAATCCGGAGCTGTCCCCGCAACTGTAAGAAAGAAGACCGTTCAAGAGTCCACTGCTCTTTTCAAGAGTGGGAAGGTGAACGGGAATTGCTTTCAAGTCAGGAGACCTGCCTTAATGCGCTTCTAAGATCTTCGTGGGAAAAGATTGATTGAAAAATAATGAAGGAACTCCCGGTTTCTTATTTCTCATCATATTATCCGCTCATGAAGAGAGTAAGTGTCCGGGAGTTTTTTTATGATGAAACTCAAAACTTTAATCTTACATACAGCAATCCTACTCTCAATTCTGAACTCGATTGGAATAGCAGGAGATTCCACGAAATATTTCACTGAAGAGATAACTGTGTTTGGAAACACGGGAATCACATCAACGGCTTTGCTTCCCGGATTTGTTCAGATATTGGATAATGAGCAGATCAAAGATAAGAACGGAAGTGATGTTTCGGAAGTGCTTAGACTTCTTGCCGGAGTCAGCATCAGAGATTATGGAGGCGGAAGTTCACTGAGTACTGTATCAATGAACGGGTCAGGAGCAGAACATACGCTGATACTCTTGAACGGAACCAAACTGAATTCAGCGCAGAACAATCAGTTTGATCTGTCTTTACTTTCAAAGGACAATATCGACAGGATAGAGGTCCTGTCAGGAGGCATGAGTTCCATATACGGTTCCGAGGCAATTGGAGGAGTGATCAACATAATAACAAGAAAGTCCGGACAGATTCCTGTTGCCCTTAACATTTCCGGCGGAGTTGGTTCATTCGGATTAAGACAATTCAATTTGTCAGGCATTAAGACAATTGGCAGTCTGAATCTCTTGCTTAATTTCAGCGATGAATCTTCGGACAATTCCTATGATTATTATTTCCACTCCGGAACTGACATTCAAAAGAAGAAAAGAGAAAACGCATCATACAAGCAGAGAAATATGACTGCTGAGATCAGTTCAGGTATCTCTAAGAATTCTATACTCACTCTTAATACAAGTTATCTGACTGCATCAAGAAATTTACCCGGGATTGAGACAGGCTCGCTTCCTTCAAATTCTTTTCAGGAAGATTCTCAATGGAGAACTTCTCTTTCTGTTGTCTCAAGATTGTCACGCAATATTGTAATGACAGGAAAGCTTGGTTTCACAAATGATCTCTTAAACTACACCGACAGATTTATTACACAAAGTTACTACAAGAATCTTAGTCTTCTTGGCTCTGCTGATGCTGGTTTCAGTTTTGGAGCTTTCAGCGGGAACGCAGGAATTGAAATCAACAAGTATACTCTTCAAAGCAACGAGACTGTTTCAGGTGTTGAGAGGTGGCAGCCGTCAATTTATGCCGGTGGCGAAATTGAAGTCGCTGACGGTCTTAGGATCTATCCTTCTGCAAGAGTTGATCACTTCAGCGATATTGACAAGACCGCAGCAACTGCAAACATTGGAGTAAATTACAAGCCACTGAAGAAGTATGATCTTTACATTAAGGCGAGAGCCGGGAACAACTTTGCGGCGCCGACATTCAATGAACTCTATTGGAAGACCGGAGGAAATGAACTTCTCACTCCGGAAAGTTCATTCAACTATTCTGTAGGAATGGCAGTTCAGTTTCCTTCAGTATTCAATTCCTCGGTTGAACTTTCCTACAACAGGGTTCAAACGAGCGGAAAAATAATCTGGATGCCGCAATCATCAGGATTCTGGACTCCTGAGAATCTTCGTGAAACTGTTTCTGATGCTTTGATCTTAAACATAGGAGCCGGAAAAGAACTTGGAAGAAGTGCAAGACTTTCCGGTGACTTAAGTTTCACATACACAAACATAAGAAAAACAAAGGGTGATTTTGAAGGAGATAACAATATTGGCAAGCAATTGACCTACGTTCCGGAGTTTACATCAAAGGCAGGACTTAACTTCGAAATCAAGGAATTTCAAATCGGATTCTTCTACGATCACATAGGTGCAAGATATATCAATGCAGAAAATACAAGGCCATTGCCGATGACAGGTCTGTTGGAAGGAAGCATGCAGTATAGATTGTCACTCTCTCTATTCAATGTAACGGGAAGAATAGAAGCAAACAACATCCTCAACGAGGACTATCAGATGATTGCAGGATATCCGATGCCTCTGAGCAATTTCACTTTTAAGATCAATTTAGAATATCGCTGAATCATGAAAACAAAAATTGAAGATGCAAAGAAAGCCGGCGGTGCAAAGTACAAGGAGAAGATTCTGAGTACTATCGAGTCATACAAGAAGCTTTCAGACAAGGACAAGCACTGCTTTCACATTTATTATGGCTACGGGAAGGGCAAGACTACATGTGTTATGGGACTTATCATGAGAGCGCTTGGTGCAGGACTTAAAGTCAGGCTTGTTCAGTTTGACAAAGGTTTCGAAGGCGTCAATGAACATTACGCAGAGCTTAACACCTTAAGGCTTCTCAAGGGTGCCGGCTGTGATATTGAGTTTTATTCAACAGGATGTGAAAGAATGAATGAGGACGGTACTTTCAGATTCAAGAATTCTGAAGAAGATTTTAAGGAAGCAAAGCGCGGTCTTGAGATTGCCAAAGACCTGCTGCTTAATGGCGATCAGGATCTTCTTGTTCTTGATGAAGCAATTGCTACGGTTGTTTATCATTTACTGACGAAGGAAGATATTGAAGAGTTAATCGAACTGTATAACCGTGACCGGAAGTGTGAACTTGTTATGACCGGGCACAAGCTATGGGATGGATTGGAAGAGAAGGCCGATCTAATAACAGAAATGCGAAAGGTCAAGCACTACTTTGACAAGGGAATACCAATAAGAACAGGAATTGATTTCTAAATGGCGTTAACAATTAATAAGTGCGTTTGCAGTAACATCACATTTTCCGAAGTTAAGGAGATTGCATTGCGCAACAATGCTGATAACTTAGTTAAACTTCAGCAGAAAGTTGACGTTGCAGTCAACTGCAGACTTTGTGTGCCTTACATTCAAGAGATGCTGAAGACAGGGGAAACTGAATTTCATAAAATTATTATAAAAGAAGAATGACCTACTTTAGGATCGGCAGTTTACTTGCTGCTATAATGATGTGCATATCATTCGTATCGTGCAACAGGGATGAGGTAATGGTTGTACCGCCTCCTGTCACAGTTGCCAAAGGTGTTTATATACTTTCAGAAGGCGGATTTTCTCCCGGAACAAGTAAGCTGTCATTTTTTGATTTCAGCAATGAGGAATTTACCGTGAATATATTCAGTCCCGGTTCATTGGGATTATTTCCCGACGGGATTACTCTTTACGACGGACTGCTGTACATCACCGAGCAGGGAAACTTTGGCGCTCAGGGAAAAATTTACAAAGCGGATTCCAACGGAGCGGTCATTACTTCTGCCAACATTGGCATAAATCCGTTTTCGGTAACAGTATCAAACGGCAGACTTTACGTTTCAAACGGTCCGTCAAATTCTGTATTGGCCGTCAGCAGGGAGAATCTTCAGGTACTTTCCAACATCACTGTCAGAAATTATCCGCAGGAAATCTTAGGAATTGGCAACCGGGTATT